>Ga0105048_10000430_pt1 | contig 63921 bp, 45 predicted proteins | sample MAT05_FD_78382 | JGI IMG/M metagenome (GOLD analysis project Ga0105048, IMG submission 78382) | Freshwater microbial communities from Lake Fryxell liftoff mats and glacier meltwater in Antarctica - MAT-05 | ecosystem: Environmental > Aquatic > Freshwater > Ice > Liftoff microbial mat | place... | reverse complement strand
CACCGAACGGGTTGAAATGGACCGAAAAGAGCCGGATTTTAACGCAAAGGCGCAGGGACGCAGGGACGCAAAAAAAGAAATCCGATTTTTTGCGCCTTTGCGTCTCCGCGCCTTTGCGTTGAATCTGGGCATTTCAACCTGTTCGGTGCTCTAGGAGCGTCGGGAGGGAGCGGGCATCATGAATCTCGAACTCCATGTCCCGACATCTGAAGCCTCGCGGCCGCCGGGCGGCGCGCAGAAGCGGTGCTGGCCAACGGGGTCGAAGTCGGAGGGGGTGTTCGTCGTCATGCCCCTCCAACAGTGCTACGTGGCGATGGATTCCGGAAGCAAGAAACAAACCAGGGGATCGGTCAGGGGTTTTGGTCGTCCAGTAGGACACCAACGCCCCAGGCCGCTTGCTCCTTAGACACGAGACCAGACAGCGACTCGACTGCACCAAACGCAACGAGGGGCAGAGCCTCTCAGCTCCACCCCTCGCCGCCCGCCCTCGCCGTGGGCTCAGATCAGAACAGATCGCCGATCCGCTTGGCGATGCTCCCGCCGCCGAACATCAGCCGGAGGCCCTTTTTGAACCACGTATACCCCTTCTCCGTGTAGGGGAATTGCAGCGGATCCTTCTGCCCCATCGGGATGCGCTCTTCGCTGATGTGCTTGGTGTTGCACATCTCGCGCAGCGCGTCGTCGCCCATGGCGCGGCCGAAGCCGCTCTGCTTGATCCCGCCGAAGGGCGCGTCGCTCGTGCCACCATTGCTGAGGACATCGTTGACGAGGACGCTGCCGGCCTCGACGCGCTCGGCGAGGCGGCGGCCGTGCTCGCGGTCAGCGGTGAAGACGTAGGCGTTGAGGCCGAGGTGGGATTCGTTGGCGAGGCGGAGGGCCTCTTCCTCGGTCGAGACGCGCATGAAGGGGACGATGGGCCCGAAGATTTCGTCCTTCATCACCGTCATCGTGTGGTCGCAGTTGGCGAGCACGGTGGGCTCGAAGAACTGGCCGGGGCCGGTCCCGCGCTTGCCGCCGGCGCGGAGCTCGGCGCCCTTGGCGAGGGCGTCGGCGATGTGCTTCTCGGCGATCTCGATCTGCTGCGGGAAGATGATCGCCCCGATGTCGACGTGGTCCTGGCTCGGATCACCCTGGCGGAGGTCGCGCGTCAGCTCGAGCACCCGGTCGAGGAGGCGATCGTGGATGTCGCGGTGCGCGTAGACGCGCTCCACCGAGATGCAGACCTGGCCGGCGTTGGAGAAGCCGCCGAAGACGATCGCGCGCGCGGTGCGCTCGATCTCCGCGTCGCCGCAGGCGATGAGCGGCGCCTTGCCGCCGAGCTCCATCACGCAGGGGATGAGGCGCTCGCCGCAGGCCGCCGCGACGCGCTTGCCGGTGGCGACGCCGCCGGTGAAGACCAGGAACTGGATGCCGCTGTCGATCAGCGCCGCGCCGGTCGGGCCGTAGCCGGTGACGACCTGGAAGAGATCCTCCGGGAGCCCGGCGCCGTCCCACACCTCTTTCGCCTTGAGGGCGATCAGCGGCGTGACCTCGCTCGGCTTGAGCACCACGGCGTTGCCGGCGACGAGCGCCATGATCGCGTCGCGCATCGGGAGCTGGAACGGGTAGTTCCACGGGGAGATCACCCCGACCACGCCGCGCGGCTGGTAGTAGACCGTGCTCTTGCGGTGCTTCATCAAGTGCAGCGGGATCTCGCGCGGGGCGAGGACCTTGGGCGCGACCTTGGCGAAGTGCGTGGCGAGGTCGGCCACCACCATCACCTCGTGGAGCAGCGCCTCCTGGCGCGGCTTGCCGCACTCGCGCACGAGCAGATCGACGATCTCCTCGGCGCGATCGACGATGGCGTCGCGGAAGCGGAGGATCCGCGCCCCGCGCTCCTCCGCGGAGAGCGCGCCCCACGCCTCCTGCGCGCGGTGCGCGCGGAGGACCGCTTGCCGTACCTCCTCTGCCGACGTGTTCGGCGCCTCGCCGATGAGCTCCCCGGTCGCCGGCGCATAGCTCCGGATCTTGGTGCTCGATTGCCCGTTCGTTCCGACCCCATTCCCCACGACGCTCACTACGTGACCCATCGTTGTCCTCCGTTGACACTGTGGCGCGCCACGCGCGCCGTGGTTCCGGGGCCGGCCGCTCGCGACCCCCTCCGAGTTGGCCAGGGCTGGCGTGTCGAACCACGCACCACCCATTGCGGGCGCAACCCTAGCCCCCTCGCGCTCACCATTCAATTCGACAAGTTCCTGGATCGACGGCTCTTCCAGCCTTCGTTGTGTCCGTCACGGGCAGTCGACCAGAGGCGCGCAGAGCTCGGCCGCGGAAAAGGACGGTGACGCGCCGTCCGCGCTGGGACAAAGATTGCCCCCGCAGCCGCAGCGCCGCCCCGAACGAGGACCCATGATCTCTGCCGAAGAGCTCGAGCTCGTCGCTTCCGTCGAGCACCCCGATCCGCACCGCGTCCTCGGCCCGCACCCGGGCGACATTGCGGGCGGGCTGACGATCCGGGCGTTTCGTCCCGACGCGCTCGAGGTGAGGGTGCTGCCCGAAGGCGGCGCGCCCTCGGTGCCGATGGAGCGGATCCACGCGCTCGGGATCTTCGAGGCGCGGCTGCCCGAGGCCGGCGTCGGGCTTCGCTACCAGCTCGAGGTGCACGACGCGCGCGGGACGACGGTGGAGCACGACGTCTACGCGTTCCCTTCATCGCTCGGCGATCTCGATCTCCACCTCGCGGCCGAGGGCACGCACCGCGAGGTCTACCGGCACCTCGGCGCCCACGTGCGCGAGATCGATAGCGTCAGCGGGACGGCGTTCGCGGTGTGGGCGCCGAGCGCGCGCCGCGTCAGCGTGACGGGCGACTTCAACGCGTGGGACGGTCGCCTCCACGCCATGCGCCGGATGGGCCGGGGGATCTGGGAGATCTTCCTCCCCGGCGTGGGCGAGGGCGCGCTCTACAAGTTCGAGGTCAAGACCATGCACGGCACGCAGGTGCTGAAGGCCGATCCCTACGGCCGCGCGATGGAGCTGCGGCCGAACACGGCCTCGAAGGTCACCGTGGATCGCTACGTGTTCGAGGACGCCGCGTGGATGGCGGCGCGCAAGGCCGCGCCCGCGGCGCGCCGGCCGATGGCGATCTACGAGGTCCACCTGGGCTCGTGGAAGATCCGCCCGGCTGCGGCCGGCGCGACGAAGGGCGATCCGGCGGAGCGCTGGCTCTCGTACCGCGAGCTCGCGGTCGCGCTCGTCGACTACGTGGTCTCGCTCGGCTTCACGCACATCGAGATCTTGCCGGTGATGGAGCACCCGTTCGATGGCTCGTGGGGCTACCAGGTCTCCGGCTACTTCGCGCCCACGAGCCGCTACGGCACGCCCGACGATCTGCGCTTCTTCATCGATCGCTGCCACCAGAAGGGCCTCGGCGTGATCCTCGACTGGACGCCGGCGCACTTCCCCAAGGACGCGTTCGCGCTCGGGCGCTTCGACGGGAGCGCGCTCTACGAGCACATCGATCCGCGCCAGGGCGAGCACAAGCAGTGGAACACCTACGTGTTCAACTACGGCCGGCCCGAGGTCAAAAACTTCCTGATCGGAAACGCGCTCTACTGGCTGGAAGAGTTCCACGTCGACGGCCTCCGCGTCGACGCCGTGGCCTCGATGCTCTACCTCGACTACGGCGCGGATCACGCGTGGGAGTGGGTGCCCAACAAGTTCGGCGGCCGGGAGAACCTCGACGCGGTCGCCTTCCTGCGCGAGCTCTGCGACGCGGTCCACGAGCGCGTCCCCGGCGCGGTCCTCGCGGCGGAAGAGTCGACGTCGTGGCCCGGCGTCACGCGGGCCACGTACCTCGGCGGCCTCGGCTTCGACCTCAAATGGAACATGGGGTGGATGCACGACACCCTCGGCTACTTCGGCTTCGATCCGATCCACCGCAACTTCCACCACGGCAAGCTGACCTTCGGGCTGATGTACGCGTACACGGAGCGCTTCCTCTTGCCGCTGTCCCACGACGAGGTGGTGCACCTCAAGAAATCGCTGGTGTCGAAGATGCCCGGCGATCGCTGGAAGATGCACGCGACGCTGCGCTCGCTCTACGGGTACATGTGGGCGCACCCGGGGAAGAAGCTGCTCTTCATGGGCGGCGAGATCGCCCAGTGGGGCGAGTGGAACTTCGAGAGCGAGCTCGAGTGGAAGCTGCTCGCCGAGCCCGAGCACGCGGGGATGCAGCGCCTGATCCGGGACATCAACGCGCACTACCGAGCGTACGCGGCGCTGTACGAGCTCGACGACGAGGCCGAGGGCTTCCGGTGGATCGACGCCAACGACGCGACGCAGAGCGTGGCCTCATTCATCCGCTTCCCCGCGCAGCCCCGGCCCGCGCCGCCCGCGCTGCCCGCGCTCCCGAGAAGCGAAGCCGCGCCCGCGCCGGTGCCCGCGCCGCCGAAGCCGACAGGGACGAAGGGCGTCCACGTGGTCTTCGTCGGTAACTTCACGCCGCTGCCGCGCCACGGCTACCGCGTCGGCGTGCCCCGGCGCTGCCGCTACATGGAGGTGCTCAACACCGACGCGAAGGAGTACGGCGGGAGCGGGATGGGCAACTACGGCTCGGCGCGGGTGGAGCTGGTCCCTTCGCATGGGTTCGATCAATCGATCGTGCTGACGCTGCCGCCGCTCTCGGCGCTGTGGCTCGTCCCGGAGCTCGAGGAAGATCCCGACGTGATCGACGAGCCGGCCACGACCGTCCCGTCCGCGACCTGGGCGCCTCTCCGCGATGAGGGGCGCGTGGCGACGACCGAGCGCAACACAGGGAGCGGGCCGCGACGGCGGCGTTATTAAGGGCTCGAGGCGCCTGGGCGGAATTACCGCCTTCATTTGCCTACATTGTCGCCTCGATCATCTGCTCCTATTTTGCGTTGATCGCGGTGGCGGGCCTAGGTTCGCACCCATGTCCGTCGCCTCCCTCCTCGGTGAAATCCGCGCGCTCAAGCTCGACCTCGCGCGTCTCGATCCGCGCGCCGGTATGCCTGTGCTTCCGCCTGCGGGCGCGACGCCGGCTGGTCTCCTCGCGGCGGAGCGCAAGCTCGGGCGCGCGCTTCCGTCGGCCTACCGCGAGCTCCTCGCGATCCACGACGGGTTCCCCCAGCTCTACCAGGGCGCGAGCCTGCTCTCGACCTCGCAGCTCGTGCGCGGCTCCTTCGTCGACATCGCGCGGATGACGATCGATCTTGGCGAGCCCCGATCCTCCGACTCGAGGCGGCGACGCCCCGCGCTGGTGCCGTTCGGCATCGACAGCGGCGCCGAGACGATCTTCGCGTTCGATCGCGAGGCGCCCGGCGCCGAGCTCGGCGTGCTGATCTGGATGAACGAGATCGGCGTTCGCCTCGACGGGTTCGCTGCCTTCCTCGATTTCGTCACCGAGATGCTGCAGGCCGACGTGGAAGAGCGCCGCCGCGACGTCGAGCCGCGCTCGCAGCGCCGCGTTGCTGACCCGTGGGCCTTCGCCTACGACGTCAGTCGAGAGCGCTCGGCTCCCATCGTCCACGCGGCGTAGGCGTCGTCTTGAGGTGCGGCACGCGCCGCCCCTCCCCGGCGTCGCGCAGCCGTGATAGTCGAGGGGCAGGGGATGCCCGACATGGCCTACGCCGTCCATACGCGGAGCTGTACGTACCTGCTCGACGACGACGGGGTCTGTCGCTGGACGCTCGCGCCGACGGGTGTCCCCGTCCCCGGCGCGGAGCGTTACCTGGGCGCGCAGTTCGTCGCCTGCCTCGACGTGCGCGAGCAAGGCGGCCTCGTGGGCGAGCTCCGCGTCGGCGCGTCGGCGCTCTTCGCGCGCTCCGAGAACGGTCGCCTCGTCCTGCTCCGCACGCCGCAGATCGAGTTCGTCGAGCATCGCGCCGACGGCGCGGAGGCGAGCAGCGCCGACCTCCCGAGCCCGGAGCCGCCGCCGCCGGAGTCGAACCTCCCCGCGTACACGCCGTACGTGGAGCCTCTGCCGGCCTACGCGCCGCGCGCCTCCGCAGCGCCGCCGGTCTACGCGCCTACGCCGCCCCCGGCGCCCGCATATCGCGCGCCCGAGTACAGCGCGCCCGCGTACGCCGAGCCTGCGTATGCCGAGCCGGCGTATACCGAGCCTGCGTACAGCGCGCCCGAGTACACCGCGCCCGCGTATGTCGCACCGGCGTACGACGCGCTCGCGTACAGCGCGCCCGCGTATGCCGCGCCGGCACCGGTCGAGCCGGCGACGGAGACGCTGCCGCTGCCGCTCGCGCCCATGCGCACGCTGCCGCCTCCGCCCGGGCCCTTCGCGCGCCCTTACGCGTCCGCGCCGGAGATCGACGTGGAAGAAGAAGAGGTCCTCGACGAGATCGACATCGAGGAGGTGGTCAGCTTCACCGAGGTAACGTTGACGATCCCTCTCTATCGCCCCGAAGCGCAGGCCGAGTCGCCTCCGGCGCGCTGGGGCGTCATCGGCCCAGGCCGCCGCCTGCGCTGAGAAATCCCACGTCGTAGCCAGGTCGAGAGCAAGCAAAACGCATGACGGACGCCCACCAGCAGCAGCGATACCGCGTCGTCGAGCGCCTCGCCTCGGGCGGCATGGCGGAGGTCTTCCTCGCCGAGAGCGCCGGGATCGAGGGCTTCAAGAAGCAGGTGGCGATCAAGCGCGTCCTGCCGCACCTGAGCGAGAAGAAGCGCTTCATCGCGATGTTCCTCGACGAGGCGCGCCTCTCCGCGTCCTTGTCGCACTCCAACGTCGCCCAGGTGTTCGACATCGGTGTCGGCGACAACGCCTACTTCATCGTCATGGAGTACGTGGACGGCGCCGATCTCAAGGCCGTCATCGAGTTCATGAAGCGCGAAAATCAGCGCTTCCCGGTCGAGTCCGCCTGCTTCATCGCCGCCAAGATCTGCGAGGGCCTCACCTACGCGCACGAGCTCCGCGGCGCCGACGGCGCGCCGCTCCAGATCGTGCATCGGGACATGTCGCCGCCCAACGTGCTCATCACCAAGCACGGCGAGATCAAGATCGTCGACTTCGGCCTCGCCAAGGCGACGAGCCAGCTCGAGAAGAGCGAAGCCGGGATCATCAAGGGCAAATTCAGCTACCTCTCGCCCGAGGCCGCGCAGGGGCAAGAGGTCGACGCGCGCACCGACATCTTCGCCGTCGGGATCATCCTCTGGGAGATGCTCTCGGGAAAACGTCTCTTCCTCGGCGACAGCGATTTCGGGACGGTGAAGCTGGTGCAGGCCGCGAAGATCCCCTCGCTCCGCGCCGACGATCCCGGCATCCCACCCGAGCTCGACGCCATCGTCGCCCGCGCCCTCGCGCGCGATCCGGCCGCGCGTTACACGTCGACGCGCGACCTCGGGCGCGACCTCACCAACTTCCTCTTCAAGCTCGGCCGCCCCGTCAGCGCCTACGACATCGCCGAGCTCGTGCGCGGGGCGATGGCGCTGCGCAGGAAGTCGCAGCCGGACAAGGCCTCGATCATCGACAAGCTGATCGAAGAGGCGCTGCTCGAGTTCACCTCGCTGCAAGACGACAAGGCCGCGCCCGCCGCGGCGAAGGCCGACAAGCCGCTCGATCCCGGCGGCTTCGAGGACATCGGCAACTGGGCCGACGAGATCGCCAGCACCGCGACGGCGAACCTGGAGACGGACGATCTGGTGCGCAACTCGTTGCCCTCGGGCGCGTTCGTCGAGGGCAACCTCGCCGCGCTCGAAGACGACGATCCGGTCTCCTCAGGGCCCACGTCATCCGCGCCTTCGGAGCCACCGCCCGCTTCGCCCGTCGACGCGCTGGCCCCGTCGCCTTCGTCGACGCGGGCGCTCGCTCCGCCGTCGTCGCAGGCTGCCCCGAGCACGCCCGCCGGCGGCGGCGTCACCAGGCTGCTCCTGCTGGTGATCGCGCTGGCGGTCCTCGCGGCCGGCGCCTGGTTCGGCGGCTTGATCCCGCGCTGAACGAGGCGCCTCCCGAGATCGTTGGAGCACAAACGAATCGACCCCCGCCCCCGAAGGGAGCGAGGGTCGATTTCCCCCGAGTCGCGATCAGGGCTTGAGCTCGACCTTGAGCTCGGCTTTCGCCTCGGCCTTCGCGTCAGCCTTGGGCTCGGCCTTCGCCTCGGCCTTCGCGTCAGCCTTGGGCTCGGCCTTCGCCTCGGCCTTCGCGTCAGCCTTGGGCTCGGCTTTCGCCTCGGCCTTCGCGTCAGCCTTGGGCTCGGCCTTCGCCTCGGCCTTCGCGTCAGCCTTGGGCTCGGCCTTCGCGTCGTCGTCGTCCTCTTCGTCTTCGTCCCCATCGCGAGCTTCGAGCTCTTGCTCGATCTTCTCGATGGCCTCTTGCTCTTGCTCCTCGTGCGTCTTTTTATCGACGGCACGACCCTCGTGGATGGCCTTTTGACGGGCCTTTTCCGCGGCGGCGCGAGCCTGCGCCACCTTCTGCATCACGGCGGGCTTCGGCGCCATCAGCAGCGTCATGGTGCGCTGCTCCATGGCGGGGCGCACCTCGACGTTGGCGGTGGCTTCGCACTGCTGCACGATCCAGTCGAGCTGCTCCTGCGCCTTCTCCGGGTGCGTGATCTCGCGACCACGGAAGCGCACGGTGAACTTGACCTTGTGGCCGGCCTCGAGGAATCGGCTGGCCGCGCGGGTCTTGAACTCGAGATCGTGATCGTCCGTCTTGGGACGGAGCTTGATCTCTTTGATCTCGACCACGCTCTGCTTGCGCTTCGCCTCGGTGGCCTTCTTCTTTTCGTCGTACTTGAACTTGCCGAAATCGAGGATCTTGCAGACCGGCGGCTCGGCCTTGGGGTTGACCTCGACGAGATCGAGCCCTTGCTCCTGGGCCCGGCGGAGCGCCTCTTGCGTCTGGAGGACGCCGAGCATCTCGCCGTCTTTCCCGATCACGCGGACCTCGGGGACCCTGATACGCTGGTTGATACGAATCTGCGGCCCCCTCTGGGCCTGTCGCGGATCGAAGCGTCTCATCGCCATGTGATGTTTCGGTGCCTCCTTGGGCTCCCGATAAGGGAGCCGATGTTTCTGGGGCCCGGGGCCACGGGATCGGAGGCCACGAGCGCGCTCGATGTGATCGAGCGTGAACCGGTGCGAGATGCGATCAGATCGTCCCGATGCGGGCGACGGCCTTCGGCATTGCGCGGATGCAATGTGGCCTGACTCGGCGTCGCAAGGCAACGGTCGCGAGCGTACCCCTGGCAAACTAGGTCCGATCCGAGGCGCACGGACGACCGCGGGCGTCCTCTCCCGGCATCAATTTCCCGTCGGGGCGCTATCAAGCGTCCTTCGGGACGATTCGAGGGGGCGTGGCCTCGGCGACGAGACGCGCCGTGAACTCCTCGAGCGGCATCGCTCCGAGGTCGGCTTTGGTGTCGCGCGACCAGGGGGCGACCTTGCCCTCCTGCGCTTCGCGATCGCCGACGGCGACGATGTACGGGACGCGCAGGTTGCGCGCGTCGCGCTTCTTCGAGCCGAGCTTCTCGTGGCTGAGGTCGGCGCGGGCGCGGAGCCCCTTCGATTTCAGGTGCGCGACGACGCGCTGCGCGTACTCGTTCTGTGCCTCGCCGACGGTGATGATCACCGCCTGCTCGGGCGCGAGCCACGCGGGGAAGGCCCCGCCGCAGTGCTCGAGATAGATGGCGAAGAAGCGCTCGAGCGAGCCGAGGATCGCGCGGTGGAGCATCACCGGCCGATGCTTGGCGCCGTCGGGCCCGGTGAACTCGAGATCGAAGCGATCGGGGAGCCCGTAGTCGAGCTGGAGCGTGCCGAGCTGCCAGCTGCGCTTGAGGGCGTCCTCGATGTGGAACTCGAGCTTGGGGCCGTAGAACGCGCCCTCGCCCGGGGTGACTTCGAACGCGAGGTCGTTGGCGCGCAGCCCGTCGGCGAGCGCCTTCTCTGCGGCGTCCCACTGCTCGTCGGTGCCGATCCGCTTCTCCGGCCGCGTCGCGAGCTTGATGTCGATCTTGGTGAACTTGAACGCCGCGTAGACGCTGTAAAACAGGTGCAAGAACGAGCTGAGCTCGCTCGTGAGCTGGTCGGGCGTGCAGAAGATGTGGGCGTCGTCCTGGCAGAAGCTGCGGACGCGCGCGAGCCCATGAACCACGCCGCCACGCTCGTAGCGGTGGAGGCGGCCGAAGTCGGCCACGCGCCACGGGAGCTCGCGGTAGCTGCGGTTCCGGTGCCCGAAGATCAGGCAGTGGGCCGGGCAGTTCATCGGCTTCTGGCCGAGGCGCTCGAGGTCGAGCAGCTTCTGGATCACGACCTTGTCGCGCGCTTGATCCGCCGTGCGATACGTCTCGCCGTCGTCGGACGCGGGCCCCACGCCCTCGCGGAGCGCGAGGCGGACCTCGTCGAGGTGCTCGGCGGTGACGGGGAGGTACATGTTCTCCCGGTAGTTCGGGAGGTGACCGCTCGTCTCGAAGAGCTTCTTGTCGAAGATCTGCGGCGTCACGACCTCGTCGTAGCCGTGCAACTCGTAGAGCTCGCGCACGAAGCTCTGGAGCCCGTTGTAGACGAAGGCGCCGCGCGGCAGGAAGAACGGCATCGCCGGCGCGTACTCGTGGAACATGAAGAGCTCGAGCTCTTTGCCCAGCTTGCGGTGGTCGCGCTCCTTCGCCTCGGCGATGAGCTTCATGTGCGCTTCGAGGGCTTTTTGTGAGGGGAACGCCGTGCCGTAGATGCGCTGGAGCATCGCGTTGCGCTCGTCGCCGCGCCAGTAGGCGCCGGCCACGCTGATGAGCTTGACCGCGCCGATCGAGGCGGTCGTGGGCACGTGCGGACCCTCGCAGACGTCGACCCAGGTGGCGCCTTCGCCGGTGTGGTAGAGCGAGATCTCCTCGCCCTCCGGGATCGAGTCGATGATCTGCGTCTTGTACGTCTCGCCCATCTGCGCGAAGAGCGCCTGGGCCTCGTCGCGGGTGACGACGGTGCGCTGGAAGGCGCGCTTCTCGGCGATGATCTCGAGCATCGTCGCTTCGATCTTCGCCAGGTCGTCCTCGGTGAACGTGCCTGACGGCTTCGCGAAGTCGTAATAGAAGCCGGCGTCGGTCGCGGGACCGATCGTCACCTTCGTCCCGGGGAATAGCCGCTGGACGGCCTCGGCCATCACGTGCGCTGCCGAGTGGCGGAGCACGCGTAGACCGAACGCGTCCGAGCTGCGGATCGGCTCGATTACCGTCGTGGGGGTACGGAGAAACGGGGTATGAATATCCCGGATCTTGCCGTCGACTTTCCCTCCAACGATGGTCTTGTCGCGCGCCATCGCGTCGGCAAGCACTTCGCGCAAGGTCACCTTCGCCGAAGCGTCGTCTTTTTCCATCAATCTTCTGTAGGCGCGGCCGGTTTCGAACCGGCGACCCCTACCGTGTCAAGGTAGTGCTCTACCACTGAGCTACGCGCCTGCTCCGAGCGCCGCTTTGGGGGCGGACTCGATTTCAGAGGCGCTCTCCTATCGAGCCTGGCTCCCGGTGTCAACCTCGGATTTTACAAATGCTCCGGTTCGCGCCCAGGCCCCGGGGCTTGACCCCCCGCGCCGTACGAGCGAACTAGCCTTGAAATGGCGAGCATCGAGCAGCAGGCAGAAGGCGAAGGGCAGACGGGCGAGCTTATCGCCCTTTTGCTCGCGGTCGAGGCGCGGCTGAGCGACGTCGTCGTCCGCGCGACGGACGGGATGACGGCGGCCGGGGCCATCGGCGCCGCGACGGTGGAGGCGCTGGCGGGGAAGCGCGCCGCGGTGGTCCTCGAATCGGATCAGCTTTTCGAGGCGCTCGGGGCCATCCACGCGGCGGCGCGGGCGCGGGCGCCGTTCGTGATCCACGTCGTCGACCGCGCCGGATCCGGTCGGGTGGTGGGGCGCGACGAGCTCGCTCCAGCGCTGGACCTCGGCGCGGGCGTCCTCGTGGCCTGGAACGCGGAGTGCGCGGTCGATCTCGCGCTGGCGGCTCGTCGGGCCGCCGAGGACAGCGAGACGCCGTGGATCCTCGTCTCCGAAGGGATCGGCGGGGCGGAGGGCGTGAAGCTCCCCGATCGGGCGCTGATCGAGGCGTTCCTCGGCGACGCCCGGGTCGAGGCTCCGCGGTCCGGCGCGCCGATCGCGTCGCACGAGCACCTGTCGGCCAAGCGGGCCGAACGGAGCTATGCGTCCCGCGCGCCGTTCGCCCTGACCAGCGCGCTCCGTCGGCTCAGCGAGCTCACCGGCCGCCCGCTCCACGCCGTCGAGCGCCACGCGACGACCGACGCGGAAGAGGTGATCGTGGCGTTCGGAGCGGCCTACCTCGTGGCCTGCACCGTCGCCGATCAGCTGCGCGCCGAGGGCCGCCGCGTCGGCGTCGTCGGCGTGCGTTCGCTCCGCCCGTTCTTCGGCGCCGAGGCCGTGAAGGCCGCCGCCCGAGCCCGGGCGATCGCCGTGATCGAGCCGCTCGACGTCGCCCTCGCGCCGTCGGGCCCGCTGGCCACGGGCTTCAAGGCGGCGTTCACCGACGCGCTGACCTGGGCGGCCGGCTTCCCGGGAGTGGGACGGATCCCGCCGATCATTTCGGCGGTCTTCGCGACGCTCGACGGCGGGGTAGGGGAGGTGGACGTCCGCGCTATCCTCGACGAGCTCCGCAGCGGCGATCGAGCTCGACGTGTCCTGGTCTTTGGCAGCGACGAGCCGTGATGCAGCCGATTCCAGCGCTGGACGCGGTCCTGCATCGCCTGCCCCAAGCAAACTTTTTGCCATGCCCCCGCGGGCCTTCCTTGCATGGCCCCGCGAACATGGCTAATGGACCGGCCGCCCCCTGGAGGGTTTAAATGAGCACCTTCTACTCCCAGCTCCCCGCCTCCGGCCAGCAAGGCCCGGCGCCTGCGCCCGGCGTGCCTATTCAAGGCCCGCCGCCCGACGCTCCCGGCGGCGCCCCGCCCATGAGCGGAATGACCACGATTCTGTTCATGCTCATGCCGGTTCTGCTCATCGTCTTCACGATGCGGAACCAGTCGAAGAAGCAGAAAGCGATCGAGCAGAACCTGAAGACGGGCGACACCGTCGTCACCCAGGCCGGCCTCATCGGCAAGATCATCGAAATGAACGAGCGCACCGTGCGCCTCGAGATCGCGCCGGGGGTCAATGTGCGGCTCCTGAAGACGGCGATCCAGGGCATCGACCCCGGCGACACGAAGGTCGACCCCAAGGCCGATTCGAAAGACTCGAAGGACAGCAAGGACGCGAAGCCGCAGGAGAAGAAGGCCTAGCCCTTCTTCGACAGCGCTTCACGCACGGGTCGAAGGCGGCCCCGACAGGCTGGGGTCGTTGTGCGACCCCGACCAAGCTGGGGCCGTTGAACGGCCCCGACCTCCGGGGCCCAACAGCCTCGAACCCCGGCGCGAAGGGCCCCGCCGGAACGGAAATAGACTCCACCGGCTCCGGGTTTCGGTACGAACGTGCTCCACAACATCCTCCAGTTCGGATTCGCCGGCATCGCCGGTCTTTGTGTGATCGCGGCCCTGCTCCGGCGCCCCAAGCGCGGTAGCTTCGCCTGGGCCGCGCTCAATGCGGGAGCGGCCGCGGTCGCCGCGCACTACGACGTCTTCTGGGCGCTCGCGGTGTTCGGGTTGATGCTGCCGTGGTCGCTGTTCAGCGCCACGAGCTACATCGACGCGGGCTGGCGGGTGAAGACGGGGTTCGTCCTCTTCCTCGCCCTCGGCGCCGCGCTCTGCATCTACCCGACGTACCACGATGAGGTTCACGGGAAGGGCGCCGACTCGGGCCTCTCCTCGGAGGAGCGCAGCGACGTCGAGACCCGATCGCGCAGCGGTAAGCTCGACACGATCGGCGGCCAGAAGGTCGGCCTCGGCGAGCAGTTCAGCCGCTTCCTGCTCTCGAACATCCCCTTCCGTCTGGTGCGCGGGCTTGACCTCAAGGGCGGCCTGCGGCTCGTCTACACAGTGGACGTCGACGAGGCCATCAAGGACAAGCGCGACCGGTACTATGACGAGCTGCGCCTCGCCCTCACCACCGCGCTCGGCTTCCACACGGGAGACAAGGCGCCGACGGTCGAGGAGCTCGGGAAGCTCCCGCAGAAGGTCCGGATCGAGAAGAGCCGCGAGCACGCCGGCACGATCACGCTGACCTTCACCGATCCCGCCGACGAGGTGAAGATCAACGACGAGTTCCTCAAGAAGTTCCTGGGTGAGCTCCAGCTTCAGCGCTCGCCCGATCGCAAGAAGGTCACCTTCCGCATCAAGGGCGAGGTCGAGAGCTCGATCCGCAGCAACGCGGTGACGCAAGCGAAAGAGACCGTTCACCGTCGCATCGACAGCCTCGGCCTCAAGGAGGCGAACCTGACCTCGCGCGACGAGGACATCATCATCGAGATCCCCGGCGACGATGAGAAGTCCTTCGCCGAGATCCGCGAGATCATCAGCCAGACAGCGCGCCTCGAGTTCAAGATGGTCGACGACGACGTCGACTTCTTCGAGCAGTACTCGCGCGCCAAGAGCGAAGACCTCCCGGTCGGCCTCTCGTTCTCGATCGAGAACGCGCCCATCGGCGCCGGGAAGACGAAGCCGAGCCACTACGCGCGCATCATCCGCGGCGAGCACGAGGACATGCGCGACGCGCTCAAGCGCCTGAAGGAGTGGGTCGGTACCCTCCAGGTCGATCCCGACCACGAGGTCGGCTTCTCGAAGTTCGAGGAGTACGACGAGGACAAGGACACCTTCGAGGAGCGCGGCTTTCGCACCTACTACCTCTTCAGCAAGGCCGAGATCACCGGCGACATGGTGCGCGAGGCTCAGGCTCAGCCCGATCCGGCGGACCGCGGCGGCCTCGGCGGCTGGCACGTGTCGATGGAGATGACCCCGCTCGGCGGCGACCGGTTCGAAGAGATCACCGGCAAGAACATCAAGCGAAGGTTCGCGATCATCCTCGACAGCAAGGTCGAGAGCGCGCCGGTGATCCAGGGGAAGATCCCCGGCGGCCACGCCCAGATCTCGATGGGCTCGGGCGGCCCGGAGCGGCAGCTCGCCGACGCCAAGAAGCTCGAGCTGGTGCTCAAGTCCGGCGCGCTCCCGGCGCCGATCTCGCCCTCGAACGAGCAGCGCATCGGCCCTTCGCTCGGGAAGGACGCGATCGATCAAGCCGGCAAGGGCGGCCTCGCCGGCCTCGTCCTCGTGCTCGGGTTCATGCTCGTCTACTACAACCGCGCCGGCCTGATCGCCGACATCGCGGTGCTCTTCAACATGGTCCTCCAGGTGGCCATCCTGGCCATGTTCAGCGCCTCAATGACGCTCCCCGGGATCGCCGCCCTCACGCTGACGGTCGGTATCGCCGTCGACGCCAACGTGCTCATCAACGAGCGCATCCGGGAGGAGCTCCGCCACGGCAAGAGCCCGCGCTCCGCGGTCGAGGTCGGCTACGACAAGGCCTTCAGCGCCATCATCGACGGCCACGTCACGACGCTGATCTCCGGCCTGATCCTCGCGCAGTACGGCACCGGGCCGATCAAGGGCTTCGCGATCACGCTGATCGTCGGCATCACCGTCAGCCTGTTCACCGGCGTGGTCTGCACGCGTCTGATGTTCGACTGGGCCGTCCGGCACCGGAAGGTCAAGAAGCTCCACCTCGGTTGAGCGCGGCAGGGCCGCTCCCGACGAGGGGTCGAACGGCCCCTCGTTCCCGCTGGTCGCTGCCCCGTGAAGGGGGGCGAGACTCGAAAGAAGCACAAGGCTCCGCACATGGAATTCATCAAGCCCGGCCGCCAGTTCGACTTCATGGGGAAGCGCTGGTACTTCATCGGACTCAGCGGAGCGCTGCTCGTCCTCTCGTTGATCTCCTTCATTTACCCTGGTCCCAAGCTCGGTACGGACTTCAAAGGCGGGACGGAGGTCGAGGTCGCGTTCAAGGGGCCCGAGGGGTCGATCTCGGGCGGGGCCGTGCGCGAGGCCGTCGAGAGCACCGGCTTCGCTGATCCCGACGTGGTCACGGTGACGGATCCGACGCACCCGAACCGGTTCTTGATCCGAGTGCAGCAGGTCAGCGTGCTCCGTGAGGATCAGAAGGCGGCGATCCGCAGCAAGATGTGCCTCGTCCCCGAAGGCTCGTCCCCGACGCCGTCGGAGCAGTGCCCGGCCAACCTCCAGGCGAGCGAGATCAAGTTCAGCCCCGGGGGCGACAAGATCACCGCCCGCTACGAGACGCAGCCGGATCTCGCGGGCATTCGCCAGCAGCTCGTCGGCGTCACCGGGGTCGATCTCCGCGAGGGCGAGAAGAACCCGCAGGTGGTGAGCGAGCGCGACCACAAGGTCGAGATTCAGCTCAAATCCAAGGGTGATCAGCTCCTCGACGGCCTCCGCGCCAAGCTCGGCGCCGACAAGGTGCCGGACCAGGCGCTCCGCGTCGAGTGGATCGGGCCGAAGGCCGGCGCCCAGCTCCGCAACGCCGCGCTCTGGAGCGTGGGCATCGCCTGCTTCTTCATCATGGCGTACATCGCCTTCCGCTTCGATCTCCGCTTCGCGCCGGGCGGCATCGTCGCCTTGGTCCACGACGTTGGCATCGCCCTCGGGGCGATGGTGCTCGCTCGCAAGGAGATCACCATCTCCACCGTCGCCGCGATGCTCACGATCGTCGGGTACTCGATCTCCGACACCGTCGTCGTTTACGACCGCATCCGCGAGAACCTGGGCAAGCACCGGAGCATGAGCTTCGCGGCCGTGATCAACCTCTCGATCTCGGAGATGCTCGGGCGGACGATCATCACCTCCGGTGTCACCGCCCTCTCGATGGTGATGTTCCTCGTCTGGGGCACCGGCGTGATCAAGGACTTCGCCTTCGCCTTGCTCGTCGGCATCATCGTCGGCACGTACTCGTCGATCTACGTCGCCGCTCCGCTGACGGAGTGGATCGATCGCCGCTTCTTCGGCGCCTCCGCCGATCAGAAGAAGGCGTTGACGCGCACCCGCACCGCCAAGCGCGCCGACGCGGTCGTCTAGTTCGCCCCGCCTCCGCTCCCCTTCTTTCTCCGCTCCCTCACGATCTTCGCGCTCCCTCTCGTGGCGCTCTCGCCGCGAGGAGGACTCGCGCTCACGAGCCGGCGTTGCGCGCTTCGAACGCCGCGCTGCTCGGCGGTGTGGACACGCCTCGGGTTCTCGAATAACCCAGGCCTTGATGCTGGAAGATGCGCGAGCGGGGGAAGGGCACATCGCTGGGCTGCCCTTCGCGTCGGGCGCACCTCTCGCGGGGGTGGACGTAGTCGGCGAGGTCGTTCCCGACCTCGCGCCGCGTGCGGTGCCAGCGGGCAGCTTCCAGGATCCCGGCGAGGCTTCGGTCGCGGCGATCGATCTCTCGCGCGAGCTCGGCCTTTGCATCAGCGCCGCCGACGCGCTCCACCGCGGCGGCTGGGCCGCGGGCGAGGCGACGCGCCGCTTCCTCGATCCCCGGCTCGCCCACCTGACGCCCCCCGAGGGGATGGCCGATCGCGACGCGTCCGCGGATCGCCTCGCGCGCGCGGTCCGCGTCGGCGAAAAGATCTGCGTCTTCGGCGACTACGACTGCGACGGGATCACCTCCGCGGCGATCATGACGTCGATCCTCCGGGCGCTCGGCGGGACGGTGACGCCGCTCCTCGCGACGCGGATGGAGGGTAGCTACGGCCTCTCGCACAAGGCGCTCGCCCGGGTGTTCGCGACGGGGGCGACGCTCCTCGTCACGTGCGACTGCGGCTCCAGCGATCACGAGCGCCTCGCCGTCGCGCGGGAGCGCGGCGTCGACGTTGTGGTGATCGATCACCACCTCGTCCCGCCCGAGCCGCTCCCGGTGGTGGCGTTCCTCAACCCGCACCGGCCCGAGTGCGGCTTCCCGTACAAGGGCCTCGCCTCGTGCGGGCTGGCGCTCTCGCTCGGCGCCGCCGTGCGCCGCGTGCTCGGGCAGAACCTCGACCTGCGCCCCTTCCTCGACCTCGTGGCCATCGGCACCGTGGCCGACGTCGCGCCGCTCACCGGCGACAACCGCGTCCTGGTCAAGGCCGGCCTCCAGGTGATCGCGAGCGGCGTGCGCCCCGGGCTGCGCGCGCTCGCCTACAACGCCAAGATCGACCTCCCCAAAGGCGCCACGGCGGAGGACATCGCCTTCCGCATCGCCCCGCGCCTCAACGCCACCGGGCGCCTCGGCGATCCGGATCTCTCGCTCGAGCTGCTCCTCGAGATGAACCCGGTCAAGGCCACCGGCCTCGCCGCGACGATGGAGCAAATCAGCCTGAAACGCCGCGCGGTTCAGGAGCTGATGCTCACCGAGGCCTTCGAAGAAATCGAGCGCTGCGGCTACGCCGAGGCCCCGGGGATCGTGCTCGCGCGCGAGGGCTGGCACCCAGGCGTCGTCGGCATCGTCGCGGGGCGGATCGCCTCGCGCTTCAAGCGACCGACGATCATCGCCTCGGTCGAGGGCGTGACCGGGCGAGGCTCGGTGCGCGGCCCCGCGGGCTCGCTGCTCCACGACGCGCTCACGCTCTGCAAGGGCGAGCTCGTGGGCTTTGGCGGCCACCAGGCCGCGGCCGGCGTCGAGGTCCGCGCTGATCGCGTCAACGCGCTGCGCGACCTCTGGTGCCAGGTCTTCACCGATCGCGCCGCGGGCCGCGCCGCCGTCGACGCCGACGAGCTCCTCGCCGACATCCGCCTCGACGATCGCGACGACCTCTGCGCCGCCGCCGATGATTTCACGCGCCTCGAGCCCTGCGGCGAAGGGAACCGCGCGCCGCTCCTCCTCGTGCGTCGCGCCCGGCTCCTCTCCGCGCGCAACCTCAAGGGTCACCTCAAGGTGGAGATCGCCTGGGCGCGCCGCGCCACCATCGGCGGCTTCGCCTTCGAGCTCGGCCCGCTCGCCGCCTCGCTCGCGAGCGCGTCGCACGTCGACATCCTCGGCCGCCTCCGCCGCGACGCCTGGCGCGGCGGCGACGCCGTCGAGCTCAAGGTCGAGCGCCTCGTCGCCTCGTAGCTCCGCGTCACCTCGTCTTCCCCGGGGGGAGCCGGTACATGATGTCGGAGCGCACCGCGTACTTCACGCCGCTCGTGACCTCGCAGCCCTCGTGCAAGATCGCGTGCTGGAACAGGAGCGCGCGGCCGGTGCGGGGCTCGATCACGTCGTCGAGATCGATCATCGCCGTCTCGCCGCCGGTGAACTCGTCGTTCAGGTAGACGATGAAGGTGAGCTTGCTGCGCTCCTCCGCGTTGCGGGCGAACGCGCCATCGTAGTGCGGCGCGAAGCGCTGGCCCGCGGTGTAGCGGTAGCAGCGGAGCCGCTCGTTGGCGCCCACCACGCGGCTCCCCGAGATCGTCTCCGGCAGGCAATCCACGACCCGCGCGTAGAGCAGCGCCGCGAGCGCCGGATCGTCGAACATCACCCGGGTGTTGTTGCGTATCCCGAGGTCGACCACCGGGCCCCCGGGGAGGCTCACCGGCGCGATCTTCGGCCCCGCGGCCTCGATGCGCGCGATCAAGGAGCGGCACTCGCTCGGCGAGAGCACGCCGTCGAGGGTGAACGCCAGCGGCCGCGAGAGATCGACGAGGTTCGCGTACATGTTCATCACCTTCCGAGCAGGCGGGGCGCGGCGCTGACGATCCCGTTCGTCAACGCTGGGCCCCAGTGGAGACCGATGTGTTCCGTCGTGACGTCGTCGCCCTTCGGCCGGATCAAACCGCGGACCGCCGCACGAAGCGGTAGAGCTCGGCGGGGCGGTGCGAGGCGTCGCGCTCGTGCGCGCCCGTGGCCTCGAGGAAGCCGCTCGCGAGCATGCGGCGGCGGAAGGAGTCCTTGTTCACGGCCTCGCCGCGCACCGCCTCGTGGACGTCCTGGAGGGCGCGGAGCGTGAACTCCGCGGGGAGGAGCTGGAACCCGATCGGCGTGTAGTCGAGCTTGCCGCGGAGGCGCTTCACCGCCATCCCGAGGACGTCGGCGTGGTCGAAGGCCAGGGGCAGCTCCTTGCCGGCGTCGTCGAGGACATCGACGGGGCCGCCCGTCTCGCCGGGCCAGGGGACGCGCACCGTCGCCGCGCGCGCGCCCGGCGCGGCGACGGCGCGCACGAGCCGCGCGGCGTCGACGAGCGCGTAGTAGCCGACGGCGATGACGCGACCGCGAGGATCGCGGCCGAGCGCGCCGAACGTGTAGAGCTGCTCGATGAACACCGACGAGAGCCCGACCTTCCCGCGGAGCAGCCGCGTCGCGGCCGCATCGAGCGACTCGTCCAGGCGCACGAAGCCGCCGGGGAGCGCGTAGCGACCTTGATGGGGGTGCTCGGCGCGCTGGTACACCGCGACCGAGAGGCCGCCCTTCGCGACGCCGAGGACGACGATGTCCACCGCGACCGAGGGGCGCTCGAACGCTGCAAGATCGTACCGAGCGAGGAACGCCGCCTCGCTCTCGGGCGCCGCCGCGCGCGCCTTGGTGATCCTCGCGGCCTTGCTCGCCGGGCCACGCTTAGCTTCATATCGCATATATGTATCAAGCATATATGCACGACGCATCAAAGGTCAAGGGCGTGCGCCGCTGCCGCCCCGCGAGCCAGGTCATGGAAAGCGAAAGGCGCAGAGGGGTGACCTCTGCGCCTTCGCGCCTCGCGCTCCCTGGAGCTAGTTCCTGGGCTCAAGCACGGGGCCCGCAGGCGCGGGGGCAGGCGTCGGCGCCGGCACGGCGGGCGCAGGCGCAGCAGGCGCGGCCTTCGGATCAGCGGGCACGGCGCCTGCTTTCTGCTCGGCTTTCGGCGCGATTTCGGTCTTCTCGAGGATCTTGAACTGGACGCGGCGGTTCTTGGCCTTGTTCGCGTCGCTGTCGTTCTCGACGAGCGGGTTCTCCTGCCCGTAGCCCTTGGCGACCAGGAGCTTCTCCTTGACGCCGCGCTTGACCAGCGCCTTGCGCACGGCCTCGGCGCGGCTCCCGCTGAGGATCTTGTTGTGCTGCTTGGCGCCGCTGTTGTCGGTGTGCCCCTGGATCTCGAGCCGCTTGATCTCGGGGTGGTCCTTGAAGATCTGGGCGATCTGGTTGAGCAGCGCGTCGGAGGCGGGCCGGATCACGGCCTTGTCGACCTCGAACTGCACCTGCTCGTTGATCTCGATCTCCTTCTCGGTGAGCACGACGAGCGGGCAGCCGTTCTTGGACGGGTTGGTCTCGTTGGGGACGCCCTTCTCGTTCGGGCAGGCGTCGTGATCGTCGCGGATGCCGTCGCCGTCGCTGTCGGGCGGGCAGCCGTTGGTCTTGATGTCGCCGGTCGCGATGCCGGGGATGTCCGGGCACGCGTCGTTGTCGTCGATGACCTTGTCCTTGTCGCGATCGCTGGGCGGGCAGCCGTTCTTCTGCGGATCGGGGTTGGCGACGCCCGGCTCGTCGGAGCACGCGTCCTGATCGTCGAGGATGCCGTCCTTGTCCTTGTCGCTGTAAGGGCAGCCGTTCTTCTTCGGATCGGCGTTGGGGTAGCCGGCCACGTCGGGGCAGGCGTCCTGATCGTCGAGGATGCCGTCGTGATCGCGATCGCTGGGCGGGCACCCGTTCTTGAGGGCGTCGGCGTTCGCGGGGCCCTTCACGTCGGGGCAAGCGTCCTTCTCGTCGAAGATCCCGTCGCCGTCGCGATCGGTCGGGAGGATCTTCTCGCGGCCGGTCCCGATGCTGATGCCGAGGCGCGCGGCGAGGAACGTCGACGCGCCCGCGCCCACGGCGCAGCTGTCGAGCGACGCGCTCGAGCCGCGGACGTGGTCGGCGCCGATCTGGCCGGTGAGGGCGATCAGGCTGGAGAACGTGACGTCGACGCCGAGTCCGCCGCGCAGGCCGAAGCCCGCCGAGTCGTTCCCGTTGCACGAGTACGAGTTGATCGACGTCACGCCCGAGCCGTTCGTGACGAGCGTGGTGCCGCTGGCGCCGACGTGCTGCCACACCGGGCCGAGGCCGATCTGGACGAAGAAGGCGATGTCATCATTTTGCCAGGGATAGACGCGGCCGAGGAGCCAGAGGGCGTCCCATGAGCGGCTCTGCTCAGTGATCGTGCTGTTGGCGTAGTCGGCGCGCTCGCGGCCGAAGAACGCTCGCTCGTAGCCGACGCCGACGCCGAACACGCGCTTCGGGAGGATGAGAGCATCGAGTCCGACGAGTCCGCCGCCGCGGGCGAGATCGATGGGGTTGGTGGTGTCGGTCGTCGTCAGCTCTCCCACGCGGTAAAGGAGGCCCGCGTAGAGATCGAAATTGAACCGGATCGGATCGTCGACCTTCGGCGGGGGCAAGGCCTGCTGCGCGGCGGCCGGAGCCGAGGCGAGGCTCACGGCAGCGGCGAGGGTGGCGCCGAGGGCGCCGAGGGCGAACGAGCGACGAATCCGCATGGGGAGCATGTCCTTTGCTGACCGGAGGCGAGGGAAGCGGCGCCAGGGAATTCCAGATGGCCCGAACCGTCAAGCCCGTAACACGCCCGCGGCCCGTCGAAAACGGTCGGGTGCCTTGGGTTCCGGAGGAAGGCGCGTTACCGTGAGGGCGTGAACGAGCCCCTGATTCGCTTCCAGAACGTGCGAAAAGCCTTCGGGGAGAAGGTCATCTACCGCGGGGTCGACCTCGACGTGTACCCGGGAGAGACCATCACGATCATGGGGGGCTCGGGCGTCGGGAAGAGCGTCCTCCTCAAGCTCTTGATCCGCCTTCTCGAGGCGGACAGCGGCTCGATCACCTTCCACGGGGACGAGGTGACGACGATGAGCAACACCAAGATCGGCCTGGTTCGCCAGCGGATCGCGATGCTGTTCCAGGGCGCGGCGCTCTTCGACTCGAGCTCGGTGGGGGACAACGTCGCCTACGGTCTCCACGAGCACTACCGCTACACGATGAGCGAAGCGAAGATCGCCGAGCGGGTCCACTGGGCGCTCTCCCTCGTCGGCTTGCCGGGGATCGAGGCGATGCGCCCGGCCGATCTCTCGGGTGGCATGAAGAAGCGCGTCGGCCTGGCCCGCGCCATCGCCGTACAGCCCGAGGTCCTGCTCTACGACGAGCCGACGACGGGGCTTGATCCGATCAACACCGAGCGGATAAACCACCTGATCAACGGCCTCAAGGCCGCGCTCAACGTGACGAGCATCGTGGTCACGCACGACATGAAGAGCGCCTTCTCGATCTCCGATCGGATGGCGATGGTCTACCGCGGCGAGATCATCAAGTCGGGAACTCCGGACGAGTTCCGCGCCTCAACCGATCCGCGCGTGCGGGATTTCATCAACGGCACTGCACCCGTGAACGAAGACGTAGCGACCTTGCTCGGCGCGTGATGCCGCTGGCGGTAGGCGCGCGGCTGACGCAAGATGGCGCGGCTAAATGAACCAGGCGCGCAACCTGAAGGTCGGCATCTTCGTCCTCGCAGGGCTTCTCTTCTCCGCGGTCGTCATCTTCCTCATCGGCGACGAACGTCGGCTCTTCTCTTCGTCCGTCCCCTTTCGTGCCGAGTTCTCCGACGTGCAAGGCCTCAAGTCCGGCGCCCCCATCCAGATGGGCGGCCTCGACATCGGCCACGTCGGAAGCGTCGGCTACGGCAGCAAGGTCGAGGACACGACCATCTACGTCGAGATCCAGATCGTCCGCTCCGAGGCCGGCCGGATCAAGACCGACAGCCTCGCGAAGATCTCCACCAAGGGTCTCCTCGGCGACAAGATGATCGAGATCACCAAGGGGAAAGACGACGCCACCCGCAAGCCGGGTGAGCTCATCCCCACGGACATGTCGCCGAGCATCTTCGATCGCGTGAGCGGCTTCGGCGACAAGGCCGGCGCGACGCTCGATGACGTGAAGAAGGTGACGGCGAGCCTCGCCGACGAGAAGCTCCAGCGCGATCTCCACGAGAGCGTGGCCTCGGTCAACATCGTCCTCAAGCAGGTCGCCGAAGGCGACGGCTACCCACACCGGCTCCTCACCGACAAGAACGAAGCGGAGCGGATCTCGCGCACCCTCGACAACCTCGATCGCAGCGCGTCGGAGCTCGCGACCACGCTGGCCGCGGTGCGCGACGTGGTCGGCCGCGTCAAGTCGGGGCCGGGCTTCGCGCACGACATGGTCTACGGGGACGGCCCGCAGAAGGAGATCGCGCAGTTCGGCGGCGCCGCGCACGAGGTCGCGATCACGCTCAAGGGCATCCGCGAGAGCGACAGCTTCGTCCACGACGCGATGTACGGCGGCAAGGGCAACGGGGCCGAAGCGCTCGCCAACGTCACGGCGATGACGAGCGATCTGCGCGTGATCGTGGCCGGTCTGCGCCAGGGAAAAGGGACCGTCGGCGCGCTGCTCGTCGACCCTTCGGTCTACGAAGACATGAAGCTCGTGCTCGGCAACGTCGAGCGCAACGACGTCCTCCGCGCCCTCGTGCGCTACTCGATCAAGCAGGACGAGAAGAAGCCCGCCGTCTCCGTCGGCAAGGCGCCGTAGCGCTTCATTCCGACCGCGCGCCGTCCATCCGGCGCGCCGCCTCACGGAGCTTTTTCTCTTCCAGGGCCGCGCCGCCGAGCGGGCGTGCCCGGCGATGACGCGCGCACCGAGCGCCCAGCTCCATGGGCGGATCGAGCGCGTCGAGGTCGCGTGCTCGATCGTCCTCGCCTGAACACTTGCTTCGGGGAACGCATCCGCTTATCTGTTTTGCCCCATGTCCCGGAAGCTCGCTGAACGGCTCTCGTCCATCGCGCCCAGCGCGACGCTGGCCATGGCCGCGCGCGCCGCGAAGCTCCGCGCCGAAGGCCACCGAGTGTTCCCCTTCGGCGTGGGCGAGCCTGACTTCGACACGCCCGCGCTGATCCGCAGCGCCGCCAAGACGGCGCTCGACGTCGGCGCCACGCACTACACCGCGGTCAGCGGCACCGCGGAGCTCAAGTCCGCGATCTGCGCGGCCACCGAGCGCTACCGCGGCTACCGCCCCTCGCCGAGCGAGGTCGTCGTCTCCTGCGGCGCGAAGCACGTCCTCTTCAACCTCGCCCTCGCCCTCTACGAGCCCGGGGACGAGGTGGTGATCCCCGCGCCGTGCTGGGTCAGCTACCCCGAGCAGGTGCGCCTCGTCGGCGCCACGCCGATCATCGTGGAGACGACGGAAGAAGAAGGCTTCCGCCTCACCCCCGAGAAGCTCGAGGCGGCCCTCACGCCGCGCACCAAGGCGGTGCTCCTCTGCACCCCGTCGAACCCGACGGGCGCAGCCTACGCAGAGAAAGACCTGCGCGGGCTGCTCGAGGTCCTCCGCCGCCACGACTGCTGGATCATCGTCGACGAGATCTACGCCGACCTCGTCTACGACGATTTCAAGCACGTCTCCATCGCCGCCCTCGCCGAGGATTTGCGCGATCGGATCATCATCGTCGACGGCGTGAGCAAGTCGTTCGCGATGACGGGCTGGCGCATCGGCTGGAGCATCGCTCCCCCGGCGCTGACGAAGGCCATCGACATGGTCCAGAGCCAGAGCACCACCAACGCGGCGGCCGTCTCGCAGGCGGCGGCGACGGCCGCGCTCAACGGCTCGCGCGACGACGTCCACGCCATGCGCGCCGCCTTCGACCGCCGCCGCGTCCGCATGGTCGAGGGCCTGCGCACCATCCCCGGCGTCAGCTGCCGCATGCCCGAGGGCGCCTTCTACGCGTTCGCCGACGTGCGCGGGCTCTACGGCGCGAAGTACAACGGCGCCGAGCTCACGAGCGACGTGGAGATCGCGCTCTGGCTGCTCGATGCGGCGCACGTCGCCACCGTCGCCGGCACGCCCTTCTGCGCTCCGGGCTACCTCCGCTTCTCTTACGCCTGCTCGGAAGAAGAAATCGAGCAGGGCATCGCGGCGATCCACGGCTGCGTCGCCGCGGCGAAAGCCCGGTGAAACAGCTCGCCCTTGTTGTGACGGCGAAAGCCCCTATGTGGTCGCGACGTCGCGCGCGCGGGCCCTCGCCTGCGCTGCGTCCGACGTCGGGCCCCCGGAAAATGAAAATAATTCGCTGGGTCGTGGGAGCGGGTCGCGTTGACGAGCCGCTTTGCGATTTGGTACAAGGCGCGCGGAAAGGCGTGTAAAGGTACGTCCGTGGCGGGCACTGTCAAAAGCGAAGACGGCACGAATCCCGAGGGACACATCTGGCGCATCGCCCCGACGCGACGCGACTTCCTCGGCTTCCTGGGCTGGGGCGCCGTGCTCAGCTCGATCGGCATCGGCACGCTGGCGTTTGTGCGGTTCATGTATCCGCGCGTCCTCTTCGAGCCGCCGTCGCAGTTTAAGCTGGGGCGCCCGACGGAGTACGCCCCGCTGTCGACCAGCGAGAAATGGATCAAGGCGCTCCGACTCTGGATCGTGCGCTACGACGACCGCTTCATCGCCATCAGCGCGATCTGCACCCACCTGGGCTGCACGCCGCGCTACCTCGGCACCGAGGACAAGTACAAGTGCCCGTGCCACGGCTCGGGCTACCGCGGGTTCGCCAGCGGTTGGAAGGTGAACGCCACGAACTTCGAAGGCCCTGCCCCCCGCCCCATGGAGCGCTTCAAGCTCGCGCTCGCGGACGATGGTCAGATGGTCGTCGACAAGAGCGCGACGTTCCGGATTGATAAGCTCGAGTTCGACAAACCCGGCGCTTATCTCCCCTTTGCGTGAGAATTTCGGTCGGCGCTTCGGTCATCGAAGAACGCCGGCCGCTGACGTCTTCGTAAGACACTTCGGAGGATTGCGTGGCGGAGCAGAAGAAGGGGTGGTTCGACGTCGTCAAGAGCTCGTACGTCTGGAAATCGATGTTCCGGCACGAGTATCAGGACACGTACCGAAACCGCGTGCTCCAGGTCTCATCGAACGTCTTCTTGCACCTGCACCCGACCAAGATCCGGCGCCACGCGCTCCGGCTCCGGTTCACGTGGTGCATGGGCGGGATCACGTTCCTTCTGTTCCTGATCCTGGTCGTGACGGGCGTCATTCTGATGTTCTATTACCGCCCGACCGGCGAGTACGCGTACCACGACATGAAGTATCTGCAGTTCGACGTCCCCTTCGGGATGATCATGCGGAACATGCATCGGTGGGGCGCTCACGCGATGGTGATCGCGGTGTGGCTGCACATGTTCCGCGTCTTCATGACGGGCTCGTACAAGCCGCCGCGCGAGTTCAACTGGGTCATCGGCGTGAACCTCCTGGTGATGACGCTGATGCTCTCCTTCACGGGCTACCTGCTCCCGTGGGACCAGCTCTCGATCTGGGCCGTCACCGTCGGCACCAACATGGGCCGCGCGACGCCGATGATCGGCCAGGAGGGTCCGTTCTCGGAGCTGCTCGGCGTCGACGCTCGCTATGACGCCCGCGCGCTCCTCACAGCAGGCCGCCTGATCGGGCCGGCCACGCTCCTGCGCTTTTACGTGCTCCACTGCATCTTCATCCCGCTGATTGCGGCGGTGCTGATGATCGTGCACTTCTGGCGCGTGCGTAAGGACGGCGGCATCTCCGGTCCGCTTTGAGTTGTCCCGTGCCCCGGCTGAGTGTCGGTTGGGGCCTCGGCCCCAACCGGGGTTCTGCGGGCAGGTTTTGTAGGTTTCGTCAAGTGGAACCAAGGGCGAGCTGGGCTCGCCCGCGATCGTAGAGAGCCGACATGTCTCAAGCGACGACCACCATTCCGGAAGTAGCGGCGACGAAGGTCAAGGAGCGCGTGGTCGAGGCCGAGCGCCTCACCAAGCTCGTCCCCGACAAGGTCCACACCTGGCCATACCTGGTCCGGCTGGAGATGCTCGTCGGCACCATCGTCATGGCCTTCATGACGATCTGGTCGATCGTCGTCGACGCGCCGCTCGAAGAGCCGGCCAACCCGACGAAGACGCCGAACCCGTCGAAGGCGCCCTGGTACTTCCTCGGCCTCCAGGAGATCCTGGTCTACTTCGATCCCTGGTTCGCCGGCGTCATCCTGCCCGGGCTGATCATCGTCGGCCTGATGGTGATCCCCTACGTCGATATCAACCCGAAGGGGAACGGGTACTACTGCTTCAAGGATCGCTCCTTCGCGATCTCGACCTTCCTCTTCGGCTTCCTGGTGATGTGGATCGTGCTCATCATCATGGGCACGTTCATCCGGGGCCCGGGCTGGTATCTCTTCCTGCCCGGCCAGTACTGGGACGTGCACAAGACGGTCGCGATCACCAACCGCAACTGGCCCGAGATCTTCGGCATCACGAGCCCGATCGCGGCTGGCCTCTTCGGAGCAGCGAGCGTCGTCGGATTCCTGTTCGGCGTTCCTGCCGTCTACTGGAAGGTGCGAGCGAACAAGAGCGAAACACTCCAGAAGCTCGGCGCCGTTCGCTACTGGATCACCGCGTTCTTCTTCATGGCGATGATGGGGACGGTGCTCAAGGTCATCCTGCGCCTCGTCCTCAGCGTGAAGAACATCATGGTCGGCCCCTACAACTTCAACATCTGAGGCCATCGTGGCGCGATTCATTCGAGACGAGAAGCGGACGTATCCCTTCATGTGGATGGCCATTGGCGGCGTCTTCGCGGCGTCGGCGGGGTGGGCTGTTTACGCGGAGCTCGTGACCCGGGTTCCATGGCAGAAGCACCAGCAAGCGTTCTTCGACATGGAGCTCGAGCAATCGAAGCAGTCGCTCGAGCGCTCCGACCACGAGTGGAAGGAGCAGATCGTCCCCGGGTTGAAGGACAAGCTCGCCCGTAAAGAAGTGCTCGCGGAGAGCATGAAGAACGGGGCCTACTCCGATTCCCGTAAGAAGCTCGACGAGCTCAACGTGCAGTTCGCCGCGGCCGAGAGCGCGAAGACCTTCGGATCGAGCGATCTCGACGAGGCGTACTACCACCGTAACCTCAACGAGTACGAGCGCGACGCCGCCGCGGTGAAGGTGCGCGAGATCTTCCACGAGGTGTTCGCCTCGACGAACTCAGCCGAAGGGCAGAAGCGCGCCGACGCCATCTACGCCGATCCTCCTGAGCCTCCGAAGGCCGCGGGCGTGACGGACAAGATCCACCACCTCACGTCCGAGATCGCCCGGATGAAGGCCCACGTCGAGAAGATCGACGAGGCGATGCGCGAGCCGCCGGCCCCCGCGACGCCGACGGGCGACGCCGAGCCCGGCGTGAAGAAGTGGTTCGATCTTCTGGTGGGCCGCGTCCGCACGACGCTCGCCGCCTCGAAGGAGGCCGAAGAGAAGGTCATCCAGTCCCTCGAGATCGAGGTCAAGCATCAGAATCGTGTCGACGACGCCCTGGTGGGGATGGCGAAGATCGACGGCCCGCCCGATCCCGCGGCCAGCGAGAAAGACGCGACGAAGAAGGCGGAAGCGCGCAAGGCCGTCTGCAGCGCTCAGATGGAGACGCGCAACTGCATCCAGTGGCTCGCCCTCGATCCCGTCGACCTCGAGCTGAAGGCGCTCGACGTGGAGGTGGCCAAGCGCCGCCGCACGCTCACCGACGCCGAGCTCCGTTCCTCGAAGGCCGAGCTTCGCGCCAAGCCGAAGTTCACCGCCGACAACCTCATCAAGTCGCTCGTCGGTCCGTTCCAGATCCAGCAAGTGGTGATGAACTGGATCGAGTACGATCGCGACGTCGATCGCGAGCAGGTCGATCGCTGCCAGACGTGCCACATGGGCGCCGACGCCGGCACCTACCAGTCGGCCTCGATCCCGAAGCAGTTTCGCACCCACCCGCACCGGAGCACGCTCTTCGCGGCGCACCCGATCGAGAGCTTCGGCTGCACCTCGTGCCACCAGGGCCAGGGCCGCGCGACGGACATGCTCTCGCACTCCAGCTGGCACCTCGAGGATCACCACGGGAAGGAGCGCTGGCACTTTACGGGCGATCACTACTGGGATGATCCGCTGCTCCCGATCGGCATCCTCACCAAGGTGATCATCGACGATCGCAACGACTCGTTCGAGGTCAAGATCGGCCGCGCGAAGTGGGAGACGATCAAGATCGATCACCGCAACAGGGCCGAGCTCGACAAGGGCAAGGTCGAGTCCGCGGAGTACCCGGAGGAGACTGAGCTCTTCGCCCAGGTCCAGGAGAAGCTCGCGAAGATCGTCGACGAGGCAGGGGACGTGAAGGCGAAGTGGCACCCGGTCGTGCGTCGCCTCGACAACCGCGTCCAGATCGGCCTCGAGCAGAACAACCCGGCCGAGATCATCCCCCCGAAGGAAGTGCCCGCGTTCGGCGTGAAGTTCGCCAAGCACGAGCTCGCCGAGGTGCTCGGCTTCGCCGGCGGAGAAGAGATCGTGAGCAAGGCGCCGATGCAGACGGCGCTGCGTCCGCCGGCCGTGCCCGTTCGCGCTGACAGCATGCCGAGCTGGGACAAGGACACCGGTCGCTATTACCCGCCGCGCGGAGCCGAGGGCCTCCAGGTTCCTGACGACATGCGGAACCGCTTCATCGAGGCGCTCCCCGAGGTCGAGTCCGGTTGCCTTCGCTGTCACACGAGCGACGTCGATCTGAAGCAGCGCGCTTCCAAGGCGAAGTTCGTGGCCGACAAGCTCGAGTACGAGAAGTCCGAGGCGGCGCGCAAAGCGGATCCCGAGGCCTACAAGAAGGCTCATGACGGCTCCGACGATCTGCCGGCGGTGCACGCCGATCCGGCGTCGGTCGAGAACCCTGTGCCCACGCTCGCGGAGGGCCGCGCGCTCTTCAAGAAGCTCAACTGCACGGGCTGCCACATCCTCGAGGGCTTCGCCTGGGATCGCAACGCGGGCCCGTCGCTCGACAACGTCAGCGCCAAGGTGACGCCGGAGTGGCTCCTCAGCTGGATCCGCTACCCGCGCGGCTTCCGCGCCAAGACGCGGATGCCGAACCTGTGGCCGCGCCCGCTGGATCCGGGCAGCAAGCGCCCGTACGCGCAGGGCTCGCCGGAGTACCAGCAGTGGGAAACGCAGATGCGCGAGCAGACGACGGCGGTCGCCGCCTACCTGATCGATCGCAGCGACAACCCTTCGACGCGCGCGGGCGCCCCGAAGGACGCGCAGCCGCTCAAGAAGGAGATCCAGGGCTACGCCGACGTGGCGGGCGCCACCGCCGAGAAGGGCAAGATCGTCTTCGAATCGTACGGCTGCCAGGCCTGTCACGCGCGCAGCGACGGCGACATGAAGGACGGGGAGAAGCTCCCCGAACCCTGGCGCAGCCGCGAGCGCGACATCGCGCCCACGCTCGCCAACATGGGCGGGAAGACATCGGCCGACTGGATCGCGTACTGGGTCGAAGAGCCCTCGCGTTACTGGCATGGGACGAAGATGCCGAACCTGCGCCTCAGCCGTGTGGAAGCGGCCAGCGTCGGCAAGTACGTGTCCTCGCTCAAGGAGACGCCGCTCGATCAGACCTCGGTCGACAAGGCTGACGTCGCTGCGGTCTCCGATCCGGCCAAGCGCGCGGAGAAGGTCGCCTGCTCCGCCGTCGGCGGGGCGCTGATGACGCGCGTCGAGTGCGGCGAGCGGACCATCGGCTACTTCGGCTGCTTCGGCTGCCACCAGATCAGCGGCTACGAGAAGTCGGCGCCGATCGCCCCCGAGCTCGGCGCGTTCGCCAAGAAGGACGTGACCACGCTCGACTTCGGCTACGCCCTCGCGGACCACCACCTCCACACGACGGAGACGTTCGCGACGCTCAAGCTCGACTCGCCGCGCATCTATCGCCGCGACCGCATCGAGCTGAAGATGGGCGACTACGATCTGTCACCGCGCGAGATCCGCTCGCTGGTGGTGTTCCTCAAAGGCCTCGTCGCCTCGAAGCCCAAGACGGCGTTCAAGCCGCAAGAGCACGCAGAGTACGCCGCGGCGCTCGAGGGTCGTCAGATCGTCGAAGACTACAACTGTCGCGGTTGCCACGTGATCGAGGATCACGGGGCGGACATCGACGGCTTCCGCAGCGCGCAGCTCGCGGGGGATCCTCAGGCGCGCGCGCCTTACCTCAACGGTGAGGGCATGCGTGTGCAGCCGGAGTGGCTCTTCAGCTTCCTCCGCGAGCCGGGCAAGAACGGCATCCGTCCGTGGCTGCACCCCGAGTGGGCCCACGGCGAAGGCGCCGTGCCCGAAGACAAGCTCGCGCTCCGGATGCCGACGTTCAACTTCTCGAATGAGCAGGTGACGGCCATCGTGCGCTACTTCGCGAGCTGGGACGGGCAGGAGTACCCGTACCAGGCCGTGAAAGCGAACGAGCTCGCCGAGACGCAGAAGAACTACGCGCTCACCCACATGATGGCGAGCGACGCAGCCAACTGTCTCTCGTGCCACTATCAGGGCGATTTCCCGAAGGATCGCGGTCTGAGCGAGCTCGCGAAGATGGCGCCGAACTTCAACAACGTGGCCCGTCGGCTGCGGCCGGAGTGGGTCAAGGCGTGGCTCCTCAAGCCGCAGAACTTCCTGCCCTACACGAAGATGACGGCGTTCTGGGCGACGAAGGACCGCGAGAAGGACCAGATCTGGCCCTCCGAGAGCGATCCCTTCATCTCCGGCGCCCAGAACTGGAGCCACGTTCCCGGCTACCCGGCGGTCACCGCCGAGCAGCAAGTGGAGATGGTTCGCGACTTCCTCTTCAGCCTCCCCGCCGACGCGAAGTTCCCCGCGACGCTGGACGAGGTCGCCGAGTCGCCTCTCGTGAAGAAGCGTTCGCTCGAGCAAGCAGCGTCCGCCGAGAAGGACAAGGGCGAAAAGAGCAAGGACAAGGAAAAGAAGCCCGTGCTGAAGAAGACCGGACGGATCGACGGTCCCGCCCACCTGTAGCTCCCGTCAAACGGTGAGCAAAAAGAGCCGAGGCCCTCGAGGACCTCGGCTCTTTTTCTTCCATGATTTTCTTCACAAGAGGTCTTGTCGAACTGCGCCAGGTGAGGTACGAACGCCATCCCGCGGGCCGCGAGGCTATCGGGCGCATAACTCAGTGGTAGAGTGCGTCCTTCACACGGACGAAGTCGCAGGTTCAAATCCTGCTGCGCCCACCTGTTTCGATGGGGCATCAAGCGGCCCCAAACCCCCAACGCGCTGTGCGCGTCGTTTGTTCGCTTCGACCGAGCATTGGTTCCCTCCGGAGGTGGAGGTAAATCGCTCTGGTGAGGTTGGTGTGGTCCGCTCTGGGAGCCGGTTAACCGGGCTCTGATGGAGCGTAGATCAACGCTGGAGACAGGACCCATGTCGCCTCGTGGCGAGGCGATGCGCCGAGGGCCAGCGTCGTTTACAGCGGGCCCGTGCTGCGGCGGGCTTCGATGGCGGCGATCGTCTCTTTGAGCTCGGCGCGGTTGGCGAAGCAATCGTAGCAATCGCCGCGGCGCAAGAAGCCGCAGCCCGTGGTCGGGAGCACCTGCTTCAAGTAGGTCAGGGAGCGGGCGTCGCCGCTGTCACGAGCTCGGCCGAGGAGGGGCTTGCGGGCGCACGGAAGGGCCGCGCGGAGCTCGAGGGCGATGAGGAGGGCAGGGGAGGCGAGCGCGCGGACCGCGGGATCTTCGAGATGTTTTGTCGCGCGGTCCTTCGGGTATTTGGCGGTCGTCGTCGTGGTCGCGAGCTCGAAGAGCAGGTCCGGACCGGCGGCGCCCATCTTCGTGGAGATGAGTTCGAAGGCTTGCGCGGCGACGTCGGGCGGGCCGTTCGTGGCGAGCAAGATCACCCGCCGCACGTCTTCGTCGGTGGTCGCCTGCGGCGCGATATCGAAGAGGCGGCGCGCCACGCCGACGGCCGCCGAGTAGCCGGCTTTGTCGGATGCGTGCGCGAGGAGCAGCGCCTTGAGCACGACCGGATCATTCGGGTACTTCTGCGCGAGCGGGCCGACCGCTACGAGGCCCTGTGGGCGCGCGACGTCAAGCTCGGCGGTCGAGGCCGTCGTCGGCGCGGGGGGCGCATCGTCGGCGCCGGGGGCAGCGCTTCCCGCGAGCGCGCGGGACGAGCCCGCGAGGCCCGATGGCGAGGTGTCCTCGAGCGCCTCGACGCTCTTCGGGTTGCGCACCGCGACGGCCAAGAGCACCAGCGCGGTGACGCCGATCAGGCCGAGCCACGAGAGCAGCGCCGAGGCGGGCACGTCGCGGAGCGGGGCGGGGAGCCTAGCGATCATCTGATCGAGGGGGCCTTCGTTCGACGTGGGCGGCGTGGGCGGCGCCGCCGCGAGGGACCCCCGGCCGAACGCCAGCGTCGGCGCCGAGGCCTGGCGGCTCGCTGCACGGGACGGCTGCGGCCGCGCGACTTGCGTGGCCTGATCGGATCGAATCGCGACCGCCGCTGCCTGCGCCGACGCAGGCAGGCCGAGCGCGTCGATCGCCGTCACCACGTCGCGCGCGGCGTTGAAGCGGCCGTTCGCTTCCTTCTGCAGGAGGCGCGTCACCAGCGCCTCGAGCGCGGGCGGCAGCATCCCTCCGGGCACGCGCGCCGCGAGCGGCGGAGGCGGCGCGGTGGTCACGAGGCGGATGAGCTCGCCGCGATCCATCGAGTCGAAGGGGCGACGACCCGAGAGCATCTCGTAGAGCATCACCCCGAGCGCGTAGAGATCGGCGCGCGCGTCGACGTTGCCGCTGAGGGCCTGCTCGGGCGCCATGTACTCGGGCGTGCCGTAAGCGACGCCCACCTGCGTCAGCGGCGCGCGGCCAGGGTGTCGTCCCGCCTCGTGCGCGGCGGGGACCTTGGCGATCCCGAAGTCGAGCACCTTGACCACGTCGTGCGCGCCGCCCTCGCTCACGAGCATGACGTTCTCGGGCTTGAGATCGCGGTGCACGATCCCGATCGCGTGCACGGCGTCGAGCCCGAGCGCGATCTGGCGCGCGATGCGCAGCGCGCGATCCGGCGGCAGCGGGCCTCGGGCGATCACCGCGCGGAGATCGTCCCCTTCGAGGTAGTCGAGCACGAGGAAGCATGCGCCGTCGTCGAGCCGACCGACGTCGCGCGCGGCGGCGATGTTGGCGTGAACGATGCGGCCGAGCGCGACGGCTTCGCGTTCGAAGCGCGCGACGGCCTCGGCGTTACCGAGCATCTCGGGGTGGAGCACCTTGATCGCGACGCGATCGCGCGTGACCAGGTTCTCCGCGCGGTAGGCGGCGCCCATGCCTCCTTCACCGACGAGCTCGTGGACGTGGTAGCGCCCCGAAAGTACCTGGCCAAGGAGGCGCTGCGGGTCGCCGAGCGCGCCCCCGAGCTGTCGCGGATCATCCATCGCGTGGGGATCCTACAGGACGTCGGCGCCGCCAATCACGCGCGATCTCGTGCTATCGCTACCGCGTGATCGTCGGCCCGCATTCCCCCGAGGCGGAGCGAGCGCTGAGCTTCACCACGGCGCTGCGCGGCGTCCTCGGCGCGCGCCCCCCGCTGCGGCGCGAGGCGCCCGGCGCCAAGGCCGCCGCGGTGCTCGTCGCCCTCTTTCCAGGCCCGCGCGGCGATCCCCACGTGTGGCTGCTCCTGCGCCCGAAGGCGCTGCGCGCTCACAGCGGCCAGGTCGCGCTCCCCGGCGGCAAGCGCGACGCGGAGGATCCGGATCTGATCACCACGGCGCTGCGCGAGGCCGAGGAAGAGATCGGCCTACCTCGCGCCGCGGTCGAGGTGCTGGGCGAGGCCGACGATCTCGTCACGGGCACCGGCTACGTGATCACGCCGGTCGTGGCCTGGATCCACGCGCCCTTCGCGCCGATGATCAACCCGCACGAGGTGAGCCGCCTCTTCTCGGCGCCCTTCGCGACGTTCCGCGACGCGGGCCTGGCCGAGCTCATCCCGATCGAGTCGCTCCGCCGCATGGTGCGCGCGTACCGCGTCGAGGGCGAGATCGTGTGGGGCGCGACCGCGGCGATCCTCAGCGCGCTCGCGCAGCGCGCCGAAGATCGCTCGCCGTGAACGACGGGTCCCACCCGAACACAGCGTTGCCCGGTGGGATCTACAGAGCCACGCGTGGATCCGTTGGAGAACAAAACGAAACAGGGCAGGCGCGATGCCTGCCCTGTCACGTCATCGGCGCGAGCGCCGTTCAGCCGTAGGGATCCTCCGGCGGCTTGGCCTTGATCGGCGGGGGCTTCGGCTTGTCCACCGGCGGCGTCACCGCAGGCGGCGTGGGCGTCGCCGTGACCGCGGGGGGCGGCTTCGGCGGCTCGGGGGCAGCGGTCGCCTTCACGGCAGCGGTGGCCGTCGCGGAGGCGCTGGGCGCCGCGGAGGCGCTGGGCGCCGCCGAGGCGCTCGCTGCGGCCGACGCCGACGCCGACGCCGTGGGCGCCGCCGTCATCGTCGGGATCGGGGCCGCCGACGCCGTCACCGTGGGCGGCGCCGTCATCGCCACGGTGGGCGCCGTGGTGCTGTCCGGCGTCGTGCCGGAGGACGTGCCCCCGTCGGTGCGGCCGAAGAGCAGCCAGGCGGCCGCGCCGAGGCCGGCGACGACGAGCAGGATCGTCAGCATCTTCCCGCTGCCGCCGCTCTCCTCCGGCTCTTGCAGCAAGGGCTTGGGCGCGGGCTTGGCCGCGACCGCGCGCTCCTCGGCGGCCGGCTTGGCCTTCTCCGTGGGCTTGGGCTTGGGCGCGTCGTCCTTCGCGGCGGCCTTCGGCTTCGCGGCGGGCTCGTCGGCTTTGGCCGCTGCCTTGACCGCGACGGCCTCGGCCTTGGCGTCATCCTTCTTCGCCTCGGTGTCTTTCGCGTTGTCGGCTTTGGCGTCGTCTTTCTTCGCCTCGGTCTCCTTCGCGACGACGACCGCAGCGGCCGCCTTCGGCTCCTCTTTCGCGGCGGCGGCGGCCTTGGCTTCTTCCTTCGTCGGGGCCTGAAGATCCTTGAGATCGTCGAGCGATCCGCCGGCCTCCGCGAGCGCCTGCTTGAGCAGCTCGGCCGCCTGCTTCATCACCGTCCGCTCTTCGGGCGGCGGCATTTCCTTGTCGGGGTTCGTCTTCGGGAAGAAGCCCTCGTCCTTGGCGGGGGACTTCGAGGTCGACTCTTTCTTGTCGTCGCCCTTCGCCGCGCCGCCGATCGAGCCGAGACCGAGCATCGTCGACGCACGCTTCACCGCCGGCTTCGCGGCGCCTGCCGCGGCGGGCGCTTCGATCTTCTTCGTCGCGTCATCCGACGAGACTTCGTCCGCGCTCGCGCCCGAGCCGTCGCCGTTCTTGCCCGCCTCGAATGCGGAGGGCGTGCCCTCCGGCTGCGACTCGACGAGGCGCTGGATCAAGCCCTTGGACTTGTCGTCGATCTTGATGAACTTCACCCCCATGCCGGCGGGGGACTCGGTCCCGGATTCGCCGGCGTCGCGCTTCCAGACGACGCGGCCAACGCCGGCAAGAACCGATTGCTCATCCTGGATACGGATCTCGAACTTGAGCAGTGTTCCCGGCGGAAAGGGCGACGGGGTCTTGATGAAGATGCCGCCGCGGCTCACATCGTGCGAGTGATGCTCGATGAATTCATCGACCGTCGCGCTCTTGTAGCGAACGGTCATGCTAAGCACCTTTGCTCGCGGATCTTTTCGTGTGTCCTGGGCCATCAGGGTGAACTCCCGGCTGGATCGGCGGGACTGCCGACGCCACGCGTAGACGCGGCCGAGCATGTTACCTTCGGTCGGGGGCGAAACTCAAAAAGGATAGTGAAGCTGTCCCTTTTCTGGACGCCCCAGGCAATTTGTAGCTGATCGAAGCGCTCCCCGGCGATGTAGTGCGGGACCCTCACGGTGAGCGGGGCTTCCTCGCCGGGCTCCGTGATAAGGTGCCCGCCCTCGAATGGCCGCCCGCGATCACTTCCGTGCGCACGCTCGGCGTCGCGTCGAGCTCGGCGCCGTGCTCCGCTCCCCCGGCGGCCTCACTCGGCAGGACGTGCGGATCCGCGATCTGGGTCTCGGCGGCGTCTGCATCGAAGTCCCCGAGGTCGAGGTTCCGATCCTGACAGCGGGGCGCGCTCCGTCCACGCAGGCGCGTCCAGGCCCGGTGACGCTGGAGCGAGAGGCGTCCGTGACGCTCGAGGTGCTCGCGCCGACGCTCTGGGATCCGTTGGTTCTAGCCGGTAAAATCGCCTGGATCCGTCGCAGCGGCCCCGGCCGCGCTACCCGCGCCGGCGTGCGCTTCGAGCACCGCGAGCCCAGCGCTCTCTACGCACTTTTCCAGCTCCTCGGCGCCCACGCCTACGACGCCTAGAGCACCGAACGGGTTGAAATGGACCGAAAAGAGCCGGATTTCAACCTGTTCGGTGCTCTAGGAGCCCGGTGCTTTTCGTCGAGCCGGGCGCGCCGCCGTCGTTGTCGTCGTCACCGTACTTGCGTACGGCTCCTCCTCCGCCTAGGCGGCACACCCGGCTCGACGAAAAGCACCAACGGCTCCGGGAGCAGGGTCGTTTGACACCAGCCATCTAGAGCGCTGCTGCCGCGGCGCGTTCAGAGCTGCTTGAAGCGACCAGGGAGGCGGCGACGGATCTCGGGATCGCTGCTCAAGGGAAGGCGGCGGCCGGTCTGGTTGAACTGCCAGGTGTAGAGGCCGCCGAGGGCCGACGAGATCAGCGCCGCGGCGAGCAGGAACGGGACCGCGAAGAGCAGCGAGATGAAGGCGAGGATCTTGAAGCCAACGATGACGGCGATCGTGCCGACCGCGACGACCTTCCACGGGGCGGCGTACGCGAGGCCGAGGCCGGGCACGACCAGGCCGAGGAGGACGCCGATCGAGACCTTGCGCGGCTGTCGCGTCCCGAGGCCTTGCTCGCGCGATTTGCTCTGGCCCATCAGCGAGCCGAGCTGCTGCTGGAGCACGCTCCCCATCGCGGCGTCGCGAAGCGCTCCGCCGAGCGACGCGCGGCGGCGGTCCGTGGTGAGGCCGCGGACGCGGTAAACCACGACGCCCTCATCGTCGTCGACCTCGAGATCGAGGTGCCCCTCTTTGGCCATGCGGTCGAGGTGCTGCTCGGCCTCGGTCGCTCCGATGCGCAGCCCGGCGACGACGTTGGCCACCGTCAACGGTGTCCCCTCGCTCGCGAGCTCGACGGCAGCGACCTGGAATTTGGGGTAGTCCACCCGCCGACTTTTACCACGAACGCGATCGCTGCAAGCGACGGGACGGTATGGACCGCCCGTCGCTCGCGCGTGACGTGGGCGGAACTAGAAAGCCACGACGGGGCCGAGGGTCGGGGCGATGACGAAGCCCGACGTCGGCACCATGATCATGAACTTCACCTCGGCCGCCACACCGAAGGTCGGGGTGATCCCGAACGTCGTGCCCGCGCCGAAGCCGATGAAGTTGAGGCCGGTGATCTGGTACGCGTCGACTCCGACCCGCGTGTTCGCCGTCACTTTTTCACAACTCGAGCCCGGCGTCTTGTTGGTGGAAACGCTGGGGTCGCACAGAACCTCCACGGGGACTGACGCGTTCACCTGCGCCAAGCCGCCGCCGATGAAGGCGTAGGGGCGAAACTTCTTGTCTTCGAAGAATCCGAGGAAGTGGTACGCCGCGCGCACCTCAGCGTGGAAGCCGAGGAACGAGTTCGCAGGCGGTTGCTTGTTGGTCAACGAGCCGTTCGCGAGCGGGTTGTCCGGCGAAGGCGATCCGCCGAACGCCCAGCCCAGGCGCAGACCGACGGTGAGAGGGAGCTTCGCGAGGATCTGACGATCGTACCCGAGCAGCAGGCGCACATCTGCGGGGCCAAGGCCGCCCTGGATGCCGTTCGTCCCGTTTTTGTCCTTGACAGCCGTGCCGTCGAACTGCGTCGACGTGTCCTTGAGGAAACAGGCGTACGCGCCCGCCGAGTCGGGAGAGCAGACGTTGGTCCCGGTCCCGATCAGCAGTGCGTCGATCTGGAGGCCGAGGCTGCCGAGGTTGCGCTTGGTCTTCTTCGTGTCGACGCCGCCGCCGCCGCCGTCTTCCTTGCCCTCTTCGCAGGCGCCGTTGAGGCAGACCAGGCCCTGCGAGCACTGCTGCGTCTCTTCACAGCTCGCGCCCCAGCCCTTGTCGCCGCGCTTGCCGCCGCCCGCGCCGCTGCCGGCCGCAGGGCAGCCCGGGAGACCAGGCGGGCAGTCGACTTTTTCCTTGCACTGATCCGGAGCTTTGGCGCCGGGCAGCGTCGGAGGCGCGCCCTCGATCTCGCTCTTGATCGTGACCTTGTACGGATTCTGCGTGGTGCCGAGGGTCCCGGCGGCCTCGCCGCTCTCGTCGGTCAACGCGAAGAAGTATTTGATGTCGCCGGTCGTGGTCACGTCGTCGCACGGGATCTCCCCGCCGAAGCCTTTGCCCATCTTCTTCAGCTCGAGCGACTTGTATGTCTTCGATCCGAAGGGCTTGTAACGAAGCGTGACCTTCGAGGAGGGCTGCTCCTCCGACGGCTCCATGTAGACGGGGACGGGCGTGTTCACCGCCTGCTCGGGCGGGGCCTTGTGCGACCCCGCTTCGCCGTCGCCGGCGGGGGGCTTCTTCGTCCCGCCGGTGCCGCCGCCCGCGGCCTTCTTCGCTTCTGCGAAGGCCTTGTCGAGGTCCGGGTTGGTGAGCGCGCTGTCGAGGGCGGCGGAGGCGTCCGCCTTCAGGCCGAGGATGAACTCGTCCTTCGCCTCGTCGAGCTTGCTCATGCCGGCGCCGTAGATGGTGCCGAGCGAGATGTGAATCTTGGCGACCACGGCCGGCGTACAGCCTTCAGCGCCGCACTTCTTCAGCGCGTCCTTGAGCTTGGCCGTGGCCTTCGGAAAATCCGCGTTGAGGTAGTCCTCGTTGATCGCCTGGTCGTGGAGCTTCAACGCATCTTTGTCCTTGTCGCCCGCGGCTGCGCTCGCTGAGGAGACCAGGCCGAGGAGCAGGAACGACGACATGGCGGCAGCGGTAAGCGACCGAAACGGACGGAAGTGCACGGTGTCAAACCTCCAAGGACAAAGAACTACAGCTCAAGAACAAAGCAGTGGTGCCGCGCTCCCGTCAAGTGCCGGATGATGGAACCCAGACGTACGAAGACGTCGTGGTGCCATTTTTGGCTCCGTCACGAAAAAGCAGCGTCGCTGCCGGGATATTACGGGGCAGATTCGGTTCGGACAAATTGAACGCGGCGATTGAGGGCGCGGTTCTGGTCCGTCGTATTGGGGACGATGGGAACCTCGGCGCCGTAGCCGTGCGAGGTGAGACGCGGAGCCTCGACGCCCCGGCCGACCAGGTACTTCTTCACCGAAGCCGCGCGACGATCCGAGAGCTTCTTGTTGTAGTCGGCGCCGCCCTTGTTGTCGGTGTGGCCCTGAACGTCGATCTTGATGTTCGGGTTCGTCTTCAAGACGTCGGCCACGGCGTCGAGGATCGGGAAGCTCTCCGAGCGGATCTTGTCCTTGTCGAACTCGAAGTGGATCTGCTGCGTGATCTTGATCTCCTTGGCGGTCACGATCACGAGCGAGGGCTTCTTCGGGCAGCCGGGCTTGTCGCCGCCGGGCGGGCCAGGCTCGGCCGGGCACTGATCTTCGAGATCGACGACGCCGTCCTTGTCGTTGTCGGGATCGGGGCAGCCGTCCGTGTCCTCGAAGCCGTCCGGATCCTCCGGATCGTTCATGCACGTCTTGCCCGTCGCGTCCTTGTCGTTGACGTCGGGTACCGTGTCGAGATCGTTATCGAGCTCGGGGCAGCCGTCCTCGTCGAGGTAGCCGTCCTTGTCTTCGGGCGCGAGGACACACTGATCCTTCGAGTCGGGGATGCCGTCGCCGTCGGTGTCCGGATCGTCGGGGCAGCCGTCGTCGTCCTGGAAGCCGTTGTAGTTCTCCGGCTCGTCCGGGCACTTGTCGTCGGGATCGAGGTAGCCGTCGCCGTCCTTGTCGCCGGGCTTCGGCGGGGGCGCGTCCTCGACGAAGCCGCGCTCGGCGCACTTCGCCGGCGGCGAGAGATCGTACGCCGCGTGCGCGTTGGCCTCGGCGATGTCGAGGTGCTCTTTCGCGCGCGTCCAGAAGCCCTGATCGAGCTCCACCGTCGCGAACTCGAGGTGCGACTTGGCGAGCGCGAGCTCCCGCGGCGCGCAGCGGATGGCGCCGTTGCGCTCCGCCTGATCCGCCACCTTGGTGAGGCCGTCGATGTTCCCGCGCATCGCCGAGACCTGCGAGCACGAGGCCAGGAACAGCGTCGCGGTGAGCGAGATCGCGACGCGCTGCATACGGGATGTTGAAGAGGATGCGGAGCGACCGCGCAGCCACGGAGTTCGATTCATCGGCCCGCGCCCTCGTGCGCCTGCTTCGACAGCTCGATCGCTTTGTTGGCGGACTTCTCGGCCGCGTCGGCGAAGTCGATCGCGTCGCCGTAGTCGGCCGAGGACGCCTCTTCCATCGCCTTCCAGAGGTGCTCGTACGCGTAGTAATACTCGTACGGCGCGTACTTCTCGGCGCCGAGCGCCTGCGCCTCTTCCAGCCGCGACGTCGCCGAGCTGGCTTCGATCGCGTAGAAGAAGCCGCCGCAGCCGCTCGCGCCCAGCGCGATCACGCTCGCAAGAGCGAGCATCCAGCGCGGCATGGTGTTCATTTCAACCCTGGAGGTCCGCTCGTTGGTCGTCACGATCGCGTTCTTTCTGCGCGAGCCGCGGGAAACGTCCCCGAACGGTGCGGTCCGACGCTACCAAGCGCCCCATCGCCCCGTCAACTGGAGCCGGGTGCTTTTCGCCGATCCGGGCGCGCCACCGTCGTTGTCGTCGTCCCCGTACTTACGTACGGCTCCTCCTCCGCCTAGGTGGCACACCCGCCTCGACGAAAATCACCGACGGCTCCGTGGCTGGTGTCGAACGACACCAACCACATGCAGAGCCGGCCCCCCACCGGAACGCTCTCGCGCTTCCGCTCAACACAAAAGCGCGCAGAGCGCGCGAAGTTTGGGGCCGCCCTACGCGCTCGGCGAGGCGTCTCGATCAACACAAAAGCGCGCGCGGGGTTTGGGGCCGCTTGCGGCCCCATCTAGACAAAAAGGCGCGCGCGGAGCGCGCGCCGAAGGCCCCATCGAGATCAAAGCTTGCGGTACACGCCGACGACGACGCCGAGGAGCATCGTCGGACGGAAATCCGTCGCGCGAACGAGGATGGGCGCCATGTGCTGGTTGGCCGGCTTGAAGGCGATGTAGTCCTTCTCGGGGTAGTAGTACTTCACCGTCGCCTCGTCGCCGATCAGGGCCACGACGATGTCGCCGCGCTGCGCTGCGAGCTGCTTGCGGACGAAGATGTAGTCCCCGTTGAAGATGCCGGCCTCGATCATCGAGTCGCCGTTGACGCGGAGGCCGAACACGTCGCGCCCGCCGCGCACCATGCTCCGCTCGATCCGTACCGTGTCGAGGATGTGCTCCTCGGCGAGGAGCGGCAAGCCGGCGGCGATGCGCCCGACGACCGGGATGTGGAGGATGTCGTCGTCGTTCTCGGCCTTCGCTTCGAGCGCGCTGAGCGGGAGCTCGGCCTGGAGGTCGATCGGGCGAAGAGCGCGACTCTTCATGTCCTCCCGGGTGAGGTAGCCCTTGCGCTCGAGAGCGCGAAGATGATCGTTCACCCCATTCGTCGACCGGATGCCCATGTGAGCCCCGATTTCCCTGAGCGTGGGAGGGTACCCGCGCTCGTGGATCGACTGACGAATGTAATGAAGGACCTGCTGCTGACGATCGGTGAGGCCTTGCACGGCTTGGCACCTTACTGAACAGCTGGTGAGATGTCAAAAAGTAGCCGTTGTGCCTGCACGGATGGGCGGTTTTGCTTGATCTTTCCGCGCGGATAGCGGGATCCGTGCGCGTCCGAAGCGGACGTTTGAGCACTGTCCGGGCGGCGCCCGGGGCACCGGTCCAGTGGTTCGAGGAGCAGCTCAGCGCGGCAAGCGAGCGGGCGCCTGGCCCACCGCGCCGCGGCCGTCGAACATCGCCCGGAGCTCGTCGGCGTCGCTCGAGGTTTCGAAGGCGATCTCCGGCGTGATCACCCGGCGCTGCACCAGGCCGAAGAGCGTCTGGTTCATCGTCTGCATGCCGCTTCCGCCCTGGCCGACCTGCATCTGCGAGTAGATCTGGTGGAGCTTGTCCTCGCGGATCAGGTTCTTGATCGCGGCGTTGGGGATCATCACCTCCATCGCCAGGGCGCGGCCGGGGCCGCTCGCGCGCGGGAGCAGCACCTGCGTCATCACCGCGGCCAGCGTGAACGAGAGCTGGGCGCGCACCTGCGACTGCTGGAAGGCCGGGAAGACGTCGATGATGCGGTTGATCGAGCTCACCGCCGAGTTGGTGTGGAGCGTGGCGAAGACGAGGTGGCCCGTCTCGGCGATCGTCAGCGCGGCCTCGATCGTCTCGAGGTTGCGCATCTCGCCGATGAGCACGACGTCGGGATCCTGGCGGAGGACGTACTTGAGCGCGTCCTTGAACGACGCGGTGTCGGAGCCGATCTCGCGCTGGTTGACGATGCACATCTTGTGGCCGTGCAGGTACTCGATCGGATCCTCGATCGTCATGATGTGCAGGCGCTGCTCGGCGTTGATCTTGTCGATGATGCTCGCGAGCGTGGTGCTCTTGCCGGAGCCGGTGGGGCCCGTGACGAGGACGAGCCCGCGCGGTTTGTTGGCGATCTCCGCGGCCACGGGGGGGAGGCCGAGCTCGTCGAAGCTCAGGATCTTGAACGGGATCTGCCGGAAGGCGCCAGCGACGGCGCCGCGCTGCACGTAGATGTTGGCGCGGAAGCGCGAGACGTTGCGGAGCGGGAACGAGAGGTCGAGCTCGTTCTTGCTCTCGAACGTGGTGCGCTGCTCGTCGTTGAGCATCTCGTAGCAGAGCTGCTTCGAGTCGGACTTGGAGAGCGGCGGGAGCTTGAGCGGGACGACCGAGCCGTCGATGCGCAGCACCGGGGGCGAGCCCGCGGTGATGTGCATGTCGCTCGCGCCCTTTTCGACCATGGCGCGGAGGAGCTGCTGGAGGTTGTACTTGAGCCCTTCGGGCGCCGGCGCCGGAGCGCCCTGATCGACGTCGCTCATCGGCTCAGTCTCCCATCGTGACGCGGCCGATCTCTTCCGTCGTGGTGACGCCGGCGAGGACCTTCCCGATCCCGCTCATGCGCAACGAGCTCATCCCGTTCTTCACGGCGGCGGCCTTGAGCTCGGCCGTCGACGCGCCCTGGAGCACCATCTCCTTCAGCTGCTCGGTGAAGCGCATGACCTCGTAGATGGCGACGCGGCCACGGTAGCCGGAGCCGTTGCAGTTCTTGCAGCCGGCGCCCTTGACGAGCTTGGCGCTCGCGACCTGCTGCGGGGTGAAGCCGAACTCGAGGAGCACCGCCGGGTCGTGCGCGAAGGGCGCCTTGCAGTCGTTGCAGATCTTGCGAGCGAGGCGCTGGGCGAGGACGAGGTTGACGCTGGCGGTGATCAGGAACGGCTCGACGCCCATGTTGAGCAGGCGGGAGATCGTCGAGGGCGCGTCGTTGGTGTGGAGCGTGGAGAGCACCATGTGGCCGGTGAGCGCGGCCTTGACCGCGATCTCGGCGGTCTCGAAATCACGGACCTCGCCGACCATGATGATGTCCGGGTCTTGCCGGAGGAACGCGCGCAGGGCCATCGCGAAGTTGAGGCCGATCTCGTCGTGCATTTGCACCTGGTTAATGCCGTGGAGGTTGTACTCCACCGGATCCTCCGCGGTGCTGACGTTGGTCCCGACCTTGTTGAGGTCGGAGAGCGCCGAGTAGAGCGTCGTCGTCTTGCCCGACCCCGTGGGCCCGGTGACGAGGACCATGCCCCAGGGCTGGCCGATGGCCCAGAGGAAGTCATCCAGCGGCTTGGGATCGAAGCCGAGCTTGGCCATGTCGAGCTGGAGGTTCGACTTGTCGAGGAGGCGGAGGACGATCTTCTCGCCCCAGATCGTCGGCAGGACGGAGACGCGGAAGTCCATCTCCTTGCCCTTGCCCATCTTGAGCTTGATCCGCCCGTCTTGCGGGAGGCGCCGCTCGGCGATGTCGAGCGAGCTCATGATCTTGAGGCGGCTGGCGATGGCGTTCTTGAGCTTGATCGGAGGCTGCATCTCCTCCATCAGCACGCCGTCGATGCGGTAGCGGACGCGGACCTTCTTCTCATAGGGCTCGACGTGGATGTCGCTCGCGCCCTTCTTGATCGCGTTGAGAAGGATGGCGTTGACGAGGCGGACGACCGGCGCGCCCTCGGCCTGCTTCTCCAGCTCGAGGAGGTTGATGTCGTCGCCGTCGATCGTGAAGTCGACCTCCTCCTCGGCGAACTCCGACAGCATGTCGTCGTAGTTGGAGGCGGTGCCCGCGTTGTACGCGCGCTCGATCGCCGCGATGATCCCCGTCTCCGAAGCCACCACCGGCTCGACGTTGAAGCCCGTGAGGAACTTGATGTCGTCGATGGCGTGGAGGTTCGTCGGATCGGCCATGGCGACGACGAGCGCCGAGCCGGAGCGCGAGAGCGGGACGATCTTGTGCTTCTCGCAGACCTCGCGCGAGACGAGCTTGATGAGGTCGGCCTCCATCTCGTACTCGTCGAGGTTGACCGCGGGGACGCGGTACTGGGACGAGAGGAAATTGGTGATCTCCCCGTCGGAGATGTAGCCGAGCTTGGCGAGGGCGTACCCGAGGTTCGAGCCGTTTTTGCGCTGCTCTTCCTGCGCTTGGCGGAGCTGTTGGAGACTGATGAGCTTCTCGCGGACGAGGAGCTCGCCGAGGCGGTTGGTGGTCGACATCCGGGTTCGACATGGTCGTGATTCGAGGCGGGAGAGTCAACGACCGGGTGAGGCGTGGGGCCTTGCTCCGGGTTTTCGGGTGCGGAGTCCGCGGTCCTGGTCGCGCGCGCCGCCTTTCTCCGTCACCGTGCCCGCGAACGGCGCTACCATCCCGCGGCGTGGGGTTTTTCGATCGATTCCTGCCCAAATCGCGGAGCTTGGCCCGCCAGATCAAGGCGGCGCGCGCCAAGGAAATGTCCGGCGAGCTCGCCGACGCGGTCGATCTCTACCAGGAGGCCGGGCTGCCCGATGAGGCGGCGCGGGTGCTGCTCATGCGCGCCGACGGCGAGCGCAGCGCGGAGAAGCGGATCGCCCTCCTCGCGCTCGCCGCTTACACGGCGCAGAGCGAGGAGATCAAGAAGAAGGCCGGCGGGCGCAAGGCGCTCGTGTCGTTCGACGTGCTCCGCGGGCGCGGCGGATCGTTCCTGAAGAGCGAGGTGCTGGCCGTAGCGCGGGAGCTGGAAGAGGCCGGCGAGCTCGAGCCTGCGGCTGACGCCTACGCGCTCGCGGGCGACGTCGACGGCGAGATCCGCGCGCTGACGTCGGCGGGCGCGATCGACCGGCTCGAAGAGCGCCTCCGCGCCAACGAAGCGGCGACGCGGGACGAGCGCGATCTCGAGCTCACCCTGCGGCGGATCGCCGATCTCGATCGCACAGCGGAGCGGCGCGCGGCGCTCGAGCTGGCGCTGGGCACGCTGGCCAAGCGCGACGATCAGCGCATCGCCGACGCCGCGCGAACGATCCGCGCCCACCTGACGCGCGGCCCCGTGGTCGACCTCGAGATCGACGGGGCGCCGCGTCGCTTCGCCCTCGGCGCCGAGGTCACGGTCGGCCGAGGCGACGCGACCATCGTCGTCGCCTCGCGCGCCGCGAGCCGCAAGCACCTGCGCATTCGCCGGGCGCCCGGCGGCGGCTTCCTCGCGGAGGATCTCGACACGCGCAACGGGACGCTCCTCGCCGGCGCGCGCATCTCCGGATCGATCCCCGTGGGCGAGGGCCTTCGGCTCGAGCTCGGCGGCGAGGTGCTCTGCGTGATCACGCCGCGCTCCGACGGGAACGTCGATGTCGAGGTCGCCGGCGTCGCCTACGTCGCCCCGCTGGGGGAGCTGATGGTCGACGACTGGGCGGTGGATCACGAGGCGGTGCGCGATGAGTCGTTCGTGGTGCTGCGATCGCCTCCCGGCGCGCAACGCCCATACCTCGGAGAGTTCCAGCTCGCGGCGCGGGTCGAGCTCTGCGCCGGCGACGAGATTCGATCCTCGCGCGGCGGCGCGGTGCGGCTCCGCGTGCCAGCGGCCCACACCGGCACGCGGTCCCAGGAAGAGACGATGATCTACACGCGGGACCGGCAGTGAGCCTGCTCTCGCGGGTGCGCGGGTTCCTCGCGATGAGGCCACAGGCGGCCCTGGATCCCGAACCAGACGAGCCGGCGCAAGGCGCTCCGGAGCGCGAGATCCCAGCAGCGGAGGGCAGCGCAGCTACTGCGGGCGAGGGCGGCGGTACGCTCCCCCAGATCCTGCGTCTCGCGGACGTGGGCCTGCGGAACGGGCCCACGATCGACGAGGCGATCGCGCTGCTGCGGCGCGTGCGCGGCACGATCCACGAGGCGTCGGCGGTGCTCCAGGTGCTGAGAGGCATCGAGCTGCACCCCATCCCCGAGCCGGTGCGGGTGGCGTGCGCCGATCTCCTGGCCGCGCGCGGCGACGAGGAGGGCGCGCTCCGCACCCTCGAGGGGACGACGTCGACGGCGGGGCTGGTGCTCGCGGCGGATCTCCACGCGGCGTCGGGTCACCTCGCGCGCGCGGTGGGCACGATCGAGCGGGTGCTGGCGCGCGAGCTCGACGCCCCCGGCGCGCGCGAGCGCCACCAGCGCTGGACCGCGGCGCTCGGCGTCGGGCGCCGCGACGTACGCCGGCTCGATGAGGCCACGATGGTCGCGGCGCGCCCGGCAGGCGGCCCGTACCGCCTCCTGCGCGAGGTCGCGCGCGGCGGCGCCGGCGCGGTGTACGAGGCCGAAGACGGCGCGCTCGGGCGGCGGATCGCGTTCAAGGTCTACCACGGGCGCGGCGCCGATCAGGCGCTGCTCCAGCACGAGGCGCGCACCGCGGCGGCCCTCGCTGGGCCGGGGATCCTGCGGATCTACGACGCCGATCCCGCCGAAGGGTGGCTCGCGCTCGAGTGGGTCCCGCGCGGATCGGTGCGCGACATTCTCCGCGCGGGAGATCTCGCCCCGCTCGCGCCGATCGGCTGCTGGGCCCGCTCGCTGGCCCGCGCCGTCGCGCGCGTCCACGCCGAGGGCCTCGTCCACGCCGACGTCAAGCCCGCCAACGTTCTCCTGCGCCAGTCGCACGACGCGATCCTCGGCGACTTCGGGATCGCCCGCGTGGCCTTCGCGCCGGGCGAGGGTGGCAGCCCCGGCTACGTCTCTCCGGAGCGCCTCGCCGGGCGTGCGAGCCACCCTCGGGACGACGTCTACGGCTACGGCCGCGTCCTCGAGGATGTGATCCATCGCCTCGAAGCGGCTGGCGGCGCGGGAGACGACGCCGAGGTGTGGCGATCGTTCGCGCTCACGTGCATCGGCCCCGACGAAGGGCGGCCCGACAGCGGAGCCGAGCTCCTCCGCCGCCTGCCGTGAAGCTCGGCTGGCGCGGCGAGAGCGCCCGGGGGAGCGACGCTCACGGCGCCACGCAGAGGTTGGTGCAGAGGAAGAAGGTGTCCGAGCCCTCGGACTTCTTCCCGCTGTAGGCGTCTTCGAGCGCAGGGCACTCCGTCCGGTTGACGCACTCGGCAACGCACAACGTTTCGTCGTCGCACTTGGCGGCGCTGCCCGTATTCGCCGAGACGGGGGATCCAGGAGCGATGGTGCAGTCGGCGAGGTGAGCGGCGGCGGTGCTGCATTCCTCGCTGGAGCCGCAGCCGATCGAGGAGAGGGCCACCGCGACGATCGCGATCATGGTGCCGGAGAGCCTGCTCTTGAAGGTCATCGTCTTGGTCCACTTTTCCGGTGCCGGTGCGCGAAGGGCAGCGCGGTAGGTACCCGAAGCGGCCGGAAGGCGCAAATCCCGTCACGCGCCCCGCCCGAGGTCGACGCGCAGAGCCCGGCGTCGCCTGGAGGAAATGCCCGCGTGCTTCGAGCCGATGCGTATTTCGCCGTCGACGTTACGCCCGGCGATCACCCGTCATCAGCGCGGCGTCGCGCGCCGGATTCTCGCTGGATTGCCCTTCTTCCGAAGGTGAACGAGAGGAGTGATCCCTTCGTTCCGAGATCGCGCGTGGGAAACAAAGGGTCGAGCGTGGGTGTCGAGACGGCTATTTCGATGGCTCCGAGAGGCCATCTCGCCGACGTCGTCTCGACGAGATCGCGCGCGGCGGTGCTGCGCTCAGAGAGACTGGCACTTGGTGACGCAGTCGAGGATCACCTTCGACGTACCGGTGCGATTCGGAGAGTAGAAGTCCTTCAGCGCGCTGCACTCCGCGCCGTTGATGCAGTCGGCGTTGCACGCCGGCTCTCCCTCGCACGTCGTCGACTTTGCCGGCGCCGAGCTCGGGGCGTCGGCCGCCGCGAGACATTCGGTGAGGTGGGCGTCGGCGCTCGCGCACTCGTCGCCGCCGCAGCCGACCGCAGAGAGGAGGCTAACGGTGAGCGCGATCGCCGCGCGCTTTGAGGGCTTTTTGAAGGCCATCGCCTGATCCTGCCTCTCGATCACCTTGCTGAAACCGAGGGGTTTCGAGACAAACTTTGCTGGAAGTTTTGCTGGAGCTCTCGCAGAAGGATCGCGCCATGCGGGAAAATAAAAAACGCCCGCGATAGATGAACTATCGCGGGCGTTTCAGTCGCCGCAGGCCCGGAGCAGCGCTTACGCGTCGCCTACCGGGGGACCGCGACGAACCGGCTCAGACGCCCTTGGGGCAGGCGGTGATGCAATCCAGGTACGCCTTCGACTGATCGGCCGTGGGGGGCTTGGCGGTGTCGGGCTTGACGAGCGAACAGTCCGCCTTATCGATGCAGGCCGCGAGGCAGAGCGACGCCGCGCCGGCCGCGTCGGTGCACTCGGCCGAGGCGCCGGTGCTGGTGGTGGTGGTGGCAGCCGCCACGCCGCAGGTCTCGTACTTCGCGGCGATGGTGTCCGCAGCCGCCTCGCAGTCGGTGCCGCCGCAGCCGACCGTGAAGATGCCGCCAAAAGCCATGAGCGCAGCGCCAACAAACGCAATCTTGAAGTTCATTTTCGTTCTCTCCGTGGGGGTGTCGACCTGGCAGTGTAACGAGGCGACAAGGCAGCGTTGATACTCGATGCGCGAGAACCTTACAACCACTCTTGTTTGCTTCGGAGGTACTCCGGAGCCCGCCCCTATACCTGGCTTAGTCTTTTAAAAGAAACTCCCGGCGCACCGGGTTCGGTTCCCTGGGTAGCTCCTTAGCAAGCCCCGGACCGGACCTGCACTCTATCGAAATGCCGCTTCACGTCAACTTCCAATGCGGTGGCATTGGTCTCGTGTGACTGCAGCGCCACAGCGTGCCGTAAGGTGTTGTGCAGGATTCACGGATGCGCACCGGCGGCTCTGATCGCGCCTGCCGCTGTTGAGGAACGTAGGGCTTTTGCGGCAATATTGTTGGATGGATCGCATGTGCGGGAGATTCACACCTATTCGGTGACGGCCGTGATCCACCCTGGCGTGTCCGCTGATACGTTCCCCGCGATGATGCGTCTCGCGATCATCGCGACGCCGGCTGCGTTGCCTGACCTCCGACCTGCGCCGGGGGCGCTCGACGGGGACGCGCTTCGATCCCGGCTACTTCTCCCTGATGCCGGCTATCACGTGGTCGATCTCGACCCTGCGATCGATCTTGCGGAGCAGCTCGAGCTGCTCTTCGAGCAGACACCGCTCGAGCCCGGCACGCCCGCGCTCTTCTATGCGTCGTCGCGCGTCGCGAGCTCTGACGGGGAGCTCTTCCTCTGTCTCGATCCAGGGAGCCCCGAGACCGGCGACTCGGTGCGCGACATCGCCACCGTGATCCGGGATCGCGTCCCGGGTCCGGTGGCGTTCGTGATCGAGTGCCGTCACGCGGTCGAGGAAGGGGATCCATTTCGCTCGGCGACGATCGTCACCGCGGCGAAGGACTCGCTGCGCGGCCTCGGCGCAGGCGGCGTTGGGGTGGAGGTGCTCGTCTCCGCTCGGCCCCTCAGCGACGAAACGGAAGAGCGCCCGTCACCGCTGACGCGCGCCCTGATCGAGGCGCTCGACGAGGCCGATCCGGGGAAGGGCCTCTCACTCGTCGGCTTCTTCGCTCAGGTGCGGGAGTCGGACGCGCTCGTTGGGGTCGTGCCCTGCTTCGCTCACGTGAACGCGAATGAGCCGTTCATTTTGCTCTTGGGGACCGAAGATCCAGCGGAGGACGACAGCGCCGCGCCGGTCGTCGAGGAGATGCCGATCAGCGCGGCGCCGACGAGCCCGAGTGAAGAGATCGACGACAGCATCTCGGTCGAGCTCGATGCCCCTTCATCGACGCCGGCGCCCCCCGCAGCCTCTGTGATTGTGGCTACGCGCGCTCCCGATCTCGCTCCCGATCGCGCCGAGCGCCGCGCCGCTGCGCCGCCGACCGCGCTGCTCGAGGAGCGATCGTTCCGGGCCGAGAACGAGGCAGCGCCGCTCCCCAAGGTGATGATCGGAGGGCCGCGTGCCGCGTCAGCTCCGGCGAGCGTTCCTGCGCCGGCGCCGAGCGTGGCTGCGCGTGCGCCGAGCGTTCCTGCACCTGCGCGTGCGCCGAGCGTTCCTGCACCTGCGCGTGCGCCGAGCGTTCCTGCACCCGCGCGCACGCCCAGCGTTCCTGCGCCCGCGCCCAGCGTCCCTGCGCCTGCGCCGAGCGTTCCTGCGCCCGCGGCGACGTTCGCCGATCATGTGGCCGAGGGCGACGCGCTCGCGGCGGCGAAGGATCACGAGGGCGCCCTCGGCGCGTACAAGCGCGCGCTCGGGCTGCTCGGTCCTGCGGCGAAAGACGAGCGCGCCGACGTCCACGTCCGCATCGGTCAAGTGAAGCAGCTACAGGAGAAGCGGCGCGAGGCGATCGCCAGCTTCGAGAAGGCGCTCTCGATCTCGTCCGGGCACACCACCGCGCTGCTCGCGCTGCTCGAGCTCAACGTCGCCGAAGGGGATCTGCGCGCGGTGCAGGTCGCCGAGGATCGCGTCCTCGCCACCATCAGCGATCCCGCGCTCTGCTTCGCGCGCCTCGTGGAGTTCGGCGCGCGCTGGCAAGATCAGGCCGGCGATCCCGTCCGCGCGCGCGTCGCGTTCGAGCGCGCCGCCGAGCTCCGCCCTGATGATCCGGGCGTGCTCGCGCGGCTCCGCGGGCTCTACGAGCAGGCCGGCGCGATCGAAGAGGCGATCGCCGTGCGCCGTCGACTCGCCGGGATCGCGGTCGACAGCCGCGCGCGCGCCGAGCAGTACTTCGAGCTCGGCCGCTACATGCTCGAGGTGCTCAAGCGTGAAGAGCCGGCGCTCGAGCTCTTCGATCAGGCCCTCGCCAGCGATCCGAGCATGCTCGAGCCGCTCGCGGTGATCGCGCGGTTCTTCGCCGAGCGGCAAGAGTGGAGCGAGCTTGAGCGAGCCTACCGGACGATGCTCGATCGCGCCCCGCGCATCCCCGACGCGGCGGTGCGGAGCCAGGTGACGTGGGAGCTCTGCCGCCTGCTCGGGACGCTCTTCCGCGATCACCTGGAAGACCCGGCGCTCGCGCTCGACGCGTTCGAGGACGCGGTCTCCGAGAAGCCGCGCGAGCTCCAGAGCCGCTTGACCGCGGCCGAGCTCGCGCGATCGATCGGCGCCCTCGATCGCGCCGTCGTCCACCTCCAGGCCGCGGCGGCGCTCGATCCGGCGCGCCTCAGCACGTTCCACCAGCTCTTCGATCTCTTCCAGAAGCTGGCCCGGCCCGATCAGGCTTACTCGGTCGCGTGCGTCACCATGTCGGGGCGCAAGGCCGAGTCGCGCGAGCGCTTCTTCTTCGAGGAGCACAAGCCCGAGGGCGTGCCGAAGTTCGCCCACGCGATGCGCGAGGACGGCTGGGATCTCCTCCGCACCCCGGCGCGCGATCTGAACCTCGAGGCGGTGCTCGGGACGATCGCGCCCGCGGCGATCGCGGCGCGGCTCTCGCAGCTCACCGACGAGGGGCGGCTGCCCACGCTCGATCCCGCGGCGCGGCAGGATCCGACGAAGACCACGATCTCGATCGTGCGATCCTTCGTCTGGGCGAGCCACTACCTCGGCGTCGCGCCGCCGGCGATCTACCTCCACGACGACGCGACGGTGGGCCTGGCGACGATCATCGCCGAGGAGCCCACGGCGCTCGCGGGCGGGCGCGTGCTCCGTGGGCGATCGCTCCCGGAGCTCGCGTTCCTCGCCGGCCGTCACCTCGCGTACCACGTGGGCGGGCACCGGCTGATGCTCTATTACTCGTCGATCGAAGAGCTCTCGAGCTGCTTCCTCGCCGCGGTGAAGATCGCGCTCCCCAACTTGCCGCTCCCTGCGCAGACAGAGTCGGCGGTGAACGATCTGGTCCAGCGGATCGAGCCGCTCCTCGACGACGCCACGCACCAGAAGCTCGTGAGCTCCGTCGCGGGCTTCGAAGCGGCGCGCGTCCGCGCCGACATCGCCGGCTGGGTCGGCGCGGTCGAGCGCTGCGCTACCCGCGCCGGCTTCCTCCTCGCAGGTGATCTCGAGGTCGTCGCGACGGTGCTGCGCAGCGATCCGCTCGGCCTGATCTCTGCCGACGAGAAGATCGCCGACCTCGTGGGCTTCGTCGTCTCCGACGAGCACCACGCCCTCCGCGACGAGCTCGGCATCGCGATCCAGCCGTAGGGGCAGCTACAGCGCTTCGCCCTTGATGTACGCGAGGTACGCGTCGTTGTTCGGCGCCCGCCCCAGGAAGCGCGACACCATCGCCTTCTCGTCCTCGCCGCCGCCCTTCGAGAGCACCTCGTCGCGCCACGATGCCGCGACGACCGGGTTGAGCAGGCCCTCCTTGCGGAAGCGCGTGAGCACGTCGCGCGAGAGGGCGAGCGCCCACTGGTAGCTGTAGTAGCCCGCGTCGTAGCCGATGAGGTGGCCGAAGCTCGACTGGAAGTGCACGCCCTTCACGAAGGCGAACGAGTCGTTCGCGGTCTGCACCTCTTCGAACACCGCCGTCGTGTCGAAGCCTGGCGCGCGCGTGTGGTACTCCTGATCGAGCGTGGCGAAGACCAGCTGACGCTGCGTCTCCAGGGCCTTGCCGAAGCCGCGGGCGCGCTGGAGCGCGTTGAAGAGCTCGTCGGGGATCTTGGCGCCGGTCTTGTGGTGGTGCGCGAAGAGATCGAGCACCTCGCGCGACCACGGCCACTCTTCGAACATCTGCGACGGGGCCTCGACGAAGTCGCGCACCACATTCGTCCCCGAGAACTGCGCGAGATCCGAGCGCGTGAGCAGGTGGTGGAGCACGTGGCCGAACTCGTGGAAGAAGGTGACCACGTCCTCGTGTGACATCAGCGCCGGCTCGGCCCCGGGCTTGGGGAAGTTGCACTCCAGCGACGCGACCGGGAGGCGACGGCTGCCATCGGCGAGCTTCTTCGACGTCACCACCGCGAACATCGCCATGTGCTTGAACTTGTCGGGGCGCGAGTAGAGATCGAGGTAGAACTTCCCGATCGGCTTGCCCCCCGAGGAGACCTCGTACGCGGTGACGTCGGGGTGCCACGCCTTCGCGGGGACCTCCTTGTAGTCGAGCCCGTACATCTTCGCGGTGATCTCGAGGAGGCCCTTCTTGACCGCGCCGATCTCCAGGTAGCTGGAGAGCTCCTGGCTATCGAGCTTGTATTTCTCCTTCTTGACCCGGTCCTGGAGGAAGTAGCGCTCCGACGGAGCGAGCTTGTCCGTCGCTTTGCCGAGGAGCTTCACGTGCTCTTTCAGCAGCTCCGCGAGCTCGATCTTGGCCGGCGCGCGCAGCGCCTCGCGGATCTGCGCGAGGAAGGCCTTCACCGTCTTCGCGTCCTTGGCCATGCGCGGCTCGAGCACGTAGTCGGCCCAGGTCGCGTAGCCGAGGAGCTTGGCCTTGTCGCTGCGGAGCTTGAGGAGGCGCTCGAGGAGCTTGACGTTCTCCTCGCCGCCGCGGTTCGAGAACTTGATGTAGAGCTCCAGCGCGGCCTTGCGATCCTTCGAGTAGGTGACGAACGGAAAGTAGTCGGGGTAGTCGATCCCGATCTCGATCTTGCCGTTCTTCGCCGGGTGCTTGGCGATGTACTCCGGCGGGAGGCCCTTGAGCGCGTCGGCCTTGACCTCGATGTGGCCCGAGGAAGAGGCGATCTTCGACTGGAAGTCCTGACCGATGAGGATGATCTCTTCGTTGATCCGCCGCAGCTCTTTCTGCTGGTCCGGCGTGAGCTCGACGCCGTTGCGGCGGAAGTCGCGCCGGATCTCGACGAGGAGCTTCTTGCGCTCGCCTTCGAGCGGCTCGCCCTTCGCGGCGTAGGCGTTGATGACGCCCGCGAGCTCGGCGTCGAGGTAGAGGCCCGTGAGGAACGCGTCGGCCTTGGGCTCGCAGAGCTTGGCGGCCTCGCGCACGGCGACGTCGGGGTGGGCGACCGCGGTGAGCTGGTTGAACTCGCCGGCGGTGTCGATCTCGAGGATGACATCGTCGAAGCGGCCGATCACCGCGTCGTAGGTGAGCGCCGCGGGCGCCGCGCCCTTGAGGGTCTTGATCCGCTCCACCAGCGCCTGCGCGGCCTTGAGGTGATCGTCGCAGAGGCGCTTGGCGCCGTCGACGGACATGCCGATGCTCACCGGATCGAAGTCAGCGGTGGGGCGGACCTCGGCGACCAGGGCCGCCGTCGGCGCGCCGCCGACGGCGAGAGCAGGAGGGGCATCCGACGGCGTCGCCGGTTGGGGAGGCGAACCGCAGGCGGCGATGGCGAGGAGGGGGAGGAGGGCGGCGAAGGGGTGGATCCGCATGGATCCCGCATATCACGGTCGGACGTGGGGGTTCGAGGTCATTGCAGCCCTGAAACGCGGGCGGCGCGCTCCCCCGAAGAAGAGCGCGCCGCGCGGTCGATCCCTCGTCACGACGAGGGACGTTGACCCACTACGGGGCGACCGCCGCCGCGGCGTGGATACCGCAGACGTAGAACGTGCCCGTGTTGACAGAGCCCGCCGGCAGCGCGCCCTCGAGCTTGACGACCAGGTCCGTCGTCCCCGCCGGGATCACGACGTGATCGACGAAGAGATCCGTCGTCGCGGTCTCGGTGGCGGTGGCCTTGGCGACGGGGGTCACCCCGTCGGCCAGGTAGACCGTGGCCTTGAAGCCGGCGAGACCCGAGCCGCTGCGCAGCGACGAGCAGGCGACCGAGATGGTCGGCTTGCCGCCGGTGGCGATCTTGAAGTGATCCAGGTCGCCCACGCCGAGGTTGCCCTCGACGAAGTAGCTGCCCGCGGTGCCGCTCACCTTCAGCACCTCGGGGGTCTTGGGATCGGTGTTGGTCGCGTCCGCCGTCTCGACCGGGTTGCCGTCCGAGACCGACTCGTAGACGAAGTAGAACGGACCCTGACCATCCGGCTCGGCGCCGCCATGGTTGACCTTGAGGAGGTAATTACCACCCTTGGTGACAGGCACCGTGAGCTCGGCGCGCTTGGCGGCGGAGTGCGACTCAGCGCTCATGTCGAGGCTGCCAATCACTACCATGCCCGACTGATCGTAGACATCGACCTTGCCCACCTTGACGTCGGAGCCGTTCCCGGTCGTGCTGCCCCAGGGAATGATCACGTTGACCCTGGCGCGCTCGGCCGCCCCGACCGTGAGGTTGGCCGGGACCGTGAACGAGTACCAGTCCGAGTCACTCGACATCGGCATCTTGCCCGACGTGATCGTCAGGAAATACGAGCCGACGGTCGCGGTCGGAGCGAACGTGACGGGGGTGGCCGCCGTGAAAGCATCGTTCGGCTCCACCTCGAGGACGGTGCCGAGGCTCGGCTTGATCACGCCGGCGCTGATGCCGTAGTCGATCTCCGTGAGCGCCTCCAAATACTTCGAGTCGCACAGGTCCTTGTCTTTGGTCGGCGAGTTGCACCACTCCAGCACCTTCACATAGTAGGTGCCGGTCGTCGGAAGGACAGTAAGGAGCTCCGAGTCGGTGTTCCGACCCGGGTAGCTGTCGTCGTTCGTCGCGAAGAGCTTCTGGGTCGGGTCGTAGAGCTGGATGAAGGTATCGATGTAGCCCGGGTCCGCGTCGGTCCCCTGCGTGAAGTGCGAGTTGGCGCTGATGAGCCACATCTCCCCGGCCGTACCCTCGAACTTGAAGTAGTCGGCGTCGATCGACGGGTCCTCGAGGGTATCGATGACGCCCGTCGCATCGATCGGCAACGCGTCCTCGAAGGTGTCGTTGCCGTCGCCCACGGGGCCGCCGGTGCCGGTGGAGCTCGAACTGCCGCTGGCGCTCGTGCTGGTCGTGGTCCCGGTCGTGGTCCCGGTCGTGGTCGACGTCGCCGTCGCCGTCGTGGACCCGCTGCCGCCGTCGCCTCCGCCGGAGCCGGAGCTGGTGGTGCCGACGGTGGGGTCACCGCCGCAGCCTGTGCCCAGGCCCACGGCCGCGAAGCTGCCCACCGCGAGACACAGACCCAAGAAATGCTTCGACCTCATAGCGCCTCCTAAACTCTTTCGTTTCGGCGTCGCGGCGAGGGCATCCACGCGTCGATCGCCAAGGAGGGGCCTTCGTACACCTATCCGGTGCCGCAAACAAGCCGGGGCACTTCCTCGCCGTCCCGAGCGAGACCGGCAGCGTGGGCGGGCCCGCCCGGGCGAGGGGGAGCCGGCTCTGGAGCCGAGGCGCCGATCGAAGGCGAAGGAGGAAGATCAGGGCTGGAACTGGGCGAGACCAAGATCCCCGCCGCCTGCGGGGGTGAGCACGCCGGTTCCGAAATTAATCGCGGAGACGATGTAGGCGGCAAAAACAAGGCGGTTATGGAGCTTGTCATAGCCTGCCGCTCTCCCGTGAACGTCAGTATTAGACTTGAGCCAGAGCGGCGCCAGTGTGGCGTCGACCTTGCGCACGCCGCCCGCGGACAGCTGGTTTTTGATGTAGGCGTATCCTGCTACGTACACGTTGTCGGATGGATCCGTGGCGAGACCTTCAGCTCCATAGCTGATGTCTTCAATTATCGTCGCGTGGGCGTACGCTCCCGCGTTGGTGTATTGGGCAAGGAACTCGCCGTTGCTGCCGAGGAGGCCGCCGCCGAAGTCGAACGCCGCCCCGATCCTGCCAGCCAGGAGAACGTTGCCGGACGAATCAAGCGTCATGGCGTCGGGTGAATCAGTTGTTGTGGTCCCGATCGTCTTGCCCCAGACCGTGGTGCCGTCGCTGGCAATCTTGGCGAGGAAAATGTCCGGGACATTTCCGCTGCTGAGGGCGCTGGTGCTGGTCTTCAAGTAGATGCTGCCGCTGAAGCGGCCGGCGATGAAGACGTTGTTGGCGCTGTCCGTGGCCAGATAGTCGACATACTGCGAGCCGACGGGCTGGCCGGACTGCTCCGCGTACTGCTTGGCCCACACGACCGATCCGGTCGTGCCCGAGAGCTTGGCGACGAAACCGTCCATGGATGCCGTGTCGGGGAAGACCGTTCCGCCGACGTTCAGCGCGTGAATCGAATACCCGCCGACAAGGACATTCCCCGCGGTGTCGAAGGCAATGGCGTTTCCGCCGTCGAGGTTTCCGGCGGCGCCAAAGTGGGTCGACCACGTGTGGGTCCCGAGAGCGTCGAACTTCGCGGCGAAGATGTCGGACGCCCCGGTGGCCGTGATGACGCCCCCACCGAAGTTGGCGCTGCCCGCGAGAGTGCCGGCGATGCCCACATTGTTCGCGGCGTCGACGGCGACGCGAATCACAATCCCTTGGGCCACCGCATCTCCGAACGTCTTGCCCCACAGGACGTCGCCCTTGGAGTCGAACTTGGCCAGGAAGTAGTCGGCCAAGCCCACTGGGGTGAGCAGGATGCTCGTGTTGTTGGCCTTGTTGAGCAGCTTCATCGAGCCGTCGAGGTAACCGGCGACCAGGATGTTCCCCAGCGAGTCGACGGCCATCGACGTGGTGAGCTGGCTCGTCGCATCGCCCGCGATGAAGCTCCACGTACACGCACGCGCCGTAGCCCGTCTGATCGGGCAGGCACGTCTTCGCCCCCGCGGAGCACGCGCCCTTCAAGCCCGTATCACACGGCAGCGTCGCGTTCGGCTGGCAGGCGGTGCTCCCGCCGGTGCCCATGCCTCCGATGCCTCCCGTGCCGCCCATACCCCCCCGCGCCGCCCGTGCCCCCGCTGCTACCCGAGCTTGCCGACGTGGTCGCGACCGCCCCTTCCGTGAACTGGTCGAGCCCGAGGACCAGACCGCACGCTGCTGAGCGCCGTAAGACCCAGGACGGGAAGCAGGCGGTGTACCCAGCGCGTCGTTTTCATGGTGGCGCCACGCTACCACGGCGCCCTTCATAAAAGGGCACCGCAATAGCGGCAGGCGTACCGAGCGCTCCAGCAAGCGATGGCGCTGCGCGGGCATGCGGTCGCCGAGCTTCTGTGGCCACCTACAAGATTCTTGCCTTCCTACGGGGATTTCTCCTAGGCTCCAACGCATGGGAATTCGCGTCCTCGCTTATCGCGTCGGTCTCTTCATCCTTCTCCGGGAGATCCAGTACAGCCAGTCCCAGATGCGCCAGGAGCCTCTGGCGGCGCCCTACGTGCCGAACTACCAGGCTCTCCGCGCCGGATGGCAAGAGGTGCTGCTCGAAGAGATTGATATCCTCGACGCGATCTCGCAGGCACAGGCCGCCGTCGACAAGGCTGACAAGGCCATCGACGCCTTCTGCGGGCGCGTCTCGCGCAGCGTCGACGAGCACACCGACGGCAACACCCGCAAGCAGATCCGGCTCGCCTTGTTCAAGAACAAGACGCTGGCAAAATTCCGCAGGCCCGTGCTGGCCGGGCAGCTCCTGGCCTTCGCCGAGTGGAGTGTCACTCTGGTGAAATGCGGCGTCCCCGAGCTGATGGCGATGGCGCCGGAGGCGGAGCAGCTCACGGTCGTGGGCAAGGGCGCGGAAGCGCTCCGCGCCGCTGCGAAGAAGCGGAATCGCGACTTCCGCGACGTCGGGACGCGCAAGCAGTTCATCGACAAGGTCAATGCGACGCGCAAGGAGACTCACGGCCTCCTCGCCAAGATGCCCTTCGAGAACCCCGCGCTGCCGCAGGACTTCGCCCGAACCTTCTTCTACAGCGACTCGCCCCGCAACGAGGACGAGACGATGGACGAGGTCAGGACCGCGATCGAAGAGCTGGAGGCGCAGCTCGTGGAGCGCGCGGCGCAGCTCAAGACGCTCGAAGACGAAGCCCGGGCCGATGCGGAAACCGAGACGAAGCGCGCCGCACTGCAGAAGAAGCGCCTGGACCTCCGGGCGCAAGCGCGCGAGCTGCTCAAGGAAGCGGACGAGCTGGACACGAAGCTCGACGAGTAGCGCGCGCATCCGTGGCTCCGGCCGCTCGGCAAGCCGAGGATAGGCCGGGAAAATCAGCCCACCCCCGGTTTGCCGCAGGAACAGCGGCGGAGCTCCGCGGCTCCCCCCCGATTCCGACGCTTTCGCGCCAGGTCCGGCACCTCGGATCGCGGTACCGCGGTCGCCCTGCCCCCTCCCGTCAATCCCCTCCCGCTCCGGCGCTGAAACCGCGCTGGGTGCGCCGATCCGCCTCCAGTTTGGGCGAGAACCGGCGTCGGCGCGGAAACGACGTCCCCCCGTTGTTCCGGGTGGACCCGCCTCCCTCCGGCGACGTCTCCGCGCTGTTCGCCGGGTTCTGTTGGTGATTTTTCCCCGGGCATGCGTCGCGCTGGCCAAACAGGGGCGGTGATTCTTCCCGTCGCTGTTCCTTCGCCCAACAGCCGACGAAGCGCCGCGTTCTGGCCGCGGTTGGCGATCGTGGTGGCGTGTCCTCGCGGTGCGGGCGTTGTTCAGGGAGTGCTGGATCGGCTGGTCCCCCAGGGCGCCGTGGATCGCGGGATCGCCGCGCGCCTTGACGGCCGGACGGAATCCGGGGCCATGATCCGCCCCCATGGCTGGAAAAAGCTTGACGGAGAGCGAAGCGGCAACCCGGATCAAGCGCATCGATCCCAAGCTCAAGGCGCAAGGGTGGGTGATCGTCGATCACCAGCCGTCCGCGGATCTTACCTCCTATGCGGGCCATGCCGTTCGCGAGCTCCCCACGACGAACGGACCGGCGGACTACGCCCTCTTCGTCCGCGGGCGCCTCGTCGGCATCATCGAGGCCAAGAAGTTCGCGGTGGGGGCGCAGAACGTGCTCACCCAGGCCGAGCGGTACTCGCGTGGAGCGACGAAGAACGGGTTCGACGTCCGCGGCTTCCATGTGCCCTTCCTTTACGCGACCAACGGCGAGGAGCTGTGGTTCCACGACGTGCGGAGCGAGCACGCGCGCTCGCGAAGAGCGAGGTGGCCAAGCGCGTGCTCTTCCTCGTCGATCGTCGTTCGCTCGCGGCGCAGGCCGTTCGGGCGTTTGCCACGTTCGCGCCCGAGGCCTCGCTCAAGCTCGACAAGATTTACGAGGTCTATAGCCAGAAGTTCCGGCGCGATGATCTCGACGATGAAGACGACGCGAAGTTCGATCCGAAGCAGATCCCGGCGAAGTACCTGCTGGAGCCCGATCCGGCGAAGCCCTTTGTTTATGTGTGCACCATCCAGCGGATGGCCATCACCCTCTTCGGCAAGGCCGCTGTCTTCACCGATGAAGAGGGCGCCGCGGACGAGGATGACGCCGACCTCCTGCCCATCCCCATTCACGCCTTCGATCTGATCATCGCCGACGAGTGCCACCGTGGGTACACCTCGGCCGAGGTCTCGACCTGGCGCAACACGCTCGACCACTTCGACGCGATCAAGATCGGCCTGACCGCGACGCCGGTCGAGCACACCCGAGACCTTGATCTTCGCCGTCAACGATCTCCCCAAGGCCTCGCACGCGCAGCAGCTCGTCACCCTCTGCCGCGACGTCTTCGATCGCGGCGAAGACTTCGTGCAGAAGATCACCGGGGGCCGAGACGTCGATCGCCCCCTCCAGCGGATCAAGGAGTTCCGCAACCGCGAGAAGCCTTCTAAAACTCCTCCGCGATCCCGCGTTCCAGAAGCTCCTGGTCAGCTACGCGCGCCCGCGCCCGGATTTCCTCGTCGCCTACGGCGTCGCCGACACCGTCTCCTCGATGCTCACCGTCCGCGACTCCGCCGGCAACGAGTACAAGTCCGAAGATTACCTCGACGCCTTCGCGCGCTACGTGAACGAGAACCAGGCGTACGCGGGGCCGTGCCTGCGTATCGCTACGTCGAGTACCAGTCCGGCTTCGCCGATCTCGCGCCGTGCGTGCTCCACGTCGCGGTGGCCGCTGGATGGGTGCTCGCGCTCGCGCTGTTCGCCGCCGGCTCGCGCTGGGCTCGCCCCGCGCTGGGCGCGACCCTCCTGGGACAGGTCATTACCGGGACGCTGCGCGCCGCGGGGTATCCCGGCGAGTTCCATGTGGCCTGGGCGCTGACGTTCTGGCTGCCAATGACGTTCCCGCTGCTCCCGCTGCTCTTCATGGCCCCTTCACTCCCGCGCCTCACCGTGGCGCTCGCTCTCGTCGGCCGATGGCGTGACGCCTGCGCGAAGCTCGCCGGATGGCGCTGGGTGCTCGTCGCCGCAGGTCTCGTCGCGCTCAATCGGGCGGGGTGGGATGCGCTGGAGATGCACGTATGGGATCCTGCCGTGTCCGTGAGCGTGCTGCGGTTCGAGCCTCTGCGCGTCATGAGCGCTTTCCTCCCCACAGCTCTTCTCTGGGGGCTCGCGGCCCTCCCGAAGGCGCAAAAGAAGGCGCCTATTTGACGGTGATGTTGATGTTCCCGGAGAGTATGCAGTTCGGGTTGTCGTTCATCGCGTCCAGCGTGAGATCATAGTCGCCCGCCGCGAGCGCGGACCAGGCCGCCTTTTGCCCGGAAGCTCCGGCATGAAACGTCTTCCCGCGGAGCGTGTCGGTCGGCGGAGATCGCTTCTTCAAGATGAGGATCGCCAGGCTTCCTTTGCATGTGTAAGTCGGCTTTGACGTCCACGTGCTCGCTACCTCGGCATTGACGCTGCCGCCTTGCGTTACATGGAACGATGTTGGGCCGACACGTCGCGCGTCCGAGATCGCGAACTTCTCGAAGTATGTTGGGTGCAAATCTCAGTTTGCAGGGGAGTCCCGTCAGCGAACCACCCGGGAGTCCCCCCAATCGCCCGGGGGAACGAGGACGGGCAAGCTTCCGCGTGACCCCGAACCGCACACGCCCGCCGACGTTAACGAGAGTGGCAACGTT
>Ga0105048_10000429_pt1 | contig 63928 bp, 69 predicted proteins | sample MAT05_FD_78382 | JGI IMG/M metagenome (GOLD analysis project Ga0105048, IMG submission 78382) | Freshwater microbial communities from Lake Fryxell liftoff mats and glacier meltwater in Antarctica - MAT-05 | ecosystem: Environmental > Aquatic > Freshwater > Ice > Liftoff microbial mat | place... | reverse complement strand
GGCTGACCCGTGAGGCTCGTTGGCGCGTTCCCGGGCGTCCCGAAATGGCCGGAGAGCAAGTGCAGTCCGTGCACCAGCGCATTGATGGCCGTGCCCCGCGTGTGCTGGTTCATCCCCATGCACCATAGGCTCGTGATCTTCAGATCACGCCGGCCGAACAGATCAGCGAGCAGCGTGAGCTCTGCGACCGTCAGACCAGAGAGCGCGGCAGCCCGCTCGGGTGTGTACTCCGAGAGCTGACGCTTCCAATCTTCGATGCCGATTGCCTCGCCCTGCAGGGTCGGCGTGACCCCTAGCGCGCGAAAAGCGCAATGCTTCTCCACGAAGTCTTGGTCGTACGTGCCGCGCTGGACGAGCAGATTCATCACCCCCAGCGCGATCGCCAGATCGCCTTGCGGCTTCATGCGGAAAGAGTGATCGCAAAGGGCGCTCGAGCGGGTCTCTCGCGTGCCCATGTCGATGAGTGTGACTCGCTCGCCGCGTACTTTGCGGTCCAGCACGCGGGAGAACAGCACGGGGTGCATCTCGGCCGGGTTATTGCCCCACAGCAGCAGTACGTCGCAGACATCGAGATCGTCGTAGCAGCCGGCGGGCTCGTCCACGCCGTACACCGAGAGGAAGCCCGTTACCGCCGATGCCATACAGAGACGCGCGTTCGGATCGATCTGATTGGTGCCGAGCCCGGCCTTCACGAGCTTCGTCGCCGCGTACCCCTCGGGGATCGTCCACTGCCCGCTGCCGTACACGGCGAAGCCCTGTGGGTTCTTCAGCGCGCGCTTGGCGACGATCTCGACGGCCTCCTCCCAGCTGATTGGCTCGAGCTTGCCATTCTTGCGCAGCAGCGGCTGCGTGAGCCGATCTTCGCCATAGAGCGCGAGGCCGACGTGGTAGCCTTTCACGCACAGGAGCCCCTTGTTGACCTCGGCTTTCTCGTCGCCCGCAATGGCAACGACCCGACCCGCTTTGGTGCCGACTTGGACGTGGCAGCCCGTGCCGCAGAAGCGGCACGGGGCCTTGTCCCAGGTGACCCCATCGACGACTCGCAGCGAAGGTGAGCTGCTGCGCTCCGGCTCCTTCGAGCCGGCGAGGCGCGTGGCCGCGAGCGTCGCGGCAGTCATCGCCGCCGAGTGTAGAAACTGTCGCCGGTTCATGGAGCCTCGATGGCTGGGTAGACGCTGTCCGAGAAGTCGACCGTGACGACGTCGACCCCGAGGATCCCCTCGCGCGCGAGCAGCTCTTCGACGACGTGCTCGGCCTCTTGCAAGGTGGAGGTCTCGAGCACCGCAGGGAGGAAGCAGCGCGCTTGGAGATCTCCGAGGGTAAGGCGAGCGTCCTCGGCGAGCCGGCTGGGCAGCTCGGATCGCGTGCTCTTGAGCCTGATGACCAGGCCGCTGATCGGCATGCCCGGCCCCACGCAAGGAGTGCGCCGAGCGGCTCGGCGCCGCGCCTCGTGCCATTGGCGAGGACGCTGCCGCAAACGCGTCGCACACGCGCAAAGCTTGCGCTCCCGCCAATCGCCGAAGCCCGCACAATGCGGACGGCTCGGCTTGGCATGTTCGCTGCGTAGACCCGGCGAGTGTCTGTCCGTCACCGCGCGATATTGCTGGCGATCTGCCTGACTGCGTGTGGCGCCAAGGACGAAGCACGGCAGCTCGCTCCCATACTCGGCAGCGCCCCGGGGGAGGTGGAGATCAACGTCCCCGCGAAGTTGTCCTCGATCGAGGTCGACGCTGTCGACCCGCTCGGCCGCCCGCTGCGGATCGCGTGCGCGACCTGCCACACGACGAAGGAGACCGCGGTGCTGCCGGAGAGCCCCAGCGAGCTGCAGGCGTTCCACGTCGGTCTGCAGTTCCAGCATGGGTCGAACCGCTGCGCGAGCTGCCATGTCTCGGAGCCGTTGCGTGCCCCCAAGCTCCGCCTCGCGGACGGCACGGAGCTGCCGATGACCGAAGCGCTTCAGCTGTGCGCGCAGTGCCACGGGCCGCAGTATCGAGACTACAAGGCCGGGGCCCACGGCGGTATGCAAGGCTTTTGGGACCTCCGCCGCGGGGGTCGCACGCGGAATCACTGCGTGGACTGTCACGATCCGCACGTTCCGAAGCCGCCGCAGGTGCTGCCTGCGGCAGCGATGCGGGATCGGATCCCCGTCGCCGCGCCCGCTCGCGGAGAGGAAGGACACGAATGACACCGACCAAGAGGCGCACCCTAAAAGTACTGGGCGCTACGCTGGGCGCGTCCGCGTTCGCCTACGCGGTCGAGCCGCTGCGCGCTTTCACGCAGAACATCACGCTGGACCAGTTTCTCCAGGGTCACTTCAAGGAGCTGACACCAGAGCAGCTAGAAGTCACGCTGGCGCGGCTCGAGCAAGAGACGAAAGACCGGCACGGTCGCGACGTCACCATTCGCGCCGACCCCGCCATCGAGGGAGTCGAGTTTGGCTATGGGCTCAACCTCAGCATCTGCGTGGGGTGTCGCAAATGCGCCGAAGCTTGTCACGTGGAGAACAATCACGATCGGGCCTCCAACAACTCCTACATTCGCGTGCTGGAGATGACGCAAGGCAGCTTCAACCTGGAACACGGCAACGCGAGCTACGATCACGCGGTGCCCGCCCCGGACAAGTACTACCTGCCAGTGCAATGCCAGCAATGCGACAACCCACCATGCACCAAGGTTTGCCCAGTGGAGGCAACGTGGAAAGAGCCGGACGGGATCGTGGTGGTCGACTACGACTGGTGCATCGGTTGTCGCTACTGCGAGGCGGCATGCCCCTACCATGCGCGGCGCTTCAACTGGACCACGCCCGAGATCGCACCCGAGGAGATCAACCCCGATCAGGGCTACCTGTCCAATCGCATCCGCCCACAGGGCGTGATGGAGAAGTGCACCTTCTGTCTCCATCGCACGCGCCGCGGCGAGCTGCCGGCCTGTCTCGAGGCGTGCCCCACCGGGGCCCGGGTATTCGGCAACCTGCTGGACCCGGAAAGCGAGATTCGCTGGGTGCTCGCGAACAAGCGCGTTTTCGTACTGAAGGAAGAGCTCGGGACCAGGCCGCGCTTCTTCTACTTCTTCGACAAGTGAGCCGATGACGAAGGACGCCGACGCCCCGACCGACTCGAGCCCCGATGCGGGGTTGCCTTCGGACGAGTGGACCTCCCCGCCGCCAGCGCCAGAGACGCTGCCCCCGCGCTCGCTGCGTTTGCCGATGCGCACCGACTCCAGCGCGACGATGGCGCGCATGCTGGAAGAAGCGGGCAAGCAAGCGTCACCCGAGATCCGCGAGAGCGAGCGACCACCAGCGGTCTCCGAGCGGGTGACCTCCATTCCGCCACCCATCAGCTCGCGCGGCGGCGTTCATCCGGACATCCCCAGCTACACGCTATTCCTGTGGCGCATCGCCAAGACCGCCTTCGAGTCGACCTGGCGTTACTACCTGTGGATGACCATGCTCACCATCCTGGCGCTCATTGGCGTCAACGCCTGGGCTGGCCAAACCGGCGGCGGCATGATCCACACGAACATGACCGATCACGTGTCTTGGGGTCTCTACATCGCCAATTTTACTTTCGGGGTCGGTCTCGCGGCTGGCGCGGTGATGATGGTGATCCCGGCGTACGTCTACGACGACCACGACATGCATGACGTCGTGATCTTCGGCGAGCTGCTCGCCATTGCCGCGATCGTGATATCACTGCTGTTCGTCATCGTCGACATGGGCCGACCGGACCGTCTATGGCATCTTTTGCCTGGTATCGGGCGTTTCAACTGGCCGCGTTCGATGTTGACTTGGGACGTGATCGTCCTGAATGGCTACTTGCTGCTCAATCTGCATATCGCCGGCTATCTGCTCTACATGCGGTTCCTAGGTCGCCGACCGGCGCGGCGCTGGTACGTGCCGTTCGTCTTCATCTCCATCGGCTGGGCCATTTCGGTTCACGCCGTGACAGCGTTTCTCTACGCCGGCCTCGGCGGGCGCCCATTCTGGAACACGGCGTTGCTCGCACCGCGCTTCATCGTGACGGCGTTCGTCAGCGGGCCCGCCTTCGTGATCGTGCTGCTTCAGGTGGTCCGCATGTTCTCCGCGTACCAGATCGGAGATGGGCCGATCCACACGCTCAGGCAGATTCTACGCGTGACGATTCCTGCAAATCTCTTCATGTTCGGGTCGGAGGTGTTTACTGCCTTCTACTCGGGCGGCGCGCACGCCGCCTCGATGCGATACCTCCTGATGGGCCTCCACGGGAAGACGACCTTGGTCCCATGGATGTGGGGAGCCTTGGCGCTGAATTTTGCCTCGCTACTGATCGTCTACTTGCCGGTCTCTCGCAAGAATTTGCGGCTGCTCACAGCCGGTTGCTCGATGGCCTTCGGGGGGATCTGGGTCGAGAAGGGCATGGGCCTCATCGTCCCTGGCTTCGTCCCGAGCACGCTGCACGAGGTGATCGAGTATCAACCATCGCTGACCGAGTGGAAGGTGAGCATCGGCATCTGGGCCGCGGGGCTGATCGTGCTCACGGTCGCGGTGAAGGTCGCGCTCCGCGTGCTGACCGGACGAGTCACCATCGATACCTACGCGCACTCGCTGCCACCGCGCGCGCTTCCCGGCGGCACTGGCCTGTAGTGGGGCGGCAGCAGCACACGCGGCGTAGTCCAGTCTAGATGGCGCGCAAGACCGTCGCCAGAATTCTTGCCGCTGGGGCGAGCGCAGCGTCTGCGCCTACAGCCCGAGCCAGGAAGACGGGTCGACAGGGCGCCCCTCTTCCCGGAGCTCGAAGTAGAGCACCGACTCACCCTTGCGACTGACCACGGAGCCGAGCGCCGCGCCGGTGGTGACGTCCTCGCTGACCTTCACCTCCGTTGCGGTGAGGTTGCCGTACACGGTGAAGTAACGGTTGCCGTGGTCGATGATCACCGTGAGCAGCTCGCCCTCGTAGCGATCGGCAAACACCACGCGCCCACCTGCGACGGCGCGCGCTGAAGCGCCGGCTGCTGCGTGCAGCTCGAGCGCGGCCGGGGCGCTCATCGACGCCTCCAGCTTGCGGACCTCGGCGCGTCCGGCCATTGGGAAGGGCAGGTGACCCTTGAGCGAAGCGAAGCCCTTCACGGCAGCGCTGTCGCTGGGGCCTAGATCGGCGCCGTAGATGGCGACGTAGTCGGGGGGCGCGGTGGAAGAATCGAACGCGCGGTCGAAGGCGACGCGTCGCTCGTCGGCGAGGCGCGTGACGGAGCGGGCGCTGTCGAACGCCTTCTTCTGTGCCTCCAGCGGGCCGAGCTGGGACGCGTTGCGGGCGAGGCCTTCGTCAAGCTCGCCCTGGCGCCTGCGCAGCTGCTTGGCGCTCTGGAGGTCGCGGGTCAGCGAGAGACGCGTGCGTTCGACGCGGGCTGCATGATCGACCAGCTCTTCGAATCCACCACCAGCGGGCAGAAGGCCTGCTCGCACGTGTTTGTAATAGGTGCGCCCGCGCGCCAACAAGCGGACTTCGATGCGGCCGAGCTCTTCTTCGATCGCAGCGAGCTCTCCCTCGAGCTGAACCTTCTCGCTGGCTGCCGCCTTCAACGCAAGCTCCACCTCGATGGGCGTAGTGGGCAGTCGAAACGGCTCGCGTCGTTGAGCGGCTCGTGGCTTCGCAGACGACAGCGCGTCGAGCGCGCCCGTCGGTGCGGAGACACCGAACGCGACGCCAGCGAGCGCCACCACCATCCCCGCGCCGATGAAGGAAACGACTCGCCTCATGTCACACGCTCGCGAGCTTGCGCAGGCTGACGAAGGCGGTGGTAGCACCGAGAACGCCGCCCAGCGCGACCATCCCGATGGCGAGGTGCCACGGCAAGAAGCTGGGCGTGATGCCGAGCATGTTGGCGAGCTGCTGATCGAAGTGGTCTTTCACGATCAGAAACAGCACGCCCAAGATCGCGAGGGCCAGCGTCGCCCCGAGCGCGCCTTGTGAGGCGCCTTCGAACACGAAGGGGCGCCTCACGAAGCTGTCGGTCGCGCCAACCAGACGCAGCACCTCGACCTCGATCTTGCGGCGCTGCAACAAGAGCCGCATCGTGGAGCCCACGACGCTTACGACGGCTGCGAGCACGATGAACGCGAGGCAGGCAGAGGCGGTGACGCCGCCGCCGAGCAACGCAGACAGCCGCTCGGTCCAGCGTTCGTAGGTTTCGACCGTCTCGACAGCAGGCAGCGCCCGTAGCTTCAGGGCGATCGTCTTCAGCTGGTCGTCGGTGATCGAGTCGTCGAAGGCGACCTCGAGCGAGCCGGGGAATGCTTCGGCGGGCAGCGCGGCCAAGGCTTCGTCGGTCGAGACGACTTCGCGCCGCGCTTCGTCCGGCGTGATGCGGCGCACACGCGAGACGCCCTCGGTGTGCTCGAGCGCCTGCGACAGCGCGGCGATGTCGGGGTCTTTGGCCCCGTCTTTCAAGTACACGGTGGCGCGGCCCGCGCGTGACCAGCGATCACGGAGCGACTCGATGTTGGTCACCACGAGCAGTGAGGCAGCCAAGCAGATGAACGCGACCGAGAGTGAGAACACCGACAGCACTTGCAAGCGCCAGTCGCTGCGGCCCGCGCGCCAGGTCCCGAAACCGCTCTTGCCGGCGAAGGAATTGTTATCCATGTCTTCTCCGCCGCTCAGGCTGCTTCGACGTCGACGTCGACGTCCGAGTAGTCGTCATCATCGAGGTCGTCTTCGTCGTCGAACTGGCTCATCTCCGGCGGCACGTCGGTCGCCTTGCCCTCGTCGAGGATCACGATGCGTCGCGGACGAACATCGAGCAGCGAACGGTCGTGTGTCGCAAACAGCACAGTCGTGCCCGTCTCGTGGATGTCTTCGAACAACCCCAAGATGTCGATGGCGAGCTGCGGATCCAGATTGCCGGTCGGCTCGTCTGCCAAGATCAGCGCAGGCTCGTGCACCAGAGAGCGGGCGATCGCTACGCGTTGCTGCTCACCCCCCGAGAGCACGCGGGCTGCGTCGGAGCCGCGACCCGCGAGCCCGACACGCTCCAGCGCTTCACCAACGCGCGTGCGGATGAGGCGCTGAGGCAGGCCGATCACTTCGAGCGCGATCGCCACGTTGTCGAACACTGTCCAGCTCGGCACCAGGCGAAAGTCTTGGAACACCACGCCGATGTTGCGCCGCAGCGCAGGGATGGCCGAATCAGGCAGGCGTGAGACGTCGCGACCGAGGAACAGGATGCGGCCGTCGTCGACCTGCTCGGTGCGATGAATCAAGCGGAGCAACGTGCTCTTGCCCGAGCCCGAGGGCCCCGTGACGAAGACGAACTCGCCGCGTTCGATGACCAGCGACATGCCTCGCAGAACCGGCTGGTCAGGCCGGTACGACTTGAACACGTTGTCGAACACCAAGATCGGCCGCGATGCGGCCGACGGGTCGTAGCGGTGTCCCGCGCGAAGCGCCTGATTCCGGAAAGAGCCTTGCGAAGAGCCGGCCATCGATTCGCGGATAGCAGTGAGGGCGGCATTGGAAAACTTTTCGGCGTCGCCCGGCTGGGTCCAGCGGACCGGTGTGGTAGCGTAAAGCGCCTTGAAGATCGCCTTCTTTGGCCTGCCGCTCGCAGGTTGCCTGCTGGTAGAAGACGGCCACGAGATCGTCCTGGCGGCGCTCAGCCGACCCGGGGTCCCGGGTCGCCGCCGCCTCCGCCGCAAGATCGGTGCTGAGCGCGTGCTGGACAAGCCGAACCTGGACAGCGCGTTCGTCGAACGGTTGACCCGCCTCACGCCCGATCTGGTGGTCAGCTGGTTCTGGGTGAGCAAGATCCCGGCTGCTGTCGTGGCCAGCGCCAAGCTCGGTGGTTTCGGCGTACATCCCTCGCTGCTTCCCCGTCATCGCGGACCTGATCCGACGAGCTGGGCGATTTTCTCGGGCGACGCGGTGACCGGCGTGACCGCGCATCGAATCGCCGCGGAGTACGATACTGGGGCGATCCTCGCGTCTCGTGCGCTGGCGATCGACGCGCGCTGGAACGCATGGCAGCTCGCTCGCGCGCTGGATCGGCCGAGCCTCGGCTTGCTTCGTGAAACGATGCGGGCCTTCGCCACAGGCGCGCCGCCGCCCGATGTGGCGCAAGACGAGACACTCGCGACCGAGGCTCCATTTTTCGACGACGAAGCCTGCGTGATCCGCTGGCACCTCCTCGCTGGCGAGATCCTCCGCAAGATTCGCGCGCTGGCGCCGGCACCGGGCGCCTCGATGGAGGTGCGCGATCAGGTGCTGTCGGTGCTGCAGGCCCGCGCCATCGATTCACCTTCCGTTTTGGAGGAGCCGGGCGAGTCGATCGTACTTCGAGGCCGCGTGCTAGTGCGGTGCGCTGACGGCGCCATCGAGATCCTGGAAGCAGAGCACGCGGGCAAGGCGCTCTCGGGACCCGCGCTGGCCGACCTCTTCGCCTAGCGGTCGACGGGGGTTAAATTCCTCCGGCCAAGTCAAATCCAGAGCGGGCGCTTCCGCGCGCTCTTGTCCCCAGAGGGCAGGGAGGAATTTTTTTGCTGAGTCAACCTCCGGTTAAATTGGGCCCCGGAGGATCCGTTCCTTCTTTTCGTGACCCTACACGCTGAGCGTTCCCCTCTTTCTGGTCGTGGTAGCCTGCCCAAGCTTGAACCTGGGAGGAGAGCCTTGGTGACCCCCGATGCGCTTGCGAAGTCCGCGCGCGAGAAGCTCGCGCTGGCGCTGAATGCACTTCAGAACAGCCCGGACACACCCGTCGAGCTTCTCGATTTGGCCGCGCCGATTGCTCAAACCATGGGCATTCTGCACCGCATCGAACGCTCCCAGGGCAAAGACCTGGCGGGCCGAGATCAGGTGCTCGCCAACATTCGCAGCACGCTGAACAGCCTGCAGACGATGCCGGTGAGCCACCCCGCGATCGACGCAGTGATGGAGCAGGTGGCCGGCTGCCTGGCGAGCGCCCATCAGCTCGCTCGCTTGGACAGCGTGGCGGCTCCGCCCATGCCATTGCCGGCTCCTGCCGCGGGTCTGGCACCTGTCGTTCCCACTTCGCCGGGCGGCGTTGCTGCTGGCTTTACCGCCAAGATTCCGCCGCCGCCGCCCACACCGCAGGCTGTCGTGCACGCCGCGAATCCCTTCGCCCAGCCTGCGCAAGTCGTGCCTGCCGCGCCTGTGGTTCCCCCGGCGCCGATCGTGCCCGCTCCTCCCGCTGCTTTGGCTGCGCAAGGAGTTGCTTCGCCGGTTGCCCTCGGCGGCACCCAGATGCTCAACCCGCCTCCGGGTTTTGCTGCCGCTCCGCCAGTCACTCCGCAGGCTGTCCCTCAGGGTGCGAGTCACACCGTGCGGATGCATGGCGATCAGAACCCCGCCATCGCGCAAGCACAAGCGCAAGCGCAAGCAGCGCAGCAGGCACATGCAGCGCAGCAGGCAGCGCAGCAGGCAGCGCAGCAGGCAGCGCAGCAGGCAGCGCAGCAGGCAGCGCAGCAGGCAGCGCAGCAGGCGCAGGCTCAGCAGCAGGCGCAGGCTCAGCAGCAGGCGCAGGCTCAGCAGCAGGCATACGCAGCGCAACAGGCGCAGGCTCAGCAACAGGCGCAGGCTCAGCAACAGGCGCAGGCTCAGCAACAGGCGCAGGCTCAGCAACAGGCCTACCAGCCCGCCCCGCAGTCGGCCCCTGTTCAGCCGTCGAGACCCGCACCTGCCCAATCGGGTCAGAGCGGCAATGTCATCGTCGAGCTCGGCACCCACAGCATCTCGAACTTCTACAAGGGCCTGGGCGGCAACGACGTCATCGAGGCGGGCGGCATTTTCGTGGGCACCTACAAGATCCCGAAGATGGGCGCGCAAGTGAATCTGCGTATCTGTCTGCCAGGTGATTACGAGTTCCAAGCCTCCGGCACCGTCCAGTGGATCCGCGAGCCCAGCACCAGCGGCGAGGGTGCAGAGCCCGGCTTCGGCGCTCGCTTCACCCAGATCACGCCTGAAGGCAGGCAGCTCGTCTACCGCTACACGCGCAATCGCGAGCCCATGTTTTACGACGACCTGTGAAGCTCGCGCTGCCGGCGCTGCTCGGCGCCGCCATCACTTTCTGCGCGGGCAAAGCCGCGGCTGTCGACGACCCATCCCTCACGTGGTGGACGCTCGAGACAGAGCACTTCAACGTCACCTATCCGCACACGGTCGAGCCAGCTGCGCGTCGTATCGCGACGCTGGCCGAGTCCATTCACGGCCGCCTCACCGAGGCGATGCAGTACTCGCCGGACGAAAAGACGGAGATCGTCATCACCGACGACACCGACAGCGCCAATGGCTCGGCGTCGCCCGTCCCTTACAATACCATTCGGCTGTTTCTCACTGCTCCCGGAGACGTCTCTTCGCTGAACGACTACGACGATTGGTACCTGGGGCTCATCACCCACGAATACACGCACATCCTCCACACCGGAAACATCAGCGGCCTGGCTTCGGTGGCCAATCGCATCATCGGTCGCACGCTGGCCCCGAACTCTGCGCAGCCCCGTTGGATCATCGAGGGCCTCGCTGTCGTGCAAGAGAGCGAATATTCGAGCGGCGGTCGCATTCGCTCGAGCTTGTTCGACATGTATCTGCGCGCCGACGTGCTCGCTGACAACCTCGCCCGCCTCGATCAGATCTCGAGCGGCGCCGAGCGTTGGCCTTATGGCAACTTGTTCTATCTGTATGGCAGCCGCTTCTTGCGCTGGGTCACCGACATCTATGGCCCGGACACGATGCCCGCGGTCTCTGCCGACTATGGTGCGTCGACCGCCCCATGGGGTGTCAATCGAGCCATTCGCCGCGTGACGGGCCGCACCTACGAAGACTTGTACGACGCTTGGGGGCTGCACCTTGAGCGCCATTACAGAGCGCAAATAGCCGAGGTGGACAAACGAGGGCGCCGCGAGGGAGCACGCATCACCTTCGGCGGTCACGGCACTGCCTACCCGCGCTTCGTGCCGGCGGTTGCGCGCGCCAATCGCGACAAGGAGGAGATCGTTTACTACCGCGACGATTACAACACCACGCCTGGGCTCTATCGTTTCGAGCTCGGAAACCCGACCCAGGCTGCGCCACGCGACGAAGAGCTCTTGATTCGCACCGCCAGTGAGGGGGCTGCAGCCTTCAGCGACACTGGCGACATCTTGTTCGGCAGCATCGCCCATTTTCAGAATATTTATGCGCGGACGGAGCTTCATACAGTCCCGAAAGGCGAGACGAGTACGCACGGTACGGAGGCCAGCCGTAGGCGCCTCACCGACGGCCTGCGCGCCACCCAACCCGACGTGAGCCCTGACGGAAAGAGCGTCGTCTTTTCTGTCAACTCGATGGGCACCACCACGCTCACCATTGCCGATCGAAGCGTAGATGGCGCGCTCTCGAAGGTGCGCCCATTGGTGGTCGGCGTTGCCTACGATCAAGTCTACACACCGCGCTTTTCTCCTGATGGCAAGCAGGTCGCCTACAGCGCTTGGGGCGCCGGCGGGTTTCGTGACATTCGCGTCGTGGATGTCGCCTCCGGCAAGAGTCGCGACGTCACGCGCGATCGTTCGCTCGACATGCAGCCGACCTGGTCGCAAGACGGCAAATATCTCTACTTCAGCTCGGATCGCACCGGCATCTTCAACATCTACAGAATCGACGTTCAGAGCGGTGACACCAAGATGGTCACCAATGTCGACGGCTGCGCCATTGCTCCGACAGTGAGCGCCGACGGCAAGACCTTGGTGTACGTGGGCTACACCATCGCCGGCTTCGATCTGTTCGCGATGAAGCTCGACGAAGAGCGGCTACTTGTCGCGCCGGCGGCGCCCGCCGACAGGCCTGCGCCCAATTTCGAGCCGCCAGCGATCAAGATGGAGAAGGTCCGCTACAATCCACTGCGCACGTTGCGCCCGCAGAGCTACTTTCTCGATGTCGGGCAGGGCAACTACAGCACGACGGCGGTCACCTTGACCGCCAGCGGCTCCGACCTCGTCGGCCACCATTCGCTCGGCACTTCCGTGCGAATCGACCCGGGTGCGCCCGAGCCGCGCCTCGACTTCGACTATTCGTATGGCGGCCTGCCGGTGAACCTCGGCGCATCCTTCACGAGGCAAGTGGTTCCGCGCGCATTCGGCTTCAGCGTGAGCGGTAAAGACGTGCCTTTCGACGAGACGCAGAACAGCTTCTCGACCAACGTCTCCGCATCGCTCTTGCACCCCTTCGTCTCGCAGGGCATGTCGCTCTCCTACACGGCGACGCTGTACGAGAGCAAGCTGCGGCTGCCGCCGGTGCTGGACCCCTTCGAGACGGTCACCACGAAGCCGGATGAAGGCCTGCTCAGCCAGTTCGGCATTTCGTATTCGCTCGGCAGCTTCGAGTCATCGATCGACGCCGCAGGCGGCACCCGGTCCGGGTTCGGCGTCGGCGTCGGCGCGTCGGTGAGCGATGAGAGCATCGGCTCCGACGCGTCGCTGTATACGTTCAATGCTTCTGCCAGTGCCTATGTGCCCATGCCCTGGCCCGGTCACCAGACGATCGCGATGCAGGCGTCGGGGGCTGTCTCGGGTGGCGACTTCGCGAGGCGTGGCACCTATTACGTCGGCGGTTACGACTTCAAGAGCAACGGACCGCTCGATACCCTGATTTTGGGCGCCTATGACGGTGCCTTCGTATTGCGCGGCTACGACCCCGGCGCCTTCGCAGGCAGCGCCTACTTGCTGACGACGATCGAGTACCGCGCGCCGATCGCCAAGGTGAACTGGGGCCCCTCCACGATGCCCATCTTCTTGCGCCGCATCGACGCCTCTGCTTTCGCCGATTGGGGCGGCGCCTTCGACGAATTCGAATTCGACAAGCTCGTCTTCTTCAAGTCGGGCGAGATTTTGTATTCGCCGCAGCTGCATTCATCGGTCGGGCTCGAGGTGTGGGCCGCCTTCACGCTGGCGCACCGCTTGGATACGAACTTTCGCGTTGGGTACGCCTATGGCTTCAGCGAAGCCGCCGTTGAAAACGGGCAGCTGTACGTGCTCAGTACGTCGGCGTTTTGACGCACTCGTTCTGCTCAGCGTGCCGCTGGAGCTCTTCAGGCAGCAAGGGCTGCCCACGTAAATTGCAGAGATGTTCGAGCAGGTGCCAACGCAGCTACTTCGTGCAGTCGTTCAGCGCCTCGACCACGGCGCTCATGCGCGCGCCGCGCAGCGACTCTGGGTACACGTACGCCTCGAAATGGCCGCCATCGTCAACCTTGGCGCAAACATCTTCGGTCACATTGCCGAAAGCCTCTCGCCGAGCTCGGACCCGCGAACGAAGCGTATGTAGGCCCCTCGCGGATGCCTTGATTGGCTTCGGTCGTGGAGCGACTGTCGTCGCCGCGCTCCCAGAAGACGGTTGCCGGCTGTTCGGCCCTGATCGGCCTGCACCAGCAGCGGCGAGGCGGCAGGCGCCCTGTCGACCCGGACTTCACGGGTGGCTACTACCGGCCAGTGGTGGTGCGCGTTCCCGACGCCTCGGCGATTTCGGTTCGCGCTGGTCGGCGCTCCCGAGTCAGCGTGTTCTGGCCGGCGTGCGACGACGAAGAATAGTGTGCAGGCTCGGAGCGCTACGTTTGGTTCAACGGCGAAGCAGAAGAGCTCGCTTCGCGCAGAAAAGGCATGGCGTGTGTCGTGGTTCACGACCGCGGGCGCGTTCTCCATCGATCACACTGGGCGCTCCGAAGAGGAGGCGGAGACCAAAACCTCGGCGAATGACTTCTACACTCCTGAAGCGGCCGGAGACGCGACTCTGTTCGTCGTCGTGCGCGACGATCGCGGAGGGGTGGGTTGGCTCACGACCGCGCTTCAGGTGGTCGCAGACTGACTTCGACCAAGCCAGTGCTTTGATACGCACCGATTTTGAGGCATGGTGCGCGCCAATGACACTCAAAGCCGACATCGATTCACTCGTCTCCAAGTTCGCCGCCGACCTCGAGGCGCTGGTACGCACTGCTGCTGTGCAAGCCGTGCAAGGGGTTCTGGGCGGCTCTGCCCCCCAGAGCGCGCCGCGCCTCGTGAGCGCTGCTGTCGCGACCCGGAAGAAGTCGGGGCCCAAGCCGAGAAGCCTCGGCACACCTGAGGCCGCAAGGGCGCCCGCAGCGGTAAAACCGCAGCCGGGCAAGCGCATTCGCCGCACGCCAGCCGACCTTGATCGCGATGTAGGGCGCATCGTCTCCTACGTGAGGGCGAACCCTGGCGTCAGCGGCGAGAAGGCGCGCGCAGCGGTCGGCTTCGGCAAGACGGCTTGGGTCCTCTCCGTGCGGCGCGCGCTCGAGACCAAGCAGATCACCAGCAAGGGGGAGCGCCGTTCGACCACCTACAACATCGCTGGGGCGTCGACCGGCGCCGTGGCGCCCTTCAAGCGGACGAAGTAGGAACTCGGCGTGAGCTGCCTCCGCCCCAGGTGATACCTTGTGGGAACACTGCCAGCCCGGTGTGCAGGTTCAGGGTAGCGATGCCGCTGCCAGACGCATCGTCGATGGAGTGCATGATGGGCGCGTCGAGCTGCAACGCAGCACTGCTCCCGCTCGGCTCGGCCCAACCCGGCGCGTCGACGTGTATCCCGGGAGCGGTTGAAATAGCCTCCGTGCGAGCTCGTCGAATGCGACACCGGCCGCGAGAACGTGCTCCGGCACCAGCGCTCGCAACGATGCCCCGACTGCACCGGGCGGCGCGCCGGCGAGCGCTGCTTCCAGTCTCGCTTTCGCCAGTGCGACGGCTTGCGCCGCGGATCGGACGAGCAAGTCGCGCGGATGCAGACGCCACGCAGCAGTCTGGAGCTAAGCCGCCGCGCTACTCTGATCCGACATCCGGTCCGTTGTGAGGCGCCCTTCCATGTCGTGATCGATGATTCGCTGCGAAACGATCTCGTAGAGGTCGGCCCCGCGATCGCCACGCCCGATGAACGCATTGCCTTGATCGACGCTTCGGACCCGAACAATGTCGCGATTCGAATGTGTAGTGCCAAACGATGGGCTTGGATGAATCAGCGCGCGTTCGAAGCTGCTGGTCGTCGACGCGGACCACCCCAACGCCGACATTTTCTGCACGCGCATCGTCCCACTGGCGCGGCTCGTAGCTCGAGGGAGACAATCGCAAGAACGAGGAGCGCACCCAGAGCTCGGCCGGGTTCGGAGACGTTTCGGCGCCCAACAGCCAAGTCCACATGAACGACGTGCCGTCCACGAGCTCGATCAGCTGAGGCGTGACAAAGACCTTGTTCGTCGCACCCACGTAGCCTTCGCTGCTCGAGATCCGAGGGCTGTCGGCGTCGAACGGATTCGATAGGTAGTCGAAGGTTAGCGGCTCGATGGAGACACCGACGCCAATTCCTGCGAGCGAGGCACCGGTGAACGTCGCCAGCCGGTCGGTGTTGAGGTTGCGGGACCAATTCACACGTATGTGTGTCTTCTCTTGCCACGGGTCGCCGCTGGGGCCGTCTTCGGCGGAGTGGGACGATCGCCAGGGGGTCGCCCGGGTTGACGTGCGCGAAGATTGGGTACGCAACGACGATCTGTCCATCCCCTTGGTCTCGGGCGAGTCGTTCCGCGCGGCACATTACGTGCCTGTTGCCGTATGGCAAGCGCGTGCGACGAGGTGAGGCACGCGTGCTGTGACGAGGTCGATTTTCGACCCACCTGCTGACCCGCCCGGAACTTGGCCTGACGCCATGCAGCACGGTAGTGCCCTCGGATGCGTCCGTGGGTTGCAGCGCTGGCCGCGCTCGGTGTCGTCGCCGCGACACTTCCGTTCATTCGCGACGATGTGCCTGGCTTGCGCCTCGGCCTCGCGAAGCTCGCCTTCGGAGAAGAGAAGGGGGCGCAGGGCAAAACCACGCGCAACGTGACGCCGGCGCCGCTCTTCAAAGTCGATCTCGCGCGCGTCGACGTGCGTGAAGAGATCGCCACGGCGCCTGGTTACGGCGACCGGGTCGCAGAGCTGACGGTGGTGCCCAAATATCAGCGCGCTGCGAACCGCCTCTTGCGTGACGGCGCCGTCGCCGAAGGTGCGATCGTGATGACTGACATCAAGACCGGCCGCGTTTTGGTGTGGGCGAACTACTCGGAAGAAGCCCCGCTCCGCGATCTGGCACGCGAGGCATTCGCGCCGAGCGCGAGCGTGTTCAAGATCGTGACTGGAGCTGCGCTGGTCGAGAACGGGCTCACGCCAGCGACGCGCGAATGTTATCGCGGCGGCAAGAGCCGCGTGGACGACGGCGACCTCGTGCGCGACGAACGTCGCGACAAGTGGTGTGCGACGCTGAGCGAGGCGATGGGGCGCAGCTTGAACGTCGTGTTCGCTCGCTCCGCATTGGACCATCTCGATAAAGAGGAGCTCAACAGCATCGGCACGCGACTCGGTTGGGGTCGCGAGATCCCGTTCGATGTGCCGGTCGAGAAGAGTCGCATGGATCTGCCCGACGAGCCGAACGAGCTGGCGCGCACCGCGGCAGGCTTTTGGCATACGACGATGTCGCCGTTTCAGGGCGCCAACTTGGCGACCACCATCGCCAACGATGGCGAGATGATTCAGCTGCATATCGTGGACAAGGTCAAAGACGGGCAGGGCGCGATGTACCAAGGCCCAACAGAACGCCGCGTGCTCGGCCGCGCCATCGAGGAGAAAACGGCGCGCGCGCTGACCACCATGATGGAGTCGACGGTGACACACGGCACCAGCTTTCAGACGTTTCACGACCGCGCGGGCCGCTCATACCTGCCGAACATCTCCGTGGCGGGCAAGACCGGCACCTTGGAAGGCAAGGGTTACCTCTTCACCTGGTGGGTGGGGTTTGCGCCGGCCGACGCCCCGGAGGTCGCCGTCAGCGTGTTGGTCGCGAACCGTGGCGACTGGAAGGTGAAGGGCACGCAAGTCGCGTCCGATATTTTGCGCGTCTACTTCGCAGACAAGGGCAAGAAGGGCGTGGTCGACCCGACGGCCAAGGGCCAGTAACGCTCACGGCCCGGGTTTGACGATCTCGCGCGCCTCGAAGCAGCCACGACAGCGCGCCTCGTAAGACTCGCTGCCGCCCACGAGCACAGTGCCGGCGTCCGATATCAGCCGCTGAGAGCGACTGGCTTCGCCGCCGCACTGGGTGCACACCGCGTGGACCTTGGTGACCTGCTCGGCCACCGCCAGAAGCTCGGGCATCGGGTGGAACGGGCGGCCGAGATAGTCTTGATCGAGCCCCGCCAGCAGCACTCGGACGCCTCGATCAGCCAGCGTTTGCGCGACGTCGACGATGCCTCGATCGAAGAACTGCGCCTCGTCGATGGCCACCACCTGCGTGTCGTCCAGCACCCGCGCGAGCAGGCTTTCGCTGGTGGCGACCGCGACCGCGTCGATCAAGGCGCCGCTGTTCTCGAGCGCTTGCGAGTGGCTCACGATCGATGTTTCGTCGTAGCGGTTGTCGATGCGAGGCTTGAAAGCCTGAATCTTTTGCTTCGCGAAGCGCGCGCGTTTCACGCGACGGATGAGCTCTTCGGTCTTGCCGCTGAACATCGACCCAGTAATGACCTCGATGCTGCCGGCAGGGCCCGTTCGAACGCTCATGGCTACTCGTGTCGCCTTCTGCCCCGAAGGCGTGCGACACCAAGAAGCGCTACGGCATTCGGGACCCTGCTGGAAGGGCTATCCGAGAGATAGCTTTGGACGCTCGTCGTGGTAGTATCAGAGCGTGCAGGTTGTACTGCGGAAGCTCGGCAGAGGTTCGCGGGCCGTCGTTGGGCGGCTGGTGCGGGCGCCTCGCAAAGGCTCCGTGGTCGTCATCGAGTTCTCCGATGGCATGCACGAGTACGTGACCACACCTGTGAAACGAGTACTTCGTATCGCAGGCAAAGAGATCTTCTACATCGAGACGGTGAACTCCCGTTACCGGCTCGAGGTTCGCGGCCGCGAAGTCACGCTCGACGGCGCCGCCAGCTCCGATCGCTGAGCCAACGCCAAAATCGCTGAGCCAACGCCAAAGCAGAAGAGTTGCTTTGGGCTACTTCCCGTGGGAAGAGGCGCGTCCCTTTTCTGTCCGAGGAGCTTTCAGTCATGGCCAAAGGTGACCGCCGCAGATCGACCAAGATGCGACGCCGCAAGTCGCAGGTGAAGAAGAAGGAGCGCGCAAAGCGCGTGATCGCAGCGGGCCGCAAGGCAGCTCCGACTGGCAAAGCCTCCAAGAAGTAGTCTGGACAGTGACAGGAGGCGAGAACGTCTCCTGTCGCATCTGTCGGGTGCCTACTGCTGCGCTTGAACGCGCGTGATTTCTGCAGCCGCAGCCTTGACGGGCTTCGCAGCGCCGAGCTCGCCATCCGCTAGCTCTTCGCGGATCAGGCCCTTGTCGCCTCCGGCGGTTTCTTCTTTGACGATCATCCAACCGCGCTGATCGGCGAGGCTCCAGGTCTGCTTCAGCATCGTGTTGCGCAGCGTCGACTCGTCGATGCGTTGCCAAGACACCGTCATCAGCACCACGGCCTTTTCAGGCGCGATGATCCGTGCGCCGCCGTACTCGATGTCGAGGATGCGGACCTTGCCACCCCACTCTGCGTGCGCCTCGATGTAGGCCTCTCGCTTGTCGGGCTGCACCTGACTCACGACCAGATCCATGCGACCAAAGCGCGTGGCCATCACTACGTCGTTGGCGCTGTCGTTGAGCTTTTCGCCCGGCAGCTGGACGGGCATGCAACCGAGAACGTAGATCGCGGGCACGAGGGCGATCAGGCAGGCGAGGGGGCGCATTACGAACGCGATATCCCCGCGCACGAAGGAGGGCCAACTTCAGCGTGAGGCCAGCCCCGTCGCTTTTTAGTAGAGGAGCTGCACCCGCGTGCCGAACTCGTGCAACAAGTGCGCGTCGGGGTCGATCGGGTTGGGCGCATTCAAGATGTCGACCCGATTGCCTGGGACGCGGGCCAGGTTCTCGTCGGTGCCGCTGCCGGGGGTGAGGTAGGCGGCGTAGTTGAAGCTCAACCGAATCGATCGCGTGTGCCAGTAGCTGAGCGCGCCACCGAACTGGAAGATGTCGATGTCGGTCGCTGGGTTGCCCGCCGAGCCCGGTGTGACGGCGTCGTCTTCGCCGCCGCGCGAGTTGCCATCGTAGCCCGCGATGATGGCCGAGAAGAGCGCCGTGACTTCGAGGCCTCGCTTGAGCTCCGGCTTCTTCTTGAGGTTCAGTTTGGAGGGCTTGAGCCTGCCCGGCGAGGGCGTGCCGATACGCTCGTCACCGAACGCCCACCAAGTGACCCAGCTGGTCAAGCCGACGCCGCTCAGGGTGCCGAGCCGCTCGGTGTGACCGTTGAGCGCGAGTTGGAAGCCTTCGATCGCCTCACGCGTGTGGTACGCCGAGTAATAGCCTTGCGTGGCGATATCGACGGGGCCGATCGGGAACAAAATTTCCCCACCGATCGTGTTCTGCGCGCCCGAGGGGATCACGTGTGTGCGGCGCCCGATGGAGTCGCGATAGACTGAATCCCAAAGCACGAAACCTTGCGACGTGCTGAACGGCACGACGTCGTAGGCCACTGCGGAAGCGTCGCGTTGCCCGTGGCGAGCGCTGACGCCGATACGCGCGTCTTTGATCAGCTTCACGCTTTTGAAAGGCGCAAGCAGCAGGCGGCCCATGAAGTCGGCAGCCACATCGACCGTCGCGCGGTTTTGTCCGTCGCCGCCAACGACGGCGAGCTCGTAGGTGAACACGTCGTCGCCGAAGTCGCCCCACAACATCAGCCCAGCTTCGCGAATGGCAGGCACGATGAACGAGCGGGTGGCAATGCTGCGCTCCATCAGCGGCACGACGCCATCGGGCGTGCGGTTCTCCATCGTGACTGGCGGGTGGAACTGGCCCACCTCGAAGTTCAGACAAGGGCAGAGCGAGTAGTTCACCCACACGTCACGTAGTGCGACACCGGCGTCGATGCCCTGCGCCGGTCGATAACGAGCCAAATCGGAGGTGGGATCGTCGCCCGGGGGTGCCGAGGAGACCTCGTCGGTGCCCGTCGGGTTGGCGATGTTCTGCGCGATGTCGAAGGTCGCGAGGAAGCTCCAACGCTTGAGGAACTCGCCGTTCACCCCGAATCGCAGGCGCTTGACGAAGAAGCGCGGAATCAGGCCGGAGCCGCCTTTGCTAGCGGGCAAGTCATCGACGCCAGCGCCAGCCCAGGAGTGAAAGTCGAGCTGCATGTCGCCGGTGGGCGAGAGCCGGAAGTTACCGTCCGGGTCGCGCAAGAAGAACATGCCGTGCCAGCCCGCGACGGGCTCACCCGAGGCGCCATCGCGCAGCGCGAGGGCTGCTTCGTCTGCGAATGTCTTAGGGATGGGCGACACTGCGGCCGGGTCTTTGCCGGCACTGGCGGCAGAAGGAGGCGGGGGGGCCTCCGGAACGGTGAGGGCCGCGCTGCCCTCGGTCTTGCCCTCCCCTCCGAGAGCGCCCTCGACTTTGACTGCGGGTTTGTCTTCGCCAGCTGGGGCTGGCTGCGCGTTCGCGGCTCCTGTTGCGAGCAGCAAAGCCGCGGACAAACCACCAAGGGCAACAAGCCTCGTATTCAGCATCGTTTTCCGCACCACGTGGCAAGCCATGTGAAAGGATCCGTGGTCGCGACGCTCGCACCCCCATGACCCCGCGGTCAAGCCCCCCGAGCCCATGACGACCACACCCGAATCGAATCTTCCGCGGCCAGTGCACACCGAGGTAGTCGATCGACTATTCGACAGACTTCGGGCAGATTCTCGGCTCTCACAACGGGTTGTGGTGCGGCCTCACCCGCTCATCATCGTGGTGCGCAAAGATGCCGCGCTGGTGCTGGTGACCCCTGCCGCTCTGTGGGACGAGGCCCGGACCTTGCTCAAACCCTTCGCTGGCCAGCTGGCAGAAGGCACTGCTGCGCTGCTTCTGGCTGGCTGTCCGCGTGACCCGAACTTGCCCGCAGCGATCGACAAGGGTCTGGCTGCCGTGCTCCCAGCCGAACCGAGCTCGGACGAGCTGTTCGTAGGTGTCAGCAGTGCCCTCGAGCTGATCGACGCGCGCGCGCGAGCAGAGACTCGAGGTCGCTGGCTCAGTCGATATCGCTACGAGCTGGGTGAGCTCATCGAGATCGCCAAAGCCATCTCGACCGAGCGCGAGATCGACAAGCTGCTCGACCTGATCCTGGAGAAGAGCCGCTTCATCACCGGGGCCGACGCAGGCAGCTTCTACGTGGTGGAAGGCGATGACCCGGACCCACTGCGTAGGACACTGCGCTTCAAGCTCACGCAGAACGACTCGATCGCGTTCGACTGGCGCGAATTTTCGGTGCCAGTGAGCGCGCGCAGCATGTCCGGCTACGTCGCGCTGCACAAGTCGTCCCTCAACATCGCCGACGTGTACGAGCTGCCTCCCAAGTCTCCGTTCGGGTTCGACCCGAGCTTCGACGCCAAGATCGGCTATCGCACCAAAAGCATGCTCTGCGCGCCGCTGTTTTCGCGCGCCGGCGACGTCATTGGGGTGATCCAGCTCATCAACAAGAAGCGGGACGTCGAGCGCAAGCTGCGAGGACCGGAAGACACCCTCGAAATGGTGGTGCCTTTCGACGAGCGCAGCGAGGAGCTCTTGATGACGCTCGCATCACAAGCGGGTATCGCACTTGAAAACGCGATTCTCTACGCGGAGATCAGTCGCATGTTGGAGGGGTTTGTGCGCGCCAGCGTCGAAGCGATCGAGCAACGCGACCCGACCACCAGCGGTCACAGCAGACGGGTCGCGGATCTGACCATCGGGTTGGCTCGAGCCGTCGAGCGCAGCGACAAGGAAGCGTACCGCAGCGTCAGGTGGAGCAAGGACGACATCCGCGAGCTCGAATACGCGTCATTGCTGCACGACTTCGGCAAGATCGGGGTGCGCGAAGAGGTGTTGGTCAAAGCCAAGAAGCTGTTCGCGCACGAAATCGAGAACATTCGCCTGCGCTTCGATTTCGCCATCCGTAGCGCAGAGAACGACGTGCTTCGACGCAAGCTGATGATGATCGAGCGAGGTGGTCCAGCGAGCGAGCTCAAGCTGCTCGACGAAGAGCTCACTGTCCGTCGCGCCGAGATCGAGTCCGCATTCGCGGCCGTACTTGCGGCCAACGAGCCGACAGTGCTGAAAGGCGGCGATTTTGCCCGCATCGAGGCGATTGCGCGCGAGGCCTACACCAGCATGGACGGCGTCGCCCGACCGATGTTGTCGGCTGAAGAGGTGAAATGCCTCAGTGTCGCCCGCGGCTCGCTCACGCCCTCCGAGATCGACGAGGTGCGCACCCATGTCACGCACACGTTCGAGTTTCTCACGCAGATACCCTGGGGCAAACAGTTCAGAAAAGTGGCGCTGATCGCGGGCGCGCATCATGAGCGTCTGAACGGCACCGGCTATCCCAATCGATTGCACGCCGACGAGATCCCCCTGCAATCGAAAATGATGAGTGTCTCCGACATCTTCGATGCCCTGACTGCTGCCGACAGGCCCTACAAGCGGGCCGTCCCGATCGAACGCGCGCTGGACATCTTGCACCTCGAGGTCAAGGACCAGCACATCGACCCGGGGCTACTCGAAATTTTCATCGAGGCGAAGGTCTGGGATTCTTCGCTCGAGCCGCCTCGCTCGCGCCGCATCTTCTAAATCAGGGAGCCTGATCTCGGCCAAAGAAGGCCACAGGCTTCAGGGCTTCAGGGCTTCAGGCCTGTGGCCTGTGGCCTGTGGCCTGTGGCCTGTGGCCTGTGGCCTTTCGCGCTGCAGCTGGTGACAGCCCCGTCGAGATCATGCTCGCTCATTTGGCTCACAAAACAGCAACAGAGCCCACGATTGGGGCTCTGTCCTGTTCGGGGTGGAGTCGGCGACGCCGCCCGCGCTTTACTTGCGCTTGCTCTTCTTGCCGAGGATCGGGCCGGGTGCCGTGCGGCGGGCATTGACGCTGGCCTGCTCGGCGGTGCGCGCGTCGCCTGCGTAGCGGGCGAAGCGACGGTCGCCACCTTGGAAGACGCGCTTTGCGTCTTTCAGCTCTTTGAGGGCCGAGCTGACGCGCGATTGCGGCACGCCGGCCGACTTCGCGATCTCGCTGGCGCTGAGGCCATTGCTGCCTTTCACCACACGCTCGACCGAACCGAGCAGATCGGAGCGACCTGCGCCAGCGCCTCGACCGCGCTTGCCGGCCTTGGCTTTCACCGGGGGCTTCGCCTTGACGACCGGCTTGGCGGCGGCGGCTTTGACCGGGGCAGCGGCTTTGACTGGGGCAGCGGCTTTGACCGGGGCAGCGGCTTTGGCCGGGGCAGCGGCTTTGGCCGGGGCAGCGGCTTTGACCGGGGCAGCGGCTTTGATCGGGGCAGCGGCTTTGACCGGGGCAGCGGGCTTTGCCAATGCCTTGGCCAATGCGGGCTTGGGGGCAGGCTTGGCGGCCGGCTTGGCGACGGGCTTGGGGGCGGCCTTGGCGACGGCAGGACGCCCAGCCGGCTTCGCGGCAATGAGGCCCGGCCGGGTGGGGGCGGCTTTGGCCGGAGCGGCCTTGACCGGGAACGCTTTGGCGACCGGAGCGGGCGGGGGCGGGCTGGGTGCCTTCGGCTTGGGGCCGGGCTTGCGACCGGGCTTGGGCGCGGCAGCAGCGGGCACGCCCGCGGAGCCAGTGACTCGCCCGAGCTGGTTCTTGACCAGCGCGAGGATTGCGTCGTCCGACATGTTGCGAACGAGCTTCACGATTTCTGCACTGAAAAGATCAATGGCCATAGCTTCTCCTCGCGCCGATAACCTGATCGGCGCAATGGCTAACGACTATGCGCCATTGGCGCATCGGTCAAGCGATAACTTCGGTTTTTCGGCCGGTCTTATGGGTGCTTGCCGGTTGAAATGGTTGGCCGGGGAGCCGGGACGGGCTACGCCGAAGGGGTGAATCGCATACGAGCCACGCTTGCTACGGCCTGGTTGGGCGCACCAATCTTGGTGCTTTGGGCATTGCCGACGGTCGGTCTCGGCTGCGGCAACAAGGGCGAATCGAGCGCCTCGCCACCTTCTTCGGCGTCGGTGCCGGGCGGCGGGCCGAGCGCTGCGATTGCGCCGCCAGCGGTTAGCACCTCCAAGCCTCAAAACCTCGGCCCCCTCGTCGGCACCTGGCGTGGCTCATTCGAATCGAAGAAAGCCACGGTCGAACTCGACCCCGGCGTCAAAGAGACGTCGTGGTCGAAGGATGACGGCAAAGCCAAAGCCGGCAAGACCGAGATCGATTTGAGCGTGACGGCTGACGGTGTGGCGAAAGGGTCACTGCGAGGAGCGCTGGGGGAGGCGACCCTGGCCGGGGCGGTGGACGGGGAGACCCTGACACTGACCTTCACGCCCAAAGACGACTCGACCGACGCCATCTCCGGCGTCATCGTGCTGCGCTTGAGAGGCCCCAAGCTGGGCGGGGAGCTCAAGGGTGCTTCTGGCGATGCAGCGCTTGTTCGCGCGGCCAGTCTCGAACTCGACCGCGCCGAAGCCCCGAGATGAAGCACTCAGGGAAGAATCACTCAGGGAAGAATCACTCAGGGAAGAATCACTCAGGGAAGAACCCAAGTCGAGCCGCCATCGTCCGACGCCATTGCGTACCACGAGCGACGGGTGGTCTTGTTGATCTTCGCCGATAGAATCGCCAGCGTGCGATCGCCGAACCCGACCAGGGCGGCGACATCGTAGCCGTCCTCTGGGACGCCCTCGCCTTCGCCGACGGGTCGCTGCAAGTTGTAGAGCTTGCCGCCATCAACCGACTCGGAGATGTAAATCGCCCACTTTCGTTGTGAACGCAGCTGTTGCGCGGCGATCACGCCCTGCTGGGTCAGCGCCGTGAACAGCTTTCGCTCGTGCTGCTCCGCCCACGGCTTCAAGAATGGCCGATTGTCCGGCGGCGTGCACTCCCCCGTTTCGATCTTGCATGGAACGAGGGCCGGCAACTTTTCAGGATTGATTGCCTCGACCAAGACCCTGTCCGAGCTGCATGCAATCGGGCTGGTGTTGACGATGGTGGGGGGGAGCTCGAAATAGACGCGCTTTTCAGGTGAAACGCCGAGAATGAAGGTCTTGTTGTTCGGCTGGGCCACGCGCTTGAACGACCAGCTGCCCCATTCGCACTCTGGCCCGTCGGAAAGCTCGTCGACCAAGGCTTTGGTGATGCCGACCTTCTCGATTGGCTTGGGATCGGCGAGCTTCTCGCCCGGCTTTGGCCACGGCCTCGTGAGGAGCTGCTTCTGGTTCAGCGTGAGCAGCATCGGCGGGTGCCCGAATGGCGCGTTGACGGGGATTTCGTCTTTGGGAAGCTCGATGACGGGCGGCAACGGGTCGCCCGGAGCGAACGCAACGGCGAACACTTTGGGCTTGAGCTCGACCACGACCGACGCGAGCGCCGGTCCCAACACGGCCGGCATACCAGAGCCCCGCGGAATGGTGGGCGTCTCGAGCTTGCCCGTGACGTCCGGGCGCAGCAGATCGAATGGCGTCGACAGCTTGGCTTGGCCCGGTGCGGCGAACAGAAACGAGATCGTATCGATTGGGGGCAACCTGCCCGTAGGCGGCGCTTTCTTCGGGATCTGACGCTTCGCCGTCGCCAGCACCAATGTGCCGTCCACGCCGACCGACCAGCTCACCAAGCCATCTGCCTTGGTCGCGTGACCCGTCCAGGACTTCCCGCGGTCGTTCGTGACGAGCGCGTACGCTTCACCGCCGACGTCGCCGGCAAGCACGAGCTTGTCCTTGTCGAGCACCAAGAGGCGCGTCCATTTCACGGAGGTCGAGATATCGACCCCGCCGACGTCGACGCTGCGCCCGTTGCCGACCTTCGTGCCGATGTCGAGCTGTGTGGTGTTGCCCGGCAGAGAAGGTGGATTGACTGGCGGCTCTTTCTCTTTTTTTCCGCCGCAGCTCGCGCTCAGCAAAAGGGCGACGCCCAGCAAGCACTTTGCCGAGCAGAACATGACGCGGTCTCGGATCATTCGATCGTTTCGGGGTCGGCGCAGCAGCGGAAGCCCGTCGAGTAGTCATGGTACTCGAAATCATGGGCAGTGGTTTGGTAGCTGCACCCGTCGCCGTTTCGCGTCGTGTCCATGTAGTAGCCGCCGCGGAAAGTGCCGTCGGCGTCGGCGACCCACTCGTGCAGATTGCCGACCATGTCGTAGAGACCTTCAGAGCTGACGCACTCGGTGCGCTCCCCCGCCTTCGCGAGGGTGTCGGGTAGCTGATTGATGGCTGACAGGTTCATGCCGTCGAGCCATGTCTTGTCGCCGGGTAGGCCTTCGCGTCGCGTTGCCTCGACGACAGGGTGGTGGCTGCGCACGTCGTCGTTGCAGACCCGCTCACGTCGTTCGGCCCCGTAGGGGAACTGGGTGCCCTTTGGCCCCCGGCAGCCGAGCTCCCATTCACTGGCGGTGCACAGCCGCTTGCCGGCGGAACGACACGCGCGCTCTGCTTGATGACCGCTGATGTACCCTTGAGGTACGACGCCCGCCTTGGAGACGGCCCTCAACGTGCCCTCGACGTGGTCGAGGGAGAGATAAGGAGAGAGCGGCATCTCTTTACCGGCCTCGAGCCGCGTGATGGTGGCCTCCCAACGGTCGACGCACACGCGGTCGGCAACCAGCGCCATCTCGATAGGGCAACGGGCCAGGCTGCTCGAAAGAAACAGCATCGACGGCCCAGCTGACAGCACGAGTGGCGAGAGGGCGGCGCCGACCGTCGCATCGGGCTCGGTTGTCTCGATCACCCAGGTCGGCAAGGCGGGGCGCGGGGCAGCCACCAGCCCTTGCCGGGCCGCCGACTGCGGAAGACACCCGCCGAAGGCAACTGCCGCCAAAGCCAGCGCCACGCACGCGACCGGCTCGACGCGCGTTCGGCCCCTACGGGCAGACAGCCTCGGGGCACGTAGATGGGCTTGGCCGATCACGAGCGCCGGAGTCAACCCCGAGCCAGGCACGATCGCAAGCCGTTTTCACACCGAACGGCGGTTTGTCGCGAAACTGCTTGCCCTGGTTTGGACACCTTGCTATCAAGCGCGTCCCTCTTCGGGAGCCGTAACGGCGCCTCGAGATCGGTCTGCCTGATCGGCCGCCGTGGGCCTCCCCCCGGATGACGCGACCAGGTTCTGCAAGTGCAGGGTGAAGCCCCGCACGCGCCAGGCCGAACCCTCGAAGCACACGACGGTTGTGCGCTTCGAATAGAAGAGCACACGCCCACGCCCCCCCGTGGGTCTTCGCAGAATTGGGTCTTCGCAGATTTTCGCCCGGCCTACTGGCTGGGCAGCCCGCTTTTAGGAGACGACTCGAATGCAGAGCAAGGCCAGTGCGATGTTCTCGCGGATCTCCCCGCGAAAAGCGCGCATGATCATCGACTTCGTGCGCGGCAAGAACGCCGCCGAAGCGATCCAGATCCTTCAGTTCACTCCGAAGGCCGGCGCTCCCGTCGTGAAAAAGCTCATCGAGAGCGCGATCGCGAATGCGCAGCGCGCAGGCGCCGACATCGACCGCCTGTTCGTCTCGAAGGCCACGGTCGACAAGGGGCCGAACCGCTTCACACGCCGCTGGCGCCCGCGCGCCATGGGCCGCGCGACCCGCGTCACCAAGGGCGTCAGCCACATCACCATCGAACTCGATCACAAGGCCTAAGCGCACATGGGACAGAAAACTCATCCGATTGGCTTCCGCGTCGGCGTCATCAAGACGTGGAGCAGCAAGTGGTACGAAGACGGTGCGGCCTACCAGAAGTGGCTGCACCAAGATCTCCGTATCAAGCGCGCCATCAAGCAGTACCTGTTCAACGCGAACATCGCCGGCGTCGAGATCGAGCGAGCTGCCAACCGTGCCAAGGTCATCGTCTACACGGCGCGCCCCGGTATGGTCATCGGCAAGGGCGGCAAAGGCATCGAGATCCTGAAGAGCGGCAACGTCGGCACGGCCCAGAAGGGCGAGCAAGTGTTCCCCGGCGTCGCCAAGTTCACCGACAACGAGGTCTTCATCGACGTGCAAGAGGTCCGCAAGGCGGAGACCAATGCACAGCTCGTCGCCGAGAACATCGCGACCCAGCTCGAGCGCCGCATCGCCTTCCGCCGCGCAATGAAGAAGGCTGTCAGCACCGCCATGAAGTTCGGCGCCAAAGGCATTCGCGTTCGTTGCGCTGGCCGCCTCGGTGGCAGCGAGATGAGCCGCGTCGAGAGCTACCGTGAAGGTCGAGTGCCGCTGCACACCCTGCGCGCAGACATCGAGTTCGGTCTCGCGGAGGCCCGCACCAAGGTCGGCCAAATCGGCGTCAAGGTGTGGATCTTCAAAGGCGAAGTTCTTCAGCGCAAGCCGCGCCGTATCTGACCGGATAAAACCATGCTTTCCCCCAAGCGAACCAAGTACCGCAAGATGCAGAAGGGCCGCAACCGCGGCCTGGCCCACTCGGGCAGCGACGTCTCCTTCGGTGACTTCGCACTTCAATCACTCGAGCCGTCGCGCGTCTCGGCGCGGCAAATCGAAGCCGCTCGTATGGCGGTTCAGCGCCATTGCAAGCGCGCTGGCAAGCTCTTCATCCGCGTCTTCCCGGACAAGTCGATCAGCAAGAAGCCGCTCGAAGTCCGTATGGGTGGCGGCAAAGGCAACCCGGAAGAATGGGCAGCCGTCGTCAAGCCGGGCCGCGTTCTCTACGAGATCTCTGGCGTGCCGGAAGATATGGCGCGCGAAGCATTCCGCCTCGCCGCGCACAAGCTGCCGATGGCGTGTCGCTTCTTGATCCGCGACCACGTCTGATCCCGGTCTGATCACTTTTGTTTCGATTCATTGGAGCCGCGACGTGAAAGCCAAAGAGCTGACCGAACGAACTGAAGAGGCCTTGACAGAGCTGGAGAAGTCGATCCAAAACGACATCTTCCAGGCTCGTTTCAAGAACTTCACCAACCGCCTGAACGACACGGCCAGCGTCAAGCGGCTGCGTCGCGATCTCGCCCGCGTGAAGACCGTCCTCACGCAGCGCTCGGCCAAGCAGGCGGCGGTTTCGCAGACTGCAGCCGTTTCGCAGACTGCAGCCGTTTCGCAGACTGCAGCCGTTTCGCAGACTGCAGCCGTTTCGCAGGCAGGGAAGTGAGAGCATCATGAGCGAGAAAAAGACAAAAGCCTCGGCAAAGTCGGGCCCCAAGTCGGTGCCGCCGAAGGCCGCTGCTCCCAAATCCGCGAAAGCGAAGGCCGCTGCCGCTGCCGCCGCCGCTGCCGTGGTGGTTGCACCGGCTGCTCCGGCCGCCGTGCCCACCGACGCGCAAGCCGAGCACAGCTTCCGCCGCAAGATTCTCGGCCTCGTCGTCAGCGACAAGATGGCGAAGACGGTCACCGTCGAGGTGATCCGCAAGGCGATGAACCCGATGTACAAGAAGTACGTCCGCGTTCGAAACAAGTACAAGGCGCACGACGAGCTCAACCAGTACCGGGTGGGCGATCGCGTCGAAATCATGGAGAGCCGTCCCATCTCGCGCAACAAGCGTTGGGTCGTGACGCGCCTCGTCTCTCGCGGCGTGGAGGTCTGAGCCATGATTCAGGTCCACACCAACCTCGAAATCGCCGACAACAGCGGCGCTCGACGCGTCATGTGCATCAAGGTGCTAGGCGGCTCGCGCCGCAAGTACGCCGCTCTCGGTGACGTGATCGTCGTCTCCATCAAAGAGGCAGCGCCCGGCACCAAGGTGAAAAAGGGCGACACCGCCCGCGCCGTGGTCGTTCGCACCGTGCGCGAGTACCAGCGTGCCGACGGCAGCTACATCAAGTTCGACGTCAACAGCGCTGTCCTCATCAACAAGGACAAAGAGCCGATCGGTACCCGCATCTTCGGGCCAGTCGCACGCGAGCTGCGCGGCAAGAAGTTCATGAAGATCATCAGCCTCGCCCCGGAGGTGTTGTGATGCAGCGGCTCAAGGTAGGCGACCGAGTACAGATCATCAGCGGCAGTGACACGGGCAAGCAAGGCGCGATTACCAAGCTGATCAAGGACGAAGATCGCGCCGTCGTCGAAGGCATCAACCTGAAGACGAAGCACCAGAAGCCCAACGCGAAGAACCAGCAGGGCGGCAAGACCACGATGGAGGCGCCCCTTCACGTATCCAAGCTGATGCTGCTCGACCCCGAGACGGGCAAGCCGACGCGGGTTCGCTTCCAGGAAAAAGACGGCAAGAAAGTCCGCATCGCAAAAAGCGGCGCGGTCATTGAAGCGGGCAAGTAGTCATGGCGAAGAAGGACGACTCCAAAGACAAGGACAAGGACAAGGCCAAGGCGAAGCCCAAGGCCGACGCCAAGCCCAAGGTGGACAAGGCTCCCAAAGCCAAGGCCGCCGTCAAGCATACCCAAGAGCAGGGTGATCGCCCCGCCGAGGTATTCGACCCGAACTACAAGCCGCGCATGCGCACTCGCTACCGCGAGCAAGCCGTCGCCAACTTGACCAAGAAGTTCTCTTACAAGAACCCGAACATGGTTCCCCGCCTTCGTAAGGTGGTGTTGAACATGGGTCTCGGCGCGGCCGTCGGCAACCCCAAGATCATCGACTCGGCAGTCGAGGAAGTTCGCGCCATTACCGGCCAGCAGCCGGTGATTCGCAAGGCGAAGAAGTCGATCGCCTCGTTCAAGCTCCGCGAGAACCTGCCGATCGGCGTATCCGTCACACTGCGCAAGACTCGCATGTGGGAGTTCGTCGACCGCCTCATCTCGCTCGCGCTGCCTCGCGTTCGTGACTTCAAGGGCGTCAGCCCCAAGGGTTTCGACGGACGCGGCAACTTCACGATGGGGTTGAAGGAGCAGTTCATCTTCCCCGAAATTGATTACGACAAGATCGACGTGGCCAAGGGAATGAACATTTCGTTCGTCACGACCGCCCGCACCGACGAAGAAGGACGCGCATTGCTCACCGAGTTGGGCATGCCGTTCCGAACCTGATCCCTGGCTGGAGATAGAGATTCAAATGGCACGTGCGAAAGACTTTGCGAAGCTGAACCGCCCGCCCAAGTTCTCCACTCGGCACAGGAACCGTTGCAAGGTGTGCGGCCGCGCGCGCGGTTATTACCGCGATTTCGAGCTGTGCCGCATTTGCTTGAGGCTCTACGCGCTCCGCGGTGAGTTGCCCGGTGTGACGAAGGCGAGCTGGTGACACCATGTTGACCGACCCCATTGCCGACATGCTGACCCGCATCCGAAATGCCGCGCTCGCGCGTCATGACAAGATCGAGGTCCCCAAAAGCAAGCTCAAGTTCGAGGTGGCCAAAATCCTTCTCGAGGCAGGCTACATTTCGGAAGTCAAAGACGCCGAGCAGGTGCTCGACGTCGACAAGAAGATCACGATCGTTCTCAAGTACGGCCGTGACCGCCAGAGCGCCATCGACGGCATCCGCCGTGTGTCGCGTCCCGGCCGTCGCGTGTACGTCCGCCACGATCGCATCCCCCGCGTCCTCTCTGGGCTCGGCATCTCGATCTTGAGCACCTCGCGCGGCCTGGTCAGCGACCAGACGGCGCGGCGCCTCAAGCTCGGTGGCGAGCTGCTCTGCGAGGTGTGGTGATGGCTACTGCAACCACCAACACTGGAAGCGCGGCCGTCGTCGCGATCAAGACGTCTCGCATCGGCAAACGTCCGGTCCCGCTCCCCAAGGGCGTATCGGCCAATGTCACCGGCAAGACGGTCATCATCAAGGGGCCCAAAGGCGAGCTCACGCGCGCCTTCGCCGACCAGGTCACCGTCAAGCTCGAGGGCTCGACTGTCGAGGTCGCTTCGTCTGCTCCCGGTCGCGACGCCGCTCGGCTGCAAGGCCTCTACCGCGCGCTGATCGCCTCGATGGTGAAAGGTACCGCCGAGGGCTACACCCGCGAGCTCGAGCTGCGCGGCACCGGTTACCGCGTCGAGCTGAAGGGCACCGTCCTTCACTTCGCGCTCGGCTTCTCGCACCCCGTCGTGTTCCCGTTGCCCAAGGGCATCAACGCGACGGTGCCCGGTGATTCGAAAGGCACCCAGTTGATTCTGACGGGGCCCGACAACGAGCTCATGGGTCAGACCGCCGCCAAGATCCGCGCCTTTCGGCCGCCGGAGCCTTACGGCGGCAAGGGCGTTCGTTACAAGGGCGAGGTCGTCCGAGAGAAGGCCGGCAAAGCTGGTAAGGGCGGTAAGAAGTAGCCATGGCCATGAGAATCGTCGGCCGGGAGCGCCGCAAGCTCCGCATCCGCAAGAAGATGAGCGGCACCGAAGTGCGACCTCGTATGTCGGTGTTCCGCAGCGCGAAGCACATCTACGCGCAGGTCATCGACGACGCGACGGGCGTCACGTTGGCGCACGCCTCCACGCTCTCCAAAGACTTGAAGGGCGCCATGGGCGAAGACAACAAGTCCGAGGCTGCCAAGAAGGTCGGCGCGTTGATCGCGAAGATCTGCAAATCGAAGGGGATCGACAAGGTCGTCTTCGATCGCAACGGCTACCTCTACCACGGGCGCGTCAGCGCTCTCGCTCAGGCCGCTCGCGAGGCTGGCCTCGAGCTTTAGTCTCTTTTCGTTTCTTCGCTATCTCAGCGCGTTTGCTATCTCAGCAGAAGGTTTTCGTTATGGCTTTCGATCCGATTGACGACGAGAAGCTCAAAGAGCGCGTCATCCACATCAACCGCGTCGCGAAGGTCGTCAAAGGCGGCCGCCGATTCAGCTTCTCCGCGCTCGTCGTGGTGGGCGATGAATCCGGTCACGTTGGCGTTGGTCTCGGCAAAGCCAACGAGGTCCCGGAAGCGATCCGCAAGGGCAACGATCAGGCTCGCAAGAACCTGTTCAAGGTCCCGCTCGACGGCGCCACCATTCCTCACGAGGCTTTCGGTCACATCGGCGCCGGCAAGGTGCTGCTGAAGCCCGCGAGCCCCGGTACCGGCGTCATCGCCGGCGGCGCTGTCCGCGCCGTCGTCGAGTCGGCTGGCATTCACGATGTGCTCTCCAAGTCGCTGGGCACCAGCAACAAGCACAACATCGTCCACGCGACCATCGAAGCGTTGAGGATGTTGCGCAGCCCCGATCAGTACGCCGGCAAGCGCGGCATCCAGATGGAGCAGCTCGGTTACCAGTCGCGCCAGGCCGGCATCGCCAACAAGCCCCGTCGCGCCTCGATGGCACCTCCTGGATTTGCTCCGGCAGCCGCTGCCCCGGTCGTCATCAACAAAGACGAGCCCGTCAAAGTCGAGGGTGCCTCGTGAAAGCGCTGAAAGTTCGTCAGACAGCCAGCACCATCGGCCGTCCTGAGGCGACCCGCAAGGTCGTCAAGGGCCTCGGTCTGCGCGGCATCGGTTCGGAGGTCGTCGTGGCAAACACGCCGTCCTTCCGCGGGATGGTCAAGAAGATCCTTCACCTCGTCGACTTCCAAGAAGTCGAAGTCCAAGAGAGCAAGAAGAACTAACACCATGGACATCCTCTCCAAGCTGCAAGCGCCTGAAGGCGCCGTCCGCAAAAAGAAGCGCGTCGGCCGCGGCCCCGGCTCGGGCCATGGCAAGACTTCCTGCCGCGGGCAAAAGGGCCAGAAGGCTCGCTCGAAGGGCAACATCAACAAGAAGCACTTCCAAGGTGGCCAGACGCCCATGCAGCGTCGCCTCCCGAAGCGCGGCTTTCGCAACCCGCTCGCGACTCCCGTTCAGGAGGTCAACGTGGGTGACTTGGAGGCCGCATTCGACGCAGGCTCCAAGGTCGATCTCGCTTCGATGCATGCTCGCAAGCTGCTGCGTGGTCGTTTGGAAGACCTCGTGAAGGCCCGCGTGCAGGTCAAGGTTCTCGGCGACGGCGAGCTCACCAAGAAGCTCACCATCTCGGCTCATCGCTTCTCGAAAGTTGCGCTCGACAAGATTCAGGCTGTCGGCGGCGCCGTCGTCGAGCTTGCGCGAGTTGCACAAGCGGCTAAGGCTTGACCGCGCTATAGCGCAGCCTCCTCGACATGGCGTCACTCGCGGGTATCAGCAATTTCTACAAGCTGCCGGATCTCCGGCGGCGTGTGTTTTTCACGCTCGGTATGCTCGCGGTGTACCGCATCGGCGTGTTCGTCACGACGCCGGGTGTCGACCGCAACCAGATGAAGGCGTTCGTCGCTGGTCAGTCCGGCGGCCTCATCGGGTTCTTCAACTTGTTCTCCGGCGGCGCGCTCGAGAACATGTCGATCTTCGCGCTCGGCATCATGCCGTACATCTCGGCGTCCATCATCATGCAGCTGATGGGCATGGTGTATGCGCCCATCGCCGAGATGCGCAAAGAGGGTGAGGCTGGCCGTCGCAAGATCGACCAGTACACCCGCTACGGCACCATCGCGCTCTCGCTGTTCCAGTCGTTTGGCATTGCCCGCATGCTCGAGGGCATCTCGGGCCAAGACGGCGCCGCCGGTGTCGTCACCAACCCGGGCGTTCCGTTCCAGCTGATGACGATGATCACGCTGACGACCGGCACCGCATTCTTGATGTGGGTCGGCGAGCAGATCACCGAGCGCGGCATCTCGAACGGGATCAGTATGCTGATCTTCGCCAGTATCCTCACCGCGATTCCACCCGCGGTCGGCAACTACTTCACGTCGAACGCAGGCGACCTTCAGCCGCTAAACCTCGCGCTGTTCGTCGTCGCGCTTGTGCTGATGATCTCGACGGTCGTCTTCTTCGAGAACGGCCGCCGGCAGATCCCGATCGTGTACTCGCGACGGCAAGTCGGCAGGCGCATCTACGGCACCCAGAACACGCACCTGCCACTGAAGGTGAACGTCGCGGGCACCATCCCGCCGATCTTCGCGTCGTCACTCTTGCAGTTCCCCGCGACGCTGCAGAGCTTCCACATCCCCTACTTCGATCACATCATCGGCATCATCAATCGCGGCGGCTGGCTGTTCAACACGCTGTACGCGAGCCTGATCGTGTTCTTCTGCTTCTTCTACACCAACATCACGTTCCAGGCCGTCGACGTAGCCGAGAACTTGAAGAAGCAGTCCGCCAACATCCCCGGTATTCGTCCTGGCAAGCAGACCGCCGACTACATCTACAGCGTCGTGCAGCGCATCACGGTGGGTGGGGCTGCGTACGTCGCGGGCATTTGTGTGCTTACAGATTTGGTGGCCGCCTTCCTGCTCAACACGCAAATGACCTATTGGGGCACCTCTCTGATGATCGTGTGCGGCGTGGCGCTCGACACTGCGAATCAGATCGAAGCACACCTCATCACGCGCAACTACGAGGGGCTCAGCGGCGGTGGTGGAGCACGCGTTCGGGCTCGTCGATACACGACCGAGACGTCCCCGATCCTCAATCCGTCTTTGGCTTCCTCGACGAGCTCGGGCTCGAGCGCGAGCGCTGGCCGACCTTCGAAGAACGAGGAGGACGAATCATGATGATCGCGATCCTCGTCGGCCCGCCCGGCTCGGGCAAGGGCACGCAGGCCACCAGCATCTGCGAGCGCTTCTCGATCCCGCAGATCTCTACCGGTGACATGCTGCGCGCTGCAAAGCGCGAGGGCACCCTCGACACGAAATACCTCGCGATCATGGACGCGGGCGGCCTCATCCCCGACGAAGCGATCATCGAGCTCATCGAGAAGCGCCTGGCAGAGCCCGACACCAAGGACGGCTTCTTGCTGGACGGCTTCCCGCGGACGGTGCCCCAAGCCGAGGCGCTTGACGCGTTGGTCTCCAAGAAGGGTCTCGCGGTCAACGCGGTGGTGCAGCTCGACGTGAAGCGCGAGCTATTGGAAGAGCGGCTCGTTCACCGCCGCACCGACACTGCAACGGGAAAAATCTACCACATGCTGTACAACCCGCCTCCGGCGGGCACGTCCGTCGAACATCGCGAGGACGACCAACCTGCGACGGTCGCGAGGCGACTCGACGCATACGAAACGCTGACAGCGGCGCTGCTTCCTTACTACCAGGCGAAGGGTTTGCTCCGTCGAGTCGACGGTGTCGGCAAGCCGGACGAAGTGACCGCCCGCATGAAGGCGGCGCTGGTTTGATTGCTTCGCAAGGAGTTGCTTCGCGAGCTGACGTCCCTGCCTTCGGGCGGGGAAGGAAAATATGAGACGAAAGAACAAGGCCAACACCGGTCCCCGTGAACCCAAAGCGGACAAGCTCGAGTTCGACGGCATCGTTCAAGAGGCACTCCCGAACGCAATGTTTCGGGTCTCTGCCGACAACGGGCTCGACGTTTTGGCCACGATTAGCGGCCGAATGCGACAGTACTACATCAAGATTTTGCCGGGTGACCGGGTCACGGTCGAGGTCTCCCCGTACGACCCCAGCCGCGGCCGAATCACCTACCGGCACAAATAAGCTTCAAAATGAATGCCTGATCAGTTTCCAGGCGGCTCAAGGTGCGATACAGGCCCCGTCCCGCATTTGCTCAGCAGCCCCCTGCCGAGCCGTCGCGTTACTTCGAGGAAGTCATGAAGGTCCGACCCAGCGTTAAGAAGATTTGCGATACCTGCAAGGTTGTCCGCCGCAAGGGTGTCGTTCGCATCATCTGCAAGAAGAACCCGCGCCATAAGCAGCGCCAGGGCAACTGAGTTTGTCTCCGGTAGACTGAGTTTTTTTCGGTAGAGAGGTATTTGAGTCATGGCACGTATCGCTGGCGTCGACCTTCCCCGCCGTAAGGCTCTCGCGTACGCCCTTCCGTACCTTTACGGAATCGGCCCCAAAACTGCGCGCGAGATCTGCGAAAAGACGGGTATCCCGAACAACAAGAAGGTCGAAGAACTGACCGACGCGGACGTCAAGTCGATCCGCGATGTGCTCGACGCCGACTACAAGGTCGAGGGCGACCTTCGGCGCGAAGTGCAGATGAACATCAAGCGCTTGATGGATCTCGGCTGCTACCGCGGCCTTCGTCATCGCAAAGGCCTGCCGGTCAACGGGCAGCGTACGCACACGAATGCGCGCACGCGCAAGGGTCCGCGCAAGGGCATGGTTGCCCGCCGCCCTACGCCTACCAAGAAGTGATGCCCACGAAGAAGTAACGGGCCCACCAAGAAGTAACGTTCACGAGTGACTGAAAGCTAAGCCATGGCAACGCCCAAGACAGCGAAGACGAAGCAGAAGAAGAAGGTCAAGAAGAATGTCGCCGCGGGTATCGCGCACATTCAATCGACCTTCAACAACACCGTCGTGACCATCACCGACATCAACGGCAATGCAATCGCGTGGTCGTCGGCTGGTGCGCGCGGTTTCAAAGGGTCGCGCAAGTCGACACCGTTTGCCGCTCAGCTCGCAGCCGAAGAAGCCGCTCGCAAGGCGCAAGAGCACGGCATGCGGTCGGTCGCAGTGTTCGTCAACGGCCCCGGCGCCGGCCGCGAGAGCGCCCTCCGCGCGCTGCAGACGGCAGGCTTCAAGGTCACGCTCATCCGCGACGTGACACCCATCCCGCACAACGGTTGCCGCCCGCCCAAGCGCCGCCGCGTGTAACTATTTCCTCGGGGGCACTCTGCTCGCCAGCAAGCGATTGCTGGGCGGCCCAGCCCCCTCCCCAGCGCTTCACGCCGGGGCCCCATCCCAAGACGCTGCGCGCGGGGCCCCGGGCCCCACTTGCTCTCTCGGTCACCGTTCTCTCAATCCAGGAATCAAGCGTTATGGCTCGTTATGTTGGTCCGGTTTGCAAGCTCTGCCGTCGCGAGGGCATGAAGCTCTATCTCAAGGGTGAGCGCTGCTACTCGGAGAAGTGCGCATACACGCGTCGTCCGTATCCCCCGGGGCAGCACGGACAGGGCCGCATCAAGCTCAGCGAGTACGCAGTTCGCTTGCGCGAGAAGCAAAAGATGCGGCGCATCTACGGCGTCCTCGAGCGTCAGTTCCAGGGCTACTACCAAGAAGCCAGCCGCCGTAAGGGCCGCACCGGCGAAGAGATGCTCGCGCTCCTCGAGCGCCGCCTCGACAACACGCTGTTCCGCTCCGGCTTCGCATCGTCGCGCGCAGAGGCGCGTCAGATCGTGCGCCACGGCCACGTGCAGATCAACGGCAAGCGCGTCGACATCCCGAGCTACCAGGTGCGCACGGGCGAGAAGCTCGAGCTGACCGAGAACGCTCGCAAGTTCGCCAAGGTCGCAGCCTCCATCACCGGCTCCGAGAAGCGCAACCAGGCTTCTTGGGTCGAGGTCGACAAGGCAAACTTCAGCCTCAGCATCAAGACCACGCCGCCGCGCGAAGATCTCAACGAGCCCGAGATTCGCGAGCAGCTCGTGGTCGAGTACTACTCTCGCTGATCGTCACTCTCCGTTTCACGTTTCGTTTGCAGAACGGTTTCGTTTGCAGAACGGGCGATGGCGGTGCCGGCAGCCGAGTGCGGCTGACGGCGCGGGACCTCGCCCGTAACCCCTTCCGAAGGAGTCCAAGATGAGCACCACGATGACCATGATCTCTCGTAACTGGCGCGACCTCATTCGACCGAAGAGCATCTCTCTCGACCCGGAAGGCGCCAGCGAGTTCCACGGTAAGTTCATTGCCGAGCCGCTCGAGCGTGGCTTCGGCACCACCATCGGCAACTCGCTGCGACGCGTGTTGCTCTCGTCTCTGCAGGGCGCCGCCATCACGGCCCTCCGCATCGAAGGCGCCCTTCACGAGTTCACCGCAGTGCCCGACGTCGTCGAAGACGTGAGCGACATGATCCTCAACCTCAAAGAGGTCGTGTTCAAGGCTGCGTACGCCAAGACGTACACGGTTCGCATCGATAAAGAAGGCCCTGGCCCCGTCTACGCAAAAGACATCCAGCTGGTCGAGGGTCTCGAGGTGTTGAACCCCGACCACCTGATCGCAGTGCTCGACAAGAAGGGCCCGCTCGTCGCGGAGCTCACTGTCACCGTCGGTCGCGGTTGGTCGCCGGCCGAGCGCAACAAGACGCCGACGATGTCGCTCGGCACGATCCCGATGGACGCGTTGTTCTCCCCCATCCGCAAGGTGAACTTCACCGTGCAGAACGCGCGTGTCGGTCAGGTCACCGACTACGACAAGCTCACCCTCGAGGTGTGGACCAACGGCGCCGTGAAGCCGTCGGACGCCGTCGCCTTCGCCGCCAAGATCCTGAAAGAGCAGCTCTCGATCTGGATCAACTTCGAAGAGACCGAAGACACCAGCTACCAGGCGTCTTCGTCGGAAGACGAGCCCCTGAACGAGAATCTGTTCCGCTCCGTCGAAGAACTCGAGCTCAGCGTGCGCTCGGCGAACTGCCTACAGAACGCCAACATCACCCTGATCGGCGAGCTGGTTCAGCGCACCGAGCAGGACATGCTGAAGACCAAGAACTTTGGCCGCAAGTCGCTCAAAGAGATCAAAGAAATTCTCTCGAGCATGGGCCTCTCGCTCGGCATGAAGATCGACAACTGGCCCCAGCTCATCGAGCGCTGGAAGGCCCAGCAAGCTCAGGCCTGACTGTGTTTCTCGGGGCTGTCGCCAGCCCCCGCCCCGACGCGATTGAATCGCGATCGGGCCTCATCCCAAGACGCTGCGCGCGGGGCCCCAGCCCCACTTGCTTCACAAGTTTCGAGTTTTTACGCCCCCGAGCGGGGCAAGATTGCTGAAGGTCTCTCATGCGTCACAAGAAAGCAGGCAGGCAGTTCGGTCGTGACACCTCGAGCCGGCGCGCAATGCTCCGGAATCTCACGGCGAACCTCATCACGCACGAGCGCATCGAGACGACCGACGCGAAGGCGAAAGAGCTGCGTCGCGTCGCCGAGCGCCTGATCACCAAGGCCGTTCGTATCGGTGACCTCGCTTCGACGAAAGATGCCGATCTCACCGGCGACGACAAGGCCAAGCGTCTCCACGTGAGCCGCATGATCTCGTCGTACATCCCGCGCTTCGGTGTTCGCACCGACGGCTCGAAGGTCGATTTGGTCGAGAAGGTGCTCATCGATTTGAGCAAGCGCTTCCAGGGCCGGCCCGGCGGCTACACGCGCATCATCAAGGTCGGCAATCGTCGCGGCGACAATGCACCGATCAGCATCATCGAGTTCGTCGACGCAGCAGCGCCGGTCGACAAGGTGAAGGCACCGCCGGCGGCTGACCCCGTCGACGAGCCGGCAGAAGAGCCGGCAGCCGCAGCCGGCTGAGTTCTGTTTCACCCGCTACTCGGTGGCTGAAGGCTCCGGAAATCTCGGGGCGTCCTTGGCTGTCGTCTCGGTCGCATCCACGCCAGCGAGGCTCGCCCGCGTCGCGCTGGGCTTGCCCCCCTTCGCAGCAGGTGGGCTCGGGGGTTTGCGGCGTTTGAAGAAGGCAACGAAGCCAATCAGCAGCACCGCCAGCGCGCCGATGCCACCCGCGAGCGTGTAGCGCGGCAGCGCCGCTGGCGTTTTGGGGCTCGCCTTCTCCTCGAACGAGGCGAGCAGCTCTCTTGCCTCGGCGTGCGAAGGGTCGAGCTCGGTTGCACGCTTCAACAGGTAGCGCTCGGGGCGCCCCTCTTTGATCAACACCTTCGCCTCGGTGAACGCGATCTCGGCGTCGATCTTGGCGACGTCCGGGTTCTGCGCGTCGAGCCGCTGCGCTTTGCGCAACATCGCCAGGCGCTGCTCGGCTTCCTCGAACCGCAGCGTCTTCGCGTGCTCGAAGTAGGCGGGTGCCATCTCCTTTCTGCGATCGAACATGGGGTCGCGCGCGAGCACCTTGTCGAAGGCTGCGACCGCAACGCTCGGCTGGCCGGTTTTCGCGGCGTCGAGCCCCGAAGTGAACAGCCCCCATAGCTCCGCGACGCGACTCTTGTCGTAAATCGCGAAGATGCGCCGAGCCAACAGCTCCCAAGGCACGCTCTTGTCGACCTTCTCGCCGATCAAATCTTGGTAGGCGTCTCGCAAACGCCAGCGACCGGGTTCGCCGATGGCGGTGATCGCCTCGCGCGCCGCGTCGCGTACCTTCTTGCGATCGTGATTCGCGAAGCTCAACAGCACGTCCACTGCCTCCACCTCGCGGATGATTCCGAACGCGCGCAGTGTGTCGGCGAGCAGCTCCGGGTCGGTCGTGCTGACAGCTTCTCCGGGGGTCACCTTTCCCAGCTGGTCGAGCTTTTGGCTGGCGAAGCTGCGCACGTTCGCCGCGTCGTGCTTGGTGGCCTCGAGTAACGCCGGTACGGCCTTTTCTTTCAGTTTGTCGAGCTGGCGGCCCAGATCGATGCGCAAGAGGTCGCCGAAGTTCGCGCGCAGCTCAATCAGATCGCGGATGGCAGGCGTGGTGGCCGCGCCAGCCGAGACGCGAACCAGGGCGAGCAGCTCGACCAGCTCCCGCCACGTCGGGTCTTTGGGATGCGCATCGCCCAACATGATGGCGAGCCAGTCTCCACCCTCGTCGTCGTCCTTTTTTGAAGGCTTTGGCTGCGCTTTTCGTTCTTTGCGGGCAGCCTTGCGCGCGTCTTCCAACATGCGCGGCGCCCTCTTGCGGTCGAGCGATTCGCGAATCGGCTGCACTCTGCCGAACACAGCGGGTGCGAGCGATGGTTTCGGCGTGTCCAGCTCTTTGCGCGCCGCCTCGCGGATGTCCGCTTTCTCCGAAACCAGGCGGGCAAGCAGCGCGTCCAGCTCTTTGGCTGCGTCGGCGCTCGCTTCCACCCGCCGAATCGGCGCAAGTGTCGGCAGCGGGGAGAGCTCCGCATCCGTGACCGTGACAGCGGTACCGCTCCGGGCCGCAGAAGCGCTGGCGGCACCCGGCGCCGCCCTGCCATGCCCGGCAAAGACGCACGCCGCCCCCATGACGGACAATCCAAGGACAGCGGGGCCGAAGGTGCGCATCAGGGGATCCAAACGCCGAACTGCCGGGATCCTGTTCCAGTCGGGTTTGGGAGGCAACAAGCGCGGGGGCGGACCCAACCTGCGGTGGACGAACATGCTCCGCTTCCTCTACCGTCATGCCGCATGCCTCCCAGCACCGGCAAGCCCAAGCGCGCCCGGCGAGCGACGCTCCCGCCGTCGCCTCGAGGCGGTGCTGCGCCTGCTGTGGAGCTGCCGCAAAAACCGCCGCGGTTGCCGAAGCTTCCGGCGCGAGTCGTTCCCGCCAAAGTCGCCGAGCTGGTGCCCCCCTCCAGCCGTCGGCGTTCGGAGCGCGATGAGATGATCCACCGGCACGCCGAGCTCGAGGCGAAGCTCGCCGAGCTCGACGGGCTGCTGATGCGATCGGAGCGCACTGTGAAGGCGCTCCGCGACGTCGGGTTGGCGCTCGGCTCGACCTTGGATCTCGACCAGCTGCTCGAGCTGATTCTTCGCAAGATCGCGGAGCTGTTGGAGGCCGACAGAGCCACCTTGTATTTGCTCGACGAGCAGCGCCAGCGTCTGTTGTCGCGCATCATCATCGGCGACGAGGCCAAGAGCATCGAGCTCCCGGTCGGCTCCGGTATCGCCGGTCACGTCGCCAAGTTCGGGCAAACCGTACGCATCAAAGACGCCTACCGAGATCGTCGCTTTTCCCGACATTGGGACGAGATGTCCGGCTACCGCACACGATCGATCTTGGCGGCTCCGATGAAAAACCACGTGGGTCGCACGATCGGCGTGATTCAGGTGCTCAACAAACAGTCGTCGGCTGCTGGCTCCGACGAATTCTCGCAGCATGACGAAGAGCTGCTCACTGCGCTGGCGACGCAGGCGGCTGTCTCGATCGACAACTCTCGCCTTTTCTTGTCGGTCATTCAGAAGAACATGCAGCTGGTCGAGACCAAAGAGCAGCTCGAGCACCGCGTGGCGGATCTGAAGCTGCTCTTCGAGCTGGAGAGCTCGATGGCGCGCGCAGCGTCGTTCGAAGAGCTGGCTCGCGCGGTCGTCGTCGAGGCGGCTCGCGCGTGTGGTGCGCAGGCAGGCGGCGTGATGGTCGACGAGGGTGAAGAGGGCGTATTCGTCTACTTCTTGGACATCGCGAAAGGAAAGCCGACGGAGGTTCGCCGCGTCGGAGTTCGCCGCGGCGAAGGAATTCTGGGGCTGACGATGCGCACGAACGAGGCGCAGCACATCGCGGCCAGCGATTCGCGCTCGGCGTCGCCCCCAATCTCCTCGCGTTTCGGCTGGCAGCTCGGCATCGAGGTGCGCAGCGCAATCGCCATGCCTCTAGAGGGCCCGGAAGAGACGCCCATCGGCGCGCTCGCACTCTTCAACGCCAGCCGCCCAGGTGGCTTCTCGCAAGATGCCCGCGCGCTCTTGCGTCTCATCTCCGCCAACGCCTCCACGGCGGTGCGCCTGTTTCTCTCGCGCAGCGAACGTGAGCGCGGGCGTCGCCTGTCGTCGCTCGGGCGCTTGTTCTCCGGCGTGATGCACGACTTGAAGACGCCGCTCGCCGTGATTCACGGCTATGTGCAGGTGATGGCGGGCACCCAAGACGAAAAGACGCGCGGCGAGCACGCCAAGCTCATTCTCAAGCAGTTCGCCACGATCGAGTCGATGCAACGAGAGGTGCTCGAATTTGCCCGTGGTGAACGCAGTTTGCTCATCCGTCGGTTGTTTCTCGAGAAGTTTTTCGGCGAGCTCGAGCAGCAGATCAGACACGAGATTCAAGGGACCAAAGTCGGCTTCACGCTCGAGCTACTCGACCGTGGCGCGGCGCGTTTCGACGAGGTCAAGATCCAGCGATTGCTCGGTAACTTGGTGCGCAACGCGATCGAGGCCATGGGTGACCGCGGCGGCCAGCTGGTCTTGCGCGTCGAGCGCGCAGGTGACGACCTGGTGATCAGCGTCGCCGACACCGGCCAAGGTATTCCCGACGAAATTCGCGGTCGTATCTTCGGTTCGTTCGTGACCAGCGGCAAACGCGGCGGCACTGGGCTCGGCCTGTCGATCGTGAAGAAGATCGTCGACGAGCATCACGGCACCATCACGGTCGACTCCTCACAGGCGGGCACCAAATTCGTGATTCGTTTGCCGCAGACCGAGCCAGAAGGCCTCGTCACGCAGCCCGTCACCGACGACGACGGCCGCTCGCTGGTGCTCGACAAAGCCAAAGTGTCGAAGAAGAAGGTCGCATCGGAGAAGCGTGGAGCCGCAGCCGCCAGCGGGGCCGACGACCGGTGAAAGAGAGCTTCTCCAAGCTGCCGATGCTCGATGCTCGCCGTCCTGCGCTCGAAAAATGCGTCTATTGCCCGAAGCTCTGCCGCGCGGCGTGCCCGGTTTCCAACGCCACGCCGAGCGAGAGCCTCACGCCGTGGGGCAAGATGTCGACCGCCTTCTTTTTGGCGCGGGGCGACATCGAGATGACCGAATCGTCGGCGTCGCTCGCGTGGGCCTGCACCGGCTGTTTGGGCTGTCGCGAACGTTGTGATCACAAGAACCCGGTCGAGGCGACTCTGGCCGAGGCACGAGCCGCGACCTTCGATCGCGGTGTCGCGCCGGCTGCTGCACGTGCCGTGGTCGCTCGCGCAGAAGCGCGCGCCGAAGAGACGCGCAGAGCCGTGGCGACGATGCGCGCCCGTCCCGGCAAGTCCGGCGCCCGCAGCAAGCTGCTCTTGGGCTGCGGCTACGCGCGCAAGGCTCCAGAAGAGGCCCGCCAGGCGGTGGCGGTCACCGAAGCGCTGCTCGGGACCGACGTCGACCTGGTAGAGGCGTGTTGTGGCTATCCGTCGCGCGCCGCGGGAGACAGCGCTGGCTTCGAGCGGGCCAAGCGCGAGATGGCGAGCGAGGTCGCGGGGGCACAGCGCTTCGTGGTGCTGGACGCGGGCTGCGCGCGAACGCTGCTGGTCGACTACGGCGACGACTCCGGAATCAGAACGCCTGAGCTTTTGATCGACATTGCTGTCCAGTCGCTCGATCGCTTCTCGGTGATCGAACACGGCGGCACGCTGCGCTACCACGACCCTTGCCAGCTCGGCCGGGGGCTCGGGCGCTACGACGCGCCGCGCGCGATTCTGCAGAAGTTGATCGGTGCGCCTGTTGCCGAGTTCGAGCGCGCTCGTGAAGCCGCCGACTGCAGCGGTGGAGGGGGCATTTTGCCGCTGACGATGCCCGAGACCTCCGCAGGCATCGGTGCCCAGCGCATCGAGGAGCACGACCGGCTGGGCGGTGGCAGTGTCGTCACCGCATGCGCTGGCAGCTTGCGTCGCTTCAGAAAGAGCGGCGCTGATACCATCGATCTCGTGAGCCTGATGGCCCGCGGGCTCGGTCTCGGGTGAAGCTCGATGCGGCGCCGCCGAGGGTCGGTCACCGCCCGCTTGATGCTGAGCTATGGGGTGCTGATCGTCGCTTTTGCGACGACAATGGGCCTCGCGTTACGCGACATGCGCGCGGCGACGAGCGAAGCCGAGCTCTTGCGCGGCGGTGTCGTCCCGCTCGAGCTGACCATCGGGCAGGCGCTGGCTGAGCAGAACGTGCTCGCCGCGCAGCTGAACCATGCAACAGCCGCCAAAAATCCGAGTGACGTGCGGGAGTGGGTCGAGACGGCCCGCAAGACGCGGCCACTGACCATTCTCGCGGCACGGCGCGCCGCCGAGCAGCTGCGAGGCTCCGAGCGCGAGGCGGTGCGCTTGCGCGACGAGGTGATGCCCGAGCTCGGCGCCATCGACGAGCGGCTTCGCTCCGACAGCGAGGTGTACGCTCGCCTGTTCGATGCCCTGGCGGCGGGTGACCGTGCGCGAGCCGACGCTGCCCAGAGCGAGCTGGTCAAGATCGAAGCCGACACTGCCCAACGACTGCGCGCGCTCAAGACGAAGACGGAAGCCACCGTGGATCGGCTCAGCGAGCAGGCCCGCGCCCGTGAGCGTCGAGCGCTCGAGCTCTTGATTGGCCTCACAGCGCTGGCCTTGTTGGTTGCCGCCGCGATCACGCTGTACGCGCGCCGTGTGCTGAGGCCGCTCGCCGACGTGACGGGCAGAGCGCGCGTCGTCGCCGCGGGCGATCTGACGCCGCGAGCCGCGCTCGATGATGGCACCGAGATCGGCGAGCTGTCGGAGACATTCGAATCGATGGTAGGTGCCATTCGGGACGCGCGCGGCGAGTTGGTGAAGGCCGAACGGCTCGCTGCGATCGGCAAGATGGCGGCGCACATCACCCACGAAATTCGCAATCCGCTCTCGGCGATCGGCTTGAACCTGGAGATGCTCGAAGGAGAGCTCGAGCAAGGCGGCGACGACGATCGCGAGAAGCGCGAGCTCGTCACGGCGATCAAAGCCGAAACGAACCGGCTGGCTCGCCTGGCGGAGCAGTATCTGTCACTGGCGCGCCGTCCCAAGCCGACGCTCGCGCCCGAGTCTTTGATGGACTTGATCGAGGAGCTGCTCGGATTCCTCAAACCGGAGCTGCAACGCTCCAAGGTGATCGCCACGGTTCGCAGCGAGACCGAGCTACCGCCCATTCCACTCGACGAAGGGTTGCTCAGGCAGGCGCTACTCAACTTGGTGCGCAACGCGCGCGAGGCCATGAGCGACGGCGGCGAGCTGACCATTACGTTGGCCGCGAAAGATCCAAGCTTGGTCACCATCACGCTGGACGACAACGGCCCGGGCATTCCGGACGATGTGAGATCGACCATCTTCGACCCCTTCTTCACCACGAAGCAACGAGGTACAGGGCTCGGTCTCGCCGTGACGCGCGAGATCGTGGAAGCGCACAGAGGCACGATTCGCTGCGACGCTCGGCCGGGGGGCGGGACGAGATTCGTCGTCGAGCTGCCTATCACCTGAGCGCGCATGCAGGTCGTGCGGTGCGCCGCACTCGCGCTCGTTCAATCGATCGAAATCTGGGCAAGCTCGGCACGCGGTTTAGCGCCGCGAGCACCTCGCTACCGAACGCGTGCCTCGCCACGGCACCCGAGCTAGTCGACCAAGCTCAACTTTCATGGTGTCAACGAATGTTCTCGTCAGCACGAAATCGAGGCGTAAATGCGTTGATCTTGTGGTCGCGCGCGACCAGAAAATTGGTTCAGCCCGAAACGCGCAACAGAGCAATTATAATATTATAGATAGGCATCTCGCCTACATCGTGAGCAAGTGCGTTCGATCCCCGAATGGTCCAGAAGGAAACAGCATGCTCGAGGCAAGCCAACAACTACACGAAGTGGCGTTCCCGAGTCGTCTTGCTGGAAAATTTCGCCGGTCCGAATAACGACTTTCTCAGCGCCGTTGCCAGTGCTTCCAACCTCAATGGCATCCCCTCGAGCGTAGTTGAAGTTGCGGCGGCTGGCGGCGACTCTGGCACCTACAAATACAACTGCCAGCCCTGGACCACCACCTACGAGGAGACGATCGGCACCGACCCCACGTGGAAGCAGTGCGTCGGTTCCAGCAGCGTGGGCGGTGGAACAAGCTTCAACAAGAACTCGAGCAAGCCCTCGCTGGCCTTTAACAAGGTGGCCGATCGGGCGCACGTTGCCATTGCGACGGGCTCGAATTCTGGATTCAGCTGCCGCACCGATTTTCCATCCCTTGAGGAGTTCAACGACGTGTATCCGTGCGTTCCGCGCTGCTTCACCGATGACGACTGTCCTGGCGGTCTGAAATGCGACGAGCTGGGGCAGTGCTCGGCGTCGTAGGCAACAGATAGGCGATTGGGTGCGGCTCTTCTCCGCCGGCGAGACTCGCTGCGAGATCGATTACTTGACGCGTCTTAGGCGAGGTTGCGAGGAGACGTGCACAGCAGCCGGGCTGCTTCGATGCCGCCTACGTTGGCAACCTCACGAACGCGCCGAGGCAACCACAAAATCCCATTTGCGTCTTTGCCTCCCTTCCGCGTTTGTGGTGACTCTCTCTCGCACGGGCTCGAGTCAGCAGTGCGCCTCGTGTCGCGCTCGACAGACGTTCCGTCAGTCGCCTTGCTTCTCCGCGTGACGCCCTTCCGCTTCTTCGATCGAGTGCGACTCGCTGAGCGATCTATCGGCCCTGGCCATCTCGGCGAGCTTCTGGAAGTGTTTGTGCAGCGTGTCGAGCTCCTGCTCGGACAGAGCTTCTACGTCGATCAAGCGATTCGACGCGCCCTTCATGACCGCAACCAGCTCGTTCAGCTTGATCGAGATGGCCTTCGAATCTTTGTTTTGTGCCCGTTGGATGAGAAACACCATCAAGAAGGTAACGATGGTGGTGCCGGTGTTGATCACGAGCTGCCACGTGTCGGAGTACTGAAACACAGGGCCGAGCCCGGCCCACACGACGATGATGCCCAGCGCGCCCATGAACGCGGCGCTCGACCCGGTGAATTGCGTCACGACGCCCGAGAAGCGCTCGAAGGGACCTTTCTTCTGGCTCATGCGGAGCGGATGACACCGCATCGAGAAGGTAGCAACGCTGCAGTTCGTTCAGCGCTCGGTGGCGGCCGCGGCCGAGAGCGCGGTCGCCTGTTCGCGATCGAGACGCGACAAGAGGTCGAGTGCACGCTTCGAGAGCCGAGACGCGTCCGCGGCGACGAGACCAGGCCAGCCGTTCTCGAACGCGTCGAGCAGCGCGTTTGCGCTGCGGAACTGGGTGGTCAAGGGCAGGCGATAGAGCGGGTTCGGCGTAAACGCGAAGGTCTCCGTCTCTTCCGGTAGGTCGAGCGCACGCGCCAGCTCGAATAGTTGTTTCGGGTCGCACTTCTTCAATGCCTGGACGACTGCGCGATGAAGCGCGAGCGCGGCTCCTACGACCGGCAACTCTGCCGCGCGGAAGACCGGCTCGCCCCGCCCTGCGCGGGCGAGCTCTTCGACATGGGAGTGAATCGCTTTGGCCGCGTTGTCAGCGTGTTTACCGGTCATGATCGTCACGGAGCTCGACCCGTCGGCCTTGGTCTTGATGGAGACGACGTCGGACGGTCCACCGTCGGTCCAACGGGTGAGGCCCATGCCTCCAAATGCGCCGACGGCTCCTGCGCCGCGAAACAGCGCCAACAAGCAGCGACCTCCCTGAACCCAGCGCGGGTCGTCGGCAGACACGATGGCAGTGACCTTCAACGAGTCGTCTGCCCATTCGACTTTGGCTCGCGCCGACTCGGCGAGCGCAGTCAGAATGGCGTCGGCGCTGCGAGGCGCGCTCGGGCCGGCGTCGAAGAGCGCTGCCGCCGAGGGCCAGTCGTCGAATGCCTCGGCGTCGATGACGCTTGCGCGAAGCTTGGCGGCGCGTGACGCGGGAAACGAGAGCCTTCCGGAGAGCGCGATGCTGTAAACCATGGTCTCCGTTTGTGTGGCGAGTCAGTCGGGTAGCGGCAACACTGGCCCGCGTACCCACGGCTCCATCACCGGGCGAAAATGCGCGACCGTGCCGAGCCCCGCCATCACGCTCGCCAGACCCCATTGCAGCCGGTTCACGAAGGTGAAGTCTTGCGGCATCTTCGGAACCTTCGGCAGCTGCGGCAGCTCACCGTCTTTGAAGGCGATCTTGCGCAGGCCGCGCGATAGATAGGCGACCGTCTCGCGGGCCTTCTCGCGGGAGCACACCCAGGGTTCTTGGCTCATCAGGGGCATCATCAGCTCGAGGGTGTAGCTGCGGTAGAGATCCCAGGTTTCGTCTTCCGGGTCGTAGCCGAGCACCTCGACGCAAGCGCGATCGAACTCCGCCCAATCGGCATCGAGCGCCGCGCGCATGTACCGTTTGATGCCGCCGACGAGCTCCGGAGCGAGCACCTTCACACATCCGAAATCCAAAAATCCTACCTTGCCGTCACCGAGGAAGCGGTAGTTGCCAGGGTGGGGGTCGGCGTAGAGGTAGCCATGCTTCAAGAGCGATTTGAAGGTGAAGCGCCAGATGGTCAGGCCCGCGGCGCTGCGCGCTTCTTGAGTGGCGCTGTTGCAGAAGTCGACGTAGCCGTCGCCGCCGAGCAAGTCGGTCGTGAGCACGCGCTTGGTGGTGAGCATGTGATGGATGCGCGGGATGACCACCTCGGGGTCGTCTTGATGAATGCGTCGGAACGCATCGCCGCGCTGGGCCTCGAGCCCGTAGTCGAGCTCTTCGCGAAACACCTTGCTGATTTCGTCCAGCGTTTGGGCGCTGTGAATCTTCTTGGCGATGGGTGACAGCATGCTTTGAAAGAACTGCACGCTCTTCAAGTCCGCCTCGATGGCCTTGTCTATGCCGGGGTATTGCACTTTTACAGCAACGCGGGCGCCGTCTTTGGTCAAGGCACGGTGCACCTGACCAATGCTGGCAGCTGCAAAGGGCTCCGCTTCCCACTCGGCGAAGACCTCTTCAGGCGGGGCCCCCAGCTCTTCTTTCACGACTTTCACCGCGGCCGCAGCGGAGAGCGGCGGTGCTTTGTCGAGCAGCTTTTTCAGCTCCGCCTGGAATCGCTCTTCGTAGCCAGGCGGCGCGAGGCCATCGATGTAGCTCACCATCTGGCCGACCTTGAGCGGTAGACCCTTCATTTCGCCGAGCGTCTTGAGCAGCGCTTCAGCCGCCTTCTTGGCGTCGTTGGACACCTTTTTGCGCTCGGCCTCGGTCGGCGGCGTGTCTTTCTTGCCGAACGCGCGCTTCGCACCTTCGAGCGCCAGCGGCACGCCTTTGGGCGCAAGCCAAGCGAGACGCGCAAGGCGTCCGAAGCGGGAGGTCGGCGGCCTGTCTTTCGGTTTGTCGTCAGCCATCGAGGCGGGGGCGGAGCAACTCCTTGCGGAGCCGATCGAGTGGGTCGGCAGCTTAGCAAAACCCAAAGGCGCCGGCTGGCTCTTGAGGCGCGGCGGCGTCTCTCTTAGAAGACTGCTCAGTCATGAACCCCCTGCAGCCCCGGTTCTCGCCCACCTTCGTGGCGATTTGCGCCGCCGCCGGATGCGCCCTGAATGCCGGTTGTGTCGAAGAGTCGCCCGGCTGGAGCGACGAAGAGCAGGTTGGCGAGGCCAGCGCTCGGGTCGAGGTCTGCTTCGACGAGGTCGTCCGGGGCATCGACGTCTCCTACTATCAAGGCGACATCGACTGGGCCGCCGTGGCAGGTGCGGGCTACGGCTTCGCGATCACGCGCATCAACCACTCCGACTTCATGGATCCGAAGTTCGACCAGAACTGGGCGGGCATCAAAGAGGTCGGCATGTTGCGTGGCGCGTATCAGTACTTCGAGCCGGGCGACGACGTCCCCACTCAAGCGCAGATCGTGATCGACAAGCTCGGCATGTTGGGCGAGGGCGACTTGCCGGCGGTGATCGATGTGGAGACGACGAGCGGCGTCAGCCCGGATCAAGTCGCCGAGGCGGTTGGTCAATGGCTCGAGCTGGTCGAAGCGGGCACCGGCAAGAAGCCGATCATCTACACCGGAAAATATTTCTGGCAGGACAACGTCGGCTCGTCGGCGTTCAGCGATTATCTGCTCTGGCACGCGCAATACCCGAACGCATGCCAACCTCCGGCCGACCCGCCGCCGGCATGTGGTTGCGCCAACATCGCCGAACAATGGAGCGAGGTCGCCGTTTGGCAATACAGCTCTTCGGGCTCGGTGCCTGGCATCGCTGGCAACGTCGATCTCAACGTCTTCAACGGCTCGCTCGCGGATCTAACTGCGATCGCCACTCAAGGTGGCTTCGCTGCGCGGGTCGACTCGATCGAGGCGCCCGCAACGGTGCTCGCAGGCGAGTCGTTCACCGTGAGTATCGTCGCAACCAACACAGGCGCGACCCCGTGGGACTCGAACACGCGCATCGGCACGACCGAGCCCCGCGATCACGCCAGCCTATTTTTTGGTAGCAGTTGGGTGAACGAGACGCGCGCCGCAGAAGTCCTTGGCACCGTGGCGCCGGGCGCGGCGTACACGTTCGAGCTCGGGCTGAAGGCCCCGGGTGAGGTGGGCATCTACAATGAGAGCTTCGGCTTCGTTCAAGAAGGCGTGACGTGGTTTGCGGATCAAGGCGGGCCGCCAGACGACGCGATTGCGCTCACGGTTCAAGTTGTTGCCGGCTCTCCAAACGGTGGTGGGCCGGGTGGCGCGTCGGCGGGTGGTGCCGGCGCCGGCGGCGACGACGCCGATACCAGCGACGATGGTTGCAGTTGTCGCACGACGGGTGAACGGCGCTCACTGCCCGCGTGGCCCTTCTTGGCGCTGGCTCTGGTGGGCGTCGCGCGTCGCCGACGCTGACGGTTCGAGCAATATTCGGACGGAATGCCCGGCAAAGCCGCTGGGTTGGAGCGGCACGATGGCTCGCTCCTCTTCCGCTCCGGTGGCTCGCTCATTGGCAAAAGCCGCGCTGATCGGCTTCGTCACGCTGCTCGTTGGTTGCGACCACGCCACCAAACACGCGGCCGCGACGCTGCTCTCGGGCAGGCGTCCGTCCGACCTGGTGCCGGGGGTCTTGGACCTCCGCTACACGGAGAATCACGACTCTGCCTTTTCGCTCTTGGCGCGCTTCGGCGCCGGCAATCTTGCTCCATTGTTGGCCGTCGCAGGCGTGCTCGTGCTCGCCCTGCTGGTCGGGCTGTGGGTTCAGCGCCGCAGCGAGGCGTCGCGCATGGAACATCTGGGCTTCGCCTTCGCCGTCGCCGGCGCGGTGGGCAACATCGCAGATCGACTCGTTCGGGGTTACGTCGTCGACTTCATTCACGTGCGCCACTGGCCGGTATTCAATGTCGCCGATATCGCCGTCGTGGTCGGGGTGGCGCTGATCGTTCTCGCGTCCTTCAAGAGCCCCAAGCCGCTCCTGCAGTGACGTCAATCGTGCCCGACTTTTTCGAACCTCAAGTCGTGGGGATGGCGGGTGCGTCGAGCGAAGACGCCAGCATGCGGCGAACCGCGCTGCGCAGGTTCTGTAGAGCAATCGGCTTTTCGAGGCACTCGTTCGCGACTTCGGACAGGAACAGGTCGATGCCTGTCCGGAGCACGCCTCCCGTCATGAACACGAACCGCCGCGCAAGCGCCGGCTCCAATGCGATCGCAGCCCGAAACAACTCAGGGCCCGTGAGGTAGGGCATCATCAGGTCGCACAGGATCACGTCGAACCTCTGGCCCCCCTCGACGCGAGCGAGGGCCGCACGCAGGTCGCTCTCGGTGACGACGTTGTGCTCGGCACGGAGGATGCGCTCGAGCGATCGCAGAACAGCCTCGTCGTCTACGATCAGCACGCTTGCGCGCGGCGACACCGGCTCGGGTCCAGGCTTGTCCGCCTCCGCGACCAAGTCGGGGGCAATGGGCAGACGAACGATGAAGCTCGTGCCTTTGCCCAAGGCCGTTTCGCAGACCAGCTCGCCGCCGAGCGCCGTGATGATCGAATGCGAGATCGAGACCCAAGCCCCGTGCCCTCGCCTACTGGTTTTGTGGTGAAGAACGGGTCAAAAAATGCGAGGCAACACGTCGGGCGCAATTCCGTCGCCATTGTCGGCTACGGATATCGACACATAGCCTTCCGTCGAGGTTGCGCCAATTGACACGCGGTTCGTGGTCGGGTCATTGGCACCAAATGATTGGGCGGCGTTGACCAACAGATTGACCAACACCCGTGTGAGGCTCGCACGGTCCAGGACAGCGGCACCCAGCTGCCGTCAGCGTGAAGATAGCGGTTCTCGAATTTCACGGCGCCTGCGGAGTCTTCGAGCGCGAGCCGAGCCTGCTCCATCGTGTGCGCGCGATCGTCTGGGTGGACGAAGTCGGTGGCCAGGCGCGCACGAAGCTCGTCGAGGGTCCAGCCAAGCACACTCTTCCATGCCGGGTTCAGCTCGCGAAAGTACTGCGTCCGGTCCGCCGTGCAAAAAAGATCCCGGCTGAGCTCGAAGAAGCGCGCGTATGTCCCGAGCGACGCGCTGCGAGCGAAGAATGCGGGCGCTGCGCCGTAGCTCGAGCAGTGCGACGACCTGGCCGGCCAGTGACCGCAGCACCCTTTCTTGCGCAGCCGTGAGCTCACGTGGCTCGTGCGCGATCGCGCAAAGTGTGCCGAGCACGAAGCCTTCGGGCGTGCGTAGCGGCATCCCTGCGTAGAAGCGAACGCGTGGCTCACCTGTCACAAGCGGATTGTCAGCAAAGCGTTCGTCGTTCAGCGCGTCGTTGACGATCAGCGGTGCGTCGCCAAAAACGACATGCCCGCAAAACGAAATGTCCCTGAGGTCTCAGGGGCGTCGAGGCCGTACCTGGATTTGAACCACTGGCGATTGGTGTCGATGATCGACACCAGCGCGATGGGCACACTCAAAATCTCCGCAGCCAACGCGGTCAGCGCTCGAACGACGCCTCCGCTTCGGTGTCGACGACATCGTATTCGAGGAGGTTGGCGAGCCGCGCCTGCTCGTTGCTGGGAGTCCCAGGTGTTTTCAGGGAGTGTCGACCGGCAGGAGGTTGCTGGCAGCTGCCAAGCCCGCCGCTGCCCTGGCGTGTACGACTTCGCCGCCACGAACAGAAACGGGTCGACGAATGTTTTCCGCCCGCTCGCCTCAGCGGCGGATGGCGCCGATAGACGAGAGCAGCTTGAACGCGTTCGCGCGCCGATCGAGGTGGCTCGCGAGCCATGCATCGACATCCATTTCCGGACCGTAGGTCACCGCACTGTTGAACCGGAATGTCTGTGACCCATCGTCGCAGGTCGTGGAGAACGAGTGTTCGGGCGTCACGAGGTCGTTCAAGGCAGCGGTGAAGCGGCTGCACGGCTTGGCAAATGCGCGGTTCGCGTACGAGTCGAACCAAATCGTGTTGCCGCCCGTGTTCTCGTCGATCACATAAGAAACCGCCAGCTGCCAGCCGTCGCCCGGGGGCGTGCAATCGTAGCGGGAGTCCTGAACGGTGCAGGCGTAGCCGCGCGCCTGCATGATATCCACGATGACTTGCCCCGAGTTTCGGTTGTCGACCGGAGCCTGTGCCTGAGCGGCCTGCACGTCTGCTGCCGCGGGGGCCGACGACTTCGTGAGCTCGCGATCGATCTGCTTCTTCAGCTTCCCGATCTGCTTGTGCAACGCCGAGTCGAGCATCAGCTGATTGCCTTTGCCTTGGGAGGCGAAGCCATCACTGTCCAGATATTGCACTCGATACTGGGAGCCCGTGTACTCCACTGAGATCTGAATGCTTCGATCGCCGCGCTGGTACTTCGCCTTGATGAACCCGGCTTCCTCCGACTCGGTCTCGAAGCGCTGGTCACTCAGCGAACGAATGATGGCGGCTCGCACGGCTGCCTCGGGGTGCGCATCAGGAAGCAGCACGGCGGCGCTTACGGACGAGGCGGGCATGAATCTCGGATCGCAAGCCGAGAGACCCCCCACAGGACGAGGGGCAGCAATTTCGGAGACGCCATACGCGCGGCCAGGCAAATTGCGCGCCAATTGCAACTCATCGATTTCGCCCTACAATCCGCTTTTGCGACCACCCGTACCTGACCCACTGGGTTTGTTGGCGATCCATGGGCGCGAGCATCAACTCTCGGCCAGGACAACGATACGATCGCCCGTCGCGAACGTAACGCGCTCGCTCTTTTTCGGGTTGAGCCGGGGGGCGCGCGCGCCTTCTCCTCGCGCCCGATCGTAGCCAATCGCGATCTCGCCGCGTTTCCGCGCTGCATCCAGCACCGTGTAGAAGTCGACTGCCTTCCCCGGCTCGACGTAGTCGCCCGCCGCTTTCAGGTAGATCTCCGCGCCGTCCGCGTCGAAAAGATCACCGAATACGGGGCCGAGCGCTTTGTTCTGTGCCAATTGCGTCAGAAGCAGGCTCACGAGGTTGTCGCTGACGATGAAGTCGTCGGCCTTGGTGACCTCCGCGAGCTTTTGGTTCTTCACGTCGAGCATCTCGCTCACCACCGAGAAGCTCTCGCCGAACTTCTCTTCGATGTCGCGCAAGTGAAGCAACGTGACGAGCGTGACGGCGTCTGCCTCCTGCACACCGAGCTTGTCGGCGTAGGAGAGCGTGATGATGTGCTCGAACCGCCGCACGTCCAGTGAATCCAGAAGACGCCGATCCGCGACGTCGCCGCGGATGATGCGTACGGCGTGTTGCGCCACGGCACCTTCCAGATCCTTCAGGGCCAGCGCCGGAGCGTCGTCGTCTGCGACGATGGTCAGCTCCGACCCTTGTGCCGCGTACTTGTCCAGCTCCGCGACGATGGTCGCGCCGCGAACGTTCCAGCCGAGAATCAACGTGCGCTCGGCCGTCCGCTCGCTAGCGGGCGCCGTCGACTGAGCGCCCACATCGGGCTCGGGAGCGGGGCCGTCGCTGACGACGATGTTGCTGTCGTCTTCGGCGATCACAATCAGCGAGTCACCTTCTCCAAGACGGACGTCCATCTTCGGCAGTAGCTGGCTTCGACCATCAGCCGAGTGAATACCGATGACGGCGGAGTGCTCGAACGCGTCCAGCGCTTCGCCGAAGGTCCGGCCTACGAGCTTCGACGACTTGTGGAAATAGATCTCGTCACCGCCGAAATCGAGCAGGTCGGTGTAAATGGCAGACAGCCCGGATTGGCGGCAGGTCTGCACTGCGATGCGCGCGATGACGTCGCTCGTGATGACGAGCTCGACTTGATCCCGACCGACCATCTTGACGGGCAAGCCGTTCTTGGGATCCCGAATCTCGGCCACGATGTGGTGCTTGCCGGATTCGCGCGGCTTGTGTGAAACCAAGGCGAGCACGGTCTTGATCACGCTGGCGTCGGGGTCGCCGGGGCCTTCCGGGCTCAACACCACGATCGCCCGCGCGGTCTCGGGGCTGCCCAGGTCGAGATCGTCGAGATCGATCGGGCTGCCCCTACGCACGACGACACGCGAGCCCCGTCGATCGGGGACCTTCGTCGCGAGCTGGTCGTCCATTTCGATCTTGTCCTTGTCCGCGACGATCACGATCACGCTGCCGCCCGCACTCTCTGCGGCCGCGCACAGCTCGCTGACGACTGTATGGATGTGTCCCGACCAACCGAGCAATAGCGCGTGGCCGCTCTCGACGACGCGACTGCGCCCTTTGCGCAGCTCTTCGACTTTGGCTCCGAGGCCGTTGTTGAGCACGCCGATCAGAGCGCTCACTACGAAAATGCCGCCGAGCGTGACCAACAACATGAGAAACAGATAGAGCGGGCTGCCGTCGTCGCCACCGAGCGCGCCTGCATCCATCGCGCGCATTGCGCTCAGCCAGAGCAGCGTGGCCAGCCCGGGCTTGTCACCGTCTTGAGGCGCCGGGGCCAAGCCGAGGGCGAAGATCAAGAGGGCGCCGAGCACGATCACCAAGGCGGAAGCCGAAAACAGCGCTCCGACGAGCGCGACGGCTCCTCGCGACATGAAGTTGTCGAAGCGGTAGCGCAGATGATCGAACAGCGAGGTGGGACGAGCCATGCGAGCGGTATCACCCGAGATCACGGTGCCGCGCAAGTGAGTTGGAGCACCGGATTGGCAAGCGTCTGCGCGAGCTCGTCCAGGCGATTGGCGATGTAATGCCAGCGCGACTTTTCGGCGGTGCCAGCGCCATCTTCGAAGCGCACGGAGAGCGGCGCGACGCCGAACGCGAACGCATGCAGCTCGGGCCCGTTTTCGCGCCGAAGTACGCGGGCAAGAACGTCATCAACCCCACCGCGGTGCTTCAGTCGGGGGTCATGATGCTGCCTCTCGATCACTCGGTCCGTTTCCTGCGGGGCTTGGGCTTCGAATGCTTGAACAGGTGTTCGCGGGCCGTCTCCGTGATCACGCGCAGGGCGGGATGGTTGAGCCGGCGCTCGCAGGTCAGCGCATAGAATCGCTCCGTGACTCCAGAAATCGTGCCGATCTTCTGAACTCCGTATTGGCGCTTGATTTCCGTCTGGATGACGGCTGGCGCCGCGAAAAGGCCCATGCCCCCCGCCGCGAACGACTTGAGCAGCGCGCCGTCGTCGAACTCTCCGACGATGCTGGGGCGCACGCCAATGTGATCGAACCACGCTTCGAGGGCACGACGGTTGACGGAAGCATCGGTCGGCAGCAGGAACGGAGCGCCCTCGAGAGACGCAGGAAAGCCCGGCCGATAGCGGGTCATGAGCGCCGCAGTACCGAAGATCGCAAGCGGGCTTTCACCGAGTAAGTGATTGAACACCTTGATGTTCGAGAGGTTCGCAGCCGGGGAATCGGTGAGCACCACGTCGAGGGTATGCACCGCGAGATCGGCGAGGAGGCGCTCCGGAGGCTCCTCGCGGCAGATGATGCGAACGCGAGGCTCCATTCTCTCCAAGGGCTCCAGCACCTGTCTCGCAATCAGCTTCGGCACGCTCTGCGAAACTCCTACGGCGAGTCGCGCCGGCCGCTGATGGGAACCGCTGCGCACGGCACCGAGGAGCTCCGTGCCCAGCGAAAAGATCTCCTCTGCGTAGCGGTACGCCACGTGCCCAGTTTCGGTCAGCACCAAGCGGCGGCCCTGCTTCTTGAACAGCTCCTCGCCCAGCGCCTCCTCCAGCGTATTGATCTGCGCGCTCAGAGTCGGCGCCGAGAGCCGAAGCTTGACGGCCGCTGGGGCGAGCCCGCCCTCGCGAGCAACCATCCAGAAATAGTGGAGGTGGTGGTAGTTCAGCCATTCCATAAAGGGTAGCCGCGAGCATGCGCCGAGTCACATGTGCCAGCAACCTCCGCGGGACACCGACGCGCCGAGACGACGCCATGTCACGAAGAAGGGAGAAACCTGCGGGGTCACCACGTGGACGACGACCCGTTCCGGTCGCCGCCTGCCATCGGAGCGGGCGGTCTTTCGATGTCGTTCGCCTTGCCGACTGCGGCAGGCATGAGAGCTCGCGCTGCGCCGAGGTAAAGGGGGATGCCGACGACAAGGTTGAACGGGAAGGTGATTCCCAGGGCGAGAGTCAGATAGATCGCCGGACTCGCCTGAGGCAGCGCGGCTCGCATGACCGCCGGAACGACGATGTAGGATGCGCTCGCGCCGAGCACCGCCAGAAGCGTCGCGCCTCCCACCGAAAGTCCGAGGGCGAGTGCCACAGCCATGCCCGCAGCCGCTCCGATGAGGGGCATGTAGAAGCCAAACGCCACGACGCGGAGGCTCAAGACCTTGAGGTCCGAGAGCCTCCGCGCGACCAGAAGCCCCATGTCCAAGAGGAAAACGCAGAGGATCCCCTTGAAAGGTGTCACGAACACGGGGCTCAGCTCCTCGAATCCCTTGGGGCCGGTGAGCCATCCAATGATGAAGCTACCAAGCAAGAGGATCACGCTGCCGTGGAGCAGCACCTCGTGGACGACTACTTTGGCGAGCGAGCCCCCTGAATCACTCGGCTGCATGGCTCGTGTCCCTCGGCGCGCGATGATGAGACCGGTCAGAATCGCCGGCGCCTCCATGACCGCCAAGAGGGCCACGATGTAGGGCTCGAATCGCTCACCTTGGTGGTTCAGCGCCGCGATGGCCGTGGCGAAGGTGACAACACTGACCGAACCGTAGTGGGCCGCGACGGCAGCCGCGTTGGTGGAATCGAGAGGTGTCGTCCACCGAAGGAGCGCGTACGCCAGGATGGGAAGCACGGCACTCAGCACCACGGCCGAAAGGCAGGCCAGTGCAATCGAGCCACCAAAGCCGTTGTGCGACAGCTCGACGCCACCGCGAAACCCGATCGCCATCATCAGGTATAGCGACACGCTCTTGCTGAGCGATTCAGGGATCGTGAGGCTGGACTTCAGCACCCCCGCGAGGATGCCCAGCAGGAAGAACAGGATGACCGGCGACAGGAGGTTCTGCGCCGCGGTGCTCGCTATGTCCATGCGTGCCCACCCGGCAGCACGGCGACGCCCTGCTCCCGTCGGGTGCGACAGCACGGTACTCCAGACTGGTGAGCCCTCCCGGTCAGGCGTCCTGTGCGCCGAGACCATCTTCGCCTCGTAGAGGACCCCAGGAGGAGCATGCTCATCGAAGACCTCTCTTCACAAATACGACTCTTGACTCGCGACTTTCATGTCGCGTATTGTCTAGCGCAAGTAATGGCGCGACCGCAAGAGCAAAAGGCGCTGAAGACGGAAGGCGAGCCCGTGGCCGAGATGCGTCGCCGATTGCTCGACAACCGGGTGCTCTCCGATGGAGAAAAACGATGGACGTAGCTCGACTGCGAACCCTGCTGGATGAGGTCCGCGACGGGCGGGTAGCCGTTGACGAGGCGCTCTCGAAACTGCGTGACCTCCCTTTCGCCGACCTCGACTACGCCACGGTCGACCATCATCGTGCGCTGCGGCAGGGGGCGCCGGAGGTCATTCTCGGGCAAGGCAAGACCCCCGAGCAGATCGCCGGAGTGGCGCAGGAGCTCGTGCGCACCGGGCAAAACGTGCTCGTCACACGCACCGACCCGGAGCAGGCCGCGCACCTCGCCAAGAAGATCCCGCAGACGCGCTACGCTTCGCTCGCGCGCGTCGCGTTTATCGAGGTGCGGCCGGTCACACCGCTCCCATATGGACCGGTGGCGTTGGTCAGTGCGGGAACCGCGGATCTGCCCGTTGCCGAGGAATGCGCCGAGACGATGCAGGCGTTCGGGCTGCCGTTCGAGCGGCTCTACGACGTCGGAGTCGCCGGACTGCATCGCCTCTTGGGGCGCCGTGAAGTCTTCGACCGTGCGGCGTTGGCCATCGTCGTGGCGGGGATGGAGGGAGCACTGCCCAGCGTGGTCGGCGGACTGGTGTCCATCCCGGTGATCGCCGTGCCCGCGTCCGTGGGTTATGGCGTCGGCGTCGGCGGGCTTGCTGCCTTGGCGGGCATGCTCACGAGCTGCGCTGCCGGCGTCACCGTTTGCAACATCGACAACGGATTCGGCGCGGCGTTCGCTGCGCTCCGCATCCTCCAGTCCTCGCCCCGGTACAGGCTTGAACCGCAGGGGGCACCGTGAAAGGGGCGCGAGTGCAAGCACCTTCGATAGCGCTGATCGTCGGCACGGACACTGGCGTGGGCAAGACATGGACCGGTTGCGCCCTGGCTCGGGCGCTGCGCCAAAGTGGCCGTCGAGTCGTCACAGTGAAGCCGCTCGAAACTGGATGTCCAGGGCCTCCAGCGGAGACGGAAGACGGGGCCCTGCTGGCTCGCGCGACGGGTCAGGCAGCGCCTCTGCACGCGTTGCTTCGATTTCGCGATCCCGTGGCCCCACCGGAAGCGGCTGACCGCGAAGGCAGGCAGATCGACTTCGAAGATCTCGTTCGCCGCGTCCGCGAGTACGCCGCCCGCGCCGACATTGCATTGGTCGAAGGCGCCGGAGGACTCCTCTCGCCGCTCACCTGGGAGCGAAGTGCGCTGGACCTGGCGCAAGCGCTCGAGGCCCGCGTTCTTCTTGTCGCGGCAGACCGACTCGGGACGATCAGCCACACGCTGATGGCGCTCAAGCTTCTAGAGCTGAACCGGCTGGAGGTTATGGGTTTGGTCCTCAACGCGCCCGAGCAACCGGACGCCTCGACCGGCTCAAACGCCGCCGCCATCTCCCGACTCTCCAGTTGCTCACGTATCCTTTGTACGCCTCGCACGTACGATCCAGAAGCCGTCTCTGATTCCGTCCAGGAGGTTACTCAGTGGCTGCAGCTCGCATAGGTCGCAAGGTCACAACTACAAAGATCGTTGCGCCTCGACCCGAGAGAGAGCCGGAACCGGTCTGGACGTTTCTCACCAACCATGCGCACGTCCTGCTGTGCATCGCGCGGGAGCCGGAGGTGCGCATGCGAGATGTCGCTCACCTCGTTGGCATCACGGAGCGCGCCGTCCAGCGGATTGTCGCCGACCTGGAAGAAGCAGAGTACATCGAGCGGAGTCGTCATGGTCGCCGGAATCGCTACGAGGTCCGCCCCGATCTCCCGCTTCGGCATCCGATCGAGCGTCACGAACGAGTCTCCTCCCTGATCACGCTCGTGCTCGGCAAGCAAGAACGCGGGCGCGAAGGTCGAGCTCGACGGTAATGCCGCCGGTGAACGCGCAAGCCATCCGCTGGACCGAGCTGGAGATCTGCGGGCGCCCGCTCAAGGCATCGCGAGGAGAGGCGCTCGAACGCTGGCTACCGCTCTTGCAAGGAGATTTCGCGCCTGGAGACTCAACTTGAACACACCCACCCAAGGGTTGGATCCGACGCTGCGCGAACGTGTGCGCGCCTTCATCGAAAACCCACGCTTCGACACGGCTATCATCCTCGTGATCGTGCTGAACGCGATCACTCTGGGGCTGGAGACCTCGCCTGCGATCGTCGAACACTACGAATCGCTGCTGTATGCGTTCGACCGCACCGCGCTCGGGATCTTCATCGTCGAGTTGGGTCTGCGCATGTTCGTCTACCGGAGCCGATTCTTCCACGATGCCTGGCGCGTGTTCGATTTCGGGATCGTCGGAATCGCGTTGCTGCCGGCTGCCGGCGCTTTCACCGTGCTGCGCGCGCTGCGTGTGCTGCGCATCCTGCGACTGGTCTCGATGGTGCCTTCGATGCGCGTTGTGGTCAGTGCCCTGCTCACCGCGCTGCCGGGCATGGGGTCGATCATCGGGCTGATGAGCATCGTGCTCTACGTTTCGGCGGTGATGGCCACCAAGCTCTTCGGCAGCATCGCGCCGGAGTTCTTCGGCACGCTCGGCGCCTCGGCCTTCACGCTGTTCCAGGTGATGACTGTCGAGGGCTGGCCAGACATCGCGCGCAGCGTGATGGTGCAGGCGCCGTATGCGTGGATCTTCTTCGTCAGCTATCTACTGCTCGCGACCTTCATGGTCCTGAACCTGTTCATCGCGGTGGTGGTCAACGCGATGCAGTCGCAGGTCGCTCAGGACCTCAAGGGCGAGGAAGAGGCCCACACTCAGATGATCCTCGATGAAGTGCGCGCACTGCGACGCGAGTTGGAAACGCTGCGCGGTCCGTTGAAGCCCCGAGCGCTTCATCGACGTTTGCTGCGCCAGCAACGAAGAAGCTCACTCGCGCTGTCGCCGCGCGCCACGTGAACCGTGCGGGGTGATCCCGCCGGTTTTCCCCCTTCTTCGTGGCACCTGGCCACACGTGGCGGAGTGGGGTGGGGTTGCTGCGGAGGTTCTGTTTTCGCTCCGCGGGAGCATCGGTTGCTATCGCGGCAGTCACACCCCTCTCGAGGCACGCGCGCAGGATGACCTTTCCGGCTTGGCCAAGCGCCGCGTGTGCGGACGCGAGCTGCAGCAGCACATCCACCAGCGCACGGTCTCGTTCGATCATTCGCGAGACCCCTTCCAATTGGCCAGCGATGCGGTGAATGCGGGCCAGGACTTTCGTCTTGGTGGCGTCGTTCATCTGACCGGACGTCCTTCGTGCCTGTGCCCCCCATGGCCACTAGGGCGCGAAGCAGCGTCCGTGCCAGGAGCGAAGCAAACCGTCGGCAAGTACTGGTTGCTCGTCGGCCGCTCCCGTTTAACCTCGAAAGGCTCCGACTTTCGACGAGAGTGGGAATTGCCCCCAATGGGGCATCGCGCAAGTCTTGCACGCGCTCATTACCATTCCGCAAGCCGTGCGCTTGGCCTTGTGTCGGCTTGGTGACGTTGCCGGGTAAAAACGCCACGTTGCGCCGTGCACAATCTTCTGCGGCAACTGGATCGGCATAAATTCGCGGTTTGATGGAATTCGTCTGGGTCGCCAGTGGTTCCGCGGCGAACGATCCGACGAACTGCTTACCCTGGAGAACATGAGATGACGATCATTTGCGGGACGGACCTTTCGGAGAACGCAGCCCACGCTGCCCAGGCTGCTGCCGCGATTGCCAAGCGGCTCGCTGTGCCTCTCAAGCTCGTGCACGTCATCGACGAGCTCGGGGCGGAGCTCAGGGTCGCGAGCGATCAGAACGCGATCTATGATCCGCTGCGAAAACGAGCTCACGAACAAGCCGACGAGCTCGGAGCGCGATTCGGGATCGACGTGCAGCCCCTCGTAGTGCCCGGGATCGCGTACGAGAAGCTTACCGAAATCGCGCGGGCATCCAACGCAAGTCTAGTCGTGGTCTCAGCCATGGGTGACAAGAAGCAGCACCGCTGGTTGCTCGGCAGCGTCGCCGAGCGTGTTGCGCAGACATCGCCGCTCCCCGTGCTGGTGGTGCGAGAGGGCGCGAGCGTTGAAGCGTGGACGCGCGGCGACAGGCCCCTCCGTGTCATGGTCGGCGTCGAGCTCGCCTCCACCTCGAAGACGGCGCTCCGCTGGGCAGCGGGCCTGCGCGCAATCGGTCCGTGTGATCTTCTCGTCACTCAGGTCGCATGGCCATTCGGAGAACACGTCCGTCTCGGCATTCCGACTCCGATGCCGCTCGATCG
>Ga0105048_10000428_pt1 | contig 63940 bp, 55 predicted proteins | sample MAT05_FD_78382 | JGI IMG/M metagenome (GOLD analysis project Ga0105048, IMG submission 78382) | Freshwater microbial communities from Lake Fryxell liftoff mats and glacier meltwater in Antarctica - MAT-05 | ecosystem: Environmental > Aquatic > Freshwater > Ice > Liftoff microbial mat | place... | reverse complement strand
TAACTATTGTTGATATATGTAACGGTGGTGCCGACTTATACGAAGTATATTATGCAAGAAACGCTGACCCAGATAATGACCAGTTAACAACAGGTGATTTTACTACTAAAAATAACGCAGTTACACAGTATGCTGCTTCAGGTTATTCGCATGTTTCTGCAGCAAGTAATACAGGTTCACCTTGCTATATGAGTTATGTAACAGGTGATGCCCGCGGAAAAGTATCGAGAGGTAACTTCGCTATGGGTGAACCAAATGATATGTATAACGGATTATCAGGTTATGTAACTACTTCTGGCGCTGTTAGCGCAGATGAGGCTATTCAGGTTTCTTTCAAAATTGACACTATTGCTAATAATGATTGCGCATGCGTAGCTTATAGTACTGTGTTAACGCCTGCAGGTGTTCTTGAGCAAGTAGCTTTAACTAATACAGCTTGTGCTACTTTAGGTACTTTGGCTCGTTACGGTGAAGATGCAGTTGCTGCGTATTTAGATGATCCAATCTATTTCTTAAATAATGAAATGTTGGTTTATCCAAACCCTTCTAACGGTAACTTCACTTTAAACTTATTTGAAATTGAAGATGCTACAATTACAGTTGTAAACGCAACAGGTCAGCTTGTTTACACTGCAACAGGTGTTAGCAATTTTGCAGGTGTAACCCTCGAAGATTTGACACCAGGTTTATATTTTGTAAATGCTGCTTATGGCGATGGTAAAGTAATTACCAAATCGGTGGTTATCGAATAAGATAGATATTTTAAATTTAATACGAATGCCTGTTTAACTGCTTGTTAAACAGGCATTTGTCTTTTTTTAAAGTAAGGTTTATTTAGAAAAAGTAAGCTTTTTTACTTAATTGTATAATACCTTCGCACCTTAAATTAAAAAACTTAGTACATATGAAATTATTTACACACACAATTCGCATTGCAATAACTGCTGCTTGCATGCTAGCGTTAACAGCAAATGCCCAAACGGTTTATACATACAGCCTTGATGAATTAGGTGCTCCTGGAGCAGTTGCCCCTGGAGTTACTGCTTCAATCTTAACAAGGGTTAATGGCTTAACAAGCTCGAACGCTTGCCCTGAAGGCTTCATTTCAAGAGATTATAGTACTTCAGCAACTTACAGCGTAACTGGCGCTGCTGTAGAACTTACCCTGACACCAGGTGCTGGAATAACCATGACACTTACTGCCATTACAACCGACTTACGCAGAGGTAATAATGGTCCAGAAATATGGAAGTTGGCTTACAGCACAGATGGCGGTGCTAGCTGGGTTACTAGTGGTGACCTTACGGGAATTCCTGATGGAAGTTGCTTTACATTTAGCACTTATTCTTGGAATTTTACAGATATCGTTTCTACTACACCAGTAAAATTCCGTTTTTATGGATGGGATGCTAACAATACGAGTGGTATAGGTGGAATTCGCACAACTACAATTGGTGGAACTGCTTGCGTTCTTTCATTATTCTATGCTGACGCAGATGGCGATGGTTATGGTAATCCTGCAGTTTCAGTTTCTGCATGCACGGCTCCCGCTGGTTACGTTGCAAACAATACAGATTGTAATGACTCCAATGCATCAATTAAACCAGGTGCAACTGAAGTTTGTAACGGTATTGATGATAATTGCAATGGCTCAATTGATGAAGGGTTAACTTACGTAACATATTATGCTGATGCAGATGGCGATGGTTACGGTAATCCTGCAGTAAGCGTAACATCTTGCTCGGGCCCGCCCGCAGGATATGTTGTGAACAATACAGATTGTAATGATGCCAATGCATCAATTAATCCAGGTGCAACTGAAGTTTGTAATGGTATTGATGATAATTGCAATGGCTCAATTGATGAAGGATTGACTTTCGTAACATATTATGCTGACGCAGATGGTGATGGTTATGGCGATCCTACTTCAACAACAACATCTTGCTCAGGTGCACCTATAGGCTATGTAGTTGACAATACAGATTGTGATGATGCTTTTGCAACTGTTTATCCCGGCGCTACTGAAATTTGTGATGGCTTAGATAACGATTGTGATGGTAATATTGACGAAGACCTCGTTGTTGCTACCATAGCACCAGCTGTTTCAGCAATTACTTGCAAAAGCTTCCCGTTAACATTCTCTACAGAACCTTGTGCTGGTTGCACCTATCAGTGGTTTAAAAATGATAATCCATTACCAGGCGCTACAGGTTTTACTTACAGCACAACTAAACCTGCTTATTATTCAGTACAGGTAAATATTCCTGGTGGATGCTTTGATGTTTCTGATTACTCTTTATTAATATCAGGATTTAATCCAAATGCAAACATCTATTATCCTAATGGTTTAAATTTATGTGCTCCTTCTCCTGGAACTAACATTCTAGTTAAAGTTGGATACTTGGCTACTAATACTTATCAGTGGTATCAGGATGGACTTCCATATTTAGGTGGTGGTGCTACAAGCTGGAAAATATTTCCTTCAGCTGCTGGAACTTATACTTGCTCAATAACATCTATTGATGGTTGTAATCGCGTAACAGCTGATGCAGTTGTTATCAATTCTTGCCGCTTAGCTAATGAATCAGCTGCAACATTAGCTGTTTATCCAAATCCGGCATCTAACAATTTTACTATCGACATCACAATTGAGGAAAACATTGAAACAGCTCAAATTCAAGTGGTAAATATGATGGGTCAAGTTGTTGCGAATGTTAACGCAACTGTTGATGGCGGTTTATTAAACCACACTATCAATGCTACTGATTTAGCTGCTGGAATGTATCTAGTAAAAGTGACTACTGAATCAAATGAATATAGCACTCAAGTAGTGATTAACAAATAATAAATTCAATACCTTATTGCACACCCGCATCTTTACGATGCGGGTGTTTTTTTTATACAAATGAAGGGAAAAAAGAGATTATGGTTTGAAAAAATTTGCCATGAATATTTTAATTGCCAAGGCTAAAGCAATAACGCCAAAAAACTTTGTAATGGCATGCAGAGTGGTTTTACCAACCTTGCGCTCAATCCAATCTGTTGAGCGCAACACAATAAATATTATTACGGCATTAATTAATACAGCAATTAGAATATTATAGATGGAGTATACACTGCGCATACTAAGCAATACCGTTAAGGTGCCTGCTCCAACTAATAAAGGAAATCCTATAGGAACTAAGCTTCCTGCTGCCGAACCTTCAGGTGTCGACTTAAATATATGTATGCCTAAGATCATCTCTAATCCCAATAAGAAAATTACAACTGAACCAGCTAATGCAAACGATTGTGTATCTAATCCCAATAAACTTAAAATGGTATCTCCCAAAAATAAAAAACTAACCATGAGGATGCCAGCAAATAACGTTGTTTTTGCAGGTTGTAATGTTATGCCACGGTTCTTCATTGAAATAATAAGCGGCACATTTCCTAAAACATCAATAATAGCAAATAACGTTAAACTAATGGTGATGATATCTGAAATTTTAATAGCAGACATGATAAAAAAATTAATTAAAATGAAGAAATTGGGTGTGTAATCAGGAAAAACAAGACTTAGCAGCAGGTAATCGCATGCACAAACCATGGATACTCATGTATTCCGATGGCGTTATTGTAGACGTTTAAAGTAAATTTTATAGCATTCACAACCTTAAAAGGAAAATCGGTCCCAAAAAGTTCCTTATTTCCCTGATTTATTAACCCAACTAAATCAATACATAAAGCGAAATCAACTACACTATTAATTTAGTTGGGTTTACCCTCATTAGCAAACAATATGAAAAGAGCATGTTCTTGATGGAAAACATCTGATTTTACTACAGCTATTAGATGTTACGACAACCATTGCTTAATCAGTATTTAACTAAAGCGCAATTATGTTTAAATCGGCTGCTTTTGCCCAATTGGCTTCCATTATTAAATTTAAAGAAATGATACCAATAACATAATTGAGCCCATCTGACGAATATCGCTCGATGATGGAATCGAAATCACCCAAATTAATAGCTGCATCATTTTTGTATCGAACATATACTTTTATGGGAATATAATTATTCAGTAGTAAAGTATCTTGTTCGCGTAATCCACTAATGGCATTTACTGCGAGCTGTTGGCTAGTTTTGCGATATTCGTATCGATAATCGAAACTCAATGCCGAAATATCACTCAATACTGCCGAACCAGTTGGCGTGCTGCCGGCCCCTTTGCCTGCAAAAAATTGCTTATCCGAAAATGCACTTTCAACTATAACACCATTGTATTCATTATTGATATTAGTTAATTGAGAATTGCCATTAACAAAATGTGGAAATACATAGGCATATACTTCATCATTCACTTTTCTACACTTGGCAATTAATTTAATACGCGCATGTTTTTCTTTGGCATAATTAATATCAAAATCATTTATCCTGTTTATTCCGAAATTAAAAATTTGCTCAGGCTTTACAAATATCCCGAACGCATGAAGTAATAAAATGCACAATTTGAATTTCGGATCGTATCCTTCAATGTCCATGCTTGGATCAGTTTCTGCGAAGCCTAAATCCTGTGCCTCTTTTAACGCTAATTCAAAACTTTTACCTTCATCAAATATTTTGGTTAAGATGTAATTAGTAGAACCATTAAATATGCCTTCTAAACTATGCAACAAATCGTTGTCGTAATATTCTTCTAAATTTCTAATAATTGGAATACTGGCACAACAAGCAGCTTCGTATAAAAATGGCACTTTATAAGTTTGCTGCAGTTGATATAATGCGCGCAAATTATTGGCAATCATTTTTTTACTCGCGCTCACAACTGCTTTGCCGTTCTGCATTGCTGTTGAAACAATTTCGAAAGCTGCAATATCATCGTTTATTAATTCGACTATAACATCAATGTCAGGGTCGTTTAAAATTTCATTTTTGTTTGTGGTAAAGCGTGTGGCATCTAAATTTCTCACCTTAGTTCCGTCTTTAATACAAATCTTTTTTATCTCTGCTTTTAATCCTTGAGTTCTAGATAATACTTCATAAAGTCCTTGCCCAACGCAGCCAAAGCCAAAAACACCCAATGTTAGTTTTTTACGAATCATGTTCTGAATTTTATTTAGTTTGGTAAATTGGTGTTTCAACTAACCATGAATCCACTTGCTCGTTGCCCATGGCATGCAATGCATCAAAGGCTTGTGCTAGATCAAGTATTAAATCATCTGCCGCTTCAATGCCACACGATAATCGAATGAGTGAATTCTGAATACCTGATTTTTTTCTTGTTGCTTCTGGTATCGATTTATGGGTCATACTTGCAGGGTGACACAACAAGCTTTTTACACCACCAAGACTTTCGGCACATTTGAATAATTTGGTTAAGCTGCAAAAAATATTCGCATTTTCAGCAGTGTCAGCTTTTAAACTAAAGCTTACAACGCCACCATAAAAATGTTGCTGTTCTTTAGCGATGGTATAATTTTTATGTGATGGTAATCCTGGATAATAAACTTGATCAACCCAATCGAGCTGCAATAAATATTGTGCTACAGCTAATGCGTTGTTACTCGATTTTTCTAATCGTAAAGGCAGCGTTTCAATTCCGCGGATAGTTAGCCAGCTATCAAATGGTGCTAAAATGCCACCACTTGCGTTTTGTATAAATTTTATTTTTTCTGCTAATTCTTGCGTTTTAACAACAATTAATCCTGCAATTACATCGCTATGCCCAGCCAGGTATTTTGTGCCAGAATGCACAATAATATCAGCACCTAAAAGCAATGGCTGTTGCCCTACTGGCGATGCAAAAGTATTGTCTACAACTACTAATGCTTGATACTGATGTGCAATTTCACTTATCGCTTTAATATCCGAAATTTTTAAAGTGGGATTAGTAGGCGATTCTAACCAAACCAGTTTTGTGTTGTTGTTTATTGCTTCTACAACATTATTAACCTCAGTGGTATCAACGTAGGTTACTTTAATACCAAACTTCTCATAAATATGTGTAAATAATCTAAATGCACCACCATAAATATCATCAACCGCTAGAATTTCATCTCCTGTTTTAAGTAATTTCAATACGGCGTCTATTGCAGCCAATCCGCTTGCGAAGGCAAATCCGGCTTCACCGTTTTCGAGTGTGGCAATTAAATCTTCTAATGCTTTTCGTGTTGGATTATTGCTGCGAGCATAGTCATAACCTTTGTGCACACCAGGACTTTCCTGCACATAAGTTGATGTTTGATAAATAGGAACTGAAATGGCACCGGTTAATTCATCAACCGGAATTGCATGGATAATACTTGTTTCTTTTTGCATAAAAAGTGTTTTTTGATTGTGAAATAAATTCGCATCAGAAAACACTTATCAAAAATAATTTCTACCGGCAAGCCTTGCTTTACTTATGTTTCAGCTTGTAATTGCTTACAAGCTTCGTCATTGGCAAAAAAAAAGCTCACCGATAAATTGGTGAGCCTAAAATATTTTTAGTGTATCTCTCCAACCTATCTTTCTGAAATTAGCACCTTCATAACAACGAGTTAAATTGTTATGGGTTGCCAAGGTATCAAAGGGTCAGTCCCTCCACCTTTCTTGATAAGTAAATTCTAAAGAACGTGACGCAAAGATATAATTGGGATTATTGAAATTGCAAATATTTTGGAATAATATTTTTATGCAACACTTGTTTTCATGAAGCAAAAGATATCAATCCTCCTCAATTAAATAAAGCGTAAATAGTTATACAATAAGCATTTGAGGCTTTTTGTGCAACTTTAGTATTGCGTCAATAATAATACGCCCCAAGCAAGTAAAATAATTTCTAATATAGCGATAATGAATGCATTGTTCGACGAATTTCCCTTTTGAAAGATAGAAATCCATCTACCCGCAACAACGCCAGCATAAAGAAAAACAGCGTAAAATACACCTGCATATTCCAAACTTTCGTTCGTGGCGCAAATAGCATACATAACTGCCCAAGCACCTTGAAGCCCGACATAAATGGCAAAATATTCAGATCGACCCGAAACATTTAGAAACGATAAACCTGAAAATGCCGCGGTATTGGTTGGCTGAATCATGCACCAAATGGCAAATGCGCCATACATCACCGCATTTATCCATAAATATATTTCTGCATTCATATTAACAAATTGGTTTTAAACCCTAAATATAGGTTATTTTTGAACGCTGATGGAAAAATTACCAATACTATTCGAAGACAAGCACTTGATGTTGGTTGACAAACCAGCGGGCATTGCCGTTGAGCGCGACCGCTATCGCAATCCAAGTGTTGAAGGTAGAATTGCCGATTATTTTAATACGCTAAAGTTGCCGCACAATACTATAATCGGTATTGCACACAGACTCGACAGGCCAGTTGGCGGTGTTATGTTGGTTGCAAAAAAGAAATCGGTATTGGTTGATATCAATAAACAATTTGAAGCTGCCACGATTAAAAAAATATATTACGCAATTGCCGAAAATAAGCCAGAAAAATTAAAAGGAACCCTGAATAATTTTTTGTATAAAGATGTTGCCAATAAAAAGGCAATTATTTTCGACAAAACTTCAAGAAGCAGAGTCGCTTGCAGTCTCGATTATAAATACATTGGTGAAACCGCATTTGGTTCGCTTATTCAGGTGATGCCACATACTGGAAAATTCCATCAAATTCGCGCTCAATTTGCTTATATTGGTTGTCCATTGGTTGGGGATGAAAAATATGGTGCCAAAAAAATATTTAAAGAAAATACCATTGGCTTGCATGCATTTTCATTAACTTTTATGCATCCAATCACAAAGGTTGAAATTACTATAGAAGCACCATTGCCAGAAGAATGGCAATTAATTAATCTGGAATAAATTCCAATTTTCGTGTCGATAAATCTGCTTTTTGCACTTTAATGCGAATAGTATTTCCAAGCTCATAATTAATGGAATTAGTTAAACTTACTAATCTCCTGCGTTTCTCATCATACATTAATTCATCGCGAATATTATCTACATGTATCATGCCTTCGCATTTATTTTCTATTATCTCAACAAAAATGCCCCAAGTGGTAATTCCAGAAATTACACCATCAAAACTTTCGCCTATATGCTTAGTCATATATTCTACTTGTTTATATTTTACACTTTCACGCTCCGCTTCCATAGCCTTGCGCTCGGTGGCTGATGAATGTCTACACTTATCTTCTAGCTTTTCTTTGTCAGGATATAAAAGTGAACTTTGATCTAACACATTCGCTAAAATGCGATGCACCATTAAATCGGGGTAACGTCGAATAGGTGACGTAAAATGCGTGTAATGTTCAAACGCTAAACCATAATGGCCTATATTTTTTGTAGTGTAAACTGCTTTTGCCATGCACCTAATAGCGAGACTTTCTAAAATATTCTGCTCCGGTTTACCTTTAATATCAACCATTAATCGATTGAGTTCCGCAGAAATATTTTTAGGAGAATCTAATTTTAATTTATGTCCAAATCGTTTGGCATTTTCACCAAATTCCTCTAGTTTTTGCATATCGGGCGTGTCATGTACACGATAAACAAAAGGGACACGCGTGTGATTTTTTGAAAGATGAAATGCTACTCTGCGATTGGCAAGCAACATTAAATCTTCAATTAACATGTGTGCCTCTTTTCTTTCCTTTACATATAATCCAGTGGGAACAAAATTTTCGTCAAGAATAAATTTCACTTCCTGCGTTTCAAAGGAAATGGCTCCGCTACTAAATCTTTTTTGCCTTAATAACGTAGAGATTTTATTAATAGCTAAAATCTCATCAACATGCTCTCCAGCTTTATTTTCAATTATTTCCTGCACTTCTTCGTAAGTAAACCTGCGGTCAGAATAAATTACTGTTTTTCCAAACCATTCAGTTACAATATGCCCTGTTTCATCCATGTCAAAAATGGCACTGAAACATAATTTATCTTCATGCGGTCGCAATGAACAAACATTATTCGATAATTTTTCGGGTAACATTGGAATCACTCTGTCTACTAGATAAACAGATGTTCCGCGGGTGTATGCTTCTTTATCTATAGGCCCTTCGGGAATTACATAATGAGATACATCGGCAATGTGCACGCCAATTTCAATTAATCCGTTTTCTAATTTTCGGTATGAAATGGCATCATCAAAATCTTTTGCATCATAAGGGTCGATAGTAATGGTAAAGATATCACGCACATCTCTGCGGCGCTTTATTTCTGCCTTTGTAATTTCTATTGGTAATTGCGCTGCTTGCTCTTCAACTTCTTGCGGGAAAATATAATTGATACCTGTTTCAACTAATATTGTTTCCATATCGCTAGCATGATCGCCTGCCACACCTAATTTGTTAACCACCTCCGCTATTGGATTTTTCATATTAGGCGGCCATTCCTTTATACGCATGATAATTCTATCGCCGCTAACTAATTGATGTTTTTTTATTTCTTCGGTAGGAATATAAAAATCGTAATTATTAAAACGATCATCGGTTACGCCAAATGCATATTTATCAGAAATATCCACTTTGCCGATAAATAATTCTTTACCTCGCTTAATTATTTCTACAATTTCACCATCTGGCTTTTTCTTTTTACCGAGTGCCGTAATTTTTACCCTTACCGTATCGCCATTAAATGCGCGGTTAGTTTTGTGTGATGGCACAAATACATCGTATAAATGACCATCAATAATTACATAAGCACTCCCATTCTTGGTCATATCAACTATACCCATAAGCGTATTAATAGTTGCCGCTTTTTGTTTAGCTCTAAAAATGTCGGGAGCAAATTCTTCAATTTTTCCTGCAGCAACTAAACTTTCGATGGCATCGAATACGCCATCTAATTTACCTGTTTTGCCTGCCCATTTAAATATTATTTTAAGCGATACACCTTTCGACGATTTGTCGATAAGAAACGAGAGTAATTCAGATTCAAAATCTATCCCGGCTTTAACTAATCGGGTTTGGGGATTCTTTTTTTTCTTTGACATATGGTAAAGATACACTTCCGTATACAAATTCGTTCATTAGCCACAAACATGTTCATCTGATTTACACATAAAAATGTTGATTTTATTGGTCGATTAATGAGTATTTCACAAAACATTAAGTATTCCTTATCATAGCTGCAGCCCTGCTTCATTTTTGTAAAACATGTCTTCTAGGGCACATTTATTTAAACCCAACTTAATCCATCGCTAGAAGTATATCAACGTTTAGTTGGGTTTTAAATGATTTGCAAATAATTTGAAAAACCCATGTTATTGGCTGGATATGTATGATTTTATTACCAAATATAACCTGGTATTACTTCCATTGCTTAATCCAGATTTAATTCTATCTCAACTGAATTTTACGTTTACTTCTTCGTAATTTTCCGCCGTCGTTTATGTCGAAACTGAAACCATATATACTCATATTGGCACTGGGAAGTGTGCTGTTCTTCCCATTTTTAGGCAATGCGCATCTTTTTGATTGGGATGAAATCAACTTTGCTGAAACGTCCCGCGAAATGGTGCTCACTGGCAACTATACACAGGCGCAGGTAGATTATCAGCAATTCTGGGAAAAACCGCCTTTGTTTTTTTGGCTGCAAAGTGCATCCATGAACATTTTTGGCATCAACGAATTTGCTGCGCGTTTTCCAAATGCCATTTGCGGAGTAATTACCCTTATGTTATTATTTGCTATCGGAAAAAAACTTAAGGATGAGCAATTTGGATGGCTGTGGGTGGCCTGCTATGTTGGTAGTATTTTACCACAATTTTATTTTAAATCAGGTATTATAGACCCATGGTTTAACTTATTTATGTTTATTAGTATTTATGCTTTCGCTGTATATGCACAACAAAAATTCGCATTAAAATGGTTGCTGATTTCTGGACTTGCCGCAGGACTTGCCGCACTCACTAAAGGTCCAGTTGGCATTGGTATTGTTGGGCTCAGTATTGCGGTTTATTATGTGCTGCAAAAATTTAAATCGTTCCCGCCAATTTTACATATATTTTATTTTGTCGGATTTGTAATGTTAAGTATTTTACCTTGGGTTTTAATTGAAGTATCGCAAAATGGCACTTGGTTCTTATCTGAATTTTTTAGATACCAAATTCGCCTAGCTACCACTGAAGATGCTAGTCACGGTGGTTTCTTCGGATATCACTTTGTAGTAATCTTATTTTTTTGCTTTCCAGCATCAGCATTTTTAATAAGGCCATTATTTACAAAAAGGCCGAATGACGATGCCCTAAATAATTTTAAAAAATGGATGGTTATTACATTTTGGGTAGTGCTTATATTATTTTCTATTGTGCAAACTAAAATTGCACATTATTCTTCGATGGCGTATTTCCCTGTTTCGTTTTTGGCTGCTTATGGATTGTCGACGTTGCATTTAAAATGGAAGCAATTGGAGACGGGATTGTTGTTATTTACAGGATTAATATTTATAACATTAATTTTTGCAATACCCTTTTTATTTCAACATCCTGAATTGCTGCTGCCATATTTTAAGGATGCATTTTCGCAGCAAGCATTGTTGGCTGAGAGTGGGTGGACAGGCTTTGAAGTTATTCCTGGTGTTATTGCATTGGCAGGATTAATTATCGCAGTGTATTTAAATAATAAATCAAGATTGAATGCTGCAATAGTGGTTTTATTTTTGTCAACAACCTTGAGTATTAATTTAACTATTAATATGTTTACGCCAAATATAGAACGATATTCTCAAGGTGCAATGGTTGATTTCTTAATTGATAAAAGTGATGAAGATTGCTACAAAGAAGTTGTTGGTTTAAAAAGCTATGCTCATTTGTTTTATGGAGCACGTAAGCAAAGCGACATTGGCAATCCAATATTTATTGCTTGGATGAAAAATCAACATCCTGCTGAAGCCTACACAGCGGCCGATTATCGTCGTTATTTTACTGAATGGCTTTTAACAGGTAATATTGATAAACCAGCTTATTTTGTCACAACGGTGAGGAAATCAGCACAATATGAAAAAATGCCTGCCCTCGAATTACTTGGCAGTAAAAATGGTTATGTATTTTTCAAAAGAAATATTGAATAATGAAAACGATTTACATAGTACGACATGCGAAATCAGATTGGCACGATACCGGATTACATGACATTGAAAGGCCGCTAGCACCTCGCGGGTTAAAGGATGCTCCGCTAATGGCGGAAGTAATGTCTAAAAATGGCAGATTACCTGAAATAATGATAACAAGTCCAGCGCTTCGCGCATTTACAACTTGTCGCATATTTTGCACTGAATTAGGCTTGGATATTGATGCAATTGTAATTCAACCGGAACTTTATTTAGGAGATATCGCTTTAATAAAAAAGCTAATTCAAGCCGCATTTGTAGAAGCAGATACCATTTGCATGTTTGGACATAACCCAACGTTTTCGGTTTTGGCCAATTACTTTGCACCTGAATTTGGCGGTGAAATGCCCACTTGTGGTATCGTAGCCATTACATTTAACAGTTCTGCGCCTGCAAAAATCGAAGCTGGGAAAGGGAAGATGTTATGGTTCGAATACCCTAAGAAAAACCGTTAAAATTTCACCTTTAAAGGCGATTTTGGCTTTGGGCATGATTATAGTTGGTATTAAAAAACATTACATTTGTATATCTAAAACGCCATAAGATGCCAGAATTCATGATAGATGTTAACTTGCACGATGTGAACGCAGATGAGTTTCTTCAGCTGATTCCTAGCCAACGCACTATCGTTAATGACATGATGTTTGAAGGCAAAATTAGCAGCTATTGCGTTTCAGTCGATCGCTCCAAATTATGGATTACTATGATTGCCAAAGATGAAGAAGAAGTGATTGACCAGTTAGCTAAATTTCCACTCATCGGGTTTATGGATTGCGAAATTGCACCATTGCTATTTTACAATTCAGCTTACCAAACATTTTCACATATTTCGTTGAATTAACTACTTATTGTATTAGTCACAATAAGTATCAGTAGTGCCAAGCAACAATACTGTTTACAGTTAATCTTGAATAATCGAAATGGCTACGTTGCCTTTTTTGTGACCTAAGTCAACATATTGGTGTGCGTCAACTATATTTTCGAATGCAAAAGTTTTATCAATTACTGATTTTAATTTTCCTTGCTCAACTACTTGTTTTACTTCAGCTAAATTTACTGCGCTAAAAGCAGGATCTTTTCCAATTATTATTGTTTTATTTTCAACTTTTGCTGCTCTTTTCATTTCGCGCGATTTGAATGGTGCTGTTATATTGATATAAATTCCGTTAGGTTTTACAACGTGTATGGCATCACTAAAATTAAATTTATCAACAGCTAAAAAAACAACATCGTATTGACCTAATTGTTGCAAAAAATCTGCCGCTTGGTAGTCAATATATTTGTCGGCGCCAAGTCCAATTACTAAATCTTTATTCTGTAAACTGCAAACTGCCGTTACTGTTGCACCATATAATTTTGCAAATTGAATTGCGTACGTTCCAACACTTCCTGAAGCTCCATAAATTAAAATTTGGCTATTTGGTTTTAACTGCGACACTTTTATAAAATGTTGTGCCGTTAACGCGCCAACAGGCAATGTTGCTGCCTCTTGAAATGAGCAATTTTCTGGCTTTAAGGCAATGGTTGCATTTTGGTTTAGGCAAATGTATGCTGCATATGCGCCAAACCGATTTGCTGTTGCTGCAAACACAGCATCACCTATTTTAAATTTAGTTACATTTTTACCTACAGCATCAATTACGCCCGATAATTCAAGACCTAATATTGGTTTTCGCGGTTTGGTGAAACCTAATACTATTCTTGCAATCATTTTATATGCCGGTGGAATGGTAAAACTTCTTATCCTAAAGTCTGCCGCCGTTACTGAAGTCGCATGAATTTTTATACGTACTTCATTTGCTTTTGGAAATGGAGTTGGTATTTCTCTTATTTGCAATACTTCTGGTCCACCATATTTGGTACAATAAATTGCTTTCATAAATTATTATTTAATTAAGTTGTTAGAAATTATTCGGCTGGTTTAGCAATACTAAATACAAACACAGCATCAAGCGGCGTATTAAATACATGTGCAATACGAAATGCTAATTCCAAGGTTGGAAAATATTTTTCATTTTCTATGGCAACAATGGTTTGACGTGTTACACCAGTTTTATCTGCTAAGACTTGCTGAGTCATTTCATCTGCCATGAATCGCAACTTGCGTATGTTATTATTAATAAAACATTTTCCAATTTTTATTTTATTACTCATATCAAAAGCCTTTTCGGTAGAAATAAATTTTTGCAGATTCAGATATGATTGCTGAAATAAATCCAGAGGCAATAAGTGTTATAAACATTGCACTGGTATCCATGCCAATTGCTTGAGAACCCATCGCCAATAAAAACCCAAACGTAAACAACCAATGTGAAATTCTTATCGCTTTTAATTCTATAAGCTTATCCCTTTCATCGCTAATATCGGTCATTTCTTCCTTGGTAATTGCTGTGTTGATTATGGTAAAAATGATATGTAATACAATTTGAGCCACAATTGCAACTGGAATAAAAATCAAGAAAGTTTTTCCCCAAAAAGCATTGTCGTTCAACAAGCCGGCATCATGTGTTAAATACCTATTGTAAACATACAAGGAATAGGATCCAAAAATAATTAGGGTGTTGATGAGGGTAATCAGAATCTGTTTTTCTTTGCCTTCCATAATAGTATTTTTAATTTAATTTGTATAGTTATAATGACACAAAGATAATAATATTATACACAATGTCAAATATATCATACATTAAATTTTGTTAAAAAACACAAAATCCAATAGCAATGCCGTTTTGCTGGATTTTTTTTTACTTAGCAGCTTATACCTAGAATAAGTCAAGGATGCCTTCACATGTTTTATGTTGTAACAAATTCAGCTGTTTCCTGCCAATAAAATGCTCTTTTCACATTGTTTGCTACTTACTTAAAGCCCAACTAAATGAATGGTTTGGTTGATTTACTTCTTGCTATTGATTAATTTGGGCTAAATTTAGCCTTCAAACGGATTACATGAACCGAATTACAGGCCTCCTGCTATTGATATTTGTTATTGGATTGAGTGTCTATATAGGCACTCAAAGTGCAGCACCGTCACCTTTGCAACCTAAGCACAAAAAGTTGGAAGAGATGAAGGCAAATGCAGCTTTTGACATTTTGCGAACTGCAGATCCCAATACAGGGAAAATTCCATCTGGAGCGGTAATGCATGCCTTTAATGCACTTAAGGCACGTGGATTTTATGCAGGCAGTAACAACATGTTTAAAACAACAGAAACAACAGGTTGGCAGCAGATAAATGATTTTTTTCCGAGTTTGGCGGTTACTAGAATTACATACGACCCCAACAATACCCAAATATTTTATTTCTGCACTGGCGAAGGCTGGTATAATGCTGATGCTGTTAAAGGAGCTGGTGTTTTTAAATCTAGTGATGGTGGTGAAACATGGGAGCAATTAGCCTCAACTGCTAACACCACTTTCGATTATTGTCAAGACATTGTTGTGCATCCATCAACAAGCGATATTTATGTGGCAACGAGAATTGGTGGTTTACAACGTTCTACCGATGGTGGTGCAACATGGCAAAAAGTATTAGGATTTGGTGTTGGCTCAATTAGAAATAGTGTTTGCGACATTGAACTTACAGCAGATGGGGGCGTTTTTGCAGCATTAGGAATTTTTGAAACTGATGGTATTTATTTTTCAGCATCAGGCGATGAAGGCACATTTGTTAAACAAACAACAGGTTTACCCGTTACAGGATATTTCAGAATTGAAATGGCAACTGCTCCTTCTGATGCAAATGTTGCTTATAGTATTTTTTGTAATTCGGTTGATTATAGGGTAAAAGGTGTTTATAAAACAACCGACAAAGGTGTTACTTGGAATGAAATAAATCTCCCTGAAAATAATTTTGAATTTGCCGCTCGACAAGCATGGTACGATTTGTCAATTGCTGTAGATCCAAGCAATGCGGAAGTAGTAGCAATGGGTGGATTGCATGTATGGCGCACCCGAAATGGCGGTACGGATTGGGAGCGCATGACTACTGGTGGATTAGACAGCGTGCTTGTTCGTTTTATGCATGTTGACCAACATGAAATTACATTTAAAAATTCGGATGAAGTTTATTTTGGTAATGATGGTGGAATTTATAAATCAACCAACTTTACGGCAGAATTACCTTTTATATACGATAGAAATGATGGTTATAATGTAACACAGTTTTATTCCGTAGCAATTCACCCAAATCAGGATATTCCACAATTAATGGGTGGTACGCAAGATAATGGGACACCCTATACTTATGAATCTGGAACAGCGCCATTTAAAATGGTTTCGGGTGGCGATGGTGCATTTACTGCTTATAATCCTGCCAATCCAGAAATGTTTTATACTGCCTCACAATTGCGAAGATTATTCAGATTTAATAATGGAGGATTCGAATTACCCGATACCATTACCAATCCTAATTTAAACGATAACAATACATTATTTATAAATCCATTTGATATTGATGCTTCAGATCCTGAAATTATTTATCAATGTTCTAATCTTGGATTATGGCGATTAAAAAATGCGTCAACAGCCGATACTGGTCAATGGCAAAAAGCAGCTTTAATTGGTGGAGCTTTATCTGCAATTAGCACTTCGCCAGATGCTCCAGGCGTTTTATTTTTAGGAAGAAGTTCTGGCGCTGGCGATATTTATCGTATTGATGATGTTTACAATTCTGACCTCACCACAATACCTACCAATATTGACCCATTTGATTCACTGCCAGATGCTGCATTTTTATCGACAATTTATTGCAGCAGTATTGTGGCTGATATAAATGATGCTAATCACGTAATTGTTACCTATTCTAATTTCAACCTGCAAAGTATTTGGGAAACATTTAATGCATTATCGGCTGAACCTATATGGAATTGCATTGAGGGCGACTTACCCGATATACCAGTGTACTGGAGCGCCATACATCCAACACAGCCAGGTGTTGTTTACTTAGCAACTGAAATTGGTGTATTTTATACTGACAATACCAATGGATATGCCACACAATGGATACCATGCAGTAGTTTTCCGATAGTTAGAACCGATATGTTGCGCATGCGAAGCACAGATTTAACTATTGTTGCAGCAACACACGGAAGAGGTTTATGGGAGGCTAAATTATCTGCTGCTGGCGGTGCAAATAATATTATTTGGTTAGAACGCGGTCCAACTAATATAGGTGGAAGAACACGCACAATTATGATTGACCCTAACGACCCAACAGGCAAAACAATTTGGGCAGGAAGCGTTGGTGGTGGTTTATGGAAAACTACCAATATTGATGCAGTTGCTGTAAATCAACCTATTGTAAATAACACTGTTAGGCTTGCACTTTATCCAAATCCAGCCGCTGAAATTGTGCATATCAAATTTAATCAGAACGGCACTACCCAAAGTATTATTAACGTATTAGATATTAATGGAAAAGTTGTAGCAAAAATTCCAACCAATAAATTTAACGGCGAACAAATAATCAAATGGCAAATTCCATCAACCCTTAAAGCAGGAAATTATTTTGTAGTAATGCAAATAGGAGCGGAGCTGCTAGTTAGGAAATTGGTGGTGATGTAATTAATTCCCGTTATTGTTCACTTAGTTGGATAGCACTTTTTATGATATCATTTTGTTTTTAAGTTCATGAACGACTATATACCAATCAGTTGCAGCTATTACGATGAATTGGAAGCGATTTCGACACTCAAAGAAATGGTTGTTATTGAATATTTTAATGACGACAACAAACCAACAACTGTTGCTGGACGAATAGTAAATCTATATACTAAACAAAAGCAAGAATTTGTAGAGTTAAGTAATGGGAATATAATTCGCTTAGATAAACTTATTGCCGTAAATGGGAAAGTCTCAAAAGGTTATTGTTAATAAAAATGCACTAAAAGTAAATTTACACATTAAACCTAAAGTGCATTAAATCACCATCGGCAACAACATAATCTTTACCTTCAACATTTAGTTTGCCTACTTCTTTGCAGGCTGCTTCTGAGCCGTAGTGAATAAAATCATTATATTTAATTACTTCTGCGCGAATAAATCCTTTTTCGAAATCGGAATGTATTACACCTGCTGCCTGTGGAGCGGTCATGCCGTTATGGATAGTCCATGCACGCACTTCTTTTACACCTGCCGTAAAGTATGTAATTAAATTTAATAATCGATATCCTGCGCGAATTAAAACGTTTAATCCGCTTTCAGTTAGACCGAGATCTTCTAAAAATAATTGCTTGTCTTCAAAGCTTTCTAATTGTGAAATTTCACTTTCAATATTTGCACTAACTACTATTACTTCAGCATCTTCGTCTTTAACAGCGTTGCGCAATTTTTTTACAAATTCATTTTCTATTTTTAATTCCTTCTCATCAACATTGCACACATAAATAACAGGTTTAATGGTAAGCAAGAATAAATCTGAAATATATTTTAATCCTTCTTCGTTCATTTGCAAACTGCGCGCACTTTTACCTTGTTCTAAATGACCTTTATAAGCAATTAATACTTCGGTTAGTTTTTTTGCATCCTTATCGCCAATTTGAGCAGCGCGCTGGCTTTTACCTAAGCGGGTATCAATGGTATCGAGGTCTTTTATTTGTAATTCGTAGTCAATTATTTCTTTGTCGCGAATAGGGTCTACGTTGCCGTGTACATGCACAATGTTAGGGTCGTCGAAACATCGAACTACGTGAATAATGGCGTCGGTTTCGCGAATATTAGCTAAAAATTTATTACCTAAACCCTCGCCTTTAGAGGCACCTTTAACCAATCCTGCAATGTCAACAAATTCTATTGTAGTTGGCACAACACGCTCAGGATTTACCAAAGATTCTAGTTTGGTTAAGCGCTGATCAGGCACTGTTACCACACCAATGTTAGGCTCGATAGTGCAAAAAGGAAAGTTTGCCGCTTGCGCTTTTGCGCTCGATAAAGCGTTAAACAATGTTGATTTGCCCACATTCGGAAGGCCTACGATACCGCATTTTAGTGCCATGTTACAATTTTTTCAGGGCGCAAAGATAGCTGTAAGTATTGTAGAATTGAACATCAACCCACATTTTTAGCCAATTTACTACTAAGTAATTGGTAATAGCCTTGCACCCAGAATAAGCAATGGAAGTAGCAACTTATCTTACTTTGTAATAAAATCAGATGTTTCCTGCTAATAACATACTCTTTAAATATTGGTTGCTATTCAGGCTAAATCCAACTAAATTGATAGGTTGATTAATCCCGGATTAAGCAATGGCAATGCTACCATCTTATTTTTTTTAATAAAATGGAATGTTTCAAACCAATTACAGGCTCTTATCAAATTGTTTGCTAATCAGGTTTAACCCAATTAGATTAATAGTTTGATTGCTTTGCTAATGCCTATTGTTTTAGTTGGGTTTAATTAAGCAAAAAAACGCCGGACAAATTAATGCCCAGCGTTGCGTAAATTTTAAGTCAATTAATGTTGAACTATAAAAGGTTGTAATCCTGTTTTGCCTGCTGTTTTTATTTGAATAAAGTATAATCCTTCCGGTAAATGTGATACATCAATTACGGTTGAATTATTAATTGTGAATAATTGTAACTGCTGACCCAAGTGGTTTAGAATTGCACCGTTGCCTTTTGTATCAAAATTATTAATTATGTTGAGGTTTGTTGATGCAGGATTTGGTGACAGCTCAAAATTTAATGCGTTTAACGAAACGATTTCATTAAATGCAATTAGTTTACAACTGAAGTTTTCGCCTGCAACATTTCCAGCTGTAAGGCATACAGTAATTGGTTCTGGAACAGCATAAAAATGAGATGGATTTTGTTCGGTTGATGAACCACCATCGCCAAAATCCCAATTCCAATAATCAGGTGTGTTGGTTGACAGGTCGGTAAACGTAACGCTAGTTCCGCTAATCACGAAACTAAAATCAACAACTGGAACTTTGGGCGTATTGGTTATAGTTACATCTTTACAAACAGAGGCACTTCCTTCGGTATTTGTTGCTGTTAGGCAAACTTCAAATGTGCCATCGGTAGCAAACGTATAAATAGGGTCTTGAATAGTGCTTGTTCCGCCATCGCCAAAATCCCAATCCCAAGATGTAGGTTCGTTTAAGCTTAGGTCTGTAAATGTTACAGTTGGATCTCCTGTGAAGGAGAAATTTGCTACCGGTGTTGCATAAATATCAACCACCACAAAATCGCAATAAGTGTCGCTAGAAATCGCATTTGTTGCAGTTAAGCAAACATTAAATGAGCCATTGCTAAGGAAAGTATGCGTTGGATTTTCTTCGGTGCTTGTTGTGCCATCGCTAAAATCCCAAAACCATTCGCTTGGTGCATTAGTAGATTCATCGTTAAAATTAATGGTTGGTTCTGCAACTGCTGTATAGCTGTAAAGTGCTTCTGGTGCGCCTGTGAGTTCGGTTGTAACAACGCGGAAATGGAAATCACCGATTAATTCGGACCACCCAAAGCCAGTTTGTACATAACTGCGATTAAATGCAAAAGTGCTTGTGTACGACGACCAAGCAACTCCGCCAGGAACTGTATATCCAATAAATACATCGCCATAAATACCTTCTAACTCAGTTATTCCGCGCAGGTCGATGCGTGTTCCACGATTTGGTTCATCAAGTGTAGGTTCAGGAGTTACATAAAATGGAGCAATTAAATCATCTCCAGGATAGCCGCTACCATCATCAGCCCAAATATGAAATTGTATATCATCGTTTGGACGCATATAATCGGTATAGTTTTGAATTATTGCCGATACCACATCTGTTTCACCTGTTAATGAAATTTTTACGGCAGCAGAAACATATCCTGTTATACTTAACGTACCGATATCTGCAACAAAGTCAATCACGCCATCATCATAGCCAATATAATTGCCTGCTATATATTCGTAAGTTGGCGATATTGCAGTATTAGGCATGAAAAAATTATCAGTTGCTTCTATATAATAACTCACCCAAGTGCCTGGTGTTAATTCAGGAACTTCAAATACATAAGTATCGTCTACCACGTTAATTCCTGCAACTGCAATGTATGCGCCACCATCGGTATTGTACCATAACGAAGTAGATGCAATTTCGGAGGCATCAATTAATTCTGCTTGCAATGTATTTGGCCCAAGTGTGCCTTCATACAAATTGGTTGGTGTATGCAAGATTAGCGGTGGAGAAGCATCAACATTGTATTTGGTAACAGTAATATCATCAATATAAAGTCCATCAACATTATAAGCAGCGTCACTTTCAAAACGGAAACGCAAACGAACTGTAGAGCTGCCAACAAATGCGCCTAGTGGAATATCATAAAGTGTCCATGTGAACATATCTTCACCATTAAAAATGAAAATGTTTATCCATGAGTCACCACCATCGGTTGATGCATCAAGGTAAACATAGTCGAACCCGTTTTCGAGGTCAACAAGTGCTTGCATTTGCACATCTGCGTCCAAAGCCGTAGACAAATCGATATCAACAGCTAAAGTAGCGGAAGAGCTAAACATATCTGGGTAATTGCCATCAGGACTATCTGTAAAGCAGTTTGATGGGCTGTATGCCTCAGCAGTTGTGGTGTTCCAAAGGCCAGTGTAGGTCCAGTTGCCCAAACCGCTTTCGAAATCATCGCTAAATACAACAACTTGTGCCGTTGCATTTACTGTGAACATTAAGCTTAAAAAGGAGAAGTAAAAGTATCTTTTCATTGTTACAAATTTGGTTAATTTTTACTAAGATAGGAATTTTTACGTTTTTGGCAGGTATTTCGCTGTATTATTTTGGTTTTTTTGAGTTTACAAACATTTCGAAGCGTTGGGATTTGCTTCTGGTAGTAAAAATCTTGGTTACCTTTGCAACTATAAATAGTGTGATAACGATGAAAAAATGGCTTTTAATTTTATTTGTTTTCAGTTCAATAATTAGTAATGCACAAACTGCGGATCAGTGGTTTCAGTCTGGTTTTGATAAATATGATCAGCACGATTATACCGGAGCAATTTCTGATTATACAGAATGTATTATGTTAGCACCTGAATTTTCGGAGGCATATTTTAATAGAGGCTTGAGTAATTTTTTTGCTGGATTTTATGATGCAGCAATATTCGATTTTAATCAGGTTATAATGAGTAAGCCTGGCGAGGCAAAGGCCTATTATTGGAAAGGTTATACCTACTTTGAGCAACAAAAATATGACGATGCAATAAATGCATATACCAAGGCATTATATTATAATCCATCGTATATAGAAGCATTTTTTGAGCGGGGATATACACGGTACACCATGCAAAATTATACAGGCGCAATTGAAGATTTTAATAAAGTATTGTCAATGCAGAATAATTATTCGGATGCTTTATACAATCGCGGTTTATGTTATATTGGATTAGAAAATTATACTGCGGCATTGCAAGATCTTTCCAAAATTGTTGAATTAAATCAGGAAGATGCTGATGCTTGGTATTTTATAGGATATATTCAAAATAAAAATAAAAACTTTCAAGAAGCAATAAATGCTTTGTCAAAAGTAATTGTTTTCGAATCGCAAGCAGGTGATGCATATTACCAAAGAGGTATTGCATACTTCAATTTATTAAGAGATGAAGAAGCTTGTGCTGATTGGAGCGAAGGACTTTTAATTGGCAACGAAATGTGTAAGCAATTATATGAAGCAGAATGTGTGCAATAATTAATAGCAATAAGTAGCAATTACTGCCGGTGCGTTTTCATATCCAAAACTGTCTGCTTTATTCAATAACTCACAAGCTTGTTCGGTTTCGCCCATTTGTAATTTAAGTATACCGTAGTTGTAATTACCCATTGCAAAATTTGGGTCGTATTTGAGCATTATTAAAAAATCTGTTTCTGCAGATTCTAATAAACCAGCTCTTGCTTTACACAAGCCACGTTGATTGTAAATATTTTTATTTTCTGGGTCGAATGCTGCTGCCAAATCAAATGTTTTTATTGCATCGGTAAATTTGTCCTGAAAATATTGTGCCAGTCCGAGATTGTATAAAATTTCACCATTTTGTAAATCGTATAAAAGGGCAACCCTGAATTTGCTTTCGGCAGAAGGATAATCGCCAGCAACGGCTGCTTCCAGGCCTTGTGCAAGGTAGTAGGCAGCCATATCTTTATTTGAAATGGCAGATTGCTCCCCATTAACTGTGAAAATAATACTGTCGGCATCGCTGCTAACAGTTATTTTTTCTGCTGCTGTTTGAGCTGTTAATTGAGTACAAAAAAATACAATAATAATAAGTGTTATGTTTCTCATGCTTACGGTATAATTACAAAACAAGAACGCATTAACAGACGGGAATATTGCCTATCGCGGAACAATAAAGCTATAAATTATTTTATTATATTTATAATGAACTGATTTGCAACGAGTTGTAAATGCGAAAATTAGAAAGCACACCAAATTAAAAGTGCTTTGAAAGCTACTTGCGATTTAATTTCCAGTTACTTCGTTTTTCTTGAACCGTTGTTGCAATTGCAGTTGTTTCCTGTTTTTGTTCCAATAACTTTATTGCCATTAATCCAGCAATAATTGCTTCTTCGGCATTAGATTGCTTTAAGGAGTCTGGTGTGAAATAAGTCTCAATAAATTTGGTATCAAATTGACCTGACAAAAATGCTTCATGTTGCATTACATATTTACCAAAAGGAAGTGTTGTGGCAACTCCAGAAATTTTATAATCGTCGATTGCACGAATCATTTTTTTGCAAGCTAGTTCTCGTGTGGCTGCATGCACAATTAATTTTGAAAGCAGTGGGTCATAATAAATTGGAATTTCCATTCCTTCTTCGTATCCATCATCAACACGAATGCCATGCCCTTGAGGTCGACGATAAGTAATTAACTTTCCGATGTCAGGTAAAAAATTGTTGGTAGGATCTTCGGCAGTTACACGCAATTCGATGGCATGTCCATGAATTTTTAAATCAGATTGCGTGAACGATAATTTTTCACCTTCAGCAATTAAAATTTGTTCGCGAACAAGGTCGAGTCCCGTAATAAATTCGGTAACAGGATGTTCCACTTGCAAACGGGTATTCATTTCAAGGAAATAGAAATTCAAATCAGCATCTACTAAAAACTCCACTGTTCCAGCTCCGCGATAATTGCATGCTTTAGCTGCTTTAACCGCGCTTTCTCCCATTTTCGCCCTCATTTCAGCACTCACAACTGATGACGGTGCTTCTTCAACTAATTTTTGATGTCGGCGCTGAATACTGCATTCGCGTTCAAATAAATAAACAATATTGCCATGCGTATCTGCTAATATTTGAATTTCGATATGGCGAGGCGAGGAAACAAATTTTTCGATAAAAACAGCGTCACTGCCAAAAGCGGAAAGCGCCTCGCTCATTGCGCGATGCATTTGCTCATCGAGTTCATCATCATTATTTACAACGCGCATGCCTTTACCGCCGCCGCCAGCGCTTGCTTTAATCAGAATAGGATATCCTGTTTTAGCAGCAACTGCTTTTGCCTCTTCAAGATCGCTTATTGCGTGATCAGTACCTGGAACCATTGGAATGTCGAACTGCTTCGCTGCTTGCTTTGCAGAAAGTTTGTCGCCCATCATATTAATACTTTCAGGAGTAGGCCCGATAAATATTATGCCAGCAGCTTCTACTTTTTCAGCAAAAACAGCATTCTCACTTAAAAATCCATATCCAGGATGAATGGCATCAGCACCACTAATTTTAGCTACTTCAATAATTTTATCCATGAGCAAATAGCTCTGGTTCGAAGGTGGTGGACCAATTAAGTAGGCCTCGTCGGCAAATTGTGTATGACGTGCATTTCGGTCAGCTTCCGAATAAACTGCAACGGTTTTAATTCCCATTTCTTTGGCAGTGCGCATCACCCTTATGGCAATTTCACCGCGATTGGCTACCAATATCTTCTTGATTTTCATCGCTACAAAGGTGCTAAAGTGTTCACCAGTTTCAAAGCCTAAGCGCATTTCGAATCATTTTATTTTAAACATCCTCTTAACTTGGCCTTAATTGTACTTCTTCCCCACAATTTATCGACCCACCACATCAACCAATTAGCAATTTAGGGCTATTAATTAGCACATTAGCACATCAACAAATCAGCACATTAAGGCTGCTCTATTGGGACATTATCACATCAGCACATTAAGGCTGTTCCTAAGCACATTAACTAATTAGCACATTACCTACCTTTACCCCATGAATTTCCAATCCACCGTAATCAGTCTCCTCAAAAAAGACTTTCTTATGGAATGGCGTAATAAGTATGCGATCAGTGGCATTTTGCTATATATGCTGTGTATTGTGTTCATTATTTTCATGACTTTCGGGCCTGCAATGCGCGGTCCAGTGTGGATTGTATTGTTTTGGATAGTGATGTTGTTTACAGCTGTTAATGCGGTGGCTAAAAGTTTTATGCAGGAATCGTCGGGCCGACAGCTTTATTATTATACCCTCGCCAATGCGCAGGCAATAATGCTTGCCAAAATAATTTACAATATCTGTGTCATGGTATTTTTAGCTGCGGTAGCCTTATTGTTTTACAGTGCGACAGCTGGTTATCCGATGGTAGACAATGTATCATTTTTACTTTCGTTGGTGTTGGGGGCAATTGCATTTGCATCTGTTTTTTCAATGATATCGGCAATAGCCTCAAAAGCCTCTAACAGCGGCACTTTGATGGCAATTTTATCGTTTCCATTATTGATTCCCATACTCATTATTTTAATTCGGATTTCACTCAATGCAATTAAAGAAGACAATCCTTCCGTTAATTTTCAGGACTTATTGTATTTGTCAGCTTTAAACGTGATGGTTATCGCACTTGCAATGGTATTATTTCCCTATCTTTGGCGCGATTAAAAATCCGTTTTTCAGAAATTATCAATTACAGATGCTGAAACAGTTGAATTACAGGTGGTGGAAGATTCTTGGTGTGGTAATGCTTTTCTACACTTTTACCGTGGGATTATTAATCGACACTCCCGATATACCGCTTTTACATGAAACGGTCCGCAATTTATTCTTCCATGTGCCATGTTGGTTTGCCATGTTGTTATTGATGCTCGTTTCGTTGGTTTACAGCATTAAATATCTTAGAACTGGCAAAACAATTTACGACATTGCAGCCGTTTCGTTATTGCGTATTGCTGTTGTTTTCGGCGTTTTGGGCTATTTAACTGGTGCATTGTGGGGAAACTATATCTGGGGAAACTTGGTAAGCTGGATTACAAACGATACCAAAATTTTAGGCACAGCAATCGGTTTGTTGATATATTTTGCCTACTTTATTCTGCGCGGTTCTATCGACGATGAAGAAAAACGTGCTAAAGTGGCTGCCGTTTATAGCATTTTTGCCTTTATTTTACTCAATGTTGCTATCAATGTGATACCGCGCTTAACAGATTCATTACATCCTGGAAGCGGTGGTAATGCAACATTTACGGTTTACGATTTAGATAGCCGCATGCGCGTGGTGTTTTATCCTGCCGTAATTGGTTATTTCTTGCTTGGCTTGTGGATAGCTGCAATTTTAATCCGCATGAGCAAACTTCAATATCAAAAAAATAATATTCCAATCGAATGAAAAATAGCTATTTTTATATCCTCCGTATTATATCATTCTTTTTTTTGCTTGCAAATATTACCTTTGCGCACGCTCAAAACGAAACTGTTGCCGCTAATGGGAATCCTGTTGACAATCTATTGCGCAGTAATGGGCTTATTTATGTTGTAGTAGGTGTTATTGTAATTATCCTTGGCGGGTTAATTTTTTACTTGACTACAATTGATAAAAAATTAAGTAAACTGGAAAAAGAAATTAAAGACCAACAATAAATACAATGCATCTTAAAAAGGTGTATTATTTTGAATGAACAATCACGTTTAACAATTTTAAAACCAATTATTTTTATGTCAAATACTAGTTTCTTTCAAAGCGTAGAAAAAAACTTCGAGAAAGCAGCGAAGATCACTGGTCACCCTAGAGGTCTCCTCGACCAGATAAGAGTGTGTAACAGTGTTTATCACATGAAGTTTCCGGTTAAAGTAGGCGGAGAATTTAAAGTGATTGAAGCTTGGCGCGTTCAACACAGTCATCACCGTACACCAACAAAAGGTGGTATACGGTACGACTCAATGGTGAACGAAGATGAAGTTATGGCACTTGCAAGTTTAATGACTTACAAATGTGCAATTGTAGATGTTCCATTTGGTGGAGCTAAAGGTGGTATTAAAATTAATCCTAAGGAATTTACTACCGAAGAACTCGAAAGAATTACCAGAAGGTATGCTGCTGAGTTATGCAAAAAACAAATGCTTGGCCCAGGCCTCGATGTGCCTGCACCAGATTATGGAACAGGCGAAAAAGAAATGAGTTGGATTGTTGATACTTACATGGCTTTAAATCCAGGTAGTGTTGATGGTTACGGTTGCGTTACTGGAAAGCCTGTTACGCAGCACGGTATAAATGGTCGTCGCGAAGCTACTGGCCTTGGCGTATTTTATGGTGTTAGAGAAACCGTTAGTTTTGCTGATGATATGATGGAACTTGGATTAACGCCAGGTTTAAAAGGTAAAAAAGTTATTGTGCAAGGATTGGGTAACGTTGGATATTATTCTGCGAAATTCTTCCAAGAAGGCGGTGCAATTATTGTTGGTATCGGCGAATATGAAGGTGCAATTTTTAACGCTAACGGATTAGATGTTGATGCGGTTTTCAATCACAGAAAATCTTCTGGCAGCATTTTAAATTTTCCTGGGGCAACTAATTTTACGGCAACCGCTGAAATTTTAGAACAACCATGTGATATTTTAATTCCTGCAGCTTTAGAAAATGTAATTCACGAAGGCAATGCATCAAAAATAAAAGCTAAAATTATCGGTGAAGCAGCTAACGGTCCTGTTACTGCAGAAGCAGATGATATGTTAACTGATATGGGTGTGATGATTGTTCCTGACATGTATTTAAATGCTGGCGGCGTTACAGTTAGTTACTTCGAATGGTTGAAAAACCTTAGCCACGTGCGTTTCGGTCGTTTACAAAAACGTTTTGAGCAAGGTAGCAACAGTCGCATTGTTGAGGCTATTGAAGAACTTACCGGTAAAAAATTAAATGCCGTTGAGGTGGATAAAATTATAAAAGGCCCAGATGAAATTGATTTAGTTCGTTCTGGATTAGAAGAAACTATGATTAATTCTTACCAGTCTATTAGAAGTGAATGGAAATCGAATGCCGCTTGTAAAAACCTTAGAACTGCAGCTTTTGTTGTTGCAATTAATAAAATAGCAAGCGATTATTTAGCATTAGGTATTTTCCCTTAATGTTGATTGAATTAAAATTATTAAATGCCCGATATTAAATTGTCGGGCATTTTTATTTAGCGTATATAGTAAAATATTTTAACCCAACTTAATCAATAGTTTGGTTGATTTGCTAATGTCTTTTAATGAAGTTGGGTTAAAATATTCGGCCCAAAAAACTTTACTCATTGCGGGGGTAATATGCTATTGAATTACTGCTATAAAAAACGTCCTATTATCCCTTTTGAAGCAATAGAATATCTTGCCAACGAAAAAATGATTTCATTGCGCTCTGTGTGTTTCTGTAATCCTGGAATTGATGAAATTAATAACAGCATCACGCACGAAGAAATGGTTAGCTATTTTTCGAGCCACAACAATGGCGATTACCACGATATGGTAAAATATTTAGGCAAAATGATCGGCGCAATTCGAGTTTCAGTCGGTCTTGCTACCAATTATGCTGATTTAGAAAAATTTATAGCGCTTTCGAAAATGGTAGCCAATAAATAGGAAGTGGAATTAATGCAATTCGAATTGGCGAAATAATTCAGTATCAATGCACTTTTTATGCGAATAGTCGTTTATTGAGATGATGTTTTTCTATTTTTGGAACTATTTCATAATAAAAGCAATATGTTGTAACAATTATGCTAGTTCATACGCCTCATATAAAAGTACAAGGATGACAATCAAAAAACTACAATTTTTAGCATTTATAATTTTGTGTTGTACCGCAAATGTGTCGGCGCAAACGTATGCAGGCATTGTAACCGACGCCATGAGCGGTGAAGTTTTACCCTTTGTAAGTATTGCCATTCCTGGTAAAGCTGTTGGAACTATTGCTCAATTGGATGGTTCATTTTCGTTAACAATTCCAGAAGCGTTTAACAACGATACGCTCCGTTTTTCAATTATTGGGTATACGGCAAAAAAAATTGTAGTCAGCAGCTTTATAAAGCAAACCAATATTAAACTAATGCCCGATGAAACAGAACTTGAAGCAATAGTTATTCGCCCGCGAAACATGAAAAATACTAAGTTGGGGAATGACTTTAATTCGCAAGCAATTATTGCAGGATTTACGTCCGACGATTTAGGCTCTGAATTGGGCACGGTGATGAAAGTTAAATCTAACAAAACCTATTATCTTAAATCTTGTGGATTTAACTTCGCCCAAATTAATTACGACAGTATTATTTTCAGGATTAATATTTACAATTTAGAAAATGGGTTGCCTGGCAAATTGTTACAACAATTACCTATTTATGTAACTGCTTATCGCGACCAACGCAAGGTAATTATCGACTTAAAACCTTATGGAATTACTGTTGATGATGATTTTGTGCTTTCACTTGAATGGCTGCAAGACCTTCCCGATAAAACAAAAGCAGTAATGTTTTGCGCAGGTTTTTTTGGAAATAAGATTGTGTATCGCCAAGTGGCACAAAGTGCATGGGAAGATTTTCCAGTTGGCGTTGGTATGTGGTGTGAGGCGGAGTATGAGAAGTGAAGATTCCAATGTACTAATTGGTTAATGTGCTGATGAGCAGCCGGAGTAGCCTTAAAGAGATAATTAGTTAATGTGCTGATGTGCTAATGAACAGTCGGAACAGCCATAATGTGCTGATTAGTTAATGTGCTGATGTGCTAAAGAACAGATGGAACAGCATTAATGTGCTAATTGGTGGATGTGCTAGTTGAGCAGCCTTTGATGTGGGTATTGGGGGATTAATTTCTATTAAATTAGTGTATACATTGTGGCTTTGAACTTTTGCAGGAGTGTTTTAGATAGAAATCAAACCGTGGCTCATTTTCTCCGCAACCAATCCATTATCTTTGTCTTATGGATTCTAAACTTGACAAAATCGCGGCATTTAATGCTAATGGAGTTGGCGTTGCTAATAATCAACTTTTTGGGTTGCCCTTTACTTATGAGGAAAGTGAATTAATCTTGTTTTCTGCGCCTTGGGAGGTTACTGTTTCTTATAGAGCGGGAACTGCCAAAGGCCCTGATGCAATATTAAAGGCATCAACGCAAATTGATTTATACGATAATGATAATCCGAATGGCTGGCATGATGGTATTTTTACTAAAAAAAGTGCTGCTTCCATCAAAAAAAACAACACCGAACTGCGCAAAAAAGCAGCAGCTTATATAAAATCGTTAGAAAAAGGAAAGGAAGTTGATGCAGATGCGTTACTAGCTGAAATAAATGCAGCCTCCGAAAAATTGAATACATTCGTATATAACGAAGCTAAAGCAATTATAGATGATAATAAGTTACCTGCATTAGTAGGAGGTGACCACAGCACGCCGCTTGGCTTAATGAAAGCATTAGGCGAAAAGCATGGTGGCTTTGGCATTTTACAAATAGATGCGCATGCCGATTTGCGCGATGCTTACGAAGGCTTTACCTATTCGCACGCAAGTATTATGTTTAACGCATTAAAAAATGAAAACGTTAAAAAAATAGTTCAAGTTGGCGTTAGAGATTTTTGTGATGATGAAATGGTAATCATTAATAATTCAGATAGGAGAGTGGTTACATTTTTTAATCACGAATTAAAAGATGCCGTATATAATGGGATTAATTGGACTGCAATTTGTCGCCAAATTGTGGAGGAGCTGCCGAAAAATGTTTATATTAGTTTTGATATCGATGGTTTAGATCAGCGCTATTGCCCAAACACGGGAACACCAGTTCCAGGTGGATTAGCATATGAACAAGCCGTTTATTTATTAAATGAAATTATTACTTCAGGCCGCACCATTATTGGGTTTGACCTTGTTGAGGTTGCGCCAGGCGCAGATGAATGGGATGCAATTGTTGGTGCACGATTACTTTATAAAATGTGTAATCTAATACTAAAAAGTAAAACGAATGCGTAATATTTTATTTTTAATTTGCAGTTTATTATTTGCATGTGATGGAGACATTCAGCAAAATGAATTGCCGATAAATAAATATGCATATTTTGATGGCAACGAGAAAGAAATAGTAGATTTCGATAAGTACAATGCGACTGTGCTAACTTACTTATCGCCTGAATGTCCGTTAAGTGAAAATTACACAAAAACAATAAACGACCTCGAGCAAACATTTCAGCATAATAATATTCGTTTTATTAATGTTTTTGCTGGTAAGTATTATTCGCGAGCTGCAATAGATAGTTTTAAAATTGCCTATGCACTTACACAAAGTGAAATTTATGATGAAACATTTATTCTAGCTCAAACATTAAATGCTTCAGTTACACCTGAAGTATTTGTTATTAATGCAAAAGGCGAATTAGTATACGCTGGCGCTATAGACAATTGGGCGGTAGATTTAGGACAAAAGCGACAAGTTATTACGGCGTTTTATCTTAATGATGTTTTAGGCGCTATAGTTAATAATACACCAATTCCATATTCAAAAACAACGGCTGTAGGTTGTTTTATAGAAACAAAAAAAAGTAAGTAACGCATGCTCAAAAAGTGGTTAACCTATATAATTGTTATTATAATACATATTGCTATTTTTTTTCCATCTTGTAAGCAGACAGGTGGCAACGATGATAAAGATTTGATACTTCCTGAGCAAATTACTTTCAGCGAACATATAGCACCAATTATTTATGAAAATTGCACGCCTTGCCACAGGAATAATTCAGCAGGCCCATTCTCATTTACGAATTATGAGGAGGTAAAGGCAAAGGCAAAAACAATAGTGAAAGTTACCCAGTCGCGGTTTATGCCGCCTTGGCCTGCAGATCCTAATTATAGTAGTTTTAAAGAAGAGCGAATTTTGTCGGAATTTGAAATTGCCTTAATAAAAGGTTGGGTAGACATGGATTGTTTAATTGGCGATGCAACTAAAATTCCAGCGCTACCTGATTATCCCGAAGGGTCGCAAATTGGTATACCTGATTTGGTACTGAAATTCCCAGAAATACAACTAGAAGGGAATAATAAGGATCATTTTTTTCTAGTTAAAATTCCATATGATATACCCGAAGACAAATATGTAAAAATAATAGAATTTATTCCCGGAACAAAAAAATTGGCACATCACATGAATGCTAATTTGATTGAGTATATGCCAGGAAAAAAGAAAAATGTTTTTGACGGAGAAAAGGTTATTGCCACAAATCTTGCAGAGAATGCAGATAAGGTGCAAACTGCAATGGATAATAAAAATGATGATGGTAGTTATCCAACGTTGGTTCCTTTAGTTTGTAATTATTTACCAGGTGTTTCACCAGCAAAATATCCTGCTGGAATTGGAGGATTTAGAATGAGCAAGCAAGGTGCATTTTTTATTAATGATTATCATTTTGGTCCTACACCAAAAGCAGTTATTGATTCGGGTTCCATTTTGAATATCTTTTTTGCTGATGCTCCACCGAAACGTCCAACTTACGAAATATTAATGGGTTCACTTGGTGTTGCACCGGTTAAACCAGCATTGGTTATTCCGGCAAACGAGGTGAAAACTTTTTCGATTGATTACATCGTTCAAGATGCCATGAGTGTGCTTACGGTTAATCCGCACATGCACTTGTTAGGGAAGTCGTTTATTGCTTATGCCGTAACATCAAAAGGCGATACCATTCCTATGATAAGCATTCCAAAATGGGATTTTAGGTGGCAGTTTTTTTATACTTATAAAAAAGTATTGGTAATACCTGCTGGCTCAACTGTTCACGTAGAAGGCACTTATGATAATACAGAGAAAAATATTAATAATCCCTATTTTCCACCTCAAGTTATAATTGACCGTGGCGACAGGTTCGATTCGATGAAAACAACAAATGAAATGTTGCAATTTATTATCACCTTTATGGAGTATCAACCAGGTGATGAAAATTTAAGCCTGGAATAAATTTACATTTTGGGAAAATATCTTCCTTACATAACTAGACCGATTTTGGTGCTCAGCTTTGTCAGCTTATTTACTGATATGGCAAGTGAAATGTTATATCCAATTATGCCGGCATTTTTAAAATCGATAGGATTTTCTATTTTACTTATTGGATTTTTAGAAGGATTCGCTGAAATGGTTGCAGGACTGAGTAAAGGTTATTTCGGACAATTATCAGACGTTAGGCAAAAGCGATTGCCATTTGTGCAGTTAGGTTATTTATTGAGTGCGATATCAAAACCCATGATGGCTGCATTTACTGCTCCGCTTTGGATATTTTTTTCGAGAACTATCGATAGAACTGGCAAAGGACTTCGCTCTGCACCAAGAGATGCATTATTGAGCGCAGCTGCTACAAAAGAAAATAAAGCTAAGGTTTTCGGTTTCCACCGCAGCATGGACACATTTGGCGCTGTTATTGGTCCATTGTTGGCTTTGTTATTCCTGTATTTTTATCCTGGCGAATACAATACTTTATTTTTAATCGCATTTATTCCAGGAATTATTGCTGTTTTGTTAACGCTAACAGTAAAAGAAAAAGTCGGCAAACCTAAGCTTGAAAAAATCAATTTCTTTTCATTTCTAGGTTATTTGAAACATGCTGAACAAGATTATAAAAAATTGTTGAAGGGATTATTGTTATTCGCATTAGTTAACAGTTCAGATGTTTTGTTATTACTTAAAATGAAAGAAGCAGGGGTTGATGACTTATTGATAATAATGATTTATATTTTTTACAATTTGGTTTATGCACTCGCCGCTTTTCCAGCAGGCATTATTGCTGATAAAATTGGCATGAAGCCAACCTTTATTTTCGGATTGGTGCTTTTTGCATTGGTTTATGTTGGATTTACTTTTGTTGAAGACACTAATTGGTTTTGGCTACTATTTCTCGTATATGGATTATATGCAGCTACAACCGAGGGAGTGGCTAAAGCTTGGATTACCAACATTGTAAGTACAGGAACAGCGGGTACTGCAATTGGTGCATATACTGGACTGGCAAGCATTGCAGCCTTTGTGGCCTCAGCAACTGCAGGTGTGTTATGGACCGTTTTTGGCTCTGAATTTGCCTTTGGTTTTACCGCATTAACCGCAGCTGGAGTTGCCATTTATTTAGGTTCAATCCGCTTTGGAGTTAAAAGCACATCTTAAGAGACTTCAATTCCCAAAATACGGCGTATATTCGCATCTATTCGGGATGAAAATCATGAAGACCAAACTACTCCTCCAAAAATACAATTCAAATGCCTGTCTTATTTCACTTTTCATATTGCACATCCCTGATTAAATGCGTTTATTAGACAGAATCAAAGGAACTAATTTGATTACATCGGCTAACCTCGGTATAAGAGGTGCTACGTTAATTGGTAAGTTTCTGTTAGTGTATTTTCTGGCTGATCAGCTCACGGTTGAACAAAATGGTGTTTGGGGAATTTTTACTACATCTATCGCATTGTCGCTATACGTTGTCGGGCTCGATTTTTATACTTATTCAACACGCCGTATTCTCGATTATGATGTTGCCGACCGCAGTCCAATGTTGCGCGACCAATTAGTATTTTATTTTATTAGCTATTTGGTATTATTTCCAATTTTGGGATTGTTATTCGTATTTAATGTTATTGATGAAAAATTTGCGATTTTCTTTTATGCGATATTAATTTTCGAGCATTTATCACAGGAAGCCTATCGTACGTTTGTAGTTTTTTCGAAACCAATAATTGCTAATATTATCCTGTTTATGCGAACGGGCTCCTGGGCTTATTTATTATTGATTTTATGGACGGCTGGAGTCGACGAGCTTAAGAGTTTGAAATGGGTATATCTGTTTTGGCTTACCGGAGGAATTACTGCCGTGCTCATTTCTTTATTTTTTCTTGCCCAATTTAAATTTAAACCGGTTAGGCATATCCCTATCGATTGGAAATGGATTCGGCAAGGCATAAAAGTGAGTTTGTTATTTTTTATTGGCACTGTGGGTTATAAAATAATTGAATTTGCAGATAGATATTTTATCGATTTTTATCATACCAAGGAAGAGGTTGGTGTGTATACATTTTACGCCAATATGTGCAATATCATAGAAACCTTTGTTCATACGGCAGTCATTATAATTTTTTCACCTCGCCTCATCGAAACGTTTCATAAAAGCAACTACGATTACCGCAAAACACTTGGGCAGTTTGCAAAGCAAGTTGTTATTTATACAATAATAATTGGCGTAGCGCTTGCTGTGTTTATTGTTCCATTATTAAAATCGTTAGAGAACGATGAATACATTAAAGATTATGATGCGTTTATTGTATTAGTACTTTCTAAAATGGTTTTGAACTTCTCCTTAATTTTCCACTATATCCTTTACGTACGAAAAAACGATTTCCCTATCATCAAAGCTACTATTATTGCCTCAGTTATCAATATCCTGCTTAATTTTATATTAATTCCTACTATGAGTATTATGGGCGCTGCAATAGCAACCTTAATCAGTTTCCTAATTATGATGCTCATGAAAATGTATTACAGCAGAAATTTACCTGAAGCAAAACAAATTATATACCTTCGTTTTTTACGTCACCGACACGCAAATAAAAAAACACCACTTAACTGATAAAGCTGAATGAAGACCTACTTTGATAGTATTGAATGGTACGACTACTTGATTTTCCTGTTTTATAATGGCGTGTTTTCCTATCTGCTTAACAGATTAGGCGATGTTTTTCTTGGTATCTCTAAAAAAGCTAACTTGGTGCTTTTAGTCATTTTTCAATTCTACTTTCTTTTGGTAATTGGCGATAGTTTATTTAATTTCTTACCGTATTTACCCGATACTGATTTATATTCCTTCATGATTAGCAGCGGAAAATATCCAGAAACATCTTCCGAGAATATTTTGGCATTGTATTACATGACTTTATTTATTGGAACCATTTGCTTAAATAGCCCAGTTATTTATGTGTTTTTCTGCATATTTTTATTTATTGTTTCCTTAATGATATTTATTCGTGCCTGGAAAAAAGCAAATCCTTCTTTTAACGAAAATGGTGAACTAGTTGCCGCGCTGCTGATGTTAGCCTGGCCAGCATCAACTGTTTATATGACTGCACCGTTGCGTGAAGCTTTTATTATTTTTGGATTCTCATTATTTTTTAATGGATTCATAAATTTCTTGTATCGCAAAGAATTAAAATCACTCATTATTGGAAGCTTAATTATTTGTGCCATTCGGTTACAATTAATCGTTTTGGTTTTCCCGGTATTGGGAGCGCTCGCAGTTTATAAATTAAAGATTTCAAAAATTGCTAAGGTGGCTATACTTATGGGAGTTAGCATAATTGCATATCTAGCCGTTCGCTATATCTTGGTTGAACAACCACTGTCACCTGAAGCAATGGCAGCTTTGCGCAACCGCAATTTATTAAGCGCAGGCCCGCTTGGATACGGTAACGTGTCCTGGCATTCGTATTTGGATATGGCTAGAGATTATCCTTTCATTATCCTTCAATTCTTGTTTAGTCCGCTACCTATATTTGTTCAAAATAATCCACTTGAAACATTTATTCCGTTTTTAGACTGCCTCTTTTTAATTGGATTAATGACCCTAGTTGGTATAAGATTTCGCTTCCATTTACGCAATAATTTGCCATTGTTGTTATTCATGCTGTTCTATATTGTTTTATTTGGTGGATATGAATATCACCTTGGCGGAGCAGTAAGGCACCGCATGCCATTAACCATCCTATTTATTCTACTCGCAGCACAAACGCTGAGTAATATACTTTTCAAGCAAAAGATAAATGAAAAAGCTGAGCATCCTGCTGTCGACAATTAACGACAGAATATTTGACACGGCAATAATTTTGCAACATCAGTTTGAAAATGCTGAATTTATAGTTGTGCATCAAATTACTGATTTATCGAAGAAAGATACTTATAGTAATTTTTACAATAAATTCGACAATCAACAGGTTCGTTTTATTGTGCAATATGCAAAAGGAACAGGTAAAAGTAGAAATACAGCAATGGCAAACGCTGAAGGCTCACTGATGTATTTATGTGATGACGATTTGATTTTGAAACCCGATTTTTATTCCACCATTTTAGAAGCTGCAGATGATAATCCTGCTATCGATATTTTCACCTTTAAAATTGAAACTACCGAAGAGAAAGCTTTTAAAGATTATCCGAATACGAGTTATCAGCACACAATTAGAACTACAGCTAAAGTGAGTATTGTTGAGATGCTAATACGGAAATCGGCATACGATAATGGCATGATACAATTTGACGAACGCTTTGGCTTGGCAACGGTTTATAATACTGGTGAAGAATTTGTTATGCTTACCGATGCGTTGCGCAAAGGTGCAAAGGCTATGTTTATTCCAAAGTTTATCGCACAGCATCCACCAATTAGTTCAGGTAAAATATTTAATGAGGCAGTTGCTTTTGATAAAGGTGCCATGACTGCCCGTGTTTATGGATGGAAGTTTATTGCCGTGAACACACTTTTTGCTGTTCGAAAGTATAAAACGTATCGCAACAGCATCGGATTCTTTAATTTTATTATTCAAATGTTTAAAGGTAGCTTCCATTTTCTTAAACATGATTAATCCACAAGTATCTATAATAATGCCGATTTATAATTCGGAAAAGTATCTTGCAGATGCTGTTAAGTCGGTTATTGCGCAAACCTATAGTTTTTGGGAACTTATATTAATTGATGATAATAGCAGCGATGGCTCGAAAAAAAATGCTGAGCATTTCAAAAGTGAAGAACCGCGCATCAAACTCGTTTGCTTAAATACTAACAGTGGAGCTGCAGTTGCAAGAAATGCAGGTATATTAATGGCTACCGGAAAGTATATTGCGTTTTTAGATGCGGACGATTTATGGTTGCCCGAAAAATTGGAACATCAAGTTCATTTTATGGAGAATTCGGGTATTGCTTTAAGTTGCACTTGGTATAAAGCGATAGCACATGATGGAAACGAATTAAATAAAATAATTAAATCGCAACCCAATATCAGCTACAAGCAATTGTTGAAAAGCAATACTATTGGATGCCTAACTGCTATGTATAATGTTGAAGTTTGTGGTATACAACTAATGCCACTGATACGCAAACGACAGGATTACGGACTGTGGTTAAATATTTTAAAATCAGGCCATCAAGCAGCTTGTATACCGCAAGTTTTAGCAGTCTATCGCACAGGCGCTAATTCGTTATCTAATAATAAGTTCAGTGTGCTAAAATATAACTGGCAATTGTTACGGAAGCACCAAGGCTTGTCGTTTTTTGAATCACTTTATTATTTCTGCTGTAATTTGTTAAACAAAATATTTAAATATTTACACTAATGCAAAAAGCAATTATTTTCGGCGCATCGGGATTAACCGGATCTGGTTTATTACAGATTTTATGTGATGATAATTATTATACAGAAGTTATTTGTTTCGTGAGGAAACAAATTCATGTAATTAATGGTAAACAAGTTAATGTAATAACCGATTTTACCGATTTAGATCAATATGCCAATATGTTTAATGGTGCAGATGTATATTGTTGTTTAGGAACTACCAATAAGCAAGTAAATAATAACAAAGATGCCTATCGCGAAGCAGATTTATTTCGTCCGATGCGTATTGCAATGTTGCTCAAGCAAAATGGTGGCAAACAATTATTGATTATTTCTGCAATGGGTGCCAATGCTAAATCTAAAATATTTTATAATAAATTGAAAGGTGAATTGCAAGATAAATTAATGGCCATGCAACTACCAGGATTGCATATTTTTCAACCTTCATTATTATTGGGTAATCGTCAGGAAGTTAGAAATGCCGAGCGTTTCGGGCAATTTGTAATGACATCAATAAAACCTTTGTTGTTAGGCCAACTAAAAAAGTATCGCGCTATAAAGGCTTATGACGTTTCTTTAGCGATGTTTATTATTGCGAGAAAAAATATAATCGGAAATCATATTTATACATCAGATATTATTCAGCAAATAGCAGATGCAAGATAATGCAAAATCACATATCACCAATTTCGTAAAAACAAGTGCAGCTGATGCCGGGTTTTCATTTTGTGGTATAGCTAAAGCTGAAAAATTAGAAAACGAAGCGCGATTATTGGAAACTTGGTTGCAACAAAACCGTCATGGTAATATGCAATACATGGAAAATTATTTTGATAAAAGAATTGATCCCACATTATTAGTTCCGGGAGCTAAATCAGTTATCAGTTTAATGTATAATTACTATACTACTGCTAATCAGCAATCAGATTATAAATTGGCAAGCTATGCCTTTGGCGAAGATTATCACCATGTAATTAAAGCCAAACTTAGCAGTTTAATCGATACATTGCAAACAACAATTGGTCAATTTGAAGCCCGTATTTTTGTTGACTCAGCGCCAGTTTTAGAAAAAGCTTGGGCCAAACGCAGCGGAGTAGGCTGGCAAGGAAAAAATACGAATATCATTAATCCTAAATCAGGGTCTTTCTTTTTTCTTGCAGAAATTATTTGTGATGTTGAATTTGATTATGATGGCCCAATTAAAGATTATTGCGGAACATGCACTGCTTGTGTAGATGCTTGCCCAACCGAGGCACTTAATACGCCTTATCAAATTGATGCATCTAAATGTATCTCATATTTAACTATCGAATTAAAAGACGCACTTATTCCTGAAACCTTCGCTGGAAAAATGGATAACTGGATTTTTGGATGCGATATTTGTCAGACTGTTTGTCCTTGGAACCGTTTTTCGAAACAGCATGAGGAGCAGCGGTTTAATCCAAAGCAAGCATTACTGGGCATGACAAATAATGATTGGAGAGAAATTACTGAAGATGTTTTTAAGGAGTTGTTTGGTAAATCGGCTGTTAAGCGTACAAAATATTTGGGGTTAGAGCGGAATATTAAGTTTGTTGGTGGGTGATATTGGGTATTCTATTGGCATGTTGTAAGTGGATGGAATCAGCAAGTAGCCGGAGCCGAATGGGAGATTCGACATTGCTTTTTGAATTAGGAGTCAGACAGGTGTTTAGGGCAAATAATTACTGTTGCATTCAGACTAATATTATATCCACGCATTTTTGCATCGGGCTCTGATACTGTATTTTGCCATATATATGCGAGCTGTGATAGTTCATTTTTCCCATAAATTGGAATGTCAATTTCGGGTGTTAATGCAATTCCTACAGGTCCTAAAAATAATGCGAAACGCATGAATAAATTAATGGTTGGATTTACATTATTTATTACTTCGAGGTCTTCATAATCAAGAAATTTAAAGTCAGGGGTTGCACTTTTTTGATACCGAAGTACGTAATAATTGAAGGCATTTAAATCCATACCGATTTGAACATCTAAGACCTCCGAATGCACTACCGTAAGCATTGGCCCAATTCCAAAACCGCCGTAATGCACTGATAGTCTTTCATAAGATAATACTCCCGTATAAGGATTTATTCCGGAACCCGTTGGCTCGGCTCTCAATGCCTGAATCACAAAATAGACACCAAATGGACTATCTTGACTACCTTGATATCCAAACGAAAAGCGATAACCATGCGCACCACGCACACTTGGCATTTCTTCAGTAAGCCATTGGTGGCCTGTGTTATAATCTGCAATAGTTGAATTTAAACCCGCGGTGTTTAGAAATATACCTGTTTTATATCCTCCTTCAATATATCCTTGTGCCGTTGCGAAATTTGAATTCAAAAGGAAAACACCCATGAAAATACAGAGTTTATATATTGGTTTTAGCATCTACAAATATGCAATATATATTAGGGTTTATTATTTTTATTTTTTGGGAAAATAAATTGGTTTCCCAATATAGTGGGTAGAGGTATTTTTATAATTTTTTTTTTAGCGGACAGCGTCCTTAGTGTGTCGCAGGCGAATCGGAGATTTGGCAGAGCAGAGCTGAATTATTAAAGTTAGTGTATACGGTCGCCACTTATGGTAAGATTGTTTATTACGGTGGCTTCGAATTGGAGCCATTCTTGCCAGCGCGTTTTTACTTTTTCTTGGTTGACATAAGTATTGGCTAATTCGATGAATAAAACATAATGACCTGCTTCGCTTATCATAAATTCATGATAGAAATTACGAAGGTTTTCGTCTTCGAGGCCTTCACTTAATAATCGGAAACGTTCACAACTGCGTGCTTCAATTAAAGCAGCCATCAGCAATTTTTCGAGTAATTGATCTTCTCGGCTACCACCTTTTTTCTGAAATTTAATTAATTGTTGCACATAAAGATCATTGCGTTGCCTGCCGAGTTTGAGATTTCGCTTTTTTAATTCCTTTAATACCAACCTGAAATGCCCCCATTCTTCTGTAACTATCGGGGCAACTTTTTCAATTAGTTCCTCTTTATCCGAAAAAAATTGAATAAGTGAAATACAGGTTGAAGCTGCTTTTTGCTCGCAATAGGCATGATCGGTGAGTATTTCAGCCAAACTTTTTTCAGCAAGATTCACCCAGCGGGGGTCTGTTGGTAATTTTAAGCCTAACATTTTAGATATTTGCTACAAATTTACAAATGCCATCGAAGATTTTGATTGTTCGTTTTAGCTCCATTGGAGATATCGTGCTCACAACACCAGTACCGAGATGTATCAAACAGCGATATCCAGATGCAATTATACATTACGCTACTAAATTACAGTATGCGAGTCTGCTCGAGGCTAATCCCTACATTAGTAAAATACATACGCTTGAGGATAAAAAATTGCCAGATTTAATGCAGCGACTTGATGATGAAAAATTCGACCTAATTATCGACCTTCATAATAACTTGCGCACGTTTCTTATTAGAACAAATTTGGGTATTGAAAACAGAATTTTTAATAAGTTAAATTTCAGCAAGTGGTTAATAGTTAATTTTAAAATTAATAACTTACCGCATCTGCATATCGTAGATAGATATTTGGCAACATTAAAAGATTTTGATGTTGTAAACGATGATAAGGGTTTAGATTATTTTATTCCAGAAAAAGATAATGTAGATATTGCTATTTTACCCGAGCAATTTAAAAATGGATATATCGCTTTTGTAATCGGTGCAATGCACAATACTAAAAAATTAACAATAAATAAAGCAATTGAATTATGCAGTAAAATTAAATTGCCAATTGTATTAATAGGAGGGAAGGCAGATGTTGAAACAGGCGAAGCTATTATAGCAGGAAGCAACAGTACATTATTTAATGCCTGCGGGAAATTCAATCTGAACCAAAGTGCATCACTCATAAAACAATCACAAAAAGTTGTTGCCCACGATACTGGAATGATGCACATAGCAGCAGCGCTTAAAAAGGAAATAATTTCTGTTTGGGGAAACACCATTCCTGAGTTTGGCATGTATCCATACTACGGTGCTAACTTGACCCTCGAAAATCAGAAACTTACCAATCACCTTTTGGAAGTTAAGGGTCTAAAATGTCGCCCCTGCTCAAAAATTGGATTCGATAGTTGTCCTAAAGGTCATTTCAATTGCATTGAGCAACTCGACTTGAGCAGATTTGAGGCTTAAGTGCACTTGCAACCTTCAATAGGCAAATGCTGTCAAATCATTGTATATTGCTTAACTTTGCACCCTAAAATTTTGTATCCGATGGACGAGCGTGAATTGCTGAATATTTCGCCTATTGATGGGCGCTACCATAGTAAAGTGGCTGAATTAGGGCAGTATTTTTCGGAATACGCACTGATGAAGTTCAGAATTTATGTGGAGGTGGAATATTTTATTGCACTTACCGAATTGCCAATTCAGCAGTTAAAAGACTTCGATTCCGATAATCGCGGAAAATTAAGATTCATTTATAAAAGATTTAATGTTGAAGAATGCCTTCAGATTAAAGCGATAGAAAGCAAAATTAATCATGACGTAAAGGCTGTTGAATATTTTATTAAGGACAAATTTGATGAACTTGGTTTTGGAAAGTGGAAAGAATTTATTCATTTCGGTTTAACTTCTCAAGATATAAATAATACAGCCATCCCTATATCGCTGCGCGATGCATTAATTGATATTTATGCACCGCAGTTAGAGGATTTAATTAATACACTCAGCGAATTAGCAATTCAATGGACAAAAATTCCAATGCTTGCACGCACACATGGTCAACCAGCATCCCCAACTATGCTGGGTAAAGAAATTAGAGTGTTTATTGAACGCTTAAGTAAGCAACGCAATGTATTTAATGCAATTCCGTTCAGTGCTAAATTTGGTGGTGCTACAGGCAATTTTAATGCACATTTTGTGGCGTATCCAGATATTGATTGGATTTCATTTGCCGATGAGTTTGTTTCGTCTCGTTTAGGTTTAGAACGTTGTCGTTATACTACCCAAATTGAACATTACGATAACATGGCCGCAGCTTTCGATGGTTTAAAACGGATTAATACCATTTTAATTGATATGAGTCGCGATTTGTGGACTTATATATCGATGGATTATTTTAAGCAACGAATTAATAAAGATGAGGTTGGTTCTTCAGCCATGCCACACAAGGTTAATCCAATCGATTTTGAAAACGCAGAAGGCAACTTGGGCATTGCCAACGCAATGTTTGAACATCTTTCAGCTAAATTACCTATATCGCGTTTACAGCGCGATTTAACTGACTCAACTGTGTTACGCAATATAGGAGTGCCAATGGCACACACGATTTTAGCTTTCAAATCGATTGCACGCGGTTTAAAAAAATTGCAAGTAAATGAGCAGAAAATCCACGACGATTTAGATAATAATTGGGCAGTTATAGCCGAAGCCATTCAAACTATTTTACGCCGCGAAAATTATCCTCAGCCTTATGAGGCACTTAAAAATTTAACGCGTAATGGCGAAACAATTACTAAGGCTACTATGAAAAATTTTATTGAGGACTTAGATGTTGCTGAAGAAATTAAAGCACAATTGCGAGGAATAACGCCGTTTAATTATACGGGAATTCGCTATTTCTAAAAATTATTAATTATTACTTATTCTTTATTTATGCCTTCAACACCGCTGGTTACAAATGTTGACTTTTATATCAATAAAGACGGGTTACTCGTTTTTACTGCCAAGTATTTATCCGACCGCGGATATTGTTGTAGCAATGGTTGCTTGCATTGCCCGTACAAGCAAATTAATCCTGAGAAATAAATTATTATCGCACCTTGTATACCATTGCCTTTGGCGAAATTTTAATTATGCTATCAATTAAATCTTATTGCTTTAATTGGCAATATTTTAGAGACAAATAGCGAAGGGATAATTAGGAATAAAATGGAAATTACAAACGTGCCAATATTGATTGATAATACCCACAGCAAATTTATTTGTACCGGCGCAACCGACACGTAGTATGATTCTTCGGGTAGTTTTATGAATCCGAATTGTTGCTGTAGAATGCACAATCCTATGCCAATAATATTTCCCCAAAGCATGCCTCGGAATATAATATTAGCAGCATTCAGCAAAAATATTTTTCTGATTGAATTATTTGATGCGCCAACTGCTTTTAAAATACCAATCATGTTAGTTCTTTCCAGAATTAAAATTAATAATGAGGTTACCATATTAATGAGTGCAACTAAAACCATCAATGTTAAAATAATCCACTCATTTACCTTTTGCAGATTTAACCAATCGAATACACTAGGAATAATTTCCTGTATAGTTTGAACCTCCCAAAACGGGTCCGCTGCTTTATCAATTTTAGTTTCTATTGTTTTTAAATCGGCGGGGTTATTAATAAAAATATCGTATCCGCCAATTTGGTCAGGGCTCCAATTATTTAAACGCTGTATGTGACGAATATCTACAAGAATAAAAAGTTTGTCAAATTCTTCGAGTCCCGTATTGTATATACCATTAATGCGCAAGCGACGATACATTTGTTCGTATTCGCCGCTTTCGTTTTGATCTATAATATGAATTAATACGCTATCACCAACTTGAAAATCTAAGCGTTCGGCAGTTGATTTTGATATTACTGTTGAGCGACTTACGTCGGATTGCGTTAAATCTATATTTTCACCTGCTATAATATATTTATCAAATTGATTCCAATCGAAATCTGCTCCAACACCTTTCATTATAATACCTTCAATATCGGTCTTCGTTTTCATGATGGCAGCTTTCCTAGCATAAACCTGAACCGAATTTACGCCGGGAATGGCAGTAACTTTCTGAACAAATTCAGCATCGCGATAAATAGGTTCATCATCAAAAGAATTGCGCAAACTTTGTTTAGCCACGTTTACATGTCCCCAAAAGCCATATACCTTTTCTGAAATTGTAGCTCTAAAACCATTAACTAACGAAGTTGATATCAGCATTACCGCAAGGCTCAAGGTGATGGCAATGCGTGCAATAGCAATGATTAATCGCGAAAACGAACGTTGTTTATTGTGAATAATCTTACGGGTGATAAAAAATTCGAACCACATCACTATTTACTTTATAACTTTGGCCTTACTTTTGAATGAAACATGCGTATGTCGATATTAGCTATAGCTTTTACCTTATTTTCTGTTTCAATTGCGTGTAAAAATAGTGATTCTGCAATTGATGTTCCAAGTACTGCTAAGGTTCCGCAGCAAAACGTTTATGCTTCAGATATTATTACCGGTGCTGAACAAACGGATTTGTATTTTCCGCTGATAAAAGACAAGTATGTTGCATGTGTAGTTAATCAAACCTCTATGATTGGCAATAAACACTTGGTAGATTCACTTATTGGAGCAGGAATTAAGATTGCCACCATTTTTGCACCCGAACATGGTTTTCGGGGAACAGAAGACGCTGGGGCAACGATTTTAAATGCTAAAGATAACCGAACGGGCTTGCCAGTGTTATCGCTCTATGGTGCAAAAAAGAAGCCTACACAACAAGATTTAGTAGATGCTGAAGTAGTAATTTTTGATATTCAAGATGTTGGCGCGCGATTTTATACTTATATTAGTTCATTGCACTATGTAATGGAAGCTTGCGCAGAATTAAATATTCCGTTAATTGTGCTCGATCGTCCTAATCCCAATGGCTTTTATGTTGACGGTCCAGTTTTGCAAAAAGCATATGCGTCGTTTATTGGCATGCATCCTATTCCTGTTGTGCATGGTATGACAATAGGCGAATATGCGCAAATGATAAATGGAGAAAAATGGCTGGCAAATGGTGTGCAATGCAAATTAACCGTAATTAATTGCAAAAATTACGACCATAAAAAAATGTATGCTGTACCAATTCCGCCATCGCCAAATTTAAAGTCAATGCAATCTATTTATTTGTATCCTACGCTTTGCTTTTTTGAGGGAACAAATGTTAGTGTTGGCCGAGGAACAACTAAACCATTTGAAATTATAGGAACACCGTATATTAAAGAAACGGGATTTACATTTACCCCAAGCAGCGGCCCAGGTGCCAAAACGCCATTTTTACAAAATATGAAATGTTATGGATTTGATTATTCAGGTTTGCCTTTAGATAGTGTAAGCAATGGCGCAATTAATTTGACTTTGTTAATTGACATGTATGCGCGTTTCGAAGATAAAAGTAAATTCTTCTTAACAAATAATTTCTTTACAAAACTCGCAGGAAGTGAAGAGCTAATGATACAACTAAAAGCAGGTTTATCTGCCGATGAAATTCGCTTGAGTTGGCAAGATGATATTACTGCATTTAAAACAGTTAGAAAAAAATATTTACTTTATCCCGATTTCGAATAATGACTGCAAAATTACGCATCATATACATGGGCACACCTGAATTTGCTGTGGGCGGATTAAAAGCATTGGTCGACAATGGTTTTAATGTTGTTGCTGTAGTAACTGCTCCAGATAAGCCATCAGGAAGGGGTTTGCATGTTCAGCAATCTCCCATTAAACAGTTTGCTGTTGAACATGCAATTCCAGTTTTGCAGCCAGTTAAATTAAAAGACCCCGGGTTTGTAGCATCGCTTCAGTTGTTTAAGGCAGATTTACAAGTTGTAGTTGCCTTTAGAATGTTACCTGAAATAGTGTGGACTATGCCACGTTTAGGAACATTAAATTTGCATGCTTCGCTCTTACCTGATTATCGCGGAGCGGCACCAATAAACCATGCAATTATTAATGGCGAAACTGTTACGGGTGTTACTACGTTTTTTTTACAACACGCCATTGATACTGGTGATATTATTTTTAAAGAACAAGTAAATATTGCGCCTGATGATAATGCAGGTACCTTGCATGATAAATTAATGTCGGTTGGTGCGCAATTAATTGTAAAAACGGTGCAATCAATCGCCGACAATAATTATAAAACTACACCACAATCAGGTATTTCAAATAAAATAGCACCTAAAATATTTAAAGAAACCTGCATGATTAATTGGCATCAGCATGCAGACACAATTAATAATTTTATTCGTGGGTTATCACCATATCCTGGCGCGTATACAATTTTGCATAATAAGATATTGAAAATTTATGCAGCGGTTCCCGAAATTGTAACACATCAAATCCCAGCAGGAACATTCGAATCGGATAATGCAAAATACCTCAAGTTTGCTACTGCCGATGGGTTTATCAATATAACAGCACTCCAAGCAGAAGGCAAAAAAAGAATGTTAATAGCAGATTTTTTAAGAGGGAATAAATTGTGATAGTTTAACCAAAATAAATTAATAGGTTGGTTGATTTGCTGATTGCTATTGATTAAATTCAAAATAAGCAATAGCAATCGTAACATATTATAACATGTAATTAAAGCAGATGTTTTCTTCCACTAACATGCTCTTTTCAAATTGTTTGCTATAAGGGTTAAACCCAACTAAATTAATAGTTTGGTTGATTGGCTAAGGTCTATTATAGCTTAATTTGGGTTAATTTAGGATGAAACGACTTGAAATTAACAAAGGCATAAGATTTTATGTGGGTTTAATAGAATGATGCCTTGCAGCGGCTACTTCCCAAGTAAAAATGTGATAGGAATATGTAACCGTTCGCTCCATGCTGGCTCTGTATGTGCTGCTCCTTCAAATTTTAGTGTAGTCCAGTTGGCTGCCTTAAAATGTTTCTTTTTCATAACTCCATCAATCTTTAATTGATGTGGTTCATAATATTGATCAAGAGTTTTTGTTCCATAATCGAAATATATTTTATGATTTTTTGGAGATGGCAAATTTTTGCGTGCGTACTGCACAAATGCCGCTGGAATTATTTCTTGGTCGGCTACCTTACTCCCTGGCCAATGAGTTGAAATACAAGCGGCACCACCAAATATTTCTGGGTATTCGCAAATGGCATAAAAAGAAATTAATCCACCCATACTTGAACCTGAAATAAATGTATTTACACTACCGGTAAATACCGCATAATTGCTGTCGATAAATGGTTTCAACTCAGTAACTATAAATTGTAAATATTCATCGCTTAGCGACTTTCCCATTAATTCGTTTTTAATCAATGTATCTTGCATTACTTTCGGCATGTACTGAATGGCTTTTTCAGGTAAATATTCTGATCGGCGATAAGCGCCGTTGTTCCAAATGCCAACCACAATACAATCTTTAATGCTTCCTTCAATTAGCAATTTAGTTAAAACTTCATCAACATGCCATTCCTGTTTATTCCAAGTAATTGTAGAATCAAATAACATTTGTCCATCGTGCATGTACAACACAGCATATTTTTTATTAGCAGTATAACCTGCAGGAAGCCATACATCAATATTGCGTGCATCAACAAATTTTGATGGGAAATTAGCATAGTGCTCAATTTGCCCACTGCTTACTTGTGGAATCTGCGCGATTGCATATTGATTTAAAGTGATAAACAATATAGTTAAAAATGCATATTTAGTTGCATTAATCATTTATTACTATTGGTATTGATTTAAATTGATGAGATTTATTATCGTGTATTGTAATATAGTATATTCCGGCACTCATTTGTTCAACTGGAATAGTTACAGCATGGTTAGTAATTTCATTAATATTAATAACTTCCATCATTGTTTGACCAATTGAATTTATTAAATTTATTGAGCTAACATTTGATGCTTTATTATTTAAATTTACTTGAATTGCACCGTTATTGTACGATGCAGTTGCATCAGGCAGCCAACTGCTTTCATTAATTGCTGTAGGCATATCACCTACAATAAATTTATGTTCATAATATTCACCAGCTAATTCACACGACCATGTCCATTCACCTTCAGGTGCACCACTTGGCAAAGTATACCACCAATACCAATACGATGCAACATAGTAATCAGCAGGCTGGTAAAATTCCCAGTCGTGCCAAATACTGCCATCAGCTTGCGTAATACGCAGATGACATAAATCGGTTCCCGATAAGTCTTTTGCATAAAGCAGAAAATAACAAACATCGCCGGGCATAAATGCATTCGATTCGTTTGTAATAGCTAATTCCGGACATGGCATAAATTCAGGAGGATTTACATTCGTTTGAATTTTATTTATTTGGGGTTCGATGTAATCATTTGGATCTGCCCACCAAGTAGTTGCATTTAAATCGTTGCAATCACCAGCAAATGGGTCAATAAGGTTATCGTCCGCATCATACACTTCGAAATGTAAATGTGGACCAGTGGAATTACCTGAGCTACCAATTGTGCCTAAATACTCACCTACTTCAACTAAATCGCCTAAACCTTTTGCTGTAACCGAGCCGTTTTTCAAGTGTCCATACCATGCCACCGAGCCATCGTCGTGCCGCACAAAAACTGCATTCCATGAGCCAGGATTAAAAGCACAATTTTGGTCGAAATTACCATCATAACGAGCAACAATTTGTCCAGGGGCCGCAGCAACAATTTTTACAGCGCCTGCTTCCATCAAATTCCAATCGAAAGGCCATAAAAAATAATCTATTCCTGCATGATTATATCCGCCTTCTGTGTCGTAAGTTCTGTTGCCACAATTCCAATCTAGTAATTGATTTGGATAGGCTGCGTTATGATCAACATAGTTTGAAATGGCATAAAAATTATATCCATCAAATCCATCATTCCATGCCATTGGAAATTGCAATGCAACTGCCGCGGTTTTTGTATTAGTAGGAAGTAATTTCCCCTGTTTTAGCAAGAGTGCTTCGTTTGCTTCAATATCAGCAAATATCGCTGCCCGTTGCTCAGCTGTCATGTCATCTTGTGGCAACATACTGTATTCACCACCAGAAAATTGCTGATTAAACTGCGCGTTTAATAAGCTATGCAAGGTGATTGATGCTATAAGCAGAAAGGTATGTTTCATAAGTTCAATTTTTATCGAAATTAATATAGTTTGGTGTAAAAGAAAAGCCTGATAAAGTTTTAGTAAACAAGCTTTTCAAAATTTCAATCTTGTATATTAAATAAAGTCAACCGACCTGTCCAACGCCTTTTGCAACCCTTCCGGTTTTTTACCTCCAGCTGTTGCAAAAAACTTTTGTCCACCGCCACCGCCCTCAATTTCTTTGCCTAACTCGCAAATGAGTTTCGATGCATCTAAATTGTTGGTTGCTACTAAATTATCACTAATCATAATTGTTAAAGATGCCTTATTTTGAATTTCGGCACCAATTACGCAGTATAAATTAGTTACTTCATTGCGCAATTCATACGCTAACTTTTTTATTAAATCGGCGTTAGGTAAGTCGATTATGGCACGAATAATATTAATGCCATTTTTAACTTCCGCATTCGCTATTAAATCTGCTTTTAGTTGACGCAATTGCAATAATTGATATCGCTCAATTTCTTTCTTTAAATTTCCATTTTCATCAACTAATGCGGCAATGCTTTTAATAATATCAGTGCCTTTAGTTAAAGCTGTAATTTCATTAATTGTATGTAACTGATTATCAATAAAATGTGCAACCGCTTCGCCTGTTATAGCTTCGATGCGCCGAATACCTGCAGCTACAGCACTTTCACCAACAATCTTGCAATATCCAATTTGGCCAGTTGCACCAACATGTGTTCCACCGCAGAATTCCTTGCTGTAATTTTCGTCTGCAATAACAACGCGAACTGTTTCACCATATTTTTCACCAAATAACATCATGGCTCCTAATTGTTGCGCTTCTTCAATAGCCATTACTTGCGTAACAACCGGAATGTTTTCGCGAATTTTCTTGTTTATTATTGTTTCAATTTGATGCAATTCGGCATCTGTTAATTTTGAAAAATGTGAGAAATCGAAACGCAAACGATCTGGGCCAACATAACTTCCTTTTTGCGCTACATGTGTGCCTAATACTTGTCGCAATGCTGCATGCAATAAATGCGTTGCTGTATGATTATAAGTGATATCGGTTCTTCTTTTTTCATCAACTTGTGCAAAAATATTTACATGTGTTTGTTCTGGTAATTGGTTTGTGAAATGTATAATTAAATCATTTTCTTTTTTTGTATCAATTACTCGAATTACATCGGCGTTAACAGATAAAAATCCGGTATCTCCGGTTTGTCCGCCACTCTCAGCATAAAAAGGAGTTTTATTTAATACGACCTGATATTGTGTTTCGTTTTTTAATTTAACGGAGCGCATTTTAATTATTTTCGCCTCACATAATAAAGCATTATACCCAACAAATTCAACGTTAGCGTCATTATTTATTATTACCCAATCGCCAGTTTCCATGCTAGTTGCATTGCGACTGCGGTCTTTCTGCTGCTGCATTTCAGCATTAAAGCCTTCTTCGTCGGTATCGAGTGCTGTTTCGCGCGCAATTAATGTTGTTAAGTCGAATGGAAATCCATAAGTATCATATAATTCGAATGAAACTTTAGCGGGGATAACATTTTGATTATTACTTTTTAATTCTGCAATTACTTCATTCAATCTTTTAATACCATTTTCTAAGGTTCTTAAAAAAGCAGTTTCTTCTTCAAAAATTACTTTGGCAACTAAATCGCGCTGCGCATACAATTCAGAAAATACATGATTAAATTGTTCAGCTAACACAGCAACTAATTCGTTGAAAAAAGGCTTCTTTAAATTTAGAAATGAAAATCCATAACGAATAGCTCTTCGCAATATTCTTCTAATAACATACCCTGATCCTGTATTCGAAGGCAACTGTCCATCTGCAATACAAAAACTTACAGCACGAATATGATCGCTTATTACCCGCATGGCAATATCGGTTTGCTCATTTTTGCCGTACTGGAATCCACTGAGTTGTTCCACTTTTTTAATTAGTGGCATAAATACATCAGTATCATAATTCGAAGATTTATTTTGCAATGCCCGCACTAATCTTTCAAAACCCATTCCAGTATCAACATGCTTATTAGGGAGTTCTTCTAATGAACCATCGGCTTTGCGATTAAATTGAATAAACACGTGGTTCCAAATTTCAATAACCTGAGGGTCGCTCGCATTTACTAAAGTTGCGCCATCAACAGCATTTCGTTCTGCATCGCTGCGCATATCGTAATGTATTTCGGAACATGGGCCACAGGGACCAGTATCACCCATTTCCCAAAAATTGTCTTTTTTATTGCCTTTTAATATATGGCTTTCATCGATAAACGATTTCCAAATTTCGAATGCTGCTGTATCAAAATCAAGATTTTCTTTGGCATCACCTTCAAAAACGGTAACGTATAACCGTGATTTATCCAGTTTGTAAACGCTGGTTAATAGCTCCCATCCCCAGGCAAGGCTCTCTTGTTTAAAATAATCGCCAAAACTCCAGTTGCCCAGCATTTCAAACATTGTATGGTGGTAAGTGTCAACACCAACTTCTTCTAAATCGTTGTGCTTACCTGAAACGCGTAAACATTTTTGCGTATCGGCAATGCGCGGATATTGCACTGGTTTATTGCCAAGAAACAAATCTTTGAATTGGTTCATGCCCGCATTCGTGAACATTAACGTAGGATCATTTTTCACTACAATCGGGGCTGATTCAACGATTTTGTGTTGTTTACTCTCATAAAATGCTAAAAAATGTTGGCGAATTTCTTGCGATGTCATAATAATGTTTACTGGCCTTCGTTTTGTTAATTGTAAAATTTTCTTTATTTTCGTGTCCCTTCCTGATTACACTACCATTAAGTTAAGCTGCAAAATTACAGAATCACAGTCGCATGGCGAAGAAGGTAAAGTATTTTTATAACCCGGCTAATCTCCGTTTTGAGAAGCACGTAACCCCAATGTGGGTATGGGCTTTACGCGTTACGGGTTGGATTTGCACTACAGGGGTTTTTGCCTTTTTAATTGTGTGGATAGCTTATTCATATTTTGATTCACCCAAGGAACGGTACCTCAAGAATCAGATTGCAGAAATGGAATTGGAGTTAGATTTCATGAATAATAAGATGGATACCATGAGTGTTATTCTTTCGGAACTGGCTGAGCGGGATGATAATATTTACCGGGTTATTTTTGAAGCAGAACCAGTTTCACGTAGTGAACGAATTGCTGGTATTGGGGGTAGCGACAGGTTTACGCGCATGAACAAGCTTGATAATGCTGAAATGTTGAAGAATACAGCCCTGAAGCAAGAATTAATGCGTCGGCAAATGGTTGTGCAGTCAAAGTCGTTCGATGAAATTACCCATTTAGTTACCACTAAAGAAAAATTGTTGGCACATACCCCCTCTATTCAACCAGTAAGTAACAAAGATTTGGAGCGTATTGCATCGGGTTTTGGATGGAGGATTCATCCTATTTATAAATTTGCGAAGTTCCATGAGGGCTTAGATTTCACAGCACCTAAAGGAACAGATGTATTTGCTACCGCAGATGGTACCGTTGCGCAATCTGATAATAATTCGAGCGGCTATGGCAATGTAATTGTAGTTGATCATGGCTACGGTTATAAAACGCGGTACGCACACTTAAGTGCTTTCAAAGTAAAGCAAGGTCAAAAAGTAAAACGTGGTGAATTGATTGGATTGGTTGGCAACTCTGGATTGTCAACGGCTCCCCATTTGCATTATGAAATTGAAAAGAATGGCGAAAAGGTTGACCCAATAAACTTTTTCTATAGCGACCTCACGGCAGAAGAGTATACACGCCTGATTGAATTGGCAAATAAATCGAACCAATCGTACGACTAAACCTGCTGATAATCATTCGATTACCAACATTACCTCACCAGTGTTTATATAAGATTTAATTGATATATTTGTAATTCAATTGAATATACACACAACATCAGTTTTAGCTATTCATGCCTTATAAAGAAAAGGAAATAGAAAAAATCTACTGGTCGATAGGGGAAGTTTCAGAAATGCTGGATCTCAGCTTTGCGCAAATTCGTTTATGGGAAAAAGAGTTTGATGTTTTCAATCTCAAGAAAAATAAAAAAGGCGATAGATATTTCACAAAAAAGGATATCGAAAACTTACGCGTAATAAAATATCTATTAAAGGAAAAAAAGTATACCATTAAAGGCGCACGCGAAAAACTAAAATCGAGTGCGGGAAAAACGGATACACAATTTCAAGCTGTTGAAGCATTGAAAAAAATTAGACAGTTTTTAACAGAACTAAAAGAGCAACTGTAGATAATATCTATTGCGCAGACATGAATTATTTCAATTTAATTCCCATTAAATGACAAAGGTCCGTTTGGTTTTTATTGGTTTATTGATACTAATTGGTGCAAAAATGCAGGCACAATCAATAACTTATTTTGAACCCGAAAATAGAAAGGGGCAATGCTATGTTTATTGGGGATGGAATCTTGATGCATATGCTAAATCAGATATCCATTTTTCTGGCGCCGATTACGACTTTACCTTAGATAATGTTGCTGCACTCGACCGTTAAAGCGATTTTGATTTTAAACTTTATTTCAATCCATTAAAAGTTACTATCCCGCAATATAATTTCATGGTAGGCTACTTTATAAATGAACATTATAATATTTCATTTGGTATAGACCACATGAAATAGGTAGCGCAACAATGGCAAAAAGTGATAATTAACGGTCAAATTGACCAAACAGAAACAATTTATGATGGCAATTATGCTAATGATAACATTATTATTAAACCCGGTTTCTTATCACTAGAGCATGCTGATGGGCTTAATTACATCAACTCAGAATTTAGACGAGTTGATAATTTAATTGCCACTAAGCACATTAGGGTAAACTTTACCGAAGGAATAGATGCTGGAATTTTATTGCCTAAAACAAATTGTACATTAATCAACAACGAGCGATACGACGAATTTCACCTTGCTGGTTTTTGACTTGACGCCATGGTGGGCTTAAACACAACATTTTTCCGCTACTTCTTTTTGCAATCAGAAATGAAAGGTGGATTTATTAATATGCCCGACATACGAACAACCGATAATATTACCGATAGAGCTAGTCAGCAATTCTTTTTCGCACAATAGAACGTGACGTTTGGCGTGAATTTTAATCTGAACAAATAATTAGAAGTAGAAATTTTTCAGCACTTCATTCAATCGAACACCGATAGAAAAAAATAATTCATTGCTATCATCAACATCAACATCGCTATCTAATTTTCGATAAGTGCAGCGTAAATCTAAATATGCATTGTGCCAAAATTGCCAGGATACAACAACATCGTTAAGTAGTAATTTATTCGCAATGCCTTGGCCAATAAAATTGCCATAAGCACTTTGATAAGTATTGTAATCGTTAAAAATATTGCCTCCAAAATTAGTTCCTGCCGAATCAGTGCCATATTGAGCTAACATAAAAGTGTTGTTAATGGTTACACGCGGCAAAGGTTGATACCACACTGCAATGAGGTGCTCCTTAAAGTTGGCGCCAATTGGATGTGCTAGGCTTTGAGCATAATGCGTATAGCTGGAACCATTTTCATCTTCGTAGCTATAAGTGTATGGTCTTGCCATGTTAAATTCATATTGCAGATCTAACTGGTCAATACTAAATGCATTTATGTATTTAAGTCCCGACTGTAACGCATATTTATTTCCCCACCAACCATTATTGGCAATAAATTCACTCACTACTAATTCATCTAAAACGAATTGCCCATAAAATGAAAATTGCTTTAAAAAATTCCATTTCCAATTTGTGCCCAATACAACATTATCGCTGCTGCCAAGTCCGCTTTCAATGGCTCGATAAAAAATTACTGGATTTAAATAATTCAGTTCAAAGCCATTCGGTTGACCATATAACCCAGTTCTCTCAAAAATAATAGTCTCGAAAAGACCAACATGTAAATTTTTTGTTATCGGAAAATTCAGGTGATGGATAGCTGCATATTTTTTACTGACCAAACTATTATAAATGTTGGAGCCATCGTAATTGGCTAATTCCATAAATACATTCTGATAATTGGCTCTCCAAATTTTCGTATTAATCTTGAAAAACAATTGATTCTTTGCATTGTCGCTCCAAATTAAACTCCTAATACCATCTCCAATAAATATTTTATCATGCCCAAATTGCATGGCAATATGTTCTGTAGCATTAAAAGTTACATAACCTGAAGCCGAAAGGTAATCGAATCCATCAGCTTTAAACAATTTGGCAACACCTTCACCAGGAACTACTTGTGGCGCTGCATCTACACGCTCTTTTACATACAATGGAAATACCGCTTGATTATCAGTAGCCCTTAAATAAAATCCAACTTTATTATCAATACTTCCGCGCAGCTCTAATCCCCGCGTATTTTGAAAACGCAATGCATTGGTATCGGCCGACAAGCCGAAACTGTTATAAATAATTGGATTTACACGCACGGTAAAAAATTGGTAGAAAGTTGCGGGTTCAGGATAAAAGAAATTAAATAATTCGCCAGTATAATAGTCGTCGTTTGGTATTGCCAATTCACCATTATCGGCGCATAAATAATTTACGTTAAATTTTTCTCGCGCTGTTGTGGAATCAAATTTTGCATATTTTAATGTTAGCGCTGCAATATCTTCCCGTAAATATGGTTTAATTGCTGTATGCAAATTTCGGTAGGTATTGGAATATTGAATATCGATGCGGTCGAGCAAATGGTATGAACTGCTCCCCAGTGGTGTGTAGGCATTGCCCCATTGCGGCAGCGCTACTGCTTGTTGTGCATGCGCGTTGTTAGCACATAGCAACGCAGCAATTAGCAGACAATTGAGAATTAATTTACTTTTGTGGACGAGATTACACAATAGGCACGGCATTTGATTTTATATCCTTAATTTTTGCAGAGTTACTAAAAAAAACGAACATGAAAAAGCTTCTAATTGTATTTATCCTTTTTACACAAGTTTCATTTGCCCAAAATTTAGGGTTTAACGGGTCAGGATTTTTCGAAAATTACGACGCCGATGTCGAAAAATATTTACTAGATATGCACCAACCATTCACTTTACGCGTTCCTGGCGGTGCAATTTCCAAATTTCATGATCCAGCCAATGTAAAAAAAGGGTGGGGCATGGCGGAGCAAAATATTACAGATTGGTTTAAGAAGACTGGCTTCGATGAAGATGGCAATGGCTTAGAAAAGTGGTTACGTAAGAGTGGAGAACAACCAAATCACAGTTATTTGGATGATTTGATTGCCCTTCAGCAAAAATTTCCCGACATGCAGGTCTTGTATGTGCTTAATGTGCTCAATAGCACGCCTGAGGCAAACTTACAGGCTATTCGCTACCTGGTGCAGCACAAAGTAAAAGTTGTTGGCGTAGAAGCTGGTAACGAGGTGTACGGCAAATATGCTTCATTTACAGAATACATTAACGATTTTGAACCCATATTCAAATTACTCGAAAAAGAATATCCACAAATTAAAAAAGGGCTTGTGGCTGGAGCCAACACTTCGCGAAAAGATATTGTTGCTTGGAACGAAGGCTTGGCTAAATATAAAGGCGATTACGATGCCGTTATTTTGCATTATTACTATACACAACGTGAATTAGGTGAGGCCTATGATTTAATTCCTTTGCGTTCGCAATACGCTCCAAAAAACGGAAATGCCGACTTAGAAAAGGCATATAAAAAAGCTGCTGAATTAATTAATTCGAAGCAAATGATTAAAGATGGAATTGCTTATGCGCGCGATCAATTTGGTGCAAAGCCAATTTGGATTACCGAGTTTAATACTAAGCCATCAGAGATGCTCTGCAACACAATTGTAAATGGTGCATGGCAATTTCGCGAAATGGTAGAATTTGATGACCAACTCGAATTCTTTTTAATTCACAATGGTGTAAGTCCCGACAAGTATGGTATGATTAGCAAAAGCACAAAAGTTGATAGCGAAAATACCACTATGATTCGCCGTATGGGTTATTGGGCATATATTCTGGCATCTGAAGCAAAGAATGGCGAAAAGCTCATTAAAGATGAAAAACCTGTTTTGAACGTAGACGATGATGGTGAAATATGTTTATACTTTACCAATTTAGCTGCTGCCTATGCAATGAATATTGATTTCGGAAAATTAAATGTAACCGCAGTTACTATCAATTATGTAAGTGGCGAACATTTATACAGCGCTTCAGGAACTGCAGGTTACATGGGTAAAGGCAGCGATCAAACTTATGAAGTAAATAAAATTAATAGAGAGAAATATACTGGTACTATTCCTAAAAATTCGTTCGGATATATTTTGGTGCAAACCAAGAAATAAAAATATCATAATTTTCTAGGCCACTATCTTTTTATCAGTTGTTATTCACTATTAATAATTAACCCCGATTGCGAAATTTTCCAATCGGGGATAATTATTTCTGCCCAGAAACGGGGTTACCCGCATTGCACCATATACGCAAAAAGCTTACCTTAACGTTATAACAATTTTACCGTTATTGGCACAAGAATTGTTTGACAAGAATTAATTTTAGTTTATGGTAAGTAAACAGCAACAGCTTCAGCATTTGTATTTGCGAGCGGGCTTCGGTGAAACACCTGCCGTTATTAAGCAAAAAATGAATAATTCTATCGAACACCTAGTAAACGGATTATTTGATGATGCTAAGCAATATAGAAACCTAAATTATTTGGAGAACCCCGCTAAGGGAAAAGATGTATCCAACTTTAAAGTATTATTGCTGATACTAAAATCGCAGGAACAAATGCGCGAACTCAATACCGAGTGGATGCAAATGTTGGGCAGCACAAAATCGGTGCTACGCGAAAAGATGACGTTATTTTGGCATGACCATTTTGCTACATCTACGCAATTGGCTTATTTAATGCAAGTGCAAAATAATACGCTGCGCAAGCATGCACTAGGTAAATTTGATAAATTGTTACATGCTATTGCTACCGACCCTGCGATGATTATTTATTTGAATAATCAGCAGAATAAAAAAGACGCACCAAATGAAAACTTCGCAAGAGAAGTCATGGAACTGTTTACCCTCGGTGAAGGAAATTTATACACCGAAAAAGATATTAAAGAGGCAGCTAGAGCGTTTACGGGTTGGACCGTTAATAAGCGCGGGCAATTTGAATTTGTTCCCGATGAGCACGACGCTGGTGAGAAGGAATTTTTAGGTGTGAAGGGAAATTTTAACGGACAAGATATTATTAATTTATTATTAGCTGAAAAACAAACTGCGCAGCATATTACTCGTAAAATTTATCGTGAATTTGTGAATGATAAAGTTGACGAGCAGGTAGTAAATAAACTTGCCGACGATTTTTATGCATCAGGATACGATATCAGTAAATTAATGCGTGGTATATTTTTGGCCGATTATTTTTATAGTGAACAGAATGTAGGTGCTAAAATTGCATCGCCGGTTGAACTGCTTGTGCGTTTTAAACGCTTAGTAGGGTTAGATTTTAAAGAAAAGAAGGGCTTGTTTAATGTGCAGAAAGTATTAGGCCAGGTTTTGTTTTTTCCACCAAACGTAGCAGGCTGGCCTGGCGGAAGAAATTGGGTTGACAGTTCTACTTTAACACTGCGCATGAATATTCCTGCACGCATTATTTTAGGCGGCGGATTTGACATCAGACCAAAGCCAGAATTTGAAGATGCACCTGTTGATGAAGCCGCATTAAAAGCGAAAAAAAGAGCAGAAGTTATTTCTGACTGGTCTAAGTTGGTAAACACATTTAAATCGGTGAACCAAGCAGAATTAATTGCAACTTTAATTCCGTATTTTATTCAATGCTCCGATACCGCTATCGACGAAGATTTAATAGCAAAGTATGTTGATGGTTCTTCAAGCGAAAAAACAATTATCAGCGCCATTGGTGCAATAATGTCATTACCTGAATTTCAACTAATTTAATGATGAAAAATTCAAGAAGAGATTTTATCAAATACTCCGGTTTAGCATCTGCGAGTTTGTTTATGCCCAAATTTTTGAAGGCAACTACGAATTATTTACCGAATGATATTCGCCCCAAGGTTTTGGTAGTAATTCAATTTTCGGGTGGCAACGATGGCTTAAATTGTATTGTACCTTACGATGATGATATTTATAGAAAAGGTAGACCAAGTATTGGATATAAAAAGGACGAATTAATTAAATTAGGCGACGGCATTGGCATGAACAGCAGTATGCAAGGATTAGCCGATTTGTTTTTCGATGGTAATGTGGTGCTGGTAAACGGCGTTGGCTATCCAAACCCCAACCGCTCTCATTTTAGAAGCATGGATATTTGGCAAACTGGCAGCGATGAAAATGCTTATTTGCAATCAGGTTGGATAGGTAGAATTTTAGACGCTACATGCAACAATGCACATTGTGCGCAACCGCATTTTGCCGTCGAGTTAGATGACAGTTTGAGCCTCGCATTAAAAGGCACACAAATGAGTGGATTTGCTGTACGCGATCCAAAATTGCTCAAGCAAGCAAATAACAATCCATTTATTGATACCATTGCCGCAACCCAACAACATTCCGATGATGAACATCACAACGTGGCCTATCTACATAAGCTATTAACCGATACCGCTCAAAGTACCGATTACATTTATGAGCAGTCGCAAAAATATGCTAGTACTACAGTATATCCTGCTAATGAATTTGGCAATCAGTTAAAAACAATTGCGCAATTAATTATTGCCGAAACAAATACTTCTGTTTATTATGTATCGTTAAGTGGTTTCGATACGCATGCAGCGCAGCGCGGACAGCAAGAACGCCAGCTTAAAGTATATGCCGACGGATTGAAAGCATTTTGCACTGATTTAAAAGGAAAAGGTAAATTTAATGATACCATGATAATGACATTTTCCGAATTTGGCAGAAGGGTAGAGGAGAATGCAAGCAATGGAACCGACCATGGCACTGCGAATAATGTTTATTTAATAAGTGGCGGATTAAAACAAGGCGGAATGATAAACGACATGACCGATTTAAGTAAGCTGCAAGATGGGGATTTAATTCATCAGGTAGATTTTAGAAGTGTTTACACAACCGTTATGAATAAGTGGTTAAATGTAGACGCAACTGCAGTGTTGAACAAGAGTTTTCCGATGCTTGATTGCTTGTAATTAATTCCTGTTTGGCGATTTGTTTTTTAAACGATTGAGCACTTTTTCCCACAATATTTCGTAGGGAATAATCTCCCATTCATTCACCATATTATTTCCGTTTGGATCACCCTCCTGCATTTTACGCAGGTATTTATAAGCCATTTGTTTGGTGCGTTCGTAGCCGAAATCTTCTTTCACCATAGTTAACAACATCTTAAGAAAACAACTGCTACGATAGGCGTCGTCCTTACGGAGGTATCGACTGCAATAAACGTTAAGTGCTTCTGATCTGTTAATTATACCAGTATACTCACCTTTTTCGAGCATGTAAATAACTTGCACAACTAATATAGATACATTAAATCCTTTTTTATCTTTTGTAAAATTGGGCACTTCATTTAAAAATTTCAACAACCGGAATTTACGCTTGGTAGGGTCACCTGAAAGTAAATCGCGATCAAGGTTTTCTGTTTCGAAGATATAATTAATATACGATTCGAAAATGCGCCACTTTTCTTTGCGCTCTTCGCTAGTATACATGAAACGCGGGTGATTAATTACTTTAATAAAGATACCGGCCGCATTGATATAGTTTTCGGTATGCATGGCAAGTAAAAAATAATACTCGAGAAAAATAAACCAGTTATTGCTGCCTTCTGTAACTAAATCGAGACATTTTTCAGCATTTCTGCGACCATTTTCGTAATCGCGCAATTGTAAATAGGCACTTATTTTAACCAATGCAAGATTGGCAAGTTTAATATTTTGATTGAAATTTTGATTGTCGCGTAAATACTTTTCAGCGGCTTCACATAAAGTAATGGCTTGCTTGTATTGGCCTTTAATTTGCGCCGATATAATGCTAATTTGATACATCATGTAATGCAGTTGATAGCTATCGCTTTGCTGACAAAGTTTGGTTACTGTTTCCAGGTATTTGTCTGAAATATGTGATAGCTCGTGCGACGTTGCAGCCGACAATGCAAAGTTGATTGATAAACGCTGATACATTTCTTCGGCTTGTATTTCGAAATCTATATCACGCAATGCCTTTTTGGTTAGTGCAGCAAATTCTTCATATTCCTTTTCTTCGCCATTTAAACTGGCGTGGTTCATTAATATTCTGGAACAGTTTAAAATAATATCAGAAAAACGGTAAATAACGGCAACAGCTAATGTTTTAGTAGCAATTTTAATGGCTGCATTGCGCGCACCACTGTTTAATAAAATTCTAATCTGCGCCCAATTTTTATTGCAAGAATAATTGGCGCGGTGATAATCGGAAAATGAAGCATCGTTGCTATCCAGAAAAAATAAGGTGTTGAGCAACCGCTTAGTAAATCGCGATTTTAATTGCCGATACTTGTCGTCGAGCGGCGATGTGCTATATAATACAGATGCTGCTTCTTCGTCTGTTGTAAACTTGTCGTTGACTAGCCCTTCATAAAATTCATTGAATTTACTTTCCTTACGGTTTAGCAGACTTTTATCAAAAATCTCAATTTTTGAGATTCTTTTTTTAGTCACAACTTTGGAGATTTCTATTAAATTTTTCATCGAATGTGGGTTCTCCTAACGGTTTGTGTTGATGTGAATATTAAGCCAAAATATACTATTTATAACACTTTTAACTCCATGCTATTAAATGTTGATGTCACAAACATACTAAAAATCGTAATATTATAACAATCTGTAATTTTTTTTTGAGCCTTAACTTAGCTAGTTTTAGCAAGTAATAATTCTTTAAGGTTTAATGGTAAGTATTCATAATAATGTCACAAAATAAATAGTATTTTACATGTTTGTCACTTTAAAATAGTACATTATAAACGAAATATGGCAGTAAAATTATTTTTAATCATGTCACAAAATGTTATTTGATGTAATGGAATCCGTTTAGCAAGATTATACTTTTGACACCGTTACTCATTCAGTTAACGCTTTTAAAATCACATCAAGCTATGGAAAAATATTTACCCAATCTTATTCTAGTGCAAGCAATAGTGATTATCGACAACGACGAATTATAAGTTAGAACACAGTTGGTTTGTTTCATAAATTAGGTTCACGACCAGAAGGAGGCTTAGGCCTCCTTTCTGTATTTTAGGATTTGACGGTTTGGATTTTTTTTTCAGTCGGGTCATAGACCCGACTGGGACGTTGGCCCTTCAGGCCGAAGTCCCCTTCAGATTTGGAGCAAATCTGAAAATTCTCAAAAATGTGCTAACGTTACCGTCCGTGATGGG
>Ga0105048_10000427_pt1 | contig 63952 bp, 47 predicted proteins | sample MAT05_FD_78382 | JGI IMG/M metagenome (GOLD analysis project Ga0105048, IMG submission 78382) | Freshwater microbial communities from Lake Fryxell liftoff mats and glacier meltwater in Antarctica - MAT-05 | ecosystem: Environmental > Aquatic > Freshwater > Ice > Liftoff microbial mat | place... | reverse complement strand
GGGCGACACTGATTTGGGGCGACACTGATTTGGGCGACACTGATTTGGGCGACAACAGGTCGGACCCCACGGTGCGTTACTTTTGGGGTTTGGGTGGCTGGCTTGGCGGAGGGGGGCCGGCCGAGCGCCCAGTCGCCTCGCTGGGGTCGGGCTCGGGCTCGGCTTCTTCCGGCATGTTTTGCCCGGCGCCGGGTTTGGGGCCGGCCACCTCCTTGCGAAACACGACGCGCGTAGTCTGTGCAGTTCTGCGAATGGCAATATGGAAGCGCTCATCGGTGCCCGAGCCCACAATCTTCGCGTTCGCGAACACCGTGGCACGTGCCCCGACATTGACCGACTCGGCTTCGACACGCGCCCGAAAGTAGTTTGCCGTCTTCTCGAAGCCCCAAGGGATCTGCACCGTTGCGCCGAGGGGCGTGCTCTCGAGCACATGCGAGCGTACCGGCAGATTCAAACCGAACACGACCGTTGGGCCCTCTGCTGGGCCCAGCGGCTCCCCCGTGATCGCGTCAGGCGTCGGGCTCGACGAACCAGTCGGTGGAGCCATCTGCTCCACCTCTTCGCCGCAGCCGACGAACAGGCAGAGCGCCGTAGTGAGCACGCCCTTCAGTTGGCCGTCAAACCTCACTCGGTGACGCTGACCCATGTTCGCACGCGCGTCTTCGACTTCGGCGTGTCAAGACCGAGGCGACTGCTCTTCGTCTGCACATTGAGGTCCTCGCTCGCGCCGCCTTCGCCCGTGTGATAGACGAGTTCGTAAGAGCCCACCGTGGAGCTCGTGCGCCCAGCGTAGTCGCCACCCAGCCAGGGGTCGTTGAAGCTGTCCGGGGTACCGTTGCACGACGGCACGAGGCTTATCGACACGCCGAATACGACCTCTCCATTGATGAAGCTCTGACAAATGTCATCGTCGTCAACGGTGTCATCTTTGGTGAGATCGGACTGCTCGATCGGCCTCGAGTTCGTGGTGTCTTGCTCGTCGAAGCGGACGCCACAGATGCCGCCGCCGCCACCCGCTGTACACACGCCAGCCGACGGATTCGGAATGAAGTGGGCGAAGTAGAGCTGGCTATCAAACAGGTTGATTGGCCCAGTCACTGCCCCGCCGTCCAAGAATACCATCTCGACGCCGTACTTGGTTGAGCCTGTCTTTGCTTGTCCGAGCTTCTTCGGCTGGTAGCGAATCAGCGAGGCGGGGTAGCCGAACGGGGTGCTGGTGTCGAGCTCTTCAGCAAAGCTAACGAGCATGTTGATCATGCCCTTAGTCTCTTGGTAGAAGACCTCTTGGTCGCCAGTGGCGTAGGTCACCACGAGCTGGCCTTGATCATCTTGCGACAGCAACGGCGCATTGATGATCGGTTGCCCCGCAACGGCCTGCTCGTCGAGCGTCAACCCGAACGACCCGACAATGTCGTCTGTGATTGGATTGTAGCCATCGTACAGGGTTGCAGTGCCGCTCGATGACGCAAAGTTGTAGTCGAACGCGATCTCCGCTGACCAGGTTGCAGGGTTGGGGTCGTGGAGATCGATACGCCACAGCGTGCCATCGATATCACCGACATAGACGCGATCCGACGTCTTGCCGACCCCGGTTGGGTAAGCGACCGGGATGCCACTGATCGGGCTGTCGAACGGTACGCCGAAAATGACGCGGCCATCCATCTCGGGGTTCTCGCCGGCATTCGCTTTTTGGGTCAAACGAGCCAAAATTCGGCCTGTCTTCAGCTCGACGAAGGTCAAGCTGCGCGACACTTGGTCGCCAGACCAGTCGCGAATCTTCGATCTCGGGACACGGTTCGTGCCCTCCCAGTAGCCGCCGTCGGCCTCGCTTGGCTTGTCGTCTCGATCCGTCGTGCCAGTGGGTTTGGCACCGGTCGGAGTACCACCGGGCAGAATGGCGACTGCAATGTTCTTCACCTGATTGGTGATGGCGTCCTTGAAATTGATATTCGTAATCGCGGCGCCTGGGACTTGATCGCCGAACAGCGCCTCGTCGCTATCTCCGCCAGACTTACCCGACGTGCTCATTTGCCACAGGAAGCGCGGCTTGAACGGATCGGTCACGTCCATGGCGTAGTAAAAGCCTTCGTTCTCGGTATTCGCACCGCTCGCACCCACGATCACGGTGTTGTACGGCCAGTCGACGTTGGCTACGGCTGTGGGGCGGTCGTAGACGATGTTCGCCCATGCCATCTGCCCGTCGAGTTGGCGGCTGTGCGTGTCGAAGCCAGTCTTCAAATCGGACATGACTGCGGGCGGCACGAACGACCAGAGCTCGTTGTTGGTCAGGTCGCCAACGCTTGGAGCCGAGTTGAAGGCGCCCGTGTAATCGTTTCGGCTCAGCACCATGGCATGCAGCATGCCGTCGATTGTCTGGGAGTAGACCATCGTCGGCCTGGCCCCGTAGCTTGCAATGAAGGAGGGCCCACCGTTGGTGCGAACCCGGCCGTAGTTCTGATCGTCGCTGTCAGCTGCCGTTGGCGGCGGAATGACGATTGGCGACGAACGATAGATAGCCCCAAACGGGCTGCAAACCCCATCTTGACATTGGTTGCCCGGCAGCATCGACCGAGAAGGAGCGACAGAATCACTGCCGCCGTCCGGATCAGGCGTACCCCCGTACCAGCTGAGCAGGCGCTCCGCGCAGATATCGAGGTCGGTGTCGCCCAGCCTGTCCCTGCATAGCGGCTTCTTGTCCGAGCCCTTCAGGCCGATGACGTCCTTCACGTCGTCATCAGAGCCCCACAGTGGCTCGTAGGTCGAGGCGATCACCGCGGCAGCAACACCGCTATCGAAGTTGGTTGGCGGTACGGCCGCGTCGTAGTTGCTGCTTCCTCCGCCGAAGCGCTTGAAGTTGCCCGTGTTGCTGCCGCCTCCCGAATTGAAGAGGCCGTCGTAGTTGTTTGGAGCGTACTGATTCGAGCGCACTGTCCCGTCCGCAGCATCCTTGTCCTCGACCGCGACCGTGAAGATTTTTCGGGGCACAGCGGCAGTTGTCTGGTCCAGATTTTTTTCGAAGATATCTCCCGAAGTGTCGAGGACGCCGGCAGCCACCGGGTTGTTGGCCCCGTTGCACGTGTAGCGCACGCGTTCGAGGTGGCCTCGCCAAATGTTCGAGTTGTTCTGCTGCATCGACGACCGGAGCTCGTAATACGCGGCCTGTGCGTTCCCAGTAGGGTTCGCGACAAAGGTCGGCGTGACGGGGGCAAACACCGGAACCGTTCGACTGACCGCGCCAGCGGCCAACGCCCCGATGATGCCACCCAGCTTCTGCTTGAGCGCGAGCGGGGTGCTTGGATAGAAAGCCGTACTGGTCCCACCAGCGTTGGCGGTCTCGAGCAGCTCGCAACAAGCGCGGATACCTGACTGGTCAGCTGCGCTCGTCGCATCCCCCGGCGTCACGTCGGCGAATTGCCACTTGTTGAAATCGGGCCCTGCAATGGTGTGTCGTTGGCACATGCCAGTCGTGAGATCTGCGGGCAGCAGACTGTTGCAGTTCACAGGCGTCGTGCCGGACCCGTTCACCGTGCCGTCCGGGTCCCAGTTGGTATTGGTGAGCCCCACCGCAACGACGTAGGTGTCTATGCCAGCTACGAACAAAAGGCCCGCCCAGTGCGACATGGTGTACGATTGGATGTCGCCCGAGGGCTCGCCGTCGGTGAGCAGGATCACGGCGTTTTTACGGCAGGCACCTGGCACCGCCGCAGGATCATTCTGCGGGCCGATCTTGCCTTTGAGCGCGGCGTTCAGCGTCGCGTTGTGCTTGTGCGGGACGTAAACACCCTCAGTCACGGTGTCAGCCGTCATGAACTCGTACGCATCGCGGAGTGACGCAGCTAGCGGGGTACTGCCTTGAGTATATTGCCACTGGCCCAGGACTGCCTGCTGGACCATGAAGTTGTGGCTCTCGGTGCACTCGTCGTCGGACTTGCAGATTTTCTTGAGCTCGCTGTCGGTTACATCCCATTCCGGAGCGCCGAAACCAATCAAGCGGCCTTCCCATGGGCGTGCCGCGCTGTTGCGAATGCCAATGTCGAATGAGTACTCGCCGAAGTCGCCGTGGGCGTCGACGTACCGGCCCGGATAGTCGGCGTTCGTGTGAGCAGCGGACAGTGTGGTGACGTTGTCGGCGGGCGACACGGTCCAGTTGGAAGCGCCGCTTTTGAACCAATAGCTGTAGTCGGTTCTCATCGCCCCCGGGCTGCCATCCGCGTCGATGGTGGCGGGCGCAGGCCAGTTGACACCGGGGCCGGTGACGCAGTTTGCCCCGAAGCAGTACGCACTGCTCAAGAAGCAGCTGTTGGGGAGATCCGTCCAGCCGCGCGTTTGCAGCTGGCAACCTGGCTGCACTGCGAACGCTGCGGTCGTCGCATCCTCAACCGGCCATGAAGTGCCGAACCGTGCGCCCGCGGGGCTGTTGCTGATCGCGGGGGGGGCTAAGAAGTTGATTGCCCCGAAAGGCACGCAGACGCCAAAGACCCAATTGCAGTACCCTGGAAGCCGGCGCATGGCGTCGAAAGAGGCTGTCCCGAAGCGGACTTGCTTGCTGTACTGGTCGATCAGCCCATCGGACGACTGGTCCCAGTCGCCTCCGCCTCCGCAGACGAACTCGATCGCGTCCTTGTCCGGATCAGTGCCGTTGTTCGGCCAGGCCATCGCATCAGCACTGAGCGCGGTATTCGTCCAACCGCTGAGCGTGCCGTTGGTAGCGCTGGTCAGATTGCGCGGGCTTGGGTAGCAGTCGTTCGAGCGGTACGCCCGATACGGGAGCCCGCCGCCGCGTTGGCATTCGAGGTCGTTGATGGAGCCGGTCAGCGCCTCCGCCACGACCAACCAGCGGCCCTTCTCGCCGCCGGCGCAGGTGTAGGTGCTAGAGCCGTCGACCGCATTCCTCATTGAACCCGAGTTGTCGAGCACGAGGAACACGTTCGGCCTGGCCGGCTCTATTTGCGCATCGGCGCGCCGTGCGGCACCGATAAACATCAAGACGCCCGCCACCAGCGCCGTTGTCCCGCAAGTCTTGAACGCGGCCAGCGCAGCAGATTCTTGGGAGCTTGGGGAGCTGGGCCGATTCGCGCTGGAACCGTTTGCACTGCGATGACGAGCGATGTGACCGACCATGACGCCTCCGGATCTCCGCTGCTTGACAACTAAAACAAGAGCCGAGATTGACGATGAGCCCAGTGTGCGGCGCCCCCCCCCGCAATTTCTTGCCGGGATTGGAGCGCAGAAACACCTAGGTACTGTGGGTAAGCACGAATCGAGCCACGCCCTGTTCGGAGAGAGCGCTCGCTCACCGACCTGCAGCCGCGTGCCGTAGCAGGCCGCCCTGATCGGGCGTGAGTGGTGCCCATGGGCGCGAACCTCCCACCTGTGCTTTCTTTCCCTGACAGAACTCTTTGCGGAGCTATGAATTGTTTTCCTCTGTCCGGTTGAATTCTGGTGTCCCGTCGACACCTCAAAGCGCCTCGCTATGCTCCACGGCCGCTTTCAAATAGTTCACGGCTCGTAGTCGATACGGGCCCGATTCGCCTTGCAATAGAAAGCTGTCGAACGCCGCCGCGGAGGCTTCGAAGTGCCCGATCCGAAACAGCACGATCCCTTTTGCGTAATTGACCGGGTACCCAGGCTCGAGCAGAGCGAGATCGTCGATTCGCCGCAGCAGAAAGGGCCCCGTACCATCACCGCCGCTGTTGCCTTCTTCGAGGCCGGCAGGCGGTGGGTGCTCCATGAGAAAGCCGAGGATCACACGCTCTTCCGTGGCGCTCGAGCTTTCTTTTTTTCCGAGCAGGCGGTTGAACCGCCGCTTGAAGAAGCCCTCCAGCAAGATGTCGATGTGGCTTCCCGTGCTGGCGAAGCTCACATTCCATCCGTTTCTAGCGAACTGCGCCAACATCGCTCCGCCGAGCTCGACCCAGTCGTCGCTCTCTTCGTGGTGCCGCAAGAACGCCAGGTACGCTTGGCGAAATCGCGCTGCCTGGTAGTCGCGAATCAGCTCCACCGCCTCTCCGCTCTCGCGCAACGCCTGGTTCGCGATATTTAGAATGCCGTCGTGCGCTTGCGCGATAGCCAGCTCGTCATTGTCCCTCTCGGCCCGACCGAGCGCGCGGATGTGGCCCCCCAAGATCCGGGCACTCCGCGGAAGCTCGGCGGTTTTCATGCGCTCTGCCACCTGGGACGATTGTGCCCGAGCCTCGTACAGCTGTTCGGGGCGAATGACCGGTGGTGGCAAGCCATCGGGCTCGGCGCTACGCGGAATTGTGACGCTGCTGATCGAGGTGGCAATGAAAACGACGAGAGCGCCCACCTGCCAGCCCTCGAGCTGCTTTGCAAAGCCTCGCATCACGCAGGCACTCTCGCTCTCGGTATTCGCGACTACAAGACGGGCCCAACCATGACGTCTGCCCGAATCGTCTCGAGGCTCGTCACGTACATGTTCGTTCCGCTGAGCACCGGGAGCGGAACACCCGAGTTGTCAGCCGGAACGATCTGACCCATCGCCCTTGCTGTGATCGTGACGAACTTCAGCGAGGCTGCCGGGCCCTTGCTGATCGCCATTCCGGGGGGGGGCACATCGAGCGGACGCTCGTCCGTGAATTCGACCATGAAATTCCCGGCGATGTTTCCGCGGCCGAGACTGCCAGGCGCCGTGAAACCCGTCGTGCCATCGACCACCGCCGGACTAAAAAGCTTGAACGCAGCTGGGGCGCCGCTGACGACGGCGGCGCTCTGAACCGCCTGGTAACCGAGCCGCAGGCAAAGCGTGGATGCAGGCGTCAAGCCTGCGCGAAAGGGGATATCGAAACATGGGTACGAAGTGGCAGTAGCGGTGGTGGGCGAGGGCGACGCATGCAGCATCGTGAGGTAGCCGCCCGGGTCCCGCGAGAACTCCGCGATGGCGCCCTGCATGCCCGCTTCGGCGACGAAATGTGTTTGCACCATCGCGCGGTAGCGGCCCGAGTTGGAAACACCAAGCTGCGAAGAGCGCGCCGCGAAAATGCCGACGGCAGTCAGCATCATGATCACCAGCATCACGACGAAAATGGTCATGCCACGCCGGGACGGCTGACAGCCCGACCCTGGTCTCCTTGGCAGATGGGAGCTGCGAGCAGTTACCATGGCAGATAGGCTCCGAGGTTGGGCAGGTTCACTTCCATGAACATCGTTCGGACACGGGCATACTTGTAGCGCGCCACAGACCCAGTCGGAAACACGTGGAACAGCGTGAGTGGTGCATCCGGGCCCGGCGCTGGCAGTGGCCCCTCGGCACGGTCCGGGTTTCGTGCCCGCGTTGTAAGCCGAATCCCAAGCGTGCGGACGCGATTCAGCTCGCCCGCGGGGAGGTTGAGACTTCCCGGAAAATCTATCTGGGTCAGACCCGCTGCACCTGGCGTTGCCACGCGTGCGCTGAACTTCAGATCGGCGACGTAGTCGGCAATGATTTCGCCGCTCGCCACAATGGGTAGGCCAGTGGCCGACAGCCGTCGGCGCACGAGGGTCATGCGACTTGGCTCGCCAGTGATGCCCGCTAGATTGGGATCTTCGAAGCCGAAGGCGTCGGCGGGCAACAGCGAACTGGGGTTCGTGATCGAATTCGGCAAGCCGAGCAGAGTGTTGTCTGCGGCAGACGCGTTGAGATTGGTGAGGAAGTAGTCAACGACGTCGACTGGATTGAGGTAGCCCTGCGATACATCGGTTGTGCAGCCGCCAGCGTTGAGGCCCGCCACTGTCAACGTGAGTGAGGTGTAGCTGATGACGCCATTGGGGACTTCGGCGCAACCGACAACCGGAACGAACTGAGCCTTGCCGGCCGGGTTGACTACGCGCACGACCGCGCCCGGAGGAAACATGGCGCAAAAGCCGACGCCTCCGGTCTGGGCGTTGTTGAACACGCGCTGCACCGAAAGCTGGTCGCATTCGACTGCGATTGTGTTGGCGACGACATTCGCCAGCTTGAAGCGTTCGGAGGTCGTGTAGTTGCCGGCGAATCGAACACGGTCCGGCGCGCGGTCGTTTTCTGGGTCGGTCACTGCAACTGGCCACGCAGGGTAGTTCGGCGAATTCGGAACGCCGCCGCCGGCTGTGCTGTCTGTGATGCGCACCGCGGTCAGCAGCGTGTCGAGCGGCGCCGGCGGCACGGTGCACATCGATGCCGGATCGGTGGCCGGGTCGGGGCTCGACTGGTAGCCGGCGCGCTTTGCGTCGCTTGCCAGCCGATGCATGCCCATGATGTTCGAGAACTGCGCGCCGTTCATTCTCGCTTCTTGTTGGAACACGGTGAGCGAAGTGCGCGCGAGCGAGTAGGCGCCCGCGGCCACCACGAGGCTGGCGGTGACGGCGGCAATCAGCTCGACGGCGGTGAACCCGCGGCGGCGGGCAGCTGTGTGTCTGCAGCTGCAGCGAGCTGTGTGCCTGCAGCGAGCTGTGTGCCTGCAGCGAGCTGTGTGCCTGCAGTTGCAGCGAGCTGTGTGCCCACAGCGAGCGTCGCACGAGATGCGTTTGCTCACGGCGATGGCCTCCTGATGATGGTGGTGAAATAGACAACGCCGTATTCGAGGCGATCTCGGCCGTTTATCGGCGTATTGACCGTCGTGCCCGCGAGCAACATGTCGATCTGCGGCTGCGTGAACGTCGTGTTCGAGCATTCTGCGCTGATGTCGCGCCCGCTCTTCGCCCAAAACGTGCGGACCTCTACGCGTACTGCTTTCGCGTCAAGGTCATCCCCCAGGATGATTTGGTCTTGCAGGCCGAGCCACGCCGCGCGCACGTGACTGCAGTAGGCCGTTGGTGCGGTCGGCGCTCCCGAATCCATCGGGACGCCTTCGATCGTGAACGCGTTGAACGTGCCGGCCACTATGGTCGGACGCGTCCACAAACCCTCGCTGAGGGTGTCGGCCGCCAAGAGCGCCGACCCGAGCCACGGCATGAGGGCGGGGTCGGGGACGGCGGCTGGTGCCCCGTTGCCGACCCAGCTCAGTGACTCGGCGTTCATCGCTTCGAGCACGCCTGCGCTGATCGCCGAAGCACTCGTGATGTGCCGGCTGGTCATCGTGCCCATGGCTGCGTATTTTTGAAGGCCGATGATCGACACCGAGCCAATGGCCAGGATGGAGAGACCCATCATGACCTCGACCATGGTGTAACCCCTGCGGTTGGCCGGCCCCGCTTGCAGCTTCTGGCGACCCTGCCGCTTCACGTGACCACGCTCGGCAGCTGTTCGCGTGCTGCGCCGCCCGGTCACAGGCGCAACCTCGCGATGCCGCTCGGCAACACGTCGACTCGTCGCACAATGCCGTCAATGTTGTTCGCTGCCTGAAGGTCGAACCTGATCGGACCCGTGGACCTAATCCAGGCCCCCACGCCGCGCCGAACGAAGATTTGACCGCGCGGGGTGTAACAAATCTGCGTCGTGTCGATGGCCCCCATGACGCCGGGAACGACGTCGGTCTCGAATGTGACTTCAACCTTGGTGTCGCCACCGGCCGTCTGCCACCATACCGTGTTGGCAGCTGGTAAAATGCCATTGCACGCTGGGTTCGGGACCAAGCCATCCGTGGCAGGAGGGCCGTTGATGTCGAAAGACGACTCGGAAAGGCCGACGACGACCACCGCTGCCGATTTTCTGACCGTGAGGACAACCGCGCCACCGCGGCCGAATGCACGCGTGTGCGCGTCTTGCAACGTGACGAGCAACGTCATCGCGTCGCGCTGCGATCGGCGGTCTTGCATCAGACGCACAACCGACGGAACCGCGATGGCGGACATGATCCCGATCAGACTGACGACAAGCATCAGCTCTACCAGCGTGAAGCCTCGCCTGGCCGCTCTGGCTGATTTGGCTCCGCAAGGGATTGCTGCGCTGCCGATCGGAGCCAGTCGGCCGACCCGAGCGAGGGCCCGCAACTTGTTCATCGTCGGGGGGGGCGAAATCATGGGTAGCAAGATCTTGAGCAGGAATCAGGCCAGAAAGCGGCGCCAGCTCAAGCCGCTCAGTTGGGCTCGGCTTGTCACGAGAATGTCCAACGAAGCCCGCGTTAACGCAGGTTGCGCTATCGTACCGGTCGGCCTGTGTCCCACACGTCATGCCAAAACCGACTGAACTCCTTGCGCGGCTATGAAAAATTTCGCATGTCAGCTGCCATGAAATCAGGGTCAATCCCCAGGGCTTTTCGGCTGTGCGCAGTCCTCATTAGCTTGACTTTTGGCTGCGGCAACGAGTCGCCGAACGCAGGTCCCGAGAAACGCGGCGCTGCTCCGCCGCCTTCTGTGACTGGGGCGGCGGGCGCTGTCGTTTGCTCGCGCACCGCGATCGACGACGCTGAAACCAAGAGCTTCTTCGCCGCAGAGGCGGGGGGTTTCTGTCTGGACCCCAAAGACGGCGGCAAAGCATTGGGTGATGGCACCAAGAACGCGCTGGAAGGCATCGCCGATCTGTTCGATGGCGAGAGCAAGATCTACGAAGACCACGGCGTGCGTCGGGTGGTGCAGCTGCGCTACGTGGCCAAGGCCGGAGGCGCCGCCACCATCGACATCATCTTGTCCCGCTTCGCCAGCGATACCGGTGCCTATGGCATGTTCAGCAAGCGTGTCGTCGGCGACGGTGACCCAGCCGACCCAGCCACGCCGAAGCCGCTCGCAGCGGGTGGCGCCGCAGCGCTGGGGACTGGCGCTGTCACCCTCTGGCGCGGATCTCATCTGCTCGAGATCGTCTACAACGACGACAGCAAGTCACCCGCCGACATCGAGCGCGAAGGCAATGCGGCGCTGGTGCCGCTCGCCCGTCAGATCGGTGATGCGTTGCCCGGAGACAAGGCGCCGCCGGCGCTGGTTGCCCTGCTGCCGGAGGCCAATCGGCTGCCGCTCGGCGTGCGCGTATTGCTGAAGGGCGCGCTGCCGGGTGTCGCCGCGTCGGTGGGTGCCGTCGGCTACTACGCAGAGCAGGGCAAACGATATCGGGTGTTCGTGATCGAGGCGGCTGACGAAGCCAAAGCGAAAGCGCTGCTCGCGTCCGTCCCCGCCGCGAATGCCGTCGCCGGTGTCGCCGACGAGGCAGTGCGCGCCGACATCAAAGAGGCGACTGCTTCGGGAAACATGTTGGTGGCTCGGCGAGGCGCGCGCGTCATCGGCTTGAGCGACGAGCTGCGGGTGTTCGGTGGAGCAGGCAAGCCCACGGCGACCACTGCGCTCGGGTTCGAAGAAAAAAAGAGCAAGCTCGCAAGCCTGCTCCCCTGAAACCACTCGCGCTTATTGGCTCACTTGGTGCGTGTGACGATCTCGTAGCCCTCGGGCGACTCGAACACTGCGCTCGTCTTGCCGACCTCGAGCTTCTCGACCGTCTGCACGAGGATCGGATCGTAGGTGCCGCGCTTGAAGTTGCCGAGCTTGCCACCCATGGTCTTGGCGGTCTCTTCATCGGAGAACTCGGACGCTACGTCCTCGAACTTGGCGCCGGTGGCGAGCTTCTTGAGCGCCTCTTCTGCGCGCGCCTTGGCTTGCTCTTTGGTGCGCTCTTGCTTGGAATTTTTGGCGCCCTTGTAGCGCACGACGATGCGGCTGCCGCCGAAGGTGGGGTCGGCATCGACAACGGCGCTCGCGGCTCCCGGACGCGGCGGTGCAGGCCTCACCGCGGAGGGCTTCGGCGTGGGGGCCGCAGTCGAAGCGGCCGGCGTGGGGGCTGCCGATGCGCTCGTCGCAGGCGCTGACTTCTTCATGAACGAGCCTGCGATGCCATTGAAGAAGCCAAAGAAGCCGAACACGCCGATCAGCACGATGACGCCGAGCACGGCATGGGGAATCCACCAAGTGGGGTCGTTGTCCGGGCTGACGGGAGCCTTGCGAGGGGGCTCCGGAGCGCGAACGACGGGCGGCTTTTTGGCGACCTTGGCGGGGGCGACGTCTTCTTCTTCGTCTTCCTCGTCGTCTTCCTCTTCGCCGTCGTCTTCCTCTTCTTCTTCGAGCTCGCCGTCTTCGTCGAGATCTTCTTCTTGATCGTCGACTTCTTCGACCGGTGGCGCCTTCTTGGTCGGCTCTGCCTTGGGCTTCGCCTCGGCCTTCGTCGTCGAAGATGCCGGTTTTGCTTCCGCCTTTGCCATGTTCGCTCTCGGGCTCCTCAAGGTCTTCAGAAGTTAAAGGATCTCGGCGAAGCCGCTGAGCACGAGCTCGGGGGAGACTTTGCCTTCGGAAGAAGTAACGGTGCGACCCTTTACGCTGGTCGTGAGCGCGACGCGACCGCTATCGAGGGTGGTTCCAGCGATCTGCAGAACGTCGCCGGGCCATACCGGCCGACGAAACTGACTCGTGATCGCTTTGAGCCGCGATGCGTCGCCACCGCACGACTGCTTCACCAACGCGCGCGTGACGAAGCCGAACGTGCACAGCCCGTGCAAGATGGGCCCCTGCGGAAAGCCCACTTCGGCCGCGAACGCCGGGTCTGCGTGCAATGGATTTTGGTCTCCCGAGATACGGTAGAGCAGCGCCTGCTCGGGGCTTGTGGGCGCCTCGATTGCCCATGTCGGCGTGCTGTCTTTGGGCGCGGACGGCGCGGGATCCGGCGGTGGTCGGCTGCCGCCGAAGTTGCCTTCGTTGCGAAAAATGATCGACCAGACAGTCTCGTAGATGACCTTGCCGTCGTAGGTGGTCGACGTTTCGACGATCACTTGCGCGAATTTCTTGAGATCGTAGATGGCCTTGAGCGTTCCGACCGTCTCGAGCGAGCCGCGATCTGGAATCGTGCCGAAGGCCCGCACGGTTTGCGAGCCATGGACGATCATTGCGAAGTTGCCGCCGGTCTTGGTGAGCGCCTCGAGCACCGGGCCGTGGGCCGGGACGACGGCAAACGAAGGCAACACTTTCATCCCACCGGGCGTGGCTTCGTACAAATATGGGAGCTCGTCTTTGGTCGCGCCGATGCCGAGCATGTAGGTGGCCAGCGTCTTCCAATCGTAGCGAAGCGTCTGGGGGGTCGTCTTCCAACCGACTGCATTGAGGTCGAGCGCCATGTTCGGCGCCGAGCGGTAATGACCGTTGGTCCATGCGTCAACCCGTGGGCGGGCAACCCGCGCAGCACGCGCCCGGCCCGGAGCCCCGTGCGACGGAAGGCCTCAGGCTTCAGCGTGGCCCTGTGTCCTGTGACCTGATCAGAGAGCCAGACGGTAAGCGAGCGAGGTCGTCAGCTCGAACACGTCGACGCGCCCGGACAGCGACGCGACATCACCGAGCGAGGTGGTGTTCGGCTCGAATGGCATGATCCAGTTGGCGTAGCGAAAGAAGCCGCCGAGCGAGAAATTGTCGGCGAAGAGCCAGGCCCCGCCTGCCGCCACCGAGACTGTCAGCCCTTCGGTGCTGATCGCGAGCGAGTCGGGGCCGACGAATTTCACTTTGTTCTCGGGATCACGGTCGGCCAGCACGGTCCACGAATCGCGAACGCTGAGCAGACCGAGCCCGGTGCCCACCCACGCTTCTGCTTTGGGCAGCTGCACGAACGCATAGCGAAACAGCGTCTCGACCAGGAAGTATCTGCGCGAGTGCCCGCGCTCGAGCTGCTGCGCGCCCACGGCTTCGTCGTTGCGCAGCGTGGTGCCCCACACGATGCCCGCGCCGATGCCGAAAGGCCCGAACTCGTACAGGTTGCGAATGCCGAGGCCGAGGCTGACCTCACCAGTCGAACACTCTTCGCCGGAGGTGGCGCACACCTCGGCCGCCGGAAGCGCAAGAATGCCTGCGCCGATCTCGACGACGGTGTGAGGTAGCCCGCGTTCGCGCGCTGCGACGGCTCGTCGAGCCGTGCCGGAGGTGTCCTCTGCCAGGAGCTCCCGTGACGAGAGCAGCGCGCAACCGAGCAGCAATGCACGAGCGGCCACGTGCATGAACGACATCGAGCTCACAACCAAGGGCGCGACGAGTTGGGGCCCGGCGGCGTCGGGTCCGGGGGGGTGGGGGGCGCGAGACCCGGCTCTCCGGAGGTGGCTTTCGCGGAGGGGCCTGGTTTGCCAGAGCCGAGCGGCCCCGGTTTGCCTGGGGCGCGGGGCTTCGCGGACGACGAGCCGGGGGGCGGTGAAGTCATTTCGACGCTCGGCGAATCCGCGCGCTCGATGTCGTTGGTGAGCTTTTGTGCCGGCGCGAGATCGGGCGCGAAGGCGAGCGCCAAGCGCGCGAGGCGCAGTGCTTCGTCGGCTCTGCCACTGTCGCGTAGCGCGAGCGCGTCGGTGAGAATGCCATCGGCGGCCGCTCGGCGCAGCCCCAGCACGCGCCGATCACCAGGCGACTCGTTGAGCAGTCGATCCGTGATCTCCTTCACGTTGGCGCCCGGGGGCGCATCCCATGCGCGTTTCTCCATCGCTTCTTGGGCGGACTCGATGCCCGTGGCGATTGGATCGACCTGCGAGCCTCGAAAAGCGAACAGCTTGACGGCAGCAAACGCACCGACGGGCACGAGCACGAGCACGGCAATGACCAACGCGATCGTGCGTCCGCGCCGCTGACGTTCGAGGCGCTGCGGTATCTCGTGTGGGAGCGAGCTCGGGGGAGACGATGACGGCCCTGGCTGTGAGTGACCCGGCTGTGAGTGACCCGGCTGTGAGTGACCTGGCTGTGAGTGACCCGGCTGTGAGTGACCTGGCTGTGAGTGACCCGGCTGTGATGGCCCAGCGCTCGGGACGCCGGGCTGCGAAGTGCCTGGCCGCGAGGACCGAGCCCCGAGCATTGGCTGCGACGCGCGTGGATCGACGTAGTCGCTGTCGGAGTCGAGCGGCGAGCCTTGGATGGTCGGACCGGGCTTCTCGAGGGCGCCGAGCTCGCGCAGATCGCGCACGGAGATGCGGCCGCATTCGTGCTCGAGCGAGCCGGTGATGGTGTCGTCCGGCAGCTGCGTCACGCTCGCGGCGATGATGTCTGCGGGCACTTCCGTCAGCCCCGGGCGGGAATTGCGTGCTTCTTGGAGCAATGCCTCGCCGACCTCGGTGCGGGCTGGGCGGACAGCGCCGGCTTGCGGAGGCAGAGGGGCGCCTACCTCGGTCGGGTCGGGACGGGAAGCGCGCAGCGGCGGATAAGAAGGCGCTGGGGGCGCCGGCGGTGCTCCCAAGCCGTGTGACTCGAGGACCTCTTCGAATTGCGTAATGGCGCGTCCGCGGCCGTTTTGAGACGACGGCGGCATGGCTGCGATTTGAGCCTTCAGCTCCGGCGAAAATTCATGCTGTCGCGTGCGCTGCTTGGAGAGCAGGCGCAGATCTCCGCGCGGCACGCCCCCCTGCATCGAGTCGAGGTGCAGGCCCGCGTCACGTGCAGCCAAGGTCAGCTCACGAGCGAACGTGCGCGCGTCTGCCGAGCGCTCTGCTGGGTCTTTGGCGAGGTTGCCCATCACGAGCCGCGCGATCGGCTCGGGCACGTATGCGGCGCGACCGATCGAGTGGAGGTCGGGCGGCGTCGCGTTGATCTGCTGGACGAGCAGCGCCACTGGCGAATCGCCCTCGAACGGCGCGCGCCCGGATAGGCACTGATAGAGCATCGTCGCGATGGCGTAGACGTCCGCCGGCGGGCCGACGTGTTTGCCCTCGGCGCCTTCTGGAGAGATGTACTTGGCGGTACCGAAGATGAGGCCCGCTTGCGTGCTCGAACCCTCGACCGTGGAGTCGAGGCGGGCGATGCCGAAGTCGAGCACCTTCACGAAATCGGGATCTTCGGCCCGGCGCACCAGCATGATGTTCTCTGGCTTCAAGTCGCGGTGAATGATGCCTTGGAGATGTGCCTCACCGACCGCATGGCACATTTGCAAAATGATGTGCAGCGTGCGCGCAAGCGGCAGCGCGCCGCCTTCACCTTGGGCGGCCAGCGCGGAGAGCAACGAGATGCCGTCGAGGTATTCGATCACCAGGTAGACCTCGCCGCCGACGCGCGCGTCAGTGCCCTTCGGGATGGTGCCGGTCATGAGCACCTGCACCACGTTGGGGTGCACCAGACGGCTCGCGATCTTGGCCTCGCGGTGGAAGCGCCCGACGAGCTCTGCGTTGCCGGTCAGCTCGCGGTGCAAGATCTTCACGGCGACATCGCGATCGACGCCTGCCTGAAACGCGCGATACACCCGCCCCATCGAGCCGATGCCGACCAGCGCATTCAGCTTGATTTGCCCGCCGAGCTCGATGTCGAGGTAGGGGTCGATCTCGCTCGCTGAGTTGGCGAGCGTGCGGCCGCTGCCGAGCGGAGTGCCGTCCAGCGGGCAAAAGAGGACCTCCGGACCGTATTGCCCCCCACACGAGGCGCACGTCTTTCCGGGGCTGGCCATCGACGCGTGCAGAGTCTAGCAGAGTTGGCGCGCTTGCTTGCCACCCGGTGATGACCCGAGCACGTTCTTGGACTAGGACTGCGCCCCCTTGGAGCCGAGATCGTGAAGCGGGTCGAGACCAGTCCGTCGCCGGAGCCCGCCCCGGCCGCTGCAGATTACAAACCCGGGCTGGCGCAGACAGGGCACGAGCGGCGCACTCAAAAGGCCGCTAGCGAGGCGAAAGGCGCCAGTCTGGCCGCCGAGGCGCCCCCGTCAGATGAGATTGCCAGCGACGCGTACGTAGTCTCGCTCCCCACGTTCGAGGGCCCGCTCGACCTCTTGCTGCATCTGGCTCAGAAGCACGAGCTCGACTTGCTCGACATCCCCATCGGGTTCGTGACCGAGAAGTATCTCGAATACCTGAAGGTGATGCAGGTGCTGACGATCGATCTCGCCAGCGAGTATTTGGTCATGGCGGCGACGCTCGCCCACATCAAGTCGAAGCTGTTGCTGCCGGATCTCGCGTCCTCGGCAAATGTCGAGGGCGAAGAGGAAGAGGAGGAAGATCCGCGTGCGGAGCTCGTGCGCCGATTGCTCGAGTATCAAAAATACAAGCTCGCGGCCGAGCAGCTGACTCAGCGTGACACCTTGGGGGCCAACGTCTTTCTCCGAGGCATCGTCGAAGAAGCGCCTGAAGGGCCGGCGCCTTTCGCCGCGTTTGGCGTGTTCAACCTGCTCGACGCGTTCCAGAACATCCTCAAGCGAACGAACGCCAAGATCGAGCACGAGATCGTGTTCGATCGCATCAGTATTTCGGATCGCATCGTCGAGCTCACCGACCTCCTGAAGTCGCGCACCAACGTACGTTTCGAGGAGATCTTCACGCGCGAGGGCCGCGAGGCGAGCCGCTCCGACGTCATCATCACCTTCTTGGCCATCCTCGAGATGTGTCGGCTGCGCATGATGCGCGCCTATCAAACCGACCCACTTGCGCCCATTTATCTCGACTTGCTGGTGCTCTCGGAAGACGACGATCCACTCGGCATGCAGGCTTCACAGCCGCCGCCTGAGGAATCGGAGCCAGTCGCGGAAGCCGAGCCAGTCGCGGAAGCCGAGCCCGAAGCCGAGCCCGAGCCCGAGCCCGAAGCCGAGCCCGAAGCCGAGCCCGAGCCCGAGCCCGAAGCCGAGCCCGAAGCCGAGCGCGAAGCCGAGCCCGAAGCCGAAAGCGAGCGCGAGCCCGAACCTGTCGCCGAAGCCGAGCCCGAAGCCGAGCCCGAAGCCGAGCCCGAAGCCGAAAGCGAGCGCGAGCCCGAACCCGTCGCCGAAGCCGAGCCCGAGCCGGAAGCCGAGCTCGAGCGCGAAGCCGAGCCGGAGCCCGAAGCCGAGCCGGAGCCCGAAGCTGTCGCCGAAACGAAGCCCGAGCCGGAAGCCGAGCCCGAGCCCGAGCGCGAAGCCGAGCCGGAGCCCGAAGCCGTCGTCGAAACGGAGTTCGAGCCCGGTGCGGAGCCGGAAGCTCGATTGTCCGGTGATCTGACGACGCCGCGCGAATCAGCAGTGGCGCAACCTCCCAACGAGGAGAACGAAGCGTGACGATTACGGCGATGCGATTGAAGAGCTCACAACCCGGCGAAACCTTCCGCGCCAAGTCTTGGGCCTGGTTCCAACGCTCGCGCCCTTCGAGCGAGGCAATCGAGGACCCGGCGGTCGCAGCGGAGCGCGCGCAGGCGTCGGCCGACATCGTCCGCAAACACTTGCGCGGCGTGCTCGAAGCGATCCTGTTCGCATCCGACAAGCCGCTCACGCTGCTCGAGCTGTGCAAGGCGGCCAAGGCCGACAAGAAGAGCGTGAAGCCGATCTTGGACGAGCTCGCCGAGCTCTACAAAGACCGCGGCTTTCGTTTGGACGAGATTGCCTTTGGCTACTGCTTCCGCACGAGCGCAGCGTATTCGCCATTCGTGCGTGAGCACGTCGCCAAGAAGCCGATTCGGATGACGCGGGCCCAAACGGAGACGCTGGCAATCATTGCGTATCGTCAGCCGGTGACGCGGCCGGAGGTCGACGACGTTCGCGGGGTCGACTCGGGTGCCGTACTGAAAGCGCTGCTTGATCGAGATCTGGTGCGCATTCTCGGCAAGCGCGATGAGCCGGGGCGCCCGCTGATCTATGGAACGACGGCGCAATTCTTGACGTTCTTCGGCTTGCGCGCCCTGTCTGATCTGCCGACGCTGCGCGAGTTCGCCGAGCTCACCGATGAGTCGAAGCTCACGTTCGAACGTGAGATGGGCGAAGACGCGCCCGCTGGAAACTACGATCCGGGGGGTCTCGCTGGTGGCGAAGGCAGCATCGCGGAGCGCACGATAGCAGCCGCGCCCCTCGACGATGCGGCCCGTGCCGCATTCGAGGAAGACGCGTCGCTCGAGCCGCCGCCCGCCGCCGACGCGCCGCCTGAGACGCCGGCGCTACCTGACGAGTCGGACGACGACGACGACGACGACGACGACGACGACGACGATGACGACGACGACGAAGACGACGAAGACGACGAAGACGACGAAGAACCGCCGGCCAAGTAGCCGCCACTGCGCTCGCTACGTCGCGTGAAGGCCAGACCAAGGCCGACGACGAGGCGTTTCACAAAGCCAGGCTCGCGGCGGACGGCAAGGACTTCGGCGTGCCCCTGCGCCCGCAGTACAACCCCGGCTATTGCGGCGCCTTCGTGCTGGACCCCGACGGCAACAATCTCGAGGCCGTGTTTCACGACTTCGGTGCAGCCAAAGGCAGCTGACCAAACAACACCGCGTTTCAGCCTTCGTCGTCGGGGCGCCGCCTCTTCACGACCTCACTCTGGCGGGTCCTGGCTCGAGGCCCCATCGATCGACACCTGGCACGAGGTGAACATCGTCAAGCATTCCGTCGAAATGTCATTTTGCAGTCCGTAAAAGGCGCTCAGCTGCGCTTCTTGGCTGCAGAGCGGAACCTTGTCCTCGAGGCTCGCCAGCGCGTCTACCATCTGCTCGGTACAGGTCGCGAACTCGTCGACTGTCGCATCGCAGCCCGCCAACATCGACTCGAAGGCCTCGCAATTGGCCGCATCTGCTATCGGCGTCACTTTGGGCGCGTTGGCGACACATTCCTCGAAGGCTGCCTCGCAAGAAGCTGTGTCATCGGACCCAGAGAACCCACAGCCGATCCGGGCAATCTCCTCCGGTGAGAAGGCCTCCGCCACGTAGTTCGCGACGTCCTGACAGAGCTGAGTCTTGTCGCCTGGCGAGAGGTCTTTGGTCTTTGTGTCGCCGTCGACCGAGGTCACGCTGCTGCCGCAAGCGGCCAGTGTCAGCACAAACAGAACCTGAAAGGTGCGCATTGAAGGTCTCCAAAGCTCGAGCTTGGCCCCGCGTCAGCAAAGACCAAACCAGCTGCCGTCTGGCCATCTTGCAATGTTTTTAGGGTGATCGTGAAGAACTGTTCACAGCTTTGCAGGTGACGAGCTTCATCAGCTCGGGCTCACTGGGTCATCATAGCGCTCGGCCAAGCGCAGCACCTCTTTGCGGAAGGCGTCGTGCGCCAGCAGCTTTCGAATGGTGGACCACACGGCTGGGTCCGCCAGTGCTTCCATCGGCGTGGCTCCTTTTCTGGAGCGCTTCGGCACCGCGCTAGGGCCCGCCTCGCGAATGCGCGCCAGCTCGTCCACGAATTTCTTGGTGGGGAAGAGCTCGCCCCTCTCCCAAGCCAGCACCGTCTGTTGTTCGACGCCGAGCGCGGACGCGAGATCGCGTGCAGTGCAGCCCAGCTCGCTTCGCAGGCCCTTCAGCTCGTCCGGGGTCATCGTCTTTCTTTCGGCTGATTCGACTTTCGACGCAACTGGGACGACGGGTTGTCGACTTACGCATATGCACCGAATGATTTTGTGCTTCGAGCTGGTCTGGCTGATCGCCTGCCGCGCAGATCTGCCCCCTCCGAGCGGCCATCTCGGGTCGGGCGGCGGCGCTCCCGGTGACATCTCGTTCTCCATCGAACCAGAAGCACCGCTCGACGCAGCGCCGCGCGCGCTTCGCCTGCGCGTCGGCGGCCCTGGTGCACTCGAGATCGACCCTGGCAGCTTGGTCTTCGTCGAGGGCGAGCTCGGCGAATACCAGCTGCGCGATTTGGAGGACGGCGACCTGTCCAAGACACTGACTGAGCGTCTGCTGCCACTGACTGCCTTCGCCGAGGCTGGCTTCGTGATCGCGATCCCGCATGCTCCGCTGAGCCCAGGCGTGTCTTATGCGTTGGGCTTTCCGGGGCTCGAACGGGCGTTGACGGTCTCGGTGGATCCCGATGCAGCTCCTGCGCTCACGCGCGTCTCGGCTGGCGGCGAGGGCTCGGCTCATGCGCTCTTCTGTGGCGAAGGCGAGATCGATTCGTTCGAGGCTGTCGAGGTCGGGCTCGATCCCGGCGGTCCGGCGGGCGAGCTTCTGCATGGCTCGCCGGCGGGGTTCGCCCAGAGCTGTGTGCGTTTCGAGCCCAACGCCGCGGATGGCACGTCAGGGGCGTTTCACGCGCCTGTGGCACCGCTGCCCGGCGTCCTGCTCGCTCAAGCACCGATCGCCATCGGGGAGGGCGCCCCTGACTCGATCGACGTTGTTGCATGCGAGCCCGGCGAGATCCCGTTCGGGCCAGGCTGCGCGACCGTCTACGACGATAGAGTGCGCGTCAGGGCGCCCGAGGCGCCGCTTTTATGGGTTGTCGGGGCATCAGGCGTAGACGCAGTCGCCGTCACCCATGAAGGGTCGAGCTTCGTCGTGCACGGGCTCGAGCCATCGGCAGACGTGAGCTTGTCGGTCGAGCTCTGCACCGGCGAAGGCTGGCGAGCGGAGCAAGTCGAGGTGCACACGTTGCCTCCGCAAGCGCACTTCGTGATCAACGAGGTGCTGGCAAACGCCGTTGGCGAGGAGCCCGAGCAAGAGTGGGTCGAGATCATCAATAACGGCTCTGTCGCCGGCTTGCTCGACGGGGTTGCGCTGGAGGACATCGGTGGCCACACGCCCATCCCCCCCGGCGCTGGCTTTCTGGAGCCAGGCGGCTTCGCCGTGTTGGTGGGCATCGATTTCGACGAGACCAGCCGTTACGACGAGCTGCCGGCGAGCTCAGCGCTGCTCGTGCGGGCGTTGACTGGTCTTGGTAAAAACGGCCTCTCCAACAGCGGCGAGCCGCTCCGGTTGGTGAACCCGGAGGGGAGCGTGCTAAGCCGCTTTCCGAGCGAGCCGAAGCCCAACAAGGCCGGGAAGAGCGTGGCGCGGCGGGCTCCTGACGCGCTCGATGACGATCCGGAGGCATTTTCGATCTCGGACCCAGCCACGCCTGGGCTGCCGAACGCTCAATGACAGGGCGGATGGTCCCTTCCTCGCTCTCTGCCGCTCTGGCATAACCCCAGCATGGTCGATCCCGCGTTCGCGTCGAGCGATGAAGCGAGGTGGAAGAGCGCCGCTGAAGCCGGTCTCGCAGGCGCCTCTTTCGAGCGCGCATTGGTGGGGGTTGCGCCTGAAGGCTTCGCAGTGGAGCCACTCTATCTTGCTCGGCACCTGCCGAAGATCGACATCGGGGTCGCGTTCGCGGCGAGCTCCCAACCGATCGTGGCACAGCGCTACAGCGTGACTGCCCCCGCGCGGGCGAACGCTGAAATCGTGGAAGATTTGGGGCGCGGAGTCGCGCTGCCCTGGCTCTCGTTCGAGCCCGACACGAATCTCGCGGTGAAGCTCGGCGTGACGCTGGCAGGTGTGCCTGCCACTACGCCGATTTTGCTCGACGCAGGTGAGGCGGCTCTAGACCTGGCAGGGCAGGCTCGTCGACTCGGCTTCTCGCGCGTGAGCGCCCTGTGCGATCCATTTTCGACGGCCCTTCGGCAGGGTGGCTTGAAGAGCTCCTGGGCGGTTGGCTTCGATCGCGCCCACGCAGAGGCCGTGGAGGCAGGCGGGGCCGGGGTGACGAGCCTCGCAGTCTCTCCCGCTGCGGTCTTCGACGCAGGCGGCGACATGGCGCAGGCGATCGGGTTTGCGCTCGCCGGGGCGGCAGCGTGGGCGCGGGCATTCGACTCACGAAATAGGGTCGATCTTGCGGCCAGCTCGCTGGCCGTCATCGTCAGCCCCGGCAGCGAAGTGTTTCGCGGCATCGCGCTCCTGCGGGCGCTTTCGATCGGCTTCGCCAAGCTGTGGAGCGCACTCGGCGTGGCGGGCCCGCGCCCGCTCTTCGTGGGTGTCGGCTCGCAGCGGGCGCTCTCCGGGCTCGATGTCGAGACGAACATGATCCGCGCCACGCTCGAGACCTTCAGCTTGATCGTGGGCGGTGCGGATGTGGTCGCTACCCGTCCGTTCGACGAGCCATCGGCCACCAGAAGCGCGCTCGGTCGGCGGCTCGCGAAAAATACCGCCCTCGTGCTGCTGTCCGAGACCGAGCTCGGCAAAGTACGAGACCCAGCCGCGGGCAGCTACTACGTCGAATCCCTCTCCGGCTCGCTGGCGCGCGCAGGCTGGGCCGAGCTCAATCGCATCGAAACCGAGGGTGGCCTCGAAGACTCGCTCGAAGCGGGTCTCTTCCAAGAGCGCGTCCGTCACGCATCGGCCGCGAGAGAGCGCGATATCGTGCGTCGCAAACGCGTGCTCGTCGGCACCAGCGAGTACGCGACGACCGCGAGCGTCGCGCCGACGCGTCCAATCGCCGAAGCGAGCGGCCTCGTGACATTGGTCTCGCCGCTCCGGAGCATTCGCGACGCGGCGCCGTTCGAGTCGCTGCGCGCGAGCGTGAGCGAGCTGTCCGCAAAGCGAGGCAGACCCCTGTCCGGCTTGTTGATCGGGCTCGGGCCAGCCGCGAGCTATCGAGCGCGAGAGGCGTTCATGCGGCGGTTGTTCGAGGTCGCTGGTTTCGCGGTCGATCTATTGCCGGATCCGAGCGCGGCAGCGGCGACGGAGTCGGCATGGCTCGAGCAGGCCATCTCGTCACGAACACCCGACGCAGTCGTGCTGATCGGCAGCGACGAGATCTACCAATCTGCGGCCGAGGCAGTCGTACTCGCCGCCAAACGGGCAGGGTCTCCCGCGATTGTGTTGGCGGGCAAGCCGGGCGATCTCGCGGCCCCCTTGCACGCGTTGGGGATGACTCACTCGGTTGCGGTCGGCGACGACGTGGTGGCCGTTTTGAGCTCGGTCGTCGAGCTGGCGAGAGGTGCCTCGTGACACTGCCTTCGCTCTCCAACGTCGACTTCGACGCCGTTTCGCTGCCAGACGCGAGCCGCGCGCCGTCTCTGCCACTGCCTGAAGCGGAGCGGTGGCAGCTTCCGGAAGGGATCGAGCTGAAGGCGAGCTTCGATCACGCCGACAGCAAAGGCTTGCCTCTGCTCGACTCGGTGCCTGGCTTCGCGCCGTTCATTCGCGGGCCTTACCCCACGATGTATGTGCAGCAGCCATGGACGATCCGGCAGTATGCAGGCTTCTCGACGGCCGAAGAGTCGAACGCGTTCTACCGAAAGAACCTAGCTGCCGGGCAGAAGGGCCTCAGCATCGCCTTCGATCTGGCGACCCACCGCGGCTACGACTCGGACCACCCCCGGGTCGTAGGCGACGTGGGAATGGCCGGCGTGGCGATCGACTCCATCGCCGACATGAAGATCCTGTTCGACGGCATTCCGCTCGATCAGATGAGCGTGTCGATGACGATGAACGGCGCCGTGCTGCCGATCCTCGCGCTCTACGTCGTCGCGGGCGAAGAGCAAGGCGTGCCCGCGGCCAAGCTCACCGGCACCATTCAGAACGACGTGCTGAAAGAGTTCATGGTGCGCAACACGTATATCTATCCGCCCGCGCCATCGATGCGCATCGTGTCGGATATTATTGCGTACACCGCCCGCGAGATGCCGAAGTTCAACAGCATCTCCATTTCCGGCTATCACATGCAAGAAGCCGGCGCGACGGCCGATCTCGAGCTCGCCTATACGATCGCCGATGGCATCGAGTACGTGAAGGCAGGCGTTCACGCCGGCATGAGTGTCGACGCGTTTGCGCCGCGGCTGTCGTTCTTCTTCGCGATCGGCATGAGCTACTTCGTCGAAGTCGCCAAGCTGCGCGCCGCGCGCCTGCTTTGGGCAGAGGCGATGACTGCCTTTCAACCGAAGAACCCGCGCTCACTTTCGCTGCGCACCCATTGTCAGACCTCTGGTTGGTCGCTCACGGCAGAGGACGTGTACGCGAACGTGGTGCGCACCACCGTCGAGGCAATGGCCGCGACCGCCGGCCATACCCAGTCGCTGCACACCAACTCGCTCGACGAAGCGCTGGCGTTGCCGAGCGAAGCTTCCGCGCGCATCGCGCGGAACACGCAGCTGGTCTTGCAGCTCGAGGCGGGCATCACACGACCGGTCGATCCGTGGGGCGGCAGCCACTACGTTGAGCACCTCACGCACGCGTTGGCTGGCAGGGCGCGCGCCCACATGCGGGAGATCGACGAGCTCGGCGGCATGGTCAAGGCAATCGAGGCTTCTGTACCCAAGCTTCGCATCGAGGAGGCGGCGGCTCGCACGCAGGCGCGCATCGACGCAGGTCGCCAGAAAATTATCGGGGTGAACGCCTATCGCATGCGGGAAGAAGAGCACGTGTCGGTGCTAAAGGTCGACAACGCGCGGGTGCGTGCGGCTCAGCTCGAGCGGCTCGCCGCCGTGAAACAGGCGCGCAAACAGGCCGATGTAGACGTCGCGCTCGAGGCGCTCACGAACGCGGCGAAGAGCGGCGCCAACTTGATGGAGGCGGCAGTCGTCGCTGCGCGCGCACGCGCGACCGTCGGCGAGATGAGCTTCGCGCTGGAGAAGGTGTTCGGCCGCTACGAGGCGCAGATCCGCAGCGTGACGGGGGTGTACGCTCGGGAGATGGGCGAGTCCGCCGACGCTGACCGAGTGCGCACGCTGGTCGCCGAGATCGTCGAGAAAGACGGTCGTCGGCCGCGCATCTTGCTGGCGAAGATGGGGCAAGACGGGCACGACCGCGGTCAAAAGGTGATCGCGACGGCGCTCTCGGATCTCGGCTTCGACGTCGACATCGGGCCGCTGTTTCAGACCCCGAGCGAAACTGCGCGGCAAGCGGTCGACAACGATGTGCACGTCGTCGGTGTGAGCTCGCTGGCAGCCGGGCATCTCACGTTGGTGCCACAGCTCAAGGCGGAGCTCGCTGCGCTCGGCAGGCCGGAAGTGCTGGTCGTCGTCGGTGGCGTCGTTCCGCCAGAAGACGTGCCGACCTTGCGCGAAATGGGTGCGGCCGCAGTCTTCGGTCCCGGCACCGTGATAGGTGTAGCTGCGCGCGATCTCGCCGCGGCGATCTTGGCGAATCTGCGTACGCCGCAAACGGATGCAAAGAGCCCGTGAAACGGCTCGTCGCCGCTGACGCTGAAGCCGGCATCTTGACGGGAGACCGGCGGGTGCTGTCGCAGAGCATCACGCTGGTGGAGAGCGCTCTGCCGGCGGATCGCCGCGAAGCGGGCCTGCTCTTGGAGCGCTTGCTTCCGCGTACGGGTGGCGCCATCCGGCTCGGCATCAGCGGGCCGCCCGGGGTTGGCAAGAGCACCCTCATCGAGCAGTTCGGTATGTTTGCCGTCGAGCGCGGTCGGCGCGTCGCAGTGCTGGCTGTCGACCCCTCGAGCCGCGCAACGGGAGGCAGTATTCTGGGTGACAAGACGCGCATGCCGAGACTCGCGCTCGAGCCGCGCGCTTTCGTGCGGCCCTCGCCCGCCGGCGAACATCTCGGCGGCGTCGCACAGCGCACCCGTGAAGCACTGCTGCTCTTGGAGGCCGCCGGTTTCGATTTCGTAATGGTGGAGACAGTCGGCGTCGGCCAATCCGAAGTCGAGGTCGCCAGTATGGTCGATTGCTTCGTGCTGCTCGCCCAGCCGGGTGCTGGTGATGAGCTGCAAGGAATCAAGCGCGGCATCATGGAGGTCGCCGACATCGTGGCGGTGACCAAGGCCGACGGTGATCAGCTGCCGCGGGCGCGCAGCACACTGCACGACGTCTCCGCAGCGCTACGTTTGATGCGTCCGCGTCATACGGCGTGGGCCGCCCGAGGCATGCTGGTCAGTGGGCTGACGGGCAGCGGCATTGCCGAGCTGTTCGATGCAGTCATGCAGCACCACGAAGCGCTCGCCGGGAGCGAGCTAGCACGGCTGCGAGCCGAGCAAGCAGTCCGCTGGATGTGGGCGCAGATCGACGACGCGGTGGGGGCTGCCTTGCGCAGTCACCCGAAGGTAGCGCCCATTCTCGCCTCGCTGGAGAGTGAGGTCCGGGAGGGCACGCTGACTCCGGGCCGCGGAGCGCAGCGCGTGCTCGGTGCCTTTGGGATTTTGTTTGTCGATTCAACCGCCGGTTGAATATTCAACCGAAGGTTGAGCTCGTTTGAGCTCAACCGGGGTCGCTGATCACGAAGTTCGTGGACGCCCAATGCGGCGGCGGCGCAGCGATAGCAGCGCCAGCGCGAGCGCGGCAGAGACACCGGCGCCGCCTGCGCGCCGCTCGTGGGTCGAGCAGTCGCAGCCTTCGCCATCCGAATTGCTGGCGGACGAGCCGCCGCCTGCGTTGTTGTTGGCACCGATTCCGTTGCCGCCGGCGCTGGCATTACCGCCGTTCGAGGCGTTGCCACCGTTCGACGAGTTGCCGCCAGGACCGGGTCCGCTGCCACCCTGGTTGCCGCCGCCCCCCCCGCCGGGTTCCGAGCAGTAGCCGGTGTCCGGATCGCAGATTGGACCGAACACGCGATCGCAGTCGCGGTCGCTCTTGCACTGCTGGGGGTCGTCGCCCAGATCGACGATCGACGGGATGCCGTCATCGTCGAAGTCGTTGTCGCCCTCGATCGCGTCGAGAATGCTGTTCCCGTCCGAATCGACGTCCAACCACGCAGGAATGAGGTCGTTGTCGGTGTTGGGGGCGAGCAGCTCAGCGGCGACCTCGTACGAAGTGGGGATTCCGTCCCCGTCGTCGTCTCCGTCCAGCGGATCGACCATGCCGTCGCTGTCACTATCGGCGTAGATGCTTTCGCCTGCGATGCAAACCCCGTCGACCGTGCCATGGCCATCACACAGCCCGTCGTCGTCGCTGTCCGGGTCATCCGCGTCGGTCCCTGCGTCAGCTTCTCCCGCGTCCGATACGCCATCGCCATCGGAGTCGTTGCACGTCGACAGGAAGAGCTCGATATTTTCGGCGAGCGCGGCCTTGTCTTGTTCCGGGTGCAGGTTGCCGTACCAGAACGACAAATCCATGGCGACGTAAGCGCAGCCGGCGCCGTTATCCATATCTTCGCCCGGCCACGCTGCGGCGCCCGTCTTGCCCAGAGGGTGATTGTAGACCTGGTTCTTGGGAGCGATCGTGTCCATCAACCCCGCTTGGCCTGCCAGCCATACTGGAATCGAGTTCGGTGTGGTGGTGATGCCGAACGGGTCGAGCGGACTGGCGTTGAAAGTATCTCCACCTTCACCCACGTTCCCGATTTGCGTATTCGCCGTGGTGAGCACGTTTAGGAGGTTTTGCACCGAGGCGTTCAGCTGCTCGCAACACAAGCGTTCGCCCGTCAGGTACACGCCTCCGCCTGCCTTCACGTAGCTCGTGAGGGCGACTTGGTCGGCACCCGTGATCGGAAGCACCTGGATCATCCAAACCGCATCAAAATTGCTCAAATCTCCCGGCAAAGCGGGCGTCGCCGAGAACATTGTCGTGACGTTGTGCCCCAACCCCGCGAGGTAGCCGGCGGCTTCGGGGCCGGCTTGGTCGGCACCGGCCGGTTCACTGTTCGTCGTCTGGTAGACGAGCACCTCGTCCGCCGACGCAATCGAGGGGACCGCCGCCCCAAAGAAAGCCGGCAAAGCCAGGATTAACCGCGGGAATCGGCGCGTGCTGCTCAGACTGAACCTCGACATGCGGCGCAGGGTCCCACGCCTCGGGCTCCGAATCAAATTCGGCCCATCACACACACATTCCTGGGGCCTATCAGCGGCTCGCGAGCTGGATGAGCGGCGCCTCGCTCGGGCACGCCAACCGAAATGCCGCCCAGTGGCCGGCGCCGCTCGAGGTGTACAGTTGCTTGCCGTCGAGCTCGTACTCGCCCCAGAGATACCAATCGGGGAGAAACGGCTCCAACACGCTGCGTTCAGCAATGCCGATTTGTGCGCCGTGGGTGTGACCACTCAAGGTGAGATCGATGCCGCGCGCCGCGAGCGTGCGGAAGCCGCTTGGTCGATGACACAGTCCGAGCTTGAAGCCGTCGCTGGGTGCGCCGTCGAGCGCAATGTCTGCCAGCCTCGCGTGTGGCTCGGCAGCACGTTCGTAGCCGGCGGGGTCGTCGACGCCGACCAGCACCAGCTTGTCGCCGCCCACCTGCAGCGTGCGATGCGTATTGGTGATCATCTGGATGCGCGTCTTGTCGTAGATGCGCCGGGTCGCCCTCTCGCCACGGTAGTACTCGTGATTGCCCATTACCGCGTAGGCGCCGAGCGCCGGGATGACGGCTTCGAGCTGGCGCAAGGCGGGCTCGAGATAGGGCAGGTGGTCGCAGATGTCGCCGGTGAAGACCAATAAATCGGGCCTCGCGGCCGCTATCTTCTCGACCAATGCGGGGATCGACGATGGGCCGAAGAAGGCGCCGAGATGCAGATCCGTGATCTGCATGATGCGGAGCCCTGCGAGACCCGGCGCTAGCCCCGAAAAGGAGAGCGGTCGATTGGTCACGCGCGTGCCGTCGAAGCCGCCGGCGATGCCGGCCGCGCCGAGACCGAACGCGGTGACTGGCGCTGCTGCGACCACAGCTTCGAGCACGGTTCGGCGCGACACGAGAGGAGCAGTCGCCGTGATGGCGGGGCGAGCCGCGAGCCGTGACGCGTCGGCAGCCTGCGTCACGAGCGGGGCAGGGGGTTCGGTGGGGGCAGCTTTGCGCAGGAGCAGACGAGTGCCCAAGGACCGCAAGAGCCCCGCGAAGGGCAACGACAGATACAGCGCGACGACCAGAATGAACCCGGCCGCGAGGAAGCTGCCGATCGCCGAGATGCTCGGCATTTGCGTAGACTTGCCGATATAGCGAACGATCGAGCCGACGGTCGCCGCGAAGGCGACGACGTAGAGCGCCCGCCTGACGGCGGTCACCTGCCACCAAGGCCGCTGGAAGCGGCGCACCAACAAGAGCAGACCCACCCCAAGCAACGCTGTGACCAGGCTAACTTGAATCATTCGGCCTCTCGCTCCGTGCAAGGGTGCTAGAAAGAGCGCAAAGTTCAACCCGGGAAACGAAGATGGCGCACCTGTTCGAAGACAACTCCCGAAGCATCGGTTCTACTCCCCTCGTTCGGATCAATCGCCTAGCTGGGGCAAACGCCCACGTTTACGCCAAGATCGAGGGAAGAAACCCCGCCTATTCAGTGAAATGTCGCATCGGCGCGGCCATGGTCTGGGACGCCGAGGAGCGCGGCACGCTCAAGAAGGGGGGCGGCATCATCGAGGCGACCAGCGGCAACACAGGAATCGCGCTGGCGTTCGCGGCGGCGGCGCGCGGCTATCGCTGTGTGCTCACCATGCCGGAGACGATGAGCATCGAGCGCCGCAAAGTGCTGATCGCGTTCGGCGCCGAGCTGGTGCTGACGCCCGGCTCGCTCGGTATGAAAGGCGCCATCGCCAAAGCAGTCGAGATGGCTGCGGCAGATCCGACGCTCCTCATGATGCACCAATTCGAGAACCCGGCGAACCCGGTCATTCACGAGAAGACGACAGGGCCCGAAATCTGGAACGACACTGACGGCGAGATCGATATCTTCGTCTCTGGCGTGGGCACCGGCGGAACGATCACGGGGGTCAGCCGCTTCATCAAGAAGACCAAGGGCAAAGCGATCGTCAGTGTGGCCGTCGAGCCTTCACATTCGCCGGTGATCACGCAAACGCTGCAAGGCAAAGAGCTCGCCCCCGCGCCGCACAAGATCCAGGGTATCGGCGCCGGCTTCGTGCCCAAAAATTTGGATCTGTCATTGGTCGACCAGGTCGAGCTAGTCACCAATGACGAGTCGATCCAAATGGCTCGCAGGCTCGCTCGCGAAGAGGGAATCTTGTGCGGAATTTCGTGCGGTGCAGCGATGGCTGTCGCTGCGCGGCTGGCCGCCGACCCGGCGCACGCAAATAAAAATATCGTGGTCGTGCTGCCCGACGCAGGCGAACGATACCTGTCCGGCGCGCTGTTCGAGGGGATGTTCGAGCACGTCGAACGGATGACGGCCGGATGAGCGCGGCGGACGGAGCTCGGCGCGAGGGCGAGATCGACGCTGTCGTCGGCGCCCTGCTCGAGAGCTACCACGCCGACTCTCGGGCGCAGTTCATCAACCGCAAATTTCTCCCGAACCGACGCGAGATCATCGGCATCATCGAGCTCTATCTCGAGCTCTTCTACCCCGGCTATTTCGGTCGCCAAGATCTGACTGAAGAGAATTTGCGCTATCACGTTGGCGGCCTCGTCAGCACGTTGCGCGACAAGCTTGCGCGTCAGATCGAGCTCTGTCTGTGTCACGCAGCCGAGTGCGGCGACGTGGTCACCCACTGCGCTGAAGAGGCGCGGCGCCTGGCGCAGCGTATGCTCGAGCTCACGCCGAAGATCCGCACCACGCTGATCAGCGATGTGCAAGCCGCCATGGATGGCGACCCGGCTGCCAGCGGTCTGGCGGAGATCATCCTGGCATACCCAGGCGTGCTGGCCATCACGGTGTATCGAGTGGCGCACGAGCTTCACGGGCTCGGCGTGCCCTTGCTACCGCGCATCATGACCGAGTGGGCCCACGCGCAAACCGGCGCCGATATTCACCCTGGTGCCACCATCGGCAAGAGCTTCTTCATCGACCACGCGACCGGCGTCGTCGTCGGCGAGACGTCCTTCATCGGCGAGCAGGTGAAGCTCTACCAAGGCGTGACGCTGGGCGCGCTCAGCCTGCCGAAAGACGCAAACGGGAGAGTGATCCGCAACACCAAGCGACACCCCACCGTCGAAGACGGCGTCACCGTGTACGCCAACGCCACCGTGCTCGGCGGCACCACCAAGCTCGGTGCGGGCTCGGTGGTGGGGGGCTCGGTTTTCGTCACCAAGTCGGTACCCGCAGGGGCCCGCGTGGCGATGAAGCCACCCGAGCTCTCCGTGCGCACGACGCCAGCGGCGCCGTCGGAGCCGGGCCACGACGGCGTCGAGTGGCTTCCCGACTACGAGATTTGATAGTTGCGGTGAATTACGGTCTCAGGCGACGGCCGCAGCGGCTGCTTCCGGCGGTGCCGAGAGGCTGCGGGGTGCGGCGGTCTCGTTGACCTTCACGCCAACGAGCTTGGAGACGCCGGGCTCTTGCATGGTCACGCCGTAGAGGACGTCGACCGACTGCATCGTGCGCTTGATGTGCGTGATGAGGATGAACTGCGAGCGACCCGTCATCGTGCGGATGGCTTCGTTGTAACGAGTGACGTTGGCCTCGTCGAGCGGGGCGTCGACCTCGTCGAGCACGCAGAACGGGCTGGGCTTGAACTGGAAGATGGCGAAGATGAGCGAGACCGCGGTGAGCGCTTTCTCCCCGCCGCTCATCAGATCGATGCTGCTGAGCTTCTTGCCCGGCGGCTGCGCGAGGATCTCGATGCCTGTCTCGAGCAAATCGTCCGGGTTGGTCAGGCGCAGCTCGCCTTGGCCACCGCGGAACATGCGCGGAAACAGCACCTTGAACTTGGCGTTGATGCCTTCGAATGCCTCGCGGAACAGGCGCTTCGACTCGCGGTTCATCTGCAGAATGGCCTCTTCGAGATCGGCGATCGCCTTGTCGAGGTCGGCCTTCTGCGTGGTGTAGTAGGTGAAGCGCTCTTCGGCTTCGGCGTGTTCGCGGACTGCGTCGACGTTGACGGGACCCATGCGGTCGAGCAGCTCGCCGAGCTCCGTGATGCGCGAGCGTTGCTGTGCCTGGAGCGGCGCCCGCTTGTGGTAGTCGCCGATCACCGTGTGTAGCTCGAGCCCGCGGAAGCGGTCGCGCACACCATCGGTGAGATGGCGCCGCTCGATCAAAAGCTTCGCGAGGTTCGTCTCGCGCGTGCGCAGCTCTTCAGTCGCCTCGGATGCGGCTTGACGAGCCTTCTTCAAGTCGACTTCGGCGAACGAGAGCAGGTGTCGAATCTCGTCGACGGCCGTCTTGGCGGTGCTGAGCAGCTCTTCAGCTGCTCGCGCCTCTTCGAGGGCGACGACCAACAGCTCGCGCTCGATCATGATGCGCGCAGCAGAGGTGCCGGCACCGGTCGCGCACTCGAAGCGCTCGCGATCGAGCCTTTCGATACGCTGCGACATCTCTTCGCAGCTCTTGCTGAGGCGCTCGACCGTGTGCCGCACGCCGCTGGTGCGCTCTTTGATTTGAGCGAGCAACACTTTGCGTTCGGTGACGACCGCCTGTTGAACGGTGACCTTGGCGCGCCACGATTCGGAGTGAGCCTGCGTGGTCTCGACCTCGGCGATCGCCTCGCCCTTTTGTAGCCGCGAGCTGTCGAGGCCGCGTGAGGCCTCGTCGTGAGCGACTGTGGCCGTCGCGATGCGTTCGGCGATCTCGGCGCGCTCGGTGCGAACCGTGAGCAAGCGCTTGGAGAGCTGAGCGAGCTGCTCATCTCCGCGCTTCTGATCTTTTTCTGCGGCCATGAAGGCGATCTCGGAGGCGTGCGCCTCGCTGCGTGCTTGATCGAGCAAGCCGCCAATCTCCGTCATTTGTGCGCGGCTCTCTGCTTGCTTGGCAAGCAGCTCGGTCACGCGATCACCGCGCGTGGAGCACGCCTCGTGAAGCTCCCGCATCTCGCGCTTGTGCTCGACAAGACCCTCTGCCACGCGATTGCCCGCGCCGCCGATCACCGAGCCGTCGCTCGAGTGAAGCGTACCTGCGAGGGTGACGACGCGGCCGAGATGGCCAGCGGAGAGCACTGCCTCTGCGGTCTCGTCGCTGTCGACCAGGGCCACATCGCCGATCAAGCTGCGTGCGAGGACCTCGTCTTCAGGCGCGAACAGAATCGCGTCGACCAGCAAGCCGGACACGCCTTCGCCGCGCGGCGCCACCGGGTGGCTGCCGGCTACGTGGCGCGGGAAGCGCGGCACGATGCCAGCTCGGCCCTTGCCGGCGAGCCCGAGCTCTCGCAGCAGCGCCTTGCCGCGCTGAAGGTCGTCGACCACGACGAACTCGATCTTGTCGCCCAGGGCAGCTGCCAACGCATGCGTCAGCTCGGCGGGGGCCTCGAGGCGATCTGCAACCAAGCCGACGATCGTGGGATCGTTGGTCGACATCAGCGCGCGGGGGCCTTGACCGACACCTTCGTGTCGAGCGTGGAGCTCTTCGAGCGCGCGCAGGCGACTACGCCGTTGGCCGAGCTCGCTCTTCTCGCTCTCGACCTCCCGGTCGAGCTCGACGGCCTGTTCGCGCAGGGTCTTCAGCTCGGCGGTGCGCTCTTCGCGGCTAGTCAGCGCCGCAGCGCGGGCCTCGGTCAGCCCGATGATGTGCTCGACGAGGCCTTCATGGCGAGCTGCGATGTCTTCGTGCTCGCCGCTGAGGCGGCCGTCTTCGTCTTCCAGATTTTCGCTGCGACGCATCCAATCGCCGCGCCGCTCTTCGTAGCCGCGCAGCGTGGCCTCTGCCGCTGCCACGCGGGACGATAGCTCCGACGCGAGCGCGCGCGCTTCGGTCAAGCGCTCGTCCGCCTCTTGTGCGTTCTGGCGCAGCTCTTCGAGCGTCTCCATCTCGGCCTGGGTGATCGCCTGGCCGCGCGCCTCGTCTTCTTCTGCGCTGGCGAGCACGTCGGCGAGCGCTTCTCGCTCTTCTGCGAGCTCAGCGAGTCGCACTTGTAGATCGGCGAGCTCGGTCTTGGCGACGGCGCTGCGTTGCTCGAGGTCACGGTAGCGCTCGGCGGCGCGGCCGATCTCGGCTTCGTGCGTACGCACCTGGTTACCTTTGCGGTACGCGTCGGTCTGGGCAGCCTCGGCGAGATCTTCCGCTGACAAGCCTCGCTGGCGATCGACCTCGAGCTCGGCTTCTCGCGTAGCGACCTCAGTCTGAAAGACGTCGCACGCCTCGCTGCTGATGGCGCGGCCCGCTTCTTCGACCTGCGCGCAGACGATGAACTCGAGCAGCTTGTGTGACGCTTCGCAGAGGACGAGATCTTCGAGCTCACCCTTGTACGCGATGTAGCGCTCGGCCTTGGCGGCTTGACGCTTGAGCGAAGCGAGGTTGCGCTCGATCTCGGAGACGATGTCGCCGACGCGCAACAAATTCTGGCGCGTCGCCTCCATCTTTGCTTCGGCCTGCTTGCGCCGTGCCTTGTACTTGGTGATGCCGGCGGCCTCTTCGATGATCAAGCGGCGGTCTTCGGCGCGTGCTGAGACGATCAGCCCGACCTTGCCTTGCTCGATGATCGAATAGGCCTTGGTGCCGACGCCAGTGCCGAGGAACAGATCCGTGACGTCTTTCAGGCGCACCTGCGTCTTGTTGATCAAGTACTCGCTGGTGCCGTCGCGGTAGAGGCGACGCGTGATCGCGATGTCCGCCCAATCGCGGTACTCGAGGGGCAGGGCCTGCGCCGCTTCTTTGTCGGTGTTGTCGAAGGTGAGCGTGACCTCGGCCATCCCGTGGGGGCCTCGGCTACCGGAGCCGGCGAAGATGACATCCGTCATTGCGCGCCCGCGCAGGTGTTTTGCGCTCTGCTCGCCCATCGACCAGCGAATCGCGTCGACGATGTTGGACTTACCGCAGCCGTTGGGGCCGACGATGCCGATGATGTCGTGGTCGAAATGCACGACGGTGCGATCGACGAACGACTTGAAGCCGGAAATCTCGAGCTTCTTGATATGCATGGTTCCTCAGGCACCCGCGCAGGCGGGTTCAGGCGACGGCCCTTGATATAATGTCACGCCACGTACAGTCACGGCATGTAGTGGGGTACACGGGTCCTATCTTCGGTTCAAGACTTGACAGACGTTTGCTGTTCGCATGGTTACCTCCGCCCCAATCGGTGACTGAAGTGGGGCCGGCTCGCCAAGGGCCTTGACTGTGCGGCCACCCGGCCACATTTGCGAGCCAAACATGCCTACGTACGAGTACGCGTGCACCGCTTGCGGCAACGAGTGGGAATTCGAGCAGTCGATCAAGGACGATGCGATCACCGAGTGCCCGAAGTGCCACGACGCCACGGCCAAACGTCAGATCTCGCGCGGCACCGGCTTTATCTTGAAGGGTAGCGGCTGGTATGCGGACCTCTACTCCGGCGGCAGCAACGCCAAGAAGGCGGATGCCAAACCCGAGACGGCCAAGACCGAGCCGGCTAGCACTTCGAGCGACAGCTCGTCCTCGGCCAGCAGCGCGAGCTCGAGCGACAGCGCGTCGCCGACCACGAGCACACCTGCGACCCCCGCAAAAACGACGCCTTCTTCCGGCAGCTGAGCGGCTCTGCCCAGTGCAGGGCGCCTCAACGGGGCCTGCCTTATCGGCTCGAGGCTGCTAGCGTACGCGGCGTGACCCAGCGCACGAAGCTCGACGAAATCAACCAGCGACTCGATGAGATCGACCGAGAGCTGTTGCGAGCGATCGAGCGGCGTGCCCGCGTCGTTTCTGATCTCGTTTCCATGAAGAGCGACGCTGCCCGCGTCGCGCCCATCGTCGACGGCGCGCGCCTACGTACGCTCGAGGCTGCGATTACCACGCAGTTTCCGGCCGCTTCCGTCCGTCCGATCTTCGCGGCCATCGACGCCGCGTGCAGGGTCTACGACGTCGCGCCCCGCGTCGCCTGTATCGGCCCGGAAGGTGGCTTCTCTTGGCTCGCGGGGGCGGCTCACTTCGGGCCCCGCGCACAGTTTCTCCGCGCCGAGACGCCGGAGAAAGCGCTCGACGAGGTGTCGCGCTCGCAGGCCGATTTCGCTGTCGTCGTGCTCGAGACCATGCGCGACGGTATCGCCTTCGCCACGATTCAGGCGCTCGCGGCGCTCGATCTCAAACTGGTCGGTGAGCGTGAGGTCGCTCACTCGCTCATGTTGGTGAGCCGCACCGGTAACCCCTCCGACGTCGAACGGGTGTACGCAAACTCGCTGCATCATGCGCAGTCGGAGGCCCACTTGGCGCTCCACTTCCCGAAAGCCACCGTGCTGCACGTGCGCAGCGCTCTGATGGCCGCTGATCTGGCGATCGAACATCATGGCGCGGCGGCCGTGGTCCCGCGCGGCAACGCGACGCCCCCCGACCTGCGGGTGCTCAGCGAGAACGTCAGCGACGAAGGGGAGGTGCGCATTCGCTACGGCATCGTCTCCAAGATGCCGATGAGCCGGACCGGCCAAGACGCGACCGCTGTCCTGTTCAGCGTCCACGACCGGCCGGGTGCGCTCCACGACGTGCTGCAGGCGTTCAAAGAAAAGAACTGCAACCTGCGCAGAATCCAGTCCCGTGCAGTGCCCGGCGAGGGCTGGGAGTACGTCTTCTACGTTGAGGTCAGTGGCCACGTGACAGATCGACCCGTCGTGGCTGCGCTCGAGGGCGTCAAGCAGCGCGCGCGCATGCTGAAGGTGCTGGGCTCGTTCCCGCTCGACGTAGCGGAGCAGACACCACCTTCGTCCGAAGACTGATGCGTTCCGCTGCGATGCGAAGGCGAAAATTCGTCGGCTTGGGCCTGGTTGGGGCGAGCACGCTGTCGGGGCTCGGCTGCGCGTCGGTCTCGCTGGTCCCCATCGCGGGCAAGCGAGTCGAAGCCAAGGTGATCGACGAAAACCCGCTCAGCTTGTTGCCGCGCGGCATCGTCATTTTCGAGAACCTCGACGCGACGGCGCTGTTCGCCACGGAGATCGGAGCCGACATCGCGCGCCTGGTGTCGACCGTCGTGCCGCTGGGTAACGAGTCGAACTTCGCGCCCACCCGCGACGTGCGGCGGGTCGTCGGCGGTGTGTACGCGATGCAAGGCGTCGACTTCTGCGCGGTCGTGCAGGGCACCTTCGATGTAGCGGCGATTCAGAAGGCAGCCGACGCGCGCCTGGCCGCGCCGTCCGGCTTGCCGCTCGTGCGTACCCGTTACAGTGACTACGACCTCTACACCGTCGGCAACATGGGCTTCGTCCTGCTCACGCCGCAGTCGCTGCTATCCGGGAACGAGATCGGCATGCGTCGCGCGCTCGACCGGATGCGCTTTTCGTCGCTCGAGCGCGTTATCCCAGAGTGGATGGTGACCCTCGCCGAGACCAAAGATGCGAGCTTCGTGCTGGCAGGCGATTTCGGCGCAGAGAGCGTGATGTCGTCACAAGACGGCACGCCGCGGGCGATCCCGCGGGCGCTTGCAGGCTCTGCAGTGCAACCGGTGCTCGAGGCCGCCGCTGCGCAGCTGCCCTTCTTGAGTGATCTGCGTGCGATGCGCGTGATCGGCAATTTCAAACCTCCCGGGGTGAACCTCGCAGGCGCGCTGACCTACGGCTCGATCGACAAGGCGCAAGCCGGCGCCGCAGGCCTGCGCAACACCGCATCGATGGCCCAGCTCGCTGGTTTTTTTACGAGCTTCGGCATGGGCCAAAGCCTGCCGCCCATCCAAACCGCCGTCAGCGGCACCGACGTCGGCTTCGTGCAGCCCATCGACACGGCCTTCGCAAAAACACTGCTCACGCTGATGGGCGGCGCGCTCAAATAAGCCGCAGAGAGGAGAGCGGATATTTACCGCAGAGGGGCAGAGGAGGGAGAACGCAAAGGACGCGGAGATTTTTTGTGTGGTGCTGAGGGCCTGCGCTGACGGTGGCGAGCTCAGCGGCCCGTGGTCTCGCGTCCGGTGCCACCGCGACAGCCGAACCTAAAATCCGCTCCTCTTCGCGTCCTCTGCGTCTCCCCTCTGCGCCTTTGCGGTAAATATCGCTCCGACTCACCGCTTCCTAGGCGAAGGCCGCAGCTGAGGCTCGGCGTGCAGCGGGTCGTCGGGCCATGAGTGGCGTGGGTATTTGCGGCGCAGCTCTTTGGCGATCGCGGGGTAGTGTTTGGTCCAGAAGCCGGCCAGATCGGTCGTGACTTGGACGGCGCGCTGATTGGGAGCGAGTAGCTCCAAGACAAGCGGTAGGGAGCCCCGCAGGATGCGCGGGCCGTCGGCGGACCCAAAAAAATCCTGAAGCCGCGCTGCGATGCTCGGTGGTGAGCCGGGTTTGTAGGCGACAGCGAGAGATCGGCCGGAGCCGAGCTCGATGCGCTCGGGTGTGAGCGCGCGCAGCGCTTGTTGTTGTGCATTGGTGAGGGACGTAAGCACGAGCTCGCCGAGGTTCTTCTGGTCGAGCTCGCTGAGCGACGCACAGCCGGTAGCGGCAACTCGCGTCACGGCCTCGATATCGGTCGGCTCCAGCGCGAGCTCGGCGAACGTGGCGGGCTCGCGGCCTCTGGCCAGCGCGAGCCGTTCGCCGATTGTTTGCAGCGCCTCTAGCCCAGCAGGGCTCAGGCCGCGCGCGACTGCTGCGCGAGCCAGCGCGGCGGCAGCTTTGTTGCTGTCGGTGACCGGTCGACGCTCTTCTTCGAGCACCAAGCTGCCGAAGCGCATCACCCGGGTGGCCTCGACGCGCCCAGAGCTCTCCGAGACCGAGATGACCTCTTCGTCGATGATCTGATCCGTGAACATGTCGAGCAGCCAGTCGGCTTCGATGGCGCTCGCGAGACGCACCCAGGCCTTCATGCGGCCGCCGACGCTGCGCTCTTCAGCGTCGATGGCGACCAGCAGATCGACCTCACGGACACGGCTCGATTCGTCGAGCACAGCGCTGGTTCCATACGCGAAGACGATCTCCGGCGAGCGTCGGCCCAGCTGCGCATCGGCGCGTTTGAGGCGACCGACGCGGTCCGGATACGCGCTCAAAATGGCCTTCAAGAGGGCCTCTTCATGGAGCTCGGGCGATGCCGGGCTCGGGCCCCGAGATCGCGCGATGCGCCGGAGCTGGTCGCGCACGCGCAGCACTGCCGTCGCGCGCAGCCGGTCGATGCCGCGTCGTTCGGCAGCCTCGCGGCCGAGATGCTCTGCCTCATCGAGCGCATCGAGCAACGCAACCAGATCGCTTCGCTCGCTGCTGAGGCGCTTGCCGCTCTGCTGCGATGTGAATGGCCGCTCGCCGATGATGGCTGCGATGGCGGCGCCGCTGTCTGCGACGCCACGTCGCTCGGCTTCGACCAAGAGGCGCGCTTGCCTGGGGTGCACCGGGAAGCTCAACATGCGAGTGCCGGTCTCGGTGATTCGAAGCGAGCCCTTTTCGCCTTGGACAGCGTGCAAGCTGCGCAAGAGCGACACCGCGCCATCGAGCGCCGCGGGGGAGGGCGCCTCGAACCAATCGAATGAGTCGAGGCTCTCCACGCCCGAGGCGACCAGCTCGAGCGCCGGCTCCGCCAAATCCATCCGCGCGATCTCCGGTTTGTCGAACGCGGCACGCGCTGCGAAATCGCCACAGGTGTACAGGCGAAAGCACGTGCCAGCGCGGGTGCGTCCTGCGCGCCCTGCGCGCTGGGTGGCCGATGCCTTCGATATTTTGGACTGCTTCAGCGCCGGCATGCCCGTCCACGGCGAGCAAGAAGCGACATTGGCCAGCCCGCTGTCGATCACTGCCACCACGCCGTCGATGGTGATGCTGGTCTCGGCCACGTTGGTCGCCAGGATGATCTTGCGCCTTTCGCTCGGCAGAACGGCCCGATCTTGATCGCGTGCGCTCTGGCTGCCGAATAGCGGCAAGACTGCTAGATCGTGCCGCTCACGGAGCTTGCCGAGGCTCTCTTCGCACGCTCGAATTTCGCGTGAGCCCGGCAGAAACACGAGCACGTGCCCGTCCAGGCCGGCTGTCACGAGATCGAACACTGCCGATGCGACCTGGCTCGAAAGCGGCCGGTCATCGGGTTTGTCTTGGTGCGCGATCGCGACGGGGAAAGCGCGACCTTTGGAGGTGATCAGCGGTGCGTCCAAGAACGTCGTCAGCGGCCCGGCGTCGAGCGTGGCGCTCATCGCACCGATGCCCAGATCGCTGCGCTTCTCGAGGACGAGGCGCTTCAGCATCGCGAGGCCCATGTCGGAGGCCATGTGCCGTTCGTGAAATTCGTCGAATAGAACCACGCCGACACCTTCGAGCGTCGGATCGGAGAGCAGGCGGCGGCCGAGGATGCCCTCTGTCACGAACAAGATGCGTGTGTTGTCGCTGGTGGCGCGCTCGAAGCGAGTCACGAAGCCGACGGAATCGCCCACCTTTTGCCCGAGCTCCGCCGCGACGCGCTCGGCGGAGAGCCGCGCTGCCAAGCGCCTGGGCTCGAGCACCAGAATCATCCCGGTCGTGACGCCGGAGTCGAGCAGCGCGCGCGGTACCCGTGTGGTCTTTCCGGCGCCTGGCTCGGCCACGAGCACGAACGATCGCCGATCGCGAAGCGCGCTCACGACGTCGGGCAGGATCGGATCGATCGGAAGCGGCAGCAGAACGGCCTGGTCTTACCCTATGCTGCGCCGCCAATGGTCTTCAAGCTGGACGATCCGCTGACCAGCGCGTCGGCGAGCGAGCTCTCCGAGCTCTTGACGCGGCGAGAAATATCGAGCGAAGAGCTGGTTCGCGCCCACGTCGACCGCATCACCACGCTGGACGGACGCGTGACTGCCTTCGTCGAGCTCTTGCGCGGCCTCGCGCTCGAAGCCGCGAAGAAGACCGATGAGGCGCGGGCACGAGGCGAAACGTTGGGGCCGCTCGCGGGTCTTCCAGTGTCGGTGAAAGAGAACCTCGACATGATCGGGCGAGTCTCGACGCTCGGCATCGTCGCGCGCAAGAACATGCGCTCGAACTCGGACGCAGGAATCGTGCGTGCCTTGCGGCGCGCCGGCGCCATCATCATCGGGCGCACCAACGTGCCGCAGCTCCTGCTCTCGCACGAAACACGCAATCCTGTGTTCGGCGTCACCAACAACCCCCATAGCGCCAAACACTGCCCCGGTGGCTCCTCCGGAGGCGAGGCTGCGGCGCTCGCGGCAGGCTTCTCGACGCTCGGCGTGGGCACCGATATCGGCGGCAGTATCCGGGTACCGGCACATTTCTGTGGCATCGCCGGCCTCAAGCCCACGCTCGACCGCTGGTCGAATCGTGGCTCCAACGGTGCACTCGTCGGACAAGAAGTGGTGCGCAGCCAGACAGGGCCGATGGCGCGCACGGTCGCCGATCTGGCACTCTTCTTTCGCGCCATCGATCCGCTCGCGATGGCCGCTGAAGACCCCTTGGTGCCACCCTTACCGCTGCGCGAGCTCTCCAGCATCGACGTGCGCAGCTTGCGCGTCGGCTTCTTCGTCGATGACGGTCTAATTCGCCCGAGCCTCGCCGTTCAGCGAGCCGTCCATCAGGCAGCCAAAGCGCTGGAAGGTGCTGGCGTCGAGGTGGTCCCGTTCGTGCCACCGTCGATTCGAGACGCGATCGGGACGTATCTGGCAGCGCTCGGCGCCGACGGCGGCAAGACTGCGTTCCGCCAGCTAGAGGGCACCGCCATCGAGCCGACGCTGCAGCCGCTGCGTAGGGCCGCTGCGCTGCAACCCGCGCTGCGGGCCGGGCTCGCACAGGCCCTGCTCGCTCTCGGTCAAGAGCGCGTGGCGTGGATGCTCTCGCTCGGCGGCGAGAAGTCGGTCGATGCGCTGTGGCGCCTCACCAAACAGGCCCGCGACTACAGGCTCGCGCTGCTCGACGCCATGCACAAGCTGCGCGTGTCGGCGATCTTGTGCCCCGCCCACGCGACTGCAGCGTTGCCGCATGGGCAGGGCGGCCAGTTCTTGCTCGCCGGCAGCTACTCGATGTTGTTCAACCTGGTGCAATTCCCTGCCGGTGTCGTGCCGGTCGGCACCGTGGCGGAAAGCGAAGCGCATCGCGAGCCGACCGGCACCGAAGATCGCTTCGAAACCATCGCGCGAAATGTGGACGGGCATGCTGCGGGCTTGCCCATCGGCGTGCAGCTTGCGGCGCCGCCGTTTCGCGACGAAGAAGTGCTGGCGCTGATGCTCACGCTGGAGCGCGCACTTGAAGGCACGGAGCGGCCGAAGGTGCCCCGTGCGCCTTGCTAGATAGACAAAAAATAAACGAACACAATCGAGTATGCGCTGCGAACAAATCAACGCACTGTTGCGACCGAGCGCCGAGCTGAGGCGTACCAGGCCGAGCCTAGGAGTGTGATGAGTCGTCAGAACGCCGAGATCCCGCTGCTCGATGAAGCGTTGGCCAGTTGGCTCGAACACGCGCCGGAGTCGACCGAGCGAGAGATCGTAGCCCCCCCGATTTTACAGCGGGCACGGACCGGTCACTCTCCGAGCGCGCGCGCTGTCGTCAACGCGGGTGATGTGGTCGTTGCAGCCGCAGGCGCGCTGGGCGATGGCCAGCTGAAGCGCTCGCGCGCCATCACACTGAAGCAGCGCATCGTGCAGTCGGCCGAGCGCGCGCTGAAGGGTGGCGGCTCGCCTGTCGCGGTGCTGCCGCCGAACGAGGTCGTGGCGCGTCTTCACGTTCAGACCGAAGACCCGCGCAGGCTCGAGCTGATCGAGCGGCTCGGTGCGCGCGGCGCGGCGCTCGCTGGCGTCGGCCAGCTTGCTACGGATCACGCGCTCGAGCGGTTGCTCGAGCAAGTCTGGCCGTTCCTCGGTTTCGACGTGGTGTTGGTCAGCATCGTGGTCGGGCCAGAGACGATTCACCGCGTTCATCGGGGCTTCCCAGTGTCGTTCGGAAACGTCGACAGCGTGCCTCGCGAGCTCTCGTACTGCACCCACACAGTGTCGGCTGGCGAGACCCTCGTGGTTGAAGACGCGACCCGCGAAGCGTTCTTTCGCCGCAGCATGCTGGTTCAGAAGCTCGGTGCTCGTTCGTATCTGGGCGTGCCCTTGTTCTCCGAGATCGACGGCGCGAAGGTCGCGCTGGGGGCCCTGTGTGGCATCTCGCTCACGGCGCGCAGTATCTCCGACGAAGACGTCGCGCTCACGCGCTGTTTTGCGCGCGTCGCCGAGGCGTTGGTCACCCACGACGAAGGTGCTTTGGCGACGCTGATCGACGACCCGAAGGGCTACCCAACAGCCGAAGCGAGCGCGCAAAACCCAGCGGTGTACTCGAGCGAACAGTTCCAGAGCCTCGTCGATGCCGAGCGTGCGCGCGCAGGAGCGACGCGCCTCTTGCGGGCCGATAAAGAGGCGTGGGCCAGGCTCTCGGCGCTCGTCGTTCCCAATGGGTTGGTTACGGGCGAGCTCGCGGACTCGTTTCGCGGTCTCTTGATTCCCAAGCTCGCGCGCTTCGAGCCGAGCGTCGAAACCGCGTTGGCGGCCCTCGAGAGCGAGCTGCTCTAGTCATCGGTTGCGGGCTCTTGCGCTGGCATCGAACCCGAGCCCAGGGTAGAACGCTGCCCGTATGAGCAATCGTTATCGAGGCGCCCTCCTGTGCTCAGCGCTTCTGCTCGGCTGTGGCGATGATCCGAAGCTGAAGCCGGAGCTGGCGGTCAGCGCATCGGGCGCGCCGGCACACGGCCCCGATCTCGGCGGTCAGCTCGGCAGCGCAGCCGACAACATCGAAGGCCAAAAGGGCAAGCCGCCGACGGCAGATCAGCCCCCGCCGACCGGCATCTTCGCGCCGGGTCTGGCAGACAAGGCGTTCGCAGCGGGCACTTCGCCCAAGCTGGAGCTGATTGCAGAGGGTAGCGATCCGAAGATTCAGCTGCTCGCCGGTCCGTTCGAGGAGGTGCAGACCCTCGGGGTGCAAGTCGAGCTGGAGGGCGCGTTACCCGCGCTCATCGCAGTCTTCGAGATCGGCCCCCCGAAGGCGGCGGCCGCGAACCCCGAGCCGGAGAAGGACAAAGGCAAGCCTGGCGCGAAGCCCTCGGCGAGCGCTGCCCCAGTTGCCCCTGTGGCGTCGCCTCAGCCGATGATGCCCAAGCCCGCCGGCGACTATCCGCTTGTCGCCACTTTGAAGTCGATCAGCGTCGCCGCCGGCGCGGCCGATAAAGACGCCGCCAAGCTGCAGGTGCTGCTCGACCTGATGAAGGGCGCCACCATTTCGTTCACGATGACGAAGACGGGGCCGAAGTCTTTCACCCGAGCCATTCCCCACAAACCGGACGGAGAGGCAGGCACCATTCTCGACTTGGAGCTCGCCGCCATCGAAGATGGCATCAGCGCCCTCTACGCGCCTGCGCCGGACAAGCCGGTTGGTGAGGGGGCCAGCTGGGTGGTCACTGATCGTCGCACGTCGTTCGGCTCCGAGGTGGTTCGCTACCGGCACTTTCAGCTCGCCCAGATTCGGGGCGACGCCGCAGTGCTGGTGCTCGGGCTGCGGCAGTACGCAGTGAACGAGAAGAGCGCGTTCGTGCCCCCGCCGGACGTGATTGATCAGTACGGCAGCAAGGCAGAGGGCAAGCTGCAGATGATCCCGCAGCGGCACTTCCCCGTGGCCGGTGGCCTCAAGTTCGAGATGCAGTCGATGATCGTGCCGGAAGAAGCGAAGGGCAATCCGAACGCGCAACACCGGAAGTTCAACGTGCGGATGTCGCTCGACGTGGGCCAGGTGCAGACCGTCAAGCCCGGAGAGCAACCGGGCCAGTCTGGAGAACCCGGCAAGCCGGGCAACCCGGGCGACCCGAAGAAGACGGACGGCAAAGGCAAGCCGCCGGCGCCGAAACCGAGCGCTCCGCCGGCCCCCTGACGACACGAGGGCCGTCACTTCATCGCGTGCGCGTCGGCCGCGATCAAGATCTGCTCTTCAGCCTGCGTGGCGAGCTTCTCGACAGCGTTGGCCGCTTCGGTCGGCGACAGCTTCAGAAAGAAGGCCAGGAAGTCCTCTTCGCTCCCGACCCGCACAGTCGAGAGCACCAGCACGATGGGCACCGCGGGCTTCTCGATTTCAGCCAAGGTCAGCGCCCGCTCGCGGAAGTTCTGCGTGGCGCCGATGCCCTTGATCACGATCTGCGTCAAAAGACCCAGCACCAAGCCCGCAGTCACGCCGGCGACATACCAATCCGCGTCCATTCGCCCGAGGGCCGCAGCGGCCATGCCGCCGATGCCTGCACCGAGCACGATACCTGGCTCGCCGCCGTTCGCCTCCGAAGCCAACCGCAAGATCGTCGCGGCTTGAATGCCGCGCTCGGGGGGGTGAGCGGCCTTGCGAAACGGAGCCAGTGCGCCGCCCCGCCGCACCGACGTCGCGCGCAAGCTGAAGAAGCTGACCAGCAGCGCGACCAGCGAAACCAAGACACCGATCGCGATCGCAACTTCGCGCCCGAGCAGGCCGCGCGGCAACGGTTGCTGCACGGTCGTGGTCTTTGCTTTGGCGCTGGCTTCGGCCGCGCGCTCCCCGGCAGCCTTTTTGGCGGCGTCGACATGAACCACGATCTCTTCGATGGGCGCCTTCTCGACGGCGGCGAAGATCTGTCGAGCGACGGTGAGGTGAGTCGCCGGGGTGTCGCTCTCTTTCGGTGCCTCGAGACCGCTGACTGCTGCCACGGCTCTCCAAGCTTCATCGGCCTTTGTCGACGGCTCCAGCAGGGCGCCCGCTTGGGGTCGGCAGGCGACCAGCCGCGTGGCGCGCTCGAAGGTGGGTTTTGCCGCGGGCCAAGCTTGCGCGGTGAAGTCGGGGGGCTTGGGCTTGGGCTTTGGTTTTGGGGCAGGCGGCCTGCCGCGAATCGGCGGCGTTTTGGGCGCTTCTTCCTGCTCGGGGACATCTGTCTGTTGCTCGAGCACCTTGGACGCTTTCGCAACATCGCGAAAAACAGCCACCTCTTTGTCGAGCGCGCTCGCCGCATCCGCGCAGCTGCCCAGGTCTTTCGCGGCGCTGTCGAGCGTCTGCGCGGCTTGTTCGGCGGCAGGGTCGGGCGTCACCGGCCCGCGCGCAGAAAGGAGCAAGCCGAGGGCGATGGCGACGGAGCTGACCAGCACGACGGCCGACACCAGGATCCAACGCACCTCTTCCCGACGGGTGTATTCGTTCACCGAGGCGCCTGCATGAGTACGAGTCTTTTTGCGGGCTGTCCACCTCCAGGCTCACGGGTGCCGGGAGTGCTCGAAGCTCGCAACTTTCGGACAGCTCGTGTAGGCCCTCACAGGTGACCGCAGCGGTGGTCGCGACGATGGAAGAGACGCAGGGCAGCTCGCCAGCGAAACAGGCGACCTCAGCCCCCGCGACGGGCTGGGCGGCGACGACTTACTTCGCCGAAGGGCTGCCCTATTCGCTCGTCCATCAGATGGGTGCGCAGCAGTACCTGACCGCTGTCGGCGCTTCGCCGGAGATGGTCGGTCTCGGCTCGCTCTTGCACGTCCCGTGGTTGCTCAAGTTCGTGTGGGCGCCGGTGGTGGACGGGCGCAGCACAGCCAAGCGTTGGCTGGTCGGCGCTGGGCTCGTGCTCGCCGGCTGCGCTGCGCTGATGTCTTTCGCCTCCTTCCAGTATGGAGCGATCGGGGTGGTCAGTGTGCTGATCGCGACCGCGTTCGTCGCCGCGACCTCGGACATCGCGATCGACGGCTACTACATTCGCTCCCTCGACAAAGACAGGCAGGTCAAGCTGTCCGGGCTGCGCATCGGCGCGTTCCGAATGGCGATGTTGTTCGGCAGCGGCGCGCTGGTGACCTTGGCAGGGCTCACCAGCTTCTCGCTCGCATTTCTGGTGGCTGGCGGCGTGCTTGTGGCGCTCGCGCTGCTGCACGCCGCGTGGTTGACACCCGACAGCCGTGCCTTCGCCACGAACGAAGCGCCGGACGCGTGGCGCACCGGCCGTGAAGCGCTACGCGGCTTCCTCGCGCGTCCAGGGATCACCCTTTCGATTTGCCTGATCATGACGTACCGCGCAGGGGACGCGTTGCTCTTCGCGATGAACGCGAAGTTCCTGAAGGCGCTCGGCTTGGACACGGCAGCGCGAGGAATCGTGAACGGCAGCTTCGGCACGGCTGCCTCGATCCTCGGCTCTTTGCTCGGCGCATGGGTCATCGCGAAGCTTGGGTTCAAACGAGCTTTTTTTCCCATCACGGTGTTGCAAGCGCTTGCTCTGCTGCTCTACGTCGGTCTCGCCAATGGCGAGCCGGGCTTCATGACCATCGCGGTCGTGGTGGTGCTCGAGCAGCTGATCGCCGGCATCGGCACCGCCGCGTTCACCGTCTTTTTGCTGCGCCTTTGTCATGGTCCGCAGAAGGCGTCGCACTTCGCGTTGGCGTCATCGCTGATGGCCATCGCCGTGACTGTGAGCGGGTCTGTGAGCGGATTTTTGTACGTAGCGGTCGGTGCTTCTTGGTTCTTCGCGATCGCCTTCTTTGCCGCCCTACCTGGGGTGCTGCTGTCGCTGCTCGTCGACAAAGACTGAGCCCTCGGGGCCAGAGCCGTGACGAGGGCGGCGCCCGGTCTCCGCTTGCATCGCCGAGGCTGATAACGGAACCTGCGCAGCATGTCGTCGCCGTTACGCTCGCTCTTCTTGCTGGTCGGCCTCGCCGCGCTCGCCCCGGCGCCTGCCGGCGCTCAGACCGCGCCGAAGCCCACGGGTCAGCTCGCCATCCCGTTCGAGAAGTACGAGCTGCCCAACGGCATGGTGGTGATTCTGAGCGAAGACCACACCGTGCCGATGGTCGCGGTGAACATCATGGTGAAGGTCGGCTCTCACTTCGAGGCGCCCAAGCGAACTGGGTTTGCGCACTTGTTCGAGCACCTCATGTTCATGGGTACCGACAGGGTCGGGTCTGGCAAATTCGACCAATTCATGGAGAGCGAAGGCGGCTGGAACAACGCGTGGACAAGCGAAGATCGCACGGACTACTTCGATGTGGCTCCGGCACATGCGCTGCCGCTGTTGCTCTGGCTCGAGGCTGATCGGCTGGCTTCGCTCGGCACCAGCATGACGCAAGAAAAGCTCGATGCGCAGCGCAAAGTCGTGCGCAACGAGCGCCGCCAAACAAGCGAGAACAAGCCGTACGGCAAGGTCGAGCTGCGGCTGCCCGAGCTCTTGTATCCAGAAGGGCACCCCTACCACCACCCCGTGATCGGCTCACACGAGGACCTCGAAGCCGCCACGGTCGCAGACGTGAAGAAGTTCTTCGCCGAGCACTACGCTTCCAACAATCTCTCGATGGTCGTCGCTGGTGACTTCGACAAAGCTTCGGTGAAGGCCGACATCGAACGCATGTTCGGTGGCTTGAAGCGCGCGACGATCGCAGCGCCGCCCAACGCTGCCGCGCCGAAGCTCGGCAAGGTCACGCGCGAGACGATGGTCGAGGAGAACATCCAGCTGCCGAAGATCATCATGGCGTGGCACAGCCCAGCGCGCTTCCAGCCGGGCGACGCAGACCTCGACGTGCTGTCCAACGTGCTCGATCGCGGCAAGACCAGTCGCCTGTACAAGGCGCTCGTATTCGACAAAGAGCTGGCACAATCGGTCAGCGCCGGACAAAGCTCGCAAGACCTCTCCAGCATCTACCAAATCGAAGCAATCGCTCGCCCGGGGGTATCGCTCGACACGCTCGAGCAAGAGATCGACAGGGTGCTGAAAGACCTCCTCGACAAGGGCGTTACGTCGGCAGAGGTCGAACGCGCGAAGAACGATTACGAGACGATGTTCGTGATGCAGCTCGAGTCCGTGCCCGAGCGCGCTTCGACGTTGAACACCTACCAAACGTTCGCCGGCGACCCAGGCTTCATCGGCAGCGATCTGGAGCGCTACCGCAAGGTCGACGCCGCCAGCGTCGCGGCCGCCGCAAAGGGCACCATCGATCTGGGTGCGCGCGTCATCATGCGCGTCGAGCCCAAAGCTGCCGACAAAGCGGCAGCACCTGCCAAACCAGCGGCCCCGAAGAAGGACGCTGCGCCGAAGAAGGACGCTGCGCCGAAGAAGGACGCTGCGCCGAAGAAGGACGCTGCGCCGAAGAAGGACGCTGCGCCGAAGAAGGACGCTGCGCCGAAGAAGGCACCCGCCAAAGGGGGAGCGCAATGAGCACCTCTCGCAATCGCGCTGCATCGGCCCGTGTGATTGGTGCCGTGCTCTTGGCGCTGGCGCTGCCGCTCAGCGCCGCTTGCGACTTCGGCGTCCGCCTCTCCGGCTCGCCTCCGACGGCAAAGGGTACGGCCTCGGGCAAGAGCCGGGGCGCGACGTCGGGCGTGGCAGTCGTCGACCCGATCGGCGAGCGGCCTCGCTTGGGGGCGCCCAAGCCGTTCGAACCGACGCCCCCGCAAGTCTTTCAGACCCAGTCTGGCCTGACAGTCTGGCTCGTCGAGCGCCCCGATTTGCCGATCGTGTCTGCCTCGCTGGTGATCCCGTATGGCTCTGCCGTCGACCCGGAAGACAAGCCCGGAGCGATGGCGCTGCTCGCCGACATGCTCGATGAAGGCGCTGGGAAGCGCTCTGCGCTCGAGCTGTCGGAGCTCGTCGCGTCCGCGGGTGCCACGCTCGGCATCAGCGCTGGCCTCGATGGCAGCAGCGCCACCTTGGTCTCGCTGCGCAGTAAGTTCGACGTGACGTTCGAAGTGTTGGCCGACGTCGCGGCGCGCCCGCGTCTCGAGCAGAAAGACTTCACGCGCGTGAAGAAGCTCTGGAAGAACACGCTCAAGAAGCGCGCTGACGACCCGATGGCAGTTGGCTCGGTGGTGGCATCAGCGCTGCTCTATGGATCCAAGGCACCTTACGGGCATCCGTCCCTCGGGCTCGCATCCCAAGCAGACGCCGTCGACCTCGGCACCCTGAAGGCTGCCTACAAGAAATCGTGGCGGCCTGACCGAGCGACGCTGGTCGTGGCGGGACAAATCACCAAGAAGGAGCTGCAAGCGTTGATCGAGAAACACCTCGGCAGCTGGAAGCCCGAGGGCGACGCGTTCGCTTCACCCAAGCTCGGTGCCGTGCTGCTCGAACGGCCCAAAGTCGTACTCATCGATCGACCGAAGGCTGTGCAGACCGTGATCATGATCACCCGCGACGGCGTCTCCGCCAGCGACGAACGTGCACCTGGGCTGTCGCTCGTCAACGACGCGCTCGGCGGGTCGTTCACCTCGCGGCTCAACTCGAACCTCCGCGAAGAGAAGGGCTGGACCTACGGCGTGGGGTCTTCGTTCAGCGCTACTCGAGGGCAGGGCGTCTTTTCGGTGCGCACCAGCGTCGACGCGAATTTCACCGGTGCCGCAGTCAAAGAGATATTGCGCGAGCTGGACAAGATGAGCACCGACGGGCTCTCCGAAGAAGAGGTGGGCAAAGTCAAAGCGCAAGACCGCGGCAACTTGGTCGAGACGTACGAGACTGTCACAGGCACCGCAGGTAGGCTCGGGCAGTTGGTGAGCGCCGGCCTGCCGCCGAGCTTCGACGCTTCCGCCTCACGTCTGCGCCAAGCATCGACCCAGGCCGATCTCGCGCGTCTCGCGAAGGAGCATGTGGACCCAGGCACCGCGACCATCATTTTGGTGGGTGACCGGACGCTGATCGAAAAACAAATGAGGGACGCTGGCGTCCCAGCACCCGTGGCTTACGGAGCGGAAGGCCAGCGTCTGGACAAGAAGTAGCGGCTTCGCTGCCGCTAAATGGGCGAGCATGATCTCGACGGGGGTGTCACCAGCTGCAGCGCGAAAGGCTTCAGGCCTGTGGCCCTGTGGCCGAGAATCACGCTCCCTGATCAGGGCTGGAAGACGGCCGGGTTGGTCGGCATGCCTTCGTAGATTGTGTCGTTGGCGGCCCAGAAGACCACGCTGCCGTTGAGTTCACCGTCGAGCCAAACCTCGATCTGAACCGGGTCATCCGTGAAGGTCGAGAACGAGATGCCGTCGGTGTCGAAATCGGTGTCGAAGCCGGCCTGAAGCACGTCGAAGTCCTCTTCCACGAAGTCGCCGTCCTCGAGGTCGATGTCGTCGCGAAGACTCACGCCATCGGCGCTGACGAAGATATCGTACGTGCAGGAGAAGCCGCTGAACTCGGTGTCGCACGTGGCCCACACGTTCCAGTCGCCACCCCCGAGGTACTCGACGAAGACGCCCACACCCTCACCGGGGTCGGCCTCGAGGGTCTCGCCTGCGTCGATGGGAACGGTCTGGATCTCCGGATCTTCGATGATGATCTCTTCGTCCTCGTAGTGGCCGTCGTCATCATCCACGACGATGCAGCCGGTGGACGCGGAGAGCAGCAGCGGCAGCCCAGCGAGAACAGCGGTCCACAGGGGGCGTGCACGATTGTTCACAGACGACTCGGACGACATAAGAAGATCTCCTTGAGTGAGCGAAAGCATTCAGTGCAAGTAGCGGCCCAGGCTAGCGACCGCGACGACCGCCGCGCCCACCCTTGGAGGACGGAGCGGATTTGGGAGCGGCTTTGGGAGCCGAGCGGCTGGGGCCAGAAGAGGTAGACGGGCCGGAGGGCGCGGACGACCGTGAGGGGGAGTCCACCGAGTGAGACCGCGACGGCGTCGAAGATTCCGTCGATGAGCCGCTGTTTGTTCGCTTGGAACGTGAGGCTTTCGGTGAGCCGGTGGAGGTCGAGGGATCTGCTGACGGAGCGCTTCGCCGCGAAGAGCTGCCGGCCCTGGGCGTGCGCGTGTCGGGAGTGCCCGAGCTGCGCGATGAGGGATTGGCCTCGAATGAGCCTTTGTCGCGTGAGCGGCTCGAGCGACCCTCTGTGCGCGGCGAGCGGCTATCGGAACGCCGCGACTCGGCGGCGCTCTTGCCGGACCGTCCCTCGAAGGTGCCTGCCTGTTTGCTCGGGCTCGGCTTGGGCCTGGACGCCTCGAATTTGGCGCGTTGCGTTTGCACTGACGGGGCTGCGAACCCGATGGCGTTGCTGCGCTTGTTGTCGGGGCTGGCCGACTTCATCTTCGCGGAGCTCTCTTTGGACTTCTTGATGGCGTCGGGCTTCGAGAACGCGAGCGCCTTTGCGTCGCCTTTGGAGCGGGTCTTGGGGGCGTCTGCGCTCTTCACGCCAGCTTCATCGAGCGAAGGCGCGGCAGGCTTTCGGACGCTGCCTTTTGTGGGGTTTGCCTCGTGATACGGGCGCGTCGACTTTGCAGCGCGCGAGACGTCTGCCTTGTCTCGGTATACCTGCGTGTGCACGTGATGATGGAAGACGTGCACGGTCGGAACGAAGCTGTAAGCCGCGTGAAAGTGATGGTGGTGGTAGTAAGCGATGCCGCCGGACCAATAGTACCAGGGGGGCAGCGGCGCCCAACCGATGTAGCCGTCAGCGCCGGTGCGCCAGGTCACCCATGCGGGCGCGTAGACACGGCCTGGCACCCAGGCCCAACCGAGATCGCCCGCCCACACCCAGCGACCGTAGTGAAAAGGGATGGCTCCCCACTCGTAGTCGCTAGACCACAGCCAGTCTCCACCGTCGGTTAGCTCCCAGTGGCCGGAGCTCACGTACGGCGAAAAGTCGCTGCCTACGACATGCGATGCAGGCACCCAGACAAGACCATGACCGTTCGTCTCCACCCAGCTTCCGTAGGGTGACAGACGGTCGCGAAAGACAACGACGGCGCTTGCGTCGGTATCGGCGATTTCGCCCTCGGCAAACTCTTCTTCCTGGACCGGTTGATCGTCGGCTTCTTCTGCCTCGTCGTCATCTTGCGCGAAGGCAAGCGACGCGGGCGCTGCGATCGCGAAGGCCAACACAGCCATCAAGGGAAAGCGGGTGAATCGGCTGAGGTTCCAAGGTCGCATGAGGCTCATGATGAATCTTCCTTCGGGACTCGACCAGTGGCGCGCCCGACGGTCGCGGAAATGGTTGGCTAAGCAAGGGTCGTGCCGTGATGGGCAGCGGGGCGGTTGCTATGAAGCTCAGACGAGCCGAGCGCTCGATTTCAAATACGAAGCGCGTCGATTTTGCTTCTGCCCCAAATGACAGCAGCAAGCTTGCGACGCAGCGCCAAAGCGATGGGTGATAGCGTGAAGCTGTGCGCGTTCGCGGTTTTGCAGAGCTCACTTACGGAGACAGCGCTCGTCTGAGCTTTGCCAGGGCCTGTGAGCGGGCGCCCGTCGACATTACGCTCGACCACGCTCACGCGTGGGTGGTGGACGATCGCCGTATCTCGTTCGCCATCGATCTCGAGTTGGGGCAGGCCGAGCTCTCTGCGCACCGGCTGTTGCTCGAAGACCTCGCGAAAGAAGCAACCGGGGGCGAAGCCTACCTCGATGCCGAGGGGCAGGAGCGTTGGTCACTGGTCGCCGGCCACGTGCAGAGTGGGGTACCCATCGGCAGGAGCTCGGGAGCCGCAGCGCTCGACGATCCGCCGATCGACCTCACCACGATCCGCGCGAACAAGGCGTGACGACGGTGCCAGTTTGTCGCTCGAGCTGCCGCCCTCTGCACGCAACGAGACAAGCTGTCAGCCTCCCACGCGCAGTCTTCGCGAGATCATCGCGACGCCGCGTTCGCTTCGGGATTTGCCGCGCGGCACAGGCTGTGCGTAAAGCGACCCCACCCATGCGCGCGCTCGTCGTCCGCCTCCTCGTCGTTTTCGTGGCCCTTCTCTGGGCGCCGTCGGCGATGGCTCAGATCACTGCTTTGACGCTCGATCGTGACGGGGAGCCACACAAGTCCGGCTTTCAAAATCACATCAGTCGTGCCGACTGCGAGGCCAACGAGAACTTCGAGTTCACGATGAGCGTGACCGCGCCGTCGGACTTCAATCGGATCGAGCTGTGGATCAGCGAGGGAGCCGATTGCAGTCTCCCAGACGAGCGAGGTTCGAACGGCCTGTGCAACGAGGTCTCACTCGATGCGTTGCCCGCAACGACGGTGATCATGGACATCGACGCGAAGGATATCGCCGACGCTGTCGATGGAATCGACGAGTGTGACGACACCGGCGGCGATTCGAGCTCCCACGTGACCGAGCTCTACTTCCTACTGATCCGGGATGGCGTGGGTGCCGACGAGCCCATCCCGGCGGGCGAGTTCTATCAGTTCCTCGACACGCAGGTCGATCTGCTCGGACCCGCACCGCCGACTTTGCAAACGGTTGAAGCCATCGACACCGGCGTAGCGATCACCATCGACGGCACGTTCAACGGCGATGCAGTCAGCTATCAGGCGTACTGCGACCCCATCATCACGGGCGAGGGGGCGGGCGGTGGCGGGGCGGGTGGCGGCAGTGACACGGCAGCCAAGCCGCAAGGACCGATCGGCGGCGGCGTTGTTGGCGGCGGCGTTGTTGGCGGCGGCGTTGTTGGCGGCGGCGTTGTTGGTGGAGCAGCCGGCACAGGCGGAGCCGGAGGCACTGGCGGAGCTTCAGGCACCGCGGGAGGCGGAGGTACTGCGACCACGGGCGGCTCCACTGGGGACGGCGGCAGCGGTGGCGGCGCATCGTCAGAGTGCATCAGCACCGTGCTGGTAGCTGGGGAGCAGCCCCCTTCGGCGAACGCTTGCGGCTCCCCGTTGAGCGGCACTGGCAGTGCGATCACCGTGACGGGCGCTGTCAACGACACCAACTACGCGGTCGGCGTGGCGGGTGTGGACGATCTCGACAACCCCGGTGCGCTGTCGACGTTGCTGTGCGCGACGCCGAAAGAGACAATCAGCTTTTTCGACGCCTACAACAGCGCGGGCGGTCAGGGCGGCTGTATCGGCGGCTGCGCGGTCGCGCCGAGCGAGCACACGGGCAGCGCGATCGGGCTGGCTGCGCTCGCTGGGGTTTTGCTGCTGCGCCGTCGACGAACGGCGGCGGTTGGCCGTGCCTGGTTGGGTTTGTTCGCGGCGCTCGCGTTCGTTCTGCCGAGCTTCGCGAGCGCGCAATCGAGCATCGACGACAACAATTGGCGTCATCGTCATCGACCCGAGCCGCCGCCTGCCGATGTCGACTTCGCATTCGAAGTGCGCTTCGCGCCCTACTGGCCGCACGTCGACGACGAGCCAGGCCTCACTGGCGCGCCCTACGAGGCGACCTTCGGGAATGATGCCCAGTTCTATTTCGGGCTCGAGTTCGACTACATGCCGATCCGCATTCCATATGTCGGCACGCTCGGTGCGGGCGTGGGGTGGGGCTACACCTGGGCAAGCGCACCTGCCGACTACCTGGACTGTCCTGGAGAATCAAAGCCAGGTGATGTGGAGTGCGAATCCAGCGACGAAACTTCGCTCGACATCATGCCGATGCACGCGTCGGTGGTGCTTCGTGCCGACGAGCTGATGCGCCGCACTGGCGTGCCCATCGTGCCTTACGGGAAGTTCGGCTTCGGCTGGGCGTACTGGAGCACCTCCACGGCCGCTGGCGTCAGCGAGATCGCAGTCGAGGGTGAGAGCGAAAACCTGTTCGGCCAAGACGTCACCATCGGCCTGCACATCGCCCTCGGGGCGGCGCTCGCCCTCAACTGGATCGATGCGCGATCTGCCGGCTCGCTACGCGAGTCGACTGGCATCGCGCACATGTACCTGATGGCCGAGTGGATGAACGCGATGCTGAACGGCTTTGGCGGCGGTCAGATGTACGTCGGTACGTCGACTTTCGTGACCGGCCTCGCCGCAGACTTCTAGGGGGCGCCGACGCGGTCCGTGTTCGGAGAGCAGAGCTCAGTCGGATACTTCCGGCGGCTCTTCACCGCCGATGACTTTTGTGTCGAAGCGGCCCTTGTTGCCCCTCGGCGCGCTGCCCTGCGACGCCTGACTCGGGCCCTGCGACGAAGGCGCCATCACGCCGGCCTCGAGCGCCTTTTTGGTCTCCGCTAGCGGCGCTCCTTGGATCTTCAACGCGACGCTGGCCGGCTTGCCATCGCGCTCGAAAGCGAAGCGGATCTCGCTCGCTTCGGCGACTGCGAGCCACACGTTCCACAGATCGTCCGGCTTCTCGATGATGGTGCCATTCACTTCGGTGATCACGTCGCCAGGCTGCAGGCCAGATCCGTCCCAGTCGGCTGGAAAGGCCGTCAGCCGCCAGCCGATGAACTTGTTCTGCTTGAGGACCTCTTCTGCCTGGATGCGATTGAGCAGCCAGCCAGGCCCACGCATCAGCGCGCCGTCGATGTCTTGGCGCGCCACCACGCCAGGCGGTAGCGCTTCTTTCTTGGGAGAGGCCGCAGGCTCGTCGAGCTTCTTCTGTGCCGCCGCATCTTCGGGGAAGACCGGTTCTTTCTTGTCGGCGCACGCAGCCGCGAACAGACCCACGCCAATCAGACCGAGCTTTAGCCAGCGAAGAGAGCGCATGCGGATCCTCTATGACAGAGAAGCGTGTTCCGACAAGAATTCAACCGGAGGCTGAATCAACAAGCGAGCTCGTTCGCGGCAGCGTTCCCGCAGATCACCGGGTCGCGGCGAGCCTGGCGCTGCAGGGTGACTGTTACGGCTCTGAGGTCGACCCTCATGAGGCCCGCGCTCGGCACCGAAAATGATTGCAGTTACTAGCAGTTGGCCAGCCAAACTTGATCTCTTGTGCGAAACCTTCAGAGACGGGCGCGAGTGGTCGATTGGCTGAGCCCGAGCCTTCCGAGGCCGAGCAGCTGGCGCGGGCCGACCGGTACGCCGACCTCGCGCTCGGTTGGGTGGCTGCGGGCGCGGCGATCGTGGGGGGCTGCTGTGGCACCTCGCCCGCGCATATCGAAGCGATCGCCGGTCGCTCGGTCACGTAAGGGCTGCTCGCAGTCACAGGGTCTTCGTTCCCGGACCTTGATTGGAGGAGATCTCATGCGACGCCTGCTCATCGCCCTCGGTATTTCGGCTTCTGTGATTGGTTGTGCGCCGAGTGTGCCGACGCCCACCGCGCCTGGCTCGGGAAGCAACGTGGTCGCGGGTGACGGCAACGTCGCGCTGCCCGACGGACCCAAGGCCAACGGCCCGTGGGTCGGCGCGGCAGCCGCCAACGACGCGTTCGTCTCCGGCATGCAAGAGACCTTCGTTGCTGTGTGGGTCGATGTGCCCAACGTCACGAGCAACCAGTCGCAAGCCCCCGCGGCCGTGTCCCTCGTGATCGACACCTCCGGCTCGATGAGCGGCGACAAAATCAAACACGCTCGTGAGGGCGCCGTGCGCTTGGTCGAGAGCTTGCGCGATGGCGACATCGTCTCGGTGCATTCCTTCAGCGACGCCGCCCAAGAGCGCGTAGCCCCGACTCGGCTCGACGCTCGCTCGCGCCAGCAGATCGCTGGCGTGATCGCAGAGCTGCGGGCCGAGGGCGGCACCAACTTGTTCGAGGGTGTGCGCGCAGCCGGCATGGCCGCGATGGCCGCGCCTGCGACGCACTCGATTCGTCGCGTGGTCCTCATCTCCGACGGCAACGCGACCGTCGGCAATACCTCCACCGACATGATCGCCATGCTGGGTGAGCGGGCGGCGGATCGCTCGGTGCAGATCACGTCGATCGGTGTCGGTCTCGGTTACAACGAGCACGCGCTCAACCAGCTTTCGATTCGCTCGAGCGGGCGCCTCTACCACCTGACCGAGTCGCGTGACCTGCCGGAGATCGTGCAATCGGAGATCGCTCTCTTGAAGTCCACACGCGCTGCGAACGCCCGAATCGCAGTCGTGCCTGCGCCCGGCGTGACGCTCATCTCGGTCGACGGTGCTCGCGGCATCAACAACGGCGGCACCATCGAGATCCCGCTCGGCTCGATGTTCGCTGGCCAACACCGAGAGTTCATCGTGCGCGCTCGGCTCAACGCGCCGACCGAGGGCAGCCATCCGATCGCCAGCGTTCGCTTGCAGTTCGCCGATCCGACCGAAGGCAACCTGGAGCGCATCCAAGAAACGGTAGCCCGCTTCGACGTCGTCGGTGACGCAGCCGTCGCCCGCTCGCGCAAGAACATGAAGGCGCAGGGCGTGTTCGCGATGCTCGACGCCAGCCGCACGACTTCGATGGCCGCCGCCGACATCGACGGTGATCGCTTCGGTGACGCCGAGAAGCGCCTCGACGAAGCCGAGCGCAACCTGCGCCAGGCCGCCGCCAGCGCGACGAGCTCGGCTGACAAGAGGCGCTTCGAGGTCTCGGCTGGACGCGTCAGCGCAGCGAAAGCCGGCGCCAGCGCTGCTGCGGCTGCCCCGCCCGCGGCCAGGGCAGAGACCAAGCGCAAGAAGTCGCTCGAGGCCAACGAGGCCGCCATGGATCTGGGCGGCTTCTAAATCGGGGGCGTGATCCTCGGCCAAAGAAGGCCACAGGCTTCAGGGCTTCAGGCTTCGGCCAGAGCCAGAGCCAGAGCCCAGATGAGCGATCTTGCTGGCCTCTTCTCGCTCTCTTTCTGGCTGCCTCTTTCTCGCTCTCTTTTTGGCTGAAGCCTGTGACCTGAAGCCTGACGCCTTTCGCGCCGCAGCTGGTGACAGCCCCGTCGCGAGTCGGGCTCCTGTAGCCCAGAGGTTTTGGGGTCACGCCGCACGGCAAAAGCCGGCGCCCTTTCAGGTCGCCGGCTTTTGATTGTGAGCGGGCTCGCTTTCGTCGTCTGCGAGCGTTTCACGAGTCGGCGTGTTATCGGTGCGACTCGAGAGTGAGGCTTTGCAAGATGGATTACATCACCGAGCTCAACCTGCAGGGTTGACGGTGCGCACACTGAAGGCCATTTCGTGTTTTGCAGCGCTGGCGCTTTGCACGGCCTGCGCTGAGTCGCCTTCGTCACACGCGCCTGCCAGCTCGAGCCCGGTGCCTCTACCGAGCGCGATAGATCGCGGAGCCGCGCTCGTGCCGCTGAGCGCGGCAGCGCCTCCCGCTGCAATGTCTGCGGCGCCGACCGCGTCTGCCGAGCTCAGCGTATCGGCGCCGGTGTCCGCGTCGGCTTCGGCTGCAGTGACGCCGCTGCCCGACGTCGAAGTGAAGAACATCGGCATGCACATCGGCGGCGGCCCCAACGACGCCGAAACGAAAGCGCCCATCAAGCAGAGCGTCGAGCCTCATTTCGACGCCATCAAGGCTTGTTACGCCAAGGCCGACGAGCAAAAGCAAGGCGACGTGAGCCTCGATCTGAAGATCGATCGCAGTGGCGGTAAGGCACAGCTCAACAAGTACAAGAGCGCCATCCCAGGCAAGGAGTTCGAGCGCTGCATTTCGGAGCTGTTCACCGGCATCGACTTCAAGAAGCCGAAGACCGGCACTACGGTTGTCAGCTACTCGCTGCGCTTCACGCCGAACAAGAAGAAGTAGGTAGCGAGGAGAACTCGAGGAGAAGCGGCCCCACAACTTGACCTGGCACGCTCCTTGGGCAACGTTCTCGGTCAATACGCATGGAGATGATCTCGGGTTGGGGCCGCATCCCGGCTCCCGGGCGGCAGACGCTGTCGGAAGATCTGGAGCGAGCCACGGAGGGCGCCGTGCTCTGCCGCGGCCTCGGTCGTTCTTACGGCGACAGCGCGATTCCGCCGGCGTCCAGCCCCGAGGTCGTCACCACCGTGCTGGCAGACCGCATCCTCTCGTTCGATCTGGAGACGGGCTACTTGCGCGCCGAAGCGGGCGTTTCCATCGAGCAGCTCAACCGGCGCCTGTTGCCGCACGGGGTGTTCGTCCCGGTCACCCCCGGGACGCAGTTCGTGACGCTCGGCGGCGCCGTCGCTGCCGATGTCCACGGCAAAAACCACCACGTGAAGGGCTGCTTCGGCGACCACGTGCGCAGCTTGAAGATGCGAATCGCCGACGGGCGGCTGGTGAATGCCGAGCCCGACGGTGAAAACCAAGATCTGTTCTGGGCGACGGTGGGCGGTATGGGCGTCACTGGCCACATCCTCGAGGTCGAGGTCGCCATGCGCCACATCCCCTCGCCGTGGATCACGACCGAATCCACGCGCGTCAATGACATCGATGGCTACATCGACGAGCTTAAAGACGGCGCCGCGCGCTTCCCGTACACCTTCGGTTGGATCGACTGCCTGTCGCGCGGAAAGAACCTCGGCCGGGGTACGCTGCTGGCCGGCGATTGGGCAGACCCTGCCGTGGCACCCAAGCACTACCCGAAGCCGAAGCAACGCATCACCATGCCGTTCGAGCTGCCGACGTGGGTGCTCGGCCGCGCGAGCGTGCAAGCCTTCAACTTCGCCAACTACTGGCGCCACTTGCCGCGCAAGATGCACGGCATCCAACACTGGGAGACATTCTTCTACCCGCTCGACATGGTCCGCGAGTGGAATCGGATGTACGGCAAGCGCGGCTTCACGCAGTACCAATGTGTGTTGCCCGATTCGGTCGGTCGCGGCGCCGCGCGGCGCGTGCTCGAAATGCTCACCGAACGCGGCGGGGCTTCCTTTCTCTGCGTGATCAAAGATTGCGGCCCCGAAAATCGCGGCCTGCTTTCTTTTCCGATGAAGGGCGTCAGCATCGCGCTCGACATCGCGGTGCGCGACGACACCCAAGCGCTCGTCGACGCATTGAACGAGAAGGTGATCGATGAAGGTGGCCGCATCTACCTCGCCAAAGACCAATTCACCCGTCGCGAGCACTTCGAAGAGATGGAGAAGCGCCGGCTGCCGGCCTTCATCGAGGCGCGTGCCAAGTGGGATCCGAAACGGCGTATTCGCAGCGCGCAATCGGTGCGTCTCTTGGGCGACCGCTGAGCTACGTTGCGCGCGTCATGAACGTCATCTTTCTCGGAGCTACCAAAGGCATGGGGCGGGCGCTGGCACGGCGCCTCGCGCAGCGAGGTGATCGGCTGGTGCTGCTCGGCCGCGACAGAGGCGACCTCGAGAAGAGCTGCGGCGACCTGGCCGCCGACGGTGCAGCACCGGCGGGTTTTGCAAGCTGCGATTTGGGTGCGCGTGAGACGTTTTCGCCCGCACTCGATGAGGCGCTGCGGCTGCTCGGTGGGCGCGCCGATCTGGTGGTGGTGACCGCAGGTAGATTCGCCACGCAGGACAAGCTCGAGGCAGACAGCGAGCTCTGTCACGATGTGCTCGACGTCGACTTCACGGGTACCGTGCTGTTCTGTGAAGAGGCGCGCAAACGACTGCTCTCGCAGGGCGGCGGCACCCTGTGCGTCTTCTCGTCGGTAGCAGGCGAGCGTGGACGCAAGCCGGTCGTGCTGTACGGTGCGGCGAAGGCCGGCTTGACGCGCTACCTCGAGGGGCTCGACCACCGCTACCGAAGTGAAGGCCTCAAGGTCGTCACGGTGAAGCCGGGCTTCGTTCGCACTGGCCTGACGGCAGGCCTGAAGTCGCCCCCGTTCGCCGGTGAGCCGGACGACGTGGCGGCTCGCGTGCTCCGCGCGATCGACCGCGGCTCCCCGGTCGTCTACGCGCCTTTTGCATGGGGACCGATCATGGCGGTGATTCGCGGTTTGCCGCGCTTCGTGATGCGCCGCATCGGATTTTGACACGGATCCAAACACCTCAAAGAGTGCTCCCAAAAATGTGAGGCTGGGCTCAGTTTAGGCGCGCAGTTGCTGCCGATCCGGGCATACACTTCCGCGCCTTTTCAGCCTGACGCTTTTCTTGTCGGGCGAATTGCCGAGGTGCTCCATGCGCACGATTGCTCCTCTCTCATCGCTTGCGTTGCTGCTCGTCTGCGCGCTACCGGCCGCTGCGGCGGAGTGGCATGCCGGCTCGCCGTCACCCGTCGCCGGAGGCGTTGCTGACCCCAGCGATGCTGCGCGCACATACGTTACTTCGCGGGGCGCGGAGCTTCACCTCGAGGGAGTCGAGCTCGGCAACGCCCGGCTCGTCAACGGCGTCTCCGGCGCGCGCGTGGTGCGCTTCCCGCAGATGATCGAGGGCGTGCCGGTGATCGGTGGCGGCGTGCTGGTCCGCTTCACCCACCAAGGTGTCGTCGCCCGAGTTGCCGTCGACGTCGCCCGCAGTCTCGAGGTCGATACCTTGCCGACGCTCGACATCGACGAAGCGCACGCTGCGCTGGTCGAAGCCTTGGGTCACAGCGTGCCCGACGCTGAGCGGAGCGAGCTCGTCATTTTGCGTCTCGGCGGAGGCAGGCTCGTTCACCAGCTCGATGTGCGCGACAGCGGCAGTGGCACTCGCTATTTCGTGGACGCGCATGACGGCTCGCTGATCTTGCAGAGGTCGCTCGCCACGCACGCGCAGGGCCGCGTCTATAGCGCCAATTCAGTCGAGACGCCGACGCCAGTCGATGTGACCTTGCCACTGCTCGACGAGACCGCAGTTCCAGTGATGTTGAACGGGTGGTCCGGCAATTTTTCGGTCACCAACTACGTCTCCGGCGGCCAGCAGAGTGGCTACGTCGTCGACCAAGTCGTAGAGCCCAACGTCGGGCCCGACTTTCTTTTCGACCCGCCGGCGTCGGCGAGCGATACGAGCGACCCTTTCGCGCAGGTGAATCTCTATCTCCACATCACCACCATGCGCGGCTTCTTCGAGGTGCTCGGCGCGGATTTCACGGGGCCTGGCGCCAAGCTCACCGCGGTTGCCAACCTGCTCGAAGAAGGTGACCCAGTCGACAATGCGTTCTTCTCGCAGATGGGAATCGAAGGCGCGTTCGCGGCGCCCAATCTGATTGCGATAGGGCAGGGCACCCTCAACGACTTTGCGTACGACTCCGACGTCTTCAAACACGAGTTCGGTCACTACGTGTCGAACCTCGAAGTTGGTTACAACCTCGGGCAAGCTTACGCCGACGACCTTGGCCTGTCGCCCTGGTCAGGCTCGATCGACGAAGGCATCGCCGACTACTTCGCGTGTAGCGCGAACGACGACGCGGAGCTCGGCGAGGCTTCACTCGATCTGCTCGGTGGCGGTCGCGATCTCAAAGACATCTCCAAGACCTGCCCGGACGACATGGTGGCCGAGGTGCACGCAGACGGAGAGCTGATCGGCAGCTTCGGCTGGTCCTTGCGCCTCGCATTCGGCGCTGAAGTTGCCGACAAGCTCGTGTGGGGCGCCGTCTCGTCGATGCCGCCTGGCGGCGATTTTCAAGATTTCGCCGAAGGCATTCTGGCGACCGCAGACGATCTGGTGACGGCCGGCGATCTGCTGGCTGCGGACGTCACCACCATCCAGGGGCTGATGGCGGAGCGCGGCCTCGACAACTGCGGCCGCATCATCGCGCTCGAGACGGGCGATACTTCCAGATCAACCATCTTCGGCCTCGACCTGCTCGGTCAGCTGTTCGGGCAAGACTGCGCTAGCGTGCAAGGCCTCGGCGTCTCCCTACCCGGGCTGTTTCACTATTCGTTCACACCAGCAGCGGGCGACACTGCGCTGAAGTTCGATGCCGACATGAGCCCCCAAGGCGGCGGCGGCGTCACGTTCACGATCTACGCGCGCGTGAGCGACCCCGTCTCCTTCCAGGCTGGCTTCGGCGGCTTTCTGCCGGAGATCGACGAGTTCGACTACTCCGCGGCGATCGACTCCGACTCCGGCTCCCTCGTGATCGACGCGTCCAGTGACCCGCCGTTCGATCCGAGCAAGACCTACGACTTCATCGTTACTTCGACCAGCTGCCCGACGCTCGCTGCAGAGTTCAGCGTGGCTGGCTATGTGCCGCCGGTTGGTGAGGGCGGCGGGGGCGCGGGCGCTGGAGGCGAAGCGCCACTGGGCGGCGCGGGTGGTGGTGGCGGTGGCGGTGGCGGTGACGACGACGTGATCCTGATCGACAGCTGCGGCTGCAAAGTTCCAGGCAGCCAGAGCTCGAATCCGGCTCTGCTCACAGGCTTCGCCGCGCTCGCGCTGCTCGGCATGCGCCGACGCAAGCGATAGGCAACTACTCCTCGGCAGCTGCTGCGGTTGGTGCGGGCTCGCCGGCGATCACGCTGTCGAGCTCACCTCGCCGCGGTCGCCGGGAACAGCCCTTCAAGAAGGCCACGGGCTTCAGGCCACAGGCTTCGGCCAGAGCCAGAGCCAGAGCCAGAG
>Ga0105048_10000424_pt1 | contig 64041 bp, 62 predicted proteins | sample MAT05_FD_78382 | JGI IMG/M metagenome (GOLD analysis project Ga0105048, IMG submission 78382) | Freshwater microbial communities from Lake Fryxell liftoff mats and glacier meltwater in Antarctica - MAT-05 | ecosystem: Environmental > Aquatic > Freshwater > Ice > Liftoff microbial mat | place... | reverse complement strand
TGGCGCTAGCCCAGCAGCCCCCGCCGGGCGTGCGGCAGACATTGCAGCAAGGCTACCGGCGCCCGGTTACCCGCCGGTAGCCGTCACAGAAGTGCAACGTGCCGGTGTCCCAGGCAGCACTGGTTTGGCTGGGTACCTTCAGTTACTTGCTGGACATTCTCTACCATCGGCCACATGCGTGGTCTTGTTCAGCGGGTTACTTCGGCCGGCGTGACGGTTGGAAGCGAAGTGGTCGGCGAGATCGGCGCCGGGCTCTGCGTATTGGTCGGGGTCACTCACGACGACTCGATTGCCAGCGCCCACAAGCTGGCCGACAAGATCTGGAACCTGCGCATCCTCGACGACGTGGCGGGCGTGATGAACCGCAGCCTGGCCGATACCGGCGGGCAGGTACTGGTCGTCAGCCAGTTCACGTTGTACGGCGACACGAGGGGCGGCCGGCGCCCCAGTTGGATCGCGGCCGCCAAACCCGAGCAAGCTGAGCCGCTGGTGCAGGCCGTGGTCGATCGTCTGCGCGGGTTGGGAGCGACCGTGGCTACAGGTCGCTTTCGGACCGAGATGATGGTCGCGATCAACAACGACGGCCCGGTGACCGTGCTGATCGAGACCTGAGGAAGTCGGCGGCGGGTGAGCTATCTTCGCCCGATGGCGCTCGCAGAACGACTCTCCAACCTCGGTACCGAGACCGCGTTTTCGGTGTCACTGGCCGCCGCCGAGTGGGCGTCGAAGGGCAACCGGGTCTTCTCGTTCCATCTCGGCGACATCAACCTGCCAACGCCTGCCAACATCGCCGTGGCGATGAACATCGCTATCGCGGAAGGCAAGACGGGTTACTGCCCGGCAGCCGGCATCATGCCGTTGCGCGAGGCGCTGGCCAACGACGTCGGTAACCGGCGCGGGTTGAAGTTCGCCGCTGCCAACGTGGTTGTGCAGCCGGGCGGCAAGCCCGTGATTGGCAAGTTCATCCAAAGCGTGATGAATCCCGGCGAGGGCGTGCTGTACCCCAACCCGGGTTACCCGATCTACGAAAGCATGATCGAGTACTACGGCGGTACAAGTCAGGCATACCGCTACATCCAGACCGATACCGGTTTCGCGATCGACCTCGATCATCTGCGCAGCATCATCACGCCGCGAACGCGGGCGATCATCTACAACAACCTGCAGAACCCGCTCAGTTGCGAAAGCTCGCCGCAAGAAATGCAAGCGATCGCCGACATCGCGATTGAACACGACCTCTTCGTGCTCGCCGACGAGGCCTACTTCGAGATGCGGTACGCGGGCACCAGTAGCTCGATCGCATCGCTGCCCGGCATGGTCGAGCGCACGGTCATCCTCTATACATTCTCGAAGAAGTTTGCGATGACTGGCTGGCGACTTGGCGCGGCAATTGCCCCTCTCCCGATAGCAGAAAGCATCGCCAAGCTGAACACCAACGACGAAAGCTGCACGACGCACTTCGTGCAAGCCGCTGGCGTTGCTGGCATCACTGGCCCGGCCGACGGCCCGAAGGCGATCCTCGACGAGTTGCACCGCCGGCGCGATGCCGCGTGGGGCGAATTGGCCAAGATCGATGGCCTTGTGTGCCCCAAGCCCGAGTCGACGTTCTACCTGTTTCCCAAGGTCACCGACGTCATGACGCGCATGGGTTTCGACGAAGTCGGCGCGTTCGCGACTGCGGCGTTGCACCACACCGGAGTCTCGTTCTGCACCCGCAAGCACTTCGGGCGGCCACAGCCCGGTGAGATCGATCACTTCGTGCGCTTCGCGTACTCCGGCCTTTCCTGCGCCGACATCGAAGAAGGACTGTCGGGGCTGCGTAGCTGGATCGAATCGGCGTGACTCAGCACGATCGTCCCCGCATAGCCGTCACCGGTCGTATTCCCGACGAAGGCCTCGACATGCTGAACGAGGCGGGCGATGTCGACGCCTGGGTGTCGCTGGAAGTCCCAACGGTCCAGCAAGTTCACGACATCGTGTACGGCGCGCATGCGGCGGTGACACTGCTGACAACGAAGGTTGACGACGCCTTTCTTGATGCCGCTGGCCCGCAACTGAAGGTCGTTGCCAACGTCGCGGTTGGCTACAACAACATCGACGTCGCCGCTTGTGCCGCACGCGGGGTAGTGGCGACGAACACGCCGGGCGTACTGACGGAAGCAACCGCCGACATCGCGATGTCGTTAATCCTGATGACGACTCGTCGGCTCGGCGAAGGCGAGCGCGTTATCCGAAGCGCGACGCCCTGGCAATGGGGCATGTTCTACATGCTCGGTTCCGGCATCCAGGCTCGGCAACTAGGCATCGTCGGCATGGGCGACATTGGCTGCGCGCTGGCTCGCCGAGCGAAGGCGTTCGGCATGAAGATCGCGTACTCGAACCGCCGCCCGGTCGCTCCTGCGCTGGAAGCCGAACTCGGCGCGTCGGTGATGAGTCTGGAAGAACTGTTGGCGACGAGCGATGTCGTCAGCATCAACTGCCCGTACAACACTTCGACGCACCACCTGATCGGCGCTGCGCAATTGGCGGTGATGAAGCCGACAGCGTTCCTGATCAACACGGCCCGCGGCCCCATCGTCGACGAGGCTGCGTTGGCAGCTGCGCTGACGAGCGGTGAGATCGCGGGTGCCGGCCTCGACGTGTTTGAGGAGGAACCGAGGGTTCATCCAGGCTTGCTCAATTGCGAGAACGCGGTGCTGATTCCGCACCTCGGTTCGGCGACGATGGAGACGAGGGCAGCAATGGCGCGGCTGGCTGCGCACAACGCGATCAACGTGCTCAGCGGGGGAGTTCCGCCGTCGCCGATTCCCGTTCCCGCCGGCTGAGGGCGACCGAAGCGCCAAGCAAAAGGGCCATCAGAGCTACCCACGGCAGGTCGCCGAGGTAGCTGTACCAAGTTCGGGCGCCGTAGCGATCGATCGTGCGGACGATTACCCGCTGCTCGCTGACTCCGGTTCGTTGGTAGACGTCGCCCGCGGGCGAGATGAATGCGCTGAAGCCGGTTGGCGACGCCTGCACTACCCAGCGGTGCTGCTCGATCGCACGCAGTTGCGACGCAGCAATCTGCTGGCTCTGCAAGACGGTCCACGTGTAGCTGCTGCCGTTGGTCGGGTTGATGATGAACTCGCCGCCGGCCTCGACACCCTCGTTGACGCGGCCGCCGAAGAACACTTCCCACGAGATGACGGCCGACAGGCGTGTGTCGTCGGGAAGCTTGAGCGCCGCTGGCGCGGTGCCGGCGACGGCGTCGCGGGGGACCAGGTTCGTCGGCGCACCGAGTGCCTCCAGGAATCCGCGCCACGGCATGTACTCGCCGAAGGGAACCCGGCGCACCTTGTCGTAGCGGCTGATCAACTCGCCATCGGGAGTGATCATGACCTGTGCGTTCAGAAAGTGATCGCCGTCAGCGCTGTCTTCGGTGATGCCGACGGCGAATGGTGCGCCGATGCGTTCGGCTTCCGCGGCAACCAACGCGAGCTCGTCGCTGCCCGCGAACTGCACGACATCGATCACGTTTTCGGGCCACACGACCAGGTCGACACTGCCCGATTCGATCTCGGCGGTTGCGTCCAGGTGGCGGGCCAGCACATCGGCCGCGGAAGTGTTGATCGCGCGGGTGCCTTGCGGACCGCCACCTTGCACGATCGCAACGCGTAAGTCTCCGTTTGACGTGTTGCCTGCGTCGGCAACCGGTGCCAAGACGAGCCAGACCAACAGCGCCGCGGTAAGGCCAACGATGCCGTGCCACTCGCCTTTGCTGGTCACTCCCCGCTTGCGCGCGAGCGCAGGTATGACCGGTGACGAGCCTGACAATGCGAACCCGATTTGAAACACGAACCAGGTCAGCAAGATCGCCCCGCCAACCCGGCCGACGGTCGCGAACGGACCGGCAGCTTGACTGATCGGCAGGCTGGCCAGCGGAACGCCGCCGAAGGGGAAGCAGAACCTCAAGGCTTCCGCAAGGGTATGCGCGGCGGGGCGACCGATCACGCGCCACGGTCCGCGCGGCGCCACCCAGGCCGCAACGGCGTGGAAGCCGGCGAACATTGCGGCCGTGAGCAGGTAGCCGGGAATCGTGAGAAACCACATCCAGCACATGCCCGGCAACAGCCAGGCGGCGGCGAAGAGCCAGCCGCCGGCCAGGCGCTGGCGCCCGGTTGTTGCCTTCTGATTGGCCGTTTCGAAGACGGCGATGCCGACGAAAGCGAGCGGCCAGAACCCCCACGGCGGCAGTGATGCGGCCACGAGTAGCCCCGCCAACACGCAGGTCAGCGCTCGTCGGCTGGGCACAAAGCGTTGCCTTCGTTGAGGTGGTAGTTGTAAGGGAAGCGACACGACGCGCCGACGATACAGTGACCCCTCTGCGGCGGACGTGGATGGGTAACGCAAGGTAGTCGATGTGGCGGATACAACACATTCCGTGGTTTCAGTTGCCGAAACATTGACCACTCACAGTATTGCGAGACCACTGATTGTCACCTAACGTGGTGGCGAACAAAATGGGAGGCGGTTTCTAATGGCAACGGTTCGAGGGTTCTTGAAGTCTCGGGTGCGGCATCTGTTTTCGGCGGTGCTTGTCCTCTTGGGCGTCGTGACGATCATTCCAGCCTTCAATGCATCGGCGACCGCCCACCACGCTGAGGCGCAGGCCACGGTCAGCTGTGCTGGCGTCATCTCGTACACCGCCTCCTCCTGGTCGGGTTACCCCGACGACTCCAACACGCCGGAGAACGAATTCGATTTGTCCCGCACCAACAGCAACGTCCGCGTGTGGGTCGAAATCCTCGCTGGCGGCGGCGTGGCCCCGGCCGATCAATCCGGTGCGTTTAACCCCGGCAACAGCTTCACCTTCTCGGGCACGTTCCAGTGGCCAGCGGGCGCGACGATCGTCAACCTGAAGGTCGAAGCGTTGGCCGTCTGGGGCAACGGTGGGACGCCGGGTAGTGGCCCATGGCCGGTGTACCTGGAACTGCCAACCGATTGCGAAGGAACTCCCGACGTATCGGTCAACCCGGTTTGCGACAATGCCACCGACCACAGCGGCGATGGCAAGGTTGTCGTTTCGTTCACCAACACGGGTGGCCCGTTCGCTGAGACCGTCACGTTTGACGTCGGCGCCTTCGGCGGCCAGGCAGCGACCACGGTCACCGTTGCTGTCGGTGCCACCGAGAAACTGACCTACACCGGGCTGCCCGATGGCAGCCACACGATCAACATTTCGCTGAACGGAAAGGACTTCAGCAAGACCTTCACGATCGACTGCGATAAGGCCGCACCGAGCACGTCCGCAGTCGCCTCCTGCGATCTACAGAGCAACGGTCAGATCTTGCTGACGCTGACCAACTCCGGCGGTGAGGCCGTGACCTTCACCGTCGTCGGCCCCGACTCGGTCAGCCGCGATTTCACTGTCGCCGCGGGCGGAGTACCAGCTACCTATACGTACCTCAATCTCGCCGATGGCGTGTACATCATCACCATCAATGCCAGCGACGGCACGACCGGGCTCGACCAGACGGTCACCGTTGATTGCGACCACCCGGATCCGAAGGCGTCGGCAGTTGCCTCTTGCACGGAGAATTTTGACGGCACCATCACGATCACGCTGCTCAATGCAGGCACCGAGGCAGTCACGTTCACGGTCACCGACCCGCGCGACGCCACTACGGCCGCCGTTGGACCGGTGGGGGCTGGACTGCAGACCGACTACGTGTTGACTGGCTTCGCCGATGGCGTCGTCGTCATTCCGATCGTCGCTAACGGCAAGACGCTGGATGTCACCGTCACCGTCGACTGTGATCCGTTGTTCGACCTGAGGGCGGTCTGCACGGACATCACCGCTGAAGACGTCTACTGGTACGCAATCAAGAACACCGAGACCACCGACCTGGTGGTCACCTGGGATGGCGGCACCATTCAGGTGATTGCCGGCACGACGGTCAACATCGCCAGCACGGTTGCTCCGCTGTCGCTGAAGTTCAACGGTGTCGAGATTGCGACCGCCGATGTCAACACCGACATCTGTAAGCAGAACACGATCGTCGAGAAGAAGTTGAACGGTCAGCCACCGACGGGCGAGACGTACACGATTCGCGTTTCACGACTCGACGACTCGACCTTCTTTGAGGACCTCACGTTCGACCTTGAGGCTGGCGAGACCGTCTCGATCGATCTGCCCTCGACACTGTTCCCCGATGGCATCGACTACTTCATTGAGGAAGTCGACAACGGCACGGCGAGCAAAAGCATCATCAACGTGAACGGCAGTGGTGGCTCAATCCTCACCGCCTCCGGCCACCTCAACGAGACGATCAGCGTGGTGGTGATCAACGGTTACGCAGCGATCCAGATCGACAAGCAACTGGTGACGACTCAAGTCGTGGCCGGTGGTCAGATCAAGTACACGCTGCAAGCCACCAACACTGGCGGGCTCAACCTCGAAGACATCGTGATCTCTGATTTGCTGCCGCCCAAGGCGGCGTTCGTCTCGGCAACGGTGCAAGACAACGGCGGTACTTGCGTACTCGTCGACGCCAATCGGCCGCAATTGTTGCGCTGTGCGATGAACGACGACCTGCCGGTTGCGGGTCTGTCGAAAATCATCACGCTAGTTATCGTCACCGATGGCAACGTTGCCGATGGCGAGAGCATCGTCAACCAGTCGATGGTTCAAGGCAACTTCGAGAACGCGGTTCTCGACCTCGCCGGCATCAGCCGTGAGATTCACTCGCCGCTGCCATCCATCAGCGAGCTCACCTGTCCCGGGTTGCCGGGCGAGGTGTGTGACTTGGACGCGGTGACGATCACGGTTTCACACAGTTGCGACTCCACGACCACCAGCCTGCACGAGTGCGATGGCACCACGACAACGACCACAAGCAAAGCAACCACAACCACGATTAAGGCCACAACCACCACGGTCAGCGGCACGTCGCCACGAACCGGCACGTTGCCACGAAGCGGTGGCGGTAGCGAGTCCAAGCCGATGCTCTCGATGGCCCTCGGCTTCGGCTGCATCGGTAGCGCCTTGCTGCTCAGCCGTCCGCGGTTGCCGCGGCGCTGGCGGACAGCGAGCTGAGGCAGGTTTACCCGGCGTGTAGCGGTCGGCTGTTGTCGGCTGCTACACGCTGAGTTCTAGGAAGATCACGATGCGTTCCTTGGTTGAGCCCACCGGGTTACACGCGAACAACGTGGCGGTGTACGCCTCGGTCTGATTGATGATCCATATCGCGTCGGGCGTCACGATCTCGGTGCGCACGACGTTGTACACGTAGCGACCGGTGTCGGTGGTGAAGATCACTTCGTCGCCCGGAACGAGCTTTTCGAGGTGGCGAAACGGTCGCGTCTTGCTGGTGCGATGACCGCCGACGACGACATTACCCATCGCGCCCGGCAGCGCGGTGCCCGGCCAGTGGCCAGGGCCGCGATCGAACGTGGAGATCGCGATTCCCTCATGCAACGACGTGTTGAGGCCGACGCGCGGAATTTCGATCGTGCCGACTGTGAGCACGGGGTCTTTAGCGTGCGGCACAGGGGGTGCTTGCGGAACCGGCAACGAAGCCGTCTTCGCTTGTGGAGGCGCGGCGGCCGCCGATTGCGTGATCGCGGCTGGCACAACGGTTGTAGTGGTTGTCTCGAGAACGATTGTCGTGGTCGCAGCGGTTGTGGTTGTCGCCTGCGGTGTCGCTGGGGGCGTTGTCGTTGTCGTTGTCGTTGTCGTTGGAGACGGCGACAGGACTGGAACGGTGGTCTCGCGCACCACCGCTGTTTGTGTAGTGCAGCCCGCGAGCAACAGGGCAACGAGTGCGACGCTGCGCCGGCGGGGGTTCATGGCGGCCAGTCTGCCAGCGAGTTGGAGGAACGCGGTCGACCGAGGTCGGCTGCTACACGCTGAGTTCTAGGAAGACCACGATGCGCTCCTTGGTTGAGCCCACCGGGTGACATGCGAACAACGTGGCGGTGTACGCCTCGGTCTGATCGGTAATCCAGATCGCATCCGGTGTAACGATCTCGGTGCGAATCACGTGATAAACGAAGCGACCCCCACCGGTGGTGAAGATCACCTCGTCGCCGGGCACCAGCTTTTCTAGATGGCGAAACGGTCGCGCCTTGCTGGTCCGATGACCGCCGACGACAACGTTGCCCATCGCGCCCGGAAGCGCGGTGCCTGGCCAGTAAGAGGGACCGCGATCGAACGTGGTGATCGCGATTCCCTGGTACAACGTCGTCTTGAGATCGATGCGCGGGACTTCAATTGCCCCAAGCACAACGACAGCTTCGACGGCATGTGGCTCGGGCGGCGCCTCCGGCACCGGCAACGCTGCCACTTGTGTAACCGCAAGCCTGGTTGTCGACGCCGTCGTGGTGGTCGTGGTGATCGTGGTGGGCGAGGTGGGCGAGGTTGTGGTGGTCTGCGCAACGGCGTCTGCTTGGCTGCAGCTGGCCAGTAGTAAAGCAACGAGCGCGACGCTGCGCCGGCGGGGGTTCATGGCGATCAGTCTGCCAGCGAAATGCTGAAACTGGAGGCGGCGCCAGCGGCTTGCTCGCCTGAGCGAATGCAGGCTGGCACCCCGATGCCGTGGTAGCTGGCGCCAGCGAGCACGAGCCCGGTGGGCAGCGCACGGGTGGCCGCAGCAACGAGCTCGGCGTGATGCGGCCGATACTGCGGGAAGGCGGCTTGCCAACGCGAGATCCGAACGTGCGATGGTTGCAAGGAGAGCCCAAGGTGGCCGCCGACTTCGTCGATTGCGGCGGCCGTAAGTTGCTCGTCACTCAGGTGCAGCACCGGCAAACCGTCGCGCCCGAGCGACACGCGCAACACGATGGAATTGGGCAGCTGCCAATGCGCCCACTTCTGCGAGCCGAACGAGACCGCGGTCACCAACTGTTGTTTGGGCTTGGGCACGAGGTAACCGCTCAACTTGAAGAGCCCACGCGGCCAATCGGTTGCCGAGAGCGCCAATGTCACGATCGCGACGTCGGCGGTGGGAATGCCAGCGATCGCCCGAGCGGCGTCGGGCGCGACCGCAGACAGCAAGAGTGCCGTCGCTGCCGCCGGGCAGGCGAGTATCACCGCGTCAAAGTGTTCGCCGTTCACACGCCAACGACCGCCGTCTGCGGCGAGTTCGTCGACTGGAGTGTTGGTGCGCAGGTCGCCTCCAGCGTGCGTCACAGCGGCCGCCGTTGCGACGGTGAGCGCTCCCATCCCATCCGTCGGCGCGTAGAAGACTGGCCCGGCGGCCGCGACCGAACGCGCACGCGCTTTGCGTCCGGCGAGCAACACGCTGCGCCCCGATGCCGCGAGGTCGGCAATCTGCGGAATGGCAGCGAGGCTGAAGTGATCGGTGTCGGCTGCGTAGATGCTGCCGACTAACGAATCAACGAGCCGCAGGTGAACTTGATCGCCGAAGCGAGCGCGCACGAATGCGCCCAAAGAGTCGGGTGCTGTCGGCGTTCGCGGTCGCAATGGTTCCGTCGCCGCGCGCAGTTTGCCGCTCCACGTCAACAGTCGTGTGCGCGCCAGTGCCAGCACCTCTGTCGGCATGCCCATCAGCAACGCCTCGGGGATCGCGTGTAAACCGTCCCACCACACAGCAGCACTGGCCACCGCCGGCGAGACCAACTGCTCGCCGAGGCCGACGGAGCGAGCAAGCGCTGAACCCCACGGCAGCCGAGCCAAAAACGCATCAGCGCCCTCATCGATGGCGGCGTGCCCGGCGAACGGACTCGTAAGAACCTTGCCGCCGACGCGATTGCTCGCTTCGAACAGCACGACGTCGTGTCGCTGTGGCTGTGACACGACGGCGTGGGCGGCGGCGAGGCCGGTGATGCCACCGCCGATCACCGCAATCCGGCGCGGTTCGCCGGTCATGCGATTGCCATCACCCTCGCGGCCAAGGCGGATAGCACGGCGGGGTCGTCGTTGACGCATGCCGTGCGGGCAAACGACAAACCGTAACCGCGGGCGCGGGTCGCGGCTTCGATGTCGAGGTCGTAGAGCACCTCGAGATGATCGGCGACAAACCCAACGGCACAGACAAGCAGGCCGCGCGGTTGCTCGGCATCGTTCTCGGCTTCCGCCAGCTCGTCGATGACGTCGAGGATGTCGGGGCCGAGCCATGGCTCCTGCGTGCGGCCAGCGCTCTGCCATGCCATGGCCCACTGGCTCCAATGAGTGAGGCCAACAGCAGCCGCGACAGCTTGCGCCGTCGATCGAATCTCGCCGGAGTAGCGATCGCCCTCCATCGTGAGCACGCGTATCGGTAGCGAGTGTGCCGTGAACAGAACTTTGCTGTTGGGGGGCAATGTCGCCAATTGCGTGCGCACCTGCTCGGCGCAGAATTGCACGAAGGCGGGTTCGGTGGCCCAGCTTTCGATTTCAGCAACTTCGACGTTCAGCGACTCGGCTGCGGCTTTGGCGCGCGTTAGGTACTGGCCGACGGAGAGCACGGAAAAGTGCGGCGCGGCGACGAGCGCGACAACCTTGCGAAAGCCGTCGGCAGCGAGCGTCGCTATTGCGGATTCGATGCTCGGCTGTGCGTGTTTCAATCCGAGAACGACGTGGAACTTGCCTGGTGCAGATTTGTCGAGCATCCGTTGCAGCGCATCGCGCTGTGCTTCCGTGCGCGCCGCGAGTGGGCTGAGCCCGCCGATGGCTTCATAGCGTGCTGTCAGGTTGGCGAGTTGCTCGTCGGTCGGCGGCCGACCGCGGCGGATGTCGGTGTAGTAGGGGGCAATCTCGTCGGTGTGTCGCGGCGTGCCGTACGCCATCAACAAGACACCAACGCGCGATTCGTTGCTCACGCTTGGTGCACCAGATCGACAACTGCGGCGAGCACGTCGGGGTCGGCTTCGGGTTGCACACCATGCCCAAGATTGAAGATGTGCCCGGGGTGGCGACTGCCGTTTGGATTGCCGTGTGGGTCGTCGGTCGGAGTGCCGTTATCTGAGAGCACGGCGCGTGTTCCGGCAAGAGCAGTCTCGGTGCCGGCGAGCACTAGTGCGGGGTCGAGATTGCCCTGAACCACGAGATCGGCACCCATTCGCCGCCGCGCCTGCGCGATCGATGTGCGCCAATCGAGTCCGAGCACGGCCGGTCCGGCGGCCTTCATCTGTTCCAGCAGGTGGTCGCAACCGACACCGAAGTGAATTCCCGGTGCGTCAGGAAACGCTGCGCGCAACGCACTGAACACTGCTGTCGAATGCGGCAACACCATCGACTTGTAATCGGCGGGGCTTAAGGCACCAGCCCACGAGTCGAATAGTTGGAAGGCGCGCGCACCGTTGCGTAATTGACTGCTGATCGATTCGACAGCGTGTTGCACCAGTCGTTCCATTACGGCGTGCCACAACTGCGGATCGGTGTGCATCATCCGCTTGGTGTTCACGTAGTTCTTGCTCGGTCGACCTTCGATGAGATAGCTGGCGACTGTGAACGGCGCGCCAGCGAACGCGAGCAGTGGCACTTCGACCGGCAGTTCGGCGGCAAGTTGACGCACCGTCTCGCCGACATAAGGAGCATCGGCTTCGGCGGTGAATGGACGCAACCGCGCCAGGTCGGCGGCGGTACGCAATGGATGCGTGCACATCGGGCCGGTGCCGGGGGCGACGTCGATTCCGAAGCCAACGGCGTGCGCTGGAACCACGATGTCGCTGAACAGCACCGCCGCGTCAACGCCATAGCGACGGACGGGTTGCAGGGTGAGTTCGGCGGCAAGATCGGGCCGCTTGATGGCGTCGAGGATGCTTCCTTCGCCGCGTAAGGCACGGTATTCGGGCAGGCTGCGACCGGCTTGGCGCATGAACCACACCGGGGTATGCGGGCTTGGGCGACCGAGCGCGGCCTCGAGAAAAGGTGCGACGGCCATCGCTCGGCACGTTATCGGCGCCTGCGTTGTAGCAGGATCTTGGAAATGTCCTCTGACCTATTTTCCCTGCAAGGCAAGACGGCCGTTGTCACCGGTGGAAGCCGCGGTATCGGCGCCATGATCGCTCGCGGATTGCTCGAGGCTGGCGCCGGTGTGGTGATCAGTGCGCGCAAGCAAAACGAACTTGATGAGGCACAGTTGGCGTTGTCGAAGTTTGGATCGGTGCACGCGATTCGTGCCGACGTCAGCACGTTGGAGGGTGTCGAGACGTTGGCAGCGCAGGTAGCCAGCCACTTCCCGACATTGAACATTCTTGTGAACAATGCGGGTGCAACATGGGGCATGCCCCTCGACGACTTCAGCGAGCACGCGTGGGACAAAGTCATGGACACCAATTTGAAGGGCGTGTTCTTTCTGACGCAGCGTTTGCTCGCGAATCTGCGGGCTGGCGCAACTGCCGACGACCCGGCACGAGTCATCAACATCGGGTCGATCGATGGTATGCATGTGAACCCGATGGACACGTACAGCTATTCAGCGAGCAAGGCGGGTGTGCACCACCTGACCCGTGCACTGGCGCGCAAACTTGGACCACAGCACATCACGGTCAACGCGATCGCGCCCGGCCCGTTCGAGAGCAAGATGATGGCGGCGACCCTGGAAGCGTTTGGCGACTCGATCGCGCAGTCGGCACCTCTGGGACGGATAGGTCGACCCGACGACATGGCTGGCGCAATTGTGTTTCTTGCCAGCCGTGCTGGCTCGTACGTCACGGGCAGCGTGATCGCCGTCGACGGCGGCATCGGCACCACTGTCTGACCCTTCCCGCCCCGGCAGTTGGCGGCAGTTGTCGCGTTGAGGTTGGCCGATAGAGTTTTCAGACCACGTTTCCAAGTCCCCCTGGCCGTGGAGACCTCTCACCCATGGCGCATACATGACGCAACACCATCCCGATCTGGCCGCAGAGCAGGAGTTCATCGACTTCGCGTATCGCTGCCTGGAACAAAGCAAGGTCGATGCGTGGAAGATGCGGGGCTTGTACGAGGGCACCTTGGGCGGCACTTATCAGGCCCGCTACGAGCGCGATGTGTACGACGAAGCCGTCTTCAACCGGCTGACGCAACTCGACTTGGGCGATGCCGCACTGGTGTTTGGTCGCATTGATCGCCTCCCGGTTGACGATTCGCAGCACCCAGGCGCTGTCGAGAGCTTTCACATCGGTCGCCTTGCCGTTGCCGACGAAAACGCCGATCCGGTGGTGGTCGATTGGCGTGCGCCGGTGGCCGAACCGTTCTACCGCGCGACAGGTCGCGACCCCTTGGGGTTGGCGCGTCGGCGCCACTTTCACGTGCACGGCCGCGAGTTGCTCGGGTTGGAAGACGAACTGTTCGGCGATGGCCACTTGGGCATCGGTGCCGAGGACGGAACGAGTTCCGCCACCATCGATCGCCCCGATGGCATCCGTGGTTACAGCACGTTGCTCGCCGTTCTTGAACGCGGTCGCACAGGCCAACTCGGCGACATCGTTGCCACGATCCAGGGCGAGCAGGACGAGATCATCCGCTCGCCACAAGCCGGTGTGTTGGTGGTGCAGGGTGGCCCGGGCACTGGCAAGACAGTCGTGGCGCTGCACCGCGCCGCCTACCTGCTCTACACGTTCCGCTTCCCACTGGAAGATCAGGGCGTGTTGGTCATCGGGCCAAACCGCGTGTTTCTGCGCTACATCGAGCGCGTGTTGCCGTCGCTTGGCGAAGCTGGCGTCGAGCAAGTCGTCCTCGCCGACCTCGTTTCCGACGTGGAGTGGGCGCGCTACGCCATCGACGCACCCGACTCGGCGTTGGCAGCGCGCGTGAAGGGCGATCTGAATATGAGCCTCGTCATCGACAAGGCCGTCACCGATCGCGAGCGTGCGTTGCGCGATGACCTTGTTGTGCCATTCCGCACTGGGTACGTGCGCTTGCGTGCAGAAGAGTCGAATCGCATTGTGAGGGCCGCGCAGCGTCGCTTCCGCAAGCACAACGCCGCTCGTCGTTGGGTCGAGACCGAGATCTGGACGGCGATGGCCGAGAGTTGGCGTCACGATTCGGTGTCGCCCACGCAGGTGAAAGAAACCGTGCGCGCGTTACCGGACGTGCGCGCTGCGCTCGAGCGGATGTGGCCGGTGCTGACGCCCGCGCAGTTGCTGCACGATCTGTACGGCAGCAAGGCGCTGTTGAAGTTGGCGGGTGCGCGTCACTTGCCAGAAAACGAATACCTCGCGTTGTATCGCGAACGTCTGCCCGAAGTCGCCGACGTGCGCTGGACGGAACACGACGTTGCGTTGCTCGATGAAGCGCGCAGCTACCTCGGCGCACGCGCCGTGAAGGGTGCGACCAAGCCCGACGAGGCCGACGAGATTCGTACGTTCGGACACATCGTGATCGATGAGGTGCAAGATCTGACGCCGATGCAGTTGCGCATGGTGTCGCGTCGATCGCTAAACGGCAGCATGACGGTTGTCGGCGACATTGCTCAGGCGACCGGCGCACTAGCGCCCAACGATTGGGACGACGTGCTGCGTCACCTGCCGAGTCAAAAGCCGGCACGAGTCATCGGCCTCAGCGTTGGTTATCGCATTCCGGCCAACATCATGGAGTTGGCTAACCGCGTGATGATGGCTGCAACTCCATCGCTGCGTGCGCCAACCAGCGTGCGCGTGGGCGACGAGCATCCCGAGTTCTTGCACGTCGCGCCATCGGAACTGAAGACTGCGGTGGTTGGCGCAACCAAGGAACTCGATGCCGACGTCGGCGAAGGCAACATCGCCGTCGTCGTGCCTGATGCGATGTTCGAAGCCGTCTCGACCGCGCTGGATGCGGCGGGTATCGAACACGGCAAGGCCACGCGCATGGGCCTGACGATGGGCATCACGGTGGTGCCGGTCAGTGTCGTGAAGGGTCTCGAGCTTGATGGCGTTGTGGTAGTTGAGCCCGCCGACATCGTCGCAGGCGAGCAGCAGGGTTTGCGTGCGCTGTACGTCGCACTTACGCGCAGCACGCAGCGGTTGACGATTGTGCACGCGAAGCCGCTGCCCGACGCGATGCTCTAGTCGTTGGAGTAACGGCTAGTGCTCTAAAGGTCTAGGTACGCCTCGACCAGTGCTTCCAGGTTCTTCAACGCGCGATCCGCGTCGGCGGGTCGATTGCGATCGGCCGCAGCACGACAACGACGCACAACGAAGTCGAAACCGCTCACCAGTTCCGGCCGTGCGACGCTGACGGGTTCCTTGATGGCGGCCCACATGACCTCGATGCGCGTCGCGGCTGCGGCGTCGCCGTCGCTCTCGACCACACGGCGTGCGAGGTCAGCGACCTCGTTGAGCATCAGCGGCAACACTTCGACGGGATCGTCGGATGGCACCGTGGAACTGGTTGGCGTCGTTGGTGCCGCCGGCTCGTCTGCTGCGTCGTACGTCGTTGGGGTGCATCCGACGCTCGTTGCCAACACCGCAGCGATCAGCAGAGGTCGCGCCCTCACGCGATTACCAGAATGCGGTTGCTGGCGAACGGGCCAACACCCACGAACCGACCCTCAATCTCGATGGTGATCGTGCCATCGGGAGATGTCGAGCTGAGTACACCGGCATGACCCGGCAAGATGTTGCTCTCCTCTAGGAAGTCGAGCAGACCTGGTGTGAACTCGAGCTCCTCGGGAATGCGCGTGATGGTGAACGAGCTGCCAACGCTGACTTCGGCGAGCGGAATCGTCGCAGGTGCGAGGTAGCTCGAGCCGGGGATCGGGTTGCCGTGCGGACACGTCGTCGGGTTGCCGAGCACGCGATCGAGCGCTGCTTCGACAGCATCGCTGATGACGTGTTCCCAACGACCGGCTTCGTGATGCGCTTCGGCCCACGACAGTCCGAGTAGATCGGTGAGGAACCGTTCGGCAAGGCGGTGCCGGCGCACGACGCGTTGGGCGAGGTCTTGGCCCGCAGGCGTCAGCCGAATGGCACCGTCGGTGGTGATCAGACCCTCGGACTCGAGCCGCTTGATCATTTCGCTGACGGCGGGGCGACTGACCTGCAACCGTTCGGCCATGCGCGCCTGGATAACAGCGACATCGTCTTCTTCGAGCTCGAAGATTGTCTCGCAATACTCTTCGAACGCAGGATGGTGTTCACCAGCTGCGGGCATTGGCTGATCCTACCGGCGGCGCAGCCAGCCCTCGCCGTGACGTGCCCGCTGCTCGAGCTGTTTGTTGGTCGCGCTGCCCACTGACTCGACTCCAGCGAGCCGATTCAGTTCCTTCTGCACCTTGGCGTGGCTCCAACCGGTGAAGTCGACGAGCCGCTTGGCGATAGCAAGGTTCTGCTCGCGCAACTCTTCCTTGCGGTCGGCGATGCTCTTCGATCCGACAAGTTGGAAGCCGGCATCGGTCGGAATCTCGGGCAGCTCAAGCACATCGCCGCTCGCGATCGAGTTGTCCGGTTCCGGAGTCTCGGGTTCGTCGTCGTAGGTGATGCCGTGTTCCGTAAATGCATGCACGGTCATGCCGGTCGCCGTCGACGACAAGACGCTGAATAGCGAGAGTTGTTCGTAGAACAACTCGAGTTCCTTCTTTGCTTCTTGCATCAGCTGCTCGGGCGTGAACTCGCCGTCGTCATTCGTCGCCGGTGGGCGCAAGACGTGGCGGCGAGCTTCCGCGATTTGGAATGCGTGGCTGCGTAGCCGCGGATCGTCGGGCAGGTAGACGTATGCCTTCTGATTGGGCAGTCCGCTGATCCAGCGCACGAGGCGACCGACGGCTTGGCGGAAGAACAATTCGGTGACGACCGTGCTGGCGTACACGCCGACGCGCAGTCGTGGGATGTCGACGCCTTCGCTCACCATGCGCACCGCCACCAACCACGGTCGGTTGCTGCGTTCGAAGGCGGCGATCTTGGCGCTGGCAGTCGGGTCGTCGCTGACGACGACTTCGGCTTCAACGTTGAAGCGTGTGCGGATGAAGCGCGCGATGTCGCGGGCGTGCTCTTGATCCATACAGATCGCGAGTGCGCCAGCATCGGGGTGCAGTTCACGGATCTTCAGCAGGCGCTCGTGCGCTTGCCCAATGACGACGGCGAGCCAGTCGCCCTCCAGGCTGAGCGCGGAGCGCAGGCGATGTGACGAGCCGGTGCGGTCAAGGTCGTCGTGAAAGTTGGCGCTGACGATGCTGCCGTCGGGAGCGCTCCACTCCATCAATCCGTCGAAGCGCGGGAAGTACACCGGGCGAACAACGCCGCCGTCGCGCAACGCATCGGCGTAGCCGTAGGTGAAGTCGGCTTCTGCTTGGCCACCGATTCCTGTCTCCTCGTAGCGCACGAAGGGGATGCTGGCCGTATCACTGCGGAATGGTGTGCCGCTCAGCGAAAGTCGGCGCGCCGCCAACTCGAACGCGGTGCGCACTCCATCGCCCCAGGCGCGTTCGTCGCCTGCGTGATGCAGTTCGTCGAGGATGACAAACGAGTCGGCCGCCACGCCGCGCAACTTCTTGGCGGTCGCGGGCATTGCGACCTGCTGATAGGTGGTGACGATGCCGTGCACGTCCTTGGCGATGCCATCGTTGGGCGACCAGTTGTGATCGAGTTGTAGCCCCATCAAGTGCGCCGCGCGCACCCACTGCGTCTTCAGATGTGTCGTCGGAGCGACGACGATCAACCGCCGTCGCTGTTGTGCCAGCGCCCATCGTGCGCACGCGAGGGCGAACGTCGTCTTACCGGCGCCGGGAGTGGCGACGGCGAGAAAGTCGGTCTGCTCGCTCGCCGCGAACTTGTCGAACGCGGCGCGCTGCCAGGCGCGCAGTTGCACACGAGTATCGAAAGCGTTGCTGGAGCCGTTGCTGGAGCCGTTGCTGGAGCCGTTGCTAGAGGGTGCCATGGGGGACTGGCCAGTCTGGCGCAGCACAAGCGCACTACCTCGCCGTTTTGCGGTCGATCTTGCCGATATGGTCGGCAAGCGACTTCCACGAATTCTCGATGGTGGAGGTTCCATGAACGATCTACGACAGCTATTCAGCGACGCTCGCGGTTCGAATCCGCGGTTGGCGCTTGCCGCGGTACGTGCGTTGGAGCAAGAAGTTGATTGGCTACTGGTCCGCGTGGTGCGCCTCGCTCGCGACGCGGGCTACGACTGGGGACGCATCGGCCGCCTGCTTGGCGTCTCCCGCCAGGCGACGCGCCAGCGCTTCGACCGATGGATGCCGAAGGTGGGGCCGCTTCCGCCAAGCCGAGGTCTGACGCCGATGGAGCGTCATGTGCGGGAGACTGCGGAGACCACGCAAGATCTGAGAAGACGGCGCGAGTTCGAAGGCGACGACCCAATGCTGTGGTGATTACGTCAGCGACAACAAACGTTGCGGTTGAGGCAACCTCTCCTGTCGCTGGCGCGATGGCGCCATGACGGTGACGGTGGCGCATCCCCACAATTAGCTCGGCTAGCGGTCACTGGTAACTTTCGTCCGTGGAAACTGAGCTGCCGAGCGCGTTTACCGCTGCCGACGACAAAAGTCGTTGGGGGCAGACGACCCACCTGCGGCTGACGAAGATCGAACTGAGCCTGGTGGTGCTCGGTGCCTTCGCCGGGCTCGTCGACTACGTCGGCAAGAGCGACATCAATATGCCGCAGTTGTTTGGTGCTGTGCTCTTTGTCGCCGCGCTGCTCTTACGCGCGCACCGATCATCGGAGCAATACGAGAAGCAGTGGTTCGAAGGGCGTGCCGCAGCGGAATCGGTCAAGAGTCTGGCGTGGCGTTACGCGGTCGGCGGTAAGCCGGTTGGTCGCGATTTACAGGCTGGCGCAGCCGATGAGGTGTTTCTGGGATTGCTGCGCGAGATCGTGACGGGGCGACCACGGGTCATTGTCAAACACCGCGAACTTCCTTCTGCGCAAATCACCGCGTGGATGCGAGACCTACGCGAACTGTCACTTGCCCAGCGCGCCGAAACGTATCGCACCGGCCGCATCGAAGATCAACGCGAGTGGTACGCCAAGGGAGCGATCTCTAACGCGCAACGGCATCGCCGTTGGAACTTCGCAGTGCTGATACTTGAGTTCGCCGGGTTCGCCGTTGGCCTCTCGCAGGCCGTTGGGTTGCTCGGCTCGTTTCGGGTGGGCGGCCTTGGGGTCGCCGGTGCCGTCGTGGCCGCGGTCATCTCGTGGTCCCACGCCAAGCAGTTCGGCACGTTGGCATCCGCTTACGCGCAGGCCGAGTTGGAACTGAGTTCGATCCTCGACGTGTACTTCACCGGATCGAACGAAGATGAGTGGGCGAGCTTTGTGGAGTCGGCCGAGACTGCGATCTCGCGTGAGCACCGAATGTGGCAGAGCGCAAGAAGTCTGTCGTGAGTGAACCGATGAACCAGGAAGTGTTCATCTCGCACGCGTCATCTGACGCGGCTACAGCGGGCGATGTCCGCGACCTGTTGCACCAACTTGGCTACGCGACATGGATTGCACCCGATGACTTGGTCGGCGCCAGCTCGTGGCCAGAACAGATACTCGCGGCGGTCGGGCGGTGTCACGCACTGGTCGTGTTGATCTCAGATGCGGCTAACAAGTCCGACCATGTCGCACGCGAAGTAAGCATCGCGTCAGAGGCCAGCAAGCCGATCGTCCCGTTGCGGTTGTCGGCTGTCGAGCCGGATGGTTCGCTGCGCTACCTGCTGCACTTGAGTCAGTGGGTCGACGTCTTTCCTGCGCCGGTTGCGAGCCACGCCGACCGAGTTCGCAAAGCACTCGAAGGTGGCGGGGTCGTTCGTCGCGTGGTTGCGAAACGATCGCAATGGAGTCGCTGGGTGGCATTCGCAGTAGTGGCGGCGTTCGCTGTCGGCGCGTTCGCGTGGTTCGGAACTCGCGACGACGACAAGCCCACGACTGCCAAAGTGCTCGCCAGCGCGCCAACTTCGATCAACGACTGGTCGGAGCTTGACAAGACTCTTATCGATCTCGCTGCCGCTGAAGGGCTAGCCGACGGCGGCGCCGTGGATCTGGTTCGTTCGCAGAACGCCGACGACTCGGTCTCGTTCACCGCACCGTCGACCTGGACTGAGGTTCAGGGCACCATTCCGTTCCAAGACACCGACGGCACGGTGCTTGGCGACCTGCTGGTCGTATCGATTCAACGAATCAGCTTTGATGGCGGTCGGTCAGGTGGCATGTTCGTGGGCGCGCAGTCCAGACAGACGTTCGTGCCCAACGGCCTCGACGACTTTCAGCCGCGGCAGTTCTTTTCTGACCTCGGGTGCGTGTCGTCGGCGATCATCGAACTGAATGCGCCCGTCGCTGGTGAGGCGCGACTGTGGAGCGACTGCAACAACACGCCGCGGATCTACGTCAGCGCACTATTCGGCAACGATCAAGTCACGGCCTTCGTGCTCGGATTGGTAACTACTCGGCAAGAAGCGGCAGCCTTCATGGAAACCCTGATGTCGCTGGAGATTGACGGCACACCCCTGGCCTAGCCTGCCGGGGTGGCCGACCACCCAGTACTTCAGGGCTTTTCGCCCGCCGTACGTGCCTGGTTCAGCGCGTCGTTCCCGGAGCCGACAACGGCGCAGGTGCAGGGTTGGCCAGCGATCAATAGTGGTCAGCACACATTGGTGTGCGCGCCGACGGGCAGTGGCAAGACGCTGACGGCGTTTCTGAGCAGCATCGATCGGTTGGTGACGCCCGATGCGACGGCGGTGCCGGTCGACCCCAAGGCGCGCACGCGCGTGCTGTACATCTCGCCGCTGCGAGCGCTCGCGTTCGACGTCGAGAAGAACCTGCGCTCGCCGCTGATGGGCATTCGGTTGGCTGCCGAGCGCTTGGGTGTGCCGTTCAACGAACCGACGGTGGCGATGCGCACTGGCGACACCAGCGCTCGCGATCGCCAGGCGTTGGCGCGGCGACCCGTCGACCTCCTGATCACCACGCCCGAAAGTCTGTACCTGATGCTGACCAGCGAGGTGCGCAGCACGCTCGTCAACGTCGACACGGTCATCATCGACGAGATCCACGCGATGGCTACGACCAAACGCGGCGCGCACCTAATGCTCAGCCTCGAACGACTGGAAGCGCTCACCAACCGTCCGCCCCAGCGGCTGGGGCTCAGCGCCACGCAGCGTCCGCTGGAAGAGATCGCTCACTTTCTTGGTGGCCACACAGTCGATGGCTCGCGCCGTCCAGTTGCGATTGTTGATGCCGGAATTCGCAAGCCGTTGCAGGTCGAGGTCGTCGTGCCGATCGACGACATGGGCGAACTGGGTAAGGACAGCAGCATCTGGCCGAGCATCTATCCATCGATCCTGCAGCAGGTGCTCGCCCATCGCAGCACGATCATTTTCTGCAACGGTCGCCGACAGACCGAACGTCTAGCGGCGCGGTTAAACGAACTGCACGAAAGTGCCGCGGGTGGCGAGTTGGTGAAGGCGCACCACGGGTCGTTGGCGCGCGAGCAGCGAGTGGTCATCGAAGACCAGCTGAAGCGCGGCGAGCTGCGCGCGATTGTCGCCACCAGCAGTCTCGAGCTGGGCATCGACATGGGTGCCGTCGATCTCGTCATCCAGGTCGAATCACCCGGTGCGGTGTCGCGCGGTTTGCAGCGCATCGGCCGCGCTGGCCACAGCGTCGGCGAACCAAGCAAGGGCATCCTGTATCCGAAGCACCGCGGCGATCTGCTGGAGGCTGCGGTGGTTGCGCGGCGCATGCGCGAGGGGCTCATCGAGTCGAGCCGCTTTCTGCGCAACCCGCTCGATGTGTTGGCACAGCAGATCGTTGCGCACGTCAGCATGACTCCCGACTGCACCGTCGCCGAGTTGGGGGCGATGGTGCGTGGCGCCGCGTGTTTCGCCGAGCTCAGCGACGATCTGTTGACCAACGTGCTCGACCTGTTGTCGGGTCGCTACCCAAGCGACGAGTTCAACGAGTTACGACCGCGGCTTGTGTGGGATCGCGTCGCTGGCACGTTGCGCGCTCGTGAGGGCACCAAGCGGCTGGCGATTGCCAACGGCGGCACGATTGCCGACCGAGGTTTGTTCGGTGTCTTCCTGCCCAACGGCACACGGGTTGGCGAGCTCGACGAAGAGATGGTCTACGAGAGCCGCCCTGGGGAAACGTTTCTTCTCGGTGCCAGCACGTGGCGCATCGAAGACATCACGTTCGATCGCGTGGTGGTCTCGCCGGCGCCGGGCGAGCCGGGCAAGATGCCGTTCTGGCATGGCGATCGCCCCGGCCGTCCGCTCGAACTCGGTCGTGCGCTAGGTGCCTTCCAGCGCGAGACGCGGGCATTGCCCGAGAAGACGGCGCACGCGCAACTGATGGCCGACTACTCGCTCGATGCACTCGCTGCCCAGAACGTGCTGCTCTACCTCGCCGAGCAGATGAAGGCGACTGGCGCGGTGCCCGACGATCGCACAATTGTGGTCGAGCGCTTTCGCGACGAACTCGGTGATTGGCGCGTGTGCATCCTCAGCCCGTTCGGTACGCCGGTGCATGCGCCGTGGGCGATGGCCATCGAGCGTCGTTTGTTCGAGCGCTTCGAGATACCGGTGGAAACGATGTACACCGACGACGGAATCGTGGTGCGTTTGCCGGAAACCTCGGCCGGGGGAGTGGGTGACGAGTTACCACTCGCCGACCTGATCATCGACCCCGACGACGTCGACGAGTTGGTGATGGCGTCGTTGCCGCAGACGTCGTTGTTCTCGGCGCGTTTTCGCGAGTGCTCGGCCCGCGCCTTGCTCTTGCCGCGTCGTCGGCCCGGCCAGCGCACTCCGCTGTGGCAGCAGCGCCAGCGCGCCGCGAACCTGTTGAGCGTTGCATCCAAGTACCCGACCTTTCCGATCCTGCTCGAAACCTCGCGTGAGTGTTTGCAGGATGTGTTCGACCTTCCCGCGCTGCGCGAGGTGCTGACACAACTACGCAGCCGTGCGATACGAGTGGTCAGCGTCGATACCGCGAAGGCATCCCCGTTCGCACAGAGCCTGCTGTTCAACTGGATCGCAGCGTTCATGTACGAAGGCGACAGTCCGTTGGCCGAGCGACGGGCGGCTGCGTTGTCGCTTGATCGCGACTTGTTGCGCGACCTGCTTGGTGCCGAAGAGTTGCGCGAGCTGCTCGACCCGGGTGCACTTGCCGACCTTGAACTCGAGCTGCAGTTGTTGTCCGACGGTCGCCGCGCGCGCAACCGCGACGAACTGCACGATGTGCTGCGCCGCGTCGGCGATTTGTCCGTGGCCGAAGCCGACCTGCGTTGCGAAGGCTCCGATAGTGCGCAATGGCTCGCCGAGCTGGTGCACGATCGGCGCGCGATTGCCGTCTCTGTTGGGGGCAGCGATCGCTACATTGCCGCTGAGGACGCAGCGCGCTATCGCGATGCGTTCGGCTGCAACGTCCCGCTCGGGTTGCCGCGCGAGTTCACCGAACCCGTTCCGCTTCCACTGGAATCGCTGGTAGCGCGCTACGCACGCACGCACGGGCCATTCGTGGCGAACGAGGTCGCGACCCGGTTTGGCATCTCGCTCGATCGTTCGCTTGGTGCGCTCGCTGCCATCGAAGCGGACGGGCGTGTGGTGCGCGGCGAGTTCCGACCCTTCGCCGCTGGCGACTACACATACGAATGGTGCGACGTCGAAGTGCTTCGGCAACTGCGCCGTCGTTCGTTGGCTGCGTTACGACGCGAGATCGAGCCGGTCGAACAGCAGGCATACGCGCGGTTCCTGCTCGGCTGGCATTCGATTCCCTTGGGGCGGCAAGGGCTCGACGGTCTCGTCGAAGCCATCGGGCAGTTGCAGGGCGCCGCGCTAGTGGCGAGCACCGTGGAGTCCGAAGTGCTTCCGGCGCGCTTGCGCTCGTTTCGCTCGGCCGACCTCGACGAGTTGTGCACCGCTGGCGAGTTGTTATGGATTGGTGCTGGCGGCTTGGGTGTCAACGACGGTCGCATTCGTCTGTGTTTCGCGGATCAACTCCCGACGCTGGCGCTCGGGTGGGAGGCACTTCCACCACCAGACGGCGCGCTGCACGATGCGTTGCGGGCTCGCTTGGCCGAGCACGGTGCCAGTTTCTGGAACGGTGTCCGTGCCGCATCGCCCGAGTCGTCCGACACGGAACTGCTGACCGCGTTGTGGGATCTGGTGTGGGCAGGCGAAGTCACCAACGACTCGCTAGCGCCACTGCGCGCGCTGCTCAATTCGAAGGGCGCGCGATCGGCACGACCGGCAGGTCCGGCGCGTGGGCGACCACGACCGGGCCGGCTGACGCGCATTGGTCCACCGCTCGGTGCCGGTCGCTGGAGTTTGGTCGCTCCCTTGCTGCAGCCGGCGCCGTCGGCCACCGTGGCCGCGCACGCAATGGCGTTGCAGTTGCTTGATCGCTACGGCGTGGTGACGCGCGAGGCCGTGTTGGCCGAGGGCGTGCGCGGTGGTTACGCAGCCGTGTACGGAGTGTTGAAGGTGTTAGAAGAACGCGGGCAAACCCGTCGCGGCTACTTCGTTTCCGGGTTGGGTGCCGCGCAGTTCAGCCTGCCTGGCGCTGTCGATCGCCTGCGTTCGTTACGCGAGGTCACCGAAGCCGATGTGTTGGTCACGCTCGCGGCGACCGATCCGGCACAGCCCTACGGCGCGGCGATCGCGTGGCCCGAGTCACCCGGTCGCCCGGCTCGCACCGCGGGAGCCGTCGTCATCTCGCGTGCCGGTGTACCGCTCGCCTGGTTCGATCGACGCTCGCATCACGTCGTCACGTTCGCCGCTGCTGCCGACGACGCCGGTTGGGCAGAAGCGTTGGCCGCACTCGTGAAAGACGGACGCGCGCGCAGTGTCGAAGTACGCAAGATCAACGGCGAAGCGATGACCCCCAAGTCAGTGTGGGCAAGTGCGTTACTAGCGGCCGGTTTCACCGAGGGCTACAAGGGCCTCGCCGTTCGGCCCTAGCCGTTCGGGCATAGCCGTTCGCGCACAGCCGTTCGGGCAGTACCCGACTAGTCTGCACTGATCTTATTGGAGGGCCGGTATGGTCCGCACGAACGGGAGACGTGAGAGTGAAACCATCGTTGCCAAGAACCGGAACGCGACTAGTGCGGGCGGCTGCAGTCGCTTGTGTTGCACTTCTTGCCGTCGCATGCGGCGGTAGCGATAAGGCCGACGACACCGGAACGGCCGCCGACACGGCAACGACCGTGGTCGCAGACTCCACGCCGGACACCGTGGCGCTCGGCGGAGATTTCACGCCCGGCGATGTGCAGTATCGGGCCGTCAATCTGCTCGATGAACCGGTAGATCTCTACGTTCGCACGCAGGGATTCGTCGAAGCGTTCCTGGTCCAGCCGGGGTTGGCGCCGGGTGCTGTGTCGGAGTTACATGCTCCGCCAGTTGATGGCACCTTCTTGGTCGTCGAAGCAGGCGCAGGCGACGCGACCTGCGTTGCAACTTGCCCGCACTTCATCGCCAACCTCTCTGTGTTCGCGGCCGACGGGCCGACGCACACGGTCGTCCTGTATGGCAGCGGTGATCAGCGCGGCTCGTTCGACCTGTGGGAATCTGCCGCCGGCGGTAGCGGGAACGCGAACGAGATGGTCCCGGCCGATCCTTCAACCGGCCTCGTCGTCGTGACCGCAATTGCTCTCACCGATGCCGACTTCGGTTTGCGACTGGGCATTGAAGGTGTGACCGGCTGTCAGCTTCCGACGAACCTGACCAACGTGTTGGTCGGCGGTAACCAGACACCGGCCTTCGCCTACTCGGGCAACCAGGCATCCATCCTGTTGTACGACAACCAGGACAGGGAGTGCACGGGCGCACCGGTTGGCGGACCGTTTACAGTCGCTGGCGGCGCGGGCACCCGCAACCACCTGATCCTGTTTGGGTCACCAGGCGCGATGGAAGCCGTGATTCTGCCGATGGTCGGTGATGTCGCTGCTGGCGGCCAAAAGTCGGACGAAGAACGGCGTGCGGAGGCCATCGTGTCTATCAGCGAGAGCCTGGTTGCAGAGGTGGGGATTCCGCCTGATCAGGCGACATGTGCCGCTGGCTACGTCGTCGACGCCCTCGGTTTAGACGTGGTCTTTGATGGCGACCAATTGGTCGACTTCGATCAACTTCCGCAGGCGGCTGTGGACATTGCTTCCAACGCTCTTGCCGAGGCAGTCACCCCGTGCGGCATTGATCCGGCGCTACTCGGCGGCTGAAACACCTGATTTTGAACGCTGTGGCGCGCCATGCGCGCCACAGCGAACAAATGCGCTGGCCAGTTACGGGTTGCGGTGAACGGCGCGTAGGCCTGCCCAGGCCATGTCGGCTACTTGCTGGGCCAACACTTCCGGGTCGAAGACCTTGCCGCGCTCGACTAAGTGACGGCTGACGCCTTCGGCGAGTCCGACCAGACCCTGCGCCAGCGTGCGTTGATGTTCGGGCTCGATGTCGGCGGCGATCAGGGGTGCGATGGCGTGCGCGGTTTCGGCCGTGATGCGACGGATGGCGGCCGTGCTTTCCTCGTCGCGGCTGGCGCGTGATCCGAACAGCAGCAGGAAGGCGTCGTGATCGTCGGCGACCCAGCGGAAGTACGCGCGGAAGCCCATCTCGGTTTGCTCTTTGCCGTTCGCCGCGCCAACGACTGCTTTGCTGACCGCGGTGCGCAATCGATTGCCCGCTTCGTCAAGTAGCGCGAGGTACAGATCCTGTTTGCTGTCGAAGTGCTGGTACAGCACCGGCTTGGTGACGCCGGCGGCATCGGCGACATCGTTCATCGACGTCGAGTGGAAGCCGTTACGCGCGAACACTTGCACGGAAACGTCGAGGATTTGCTCGCGACGAGCGGAGGCGGGCAGACGAACGCTCATTTCGTAACCGTCATATCACATGCCCCGTTCGCGATCTTCGCGTTCGGCGGCCTTGATCGCGTAACCGAGAATGATTGCCGGTGCAAGCAGTACACAACCGATGATCAGCGTTGTAACGACGATCGTGGAGACGGTGTCGTTGAAGCTGCCGACGAACCCAATGACAAATGTGACGAGCGCGACCCCCCAGCACAAGTAGCCAAGACGGTTCGCGAGCTTGGTGTACTTCGCGATTTGTTTGCGGCGGGCGCGTACAGGGTCGTTCATCACAGTCCTGGCGGGAGTAGGCGATTGACGTTCTCGAAGAAGAAGTAGAGAACGAAGAAGAATGGAACGATTCCGAGCAGGAAGCAGAGGTACAACCGATTGGCGGCACGGCCCGCGAAGAATGCTCCGAGGCCGACGGCGAAGAGCAGTGCGCCCCAGGCGAGTACATGCGGGATTGCGTTCAAGTCACTGAACCAGCCGTCGCTGAAAATGTCGTCACTAATCGCGTCGTCGCTGGTGACCGTCGCTTCGTCGGCCGTCGTCGCTGTCGTTAGCGTTGTCGGCATCGTCGCATCCACACCCGCGATCGTTGACTCGGTGGGCGCGAGTGTGTCAACGGTGGCTGGTGGTTGCGTCGTCGGCGGTGGCACGAACACCTGCGAGCTGGCTTCCGGTACGAGCGTTGCGCGCACGACCAGGCGATTGCGCGCCGTGTAGACCGGGTCGCACGTAATCAGTGCAAGCGTCGCGGTTGTCGGATCGATCGTCGGAATGACGAGGCCGTAGTCCGACGGCTTCACGATCAGACTCTCGGTGACGGCATAGGTGTAAGTGCCGACCAGTGTGGTGAGTTCGATCAGGTCACCGGGTTTCAATTGATCAAGTTCGAGAAACGGTTGGCCGTGGGTAGTGCGGTGTCCCGCAATCGCGGAGTTGCCCAACTGGCCGGGCATGACGCTTTCGCGGAAGTGTCCTGGGCCATTTTTGAGGTCAGCGACCGTCACGCCCTCGACCACTTGCCAATTGAGATCAAGTCGTGGAATGCGCAGAATTGCGATGGCGTCGCCGTCAGGCACCTGTGGTGTCGGTGGCGCGACCGGAAATGTCGTTGCGGTATCGGTCGGGTTGGTAGTGGTCGTCTCGCCGGGCACGTTCGTGGTATCGGTGACGATCGTCGTGGTCGTCGTGTCGCCTGCTGGCGCAGTTGTGGTCGAGTCGAGCTTGGCGCGGAACTCATCCTCCAACCGGTTCTGCGCTTGCGCGGTTTGAATGCCGGTGCCCCACAGCTGATAGCCGACGAAGGCGAACATCAACAGCCCGAGAACTATGAGCGTCTTGCCGATGCCGGCGACGACCCAATGCCAGTCGTGCGGATTCTTCGGCCGCGAGAAGTAAGGCACGCGCTGCTGGCGATAGCGACGAAAGCGCGACGAAGGCGAAGAGGAGTATTCGACGCCGCTCGCCACAGCCATTGACGCTATCTGCCGGGAGCCGTGCGAAACCGGAAGGCCCCTCAACCGCCCGTAGGCACGCTAAGTCTCGAAGGCGTGCGGGTTCAGGAACTGACGTCCCCAGAAGCGGGCGCGTTCGACGGTGGTGAGCTTGGCGGCGTCGCACACGTCGTCCCATTGTTCGCGAATTGTCGCCTCCTGCGCGTCAACGATGTCGCGTGCATCGCGGCGGTCGAGCAAATAGAGACCGGCTGCCTCGATCAGCAATGTGAGTCGTGCGTCGCGGTTGCCCTGCTCATCGAAAGCCATGGCCTGCTGGGCTGACTCGCCGGAGCGGGCTTGTGGGCAGATGTCGTAGGCGGGTGTGAGTTGTAGCTCTTCTGCGACGAACGCTGCATGGTTTCGACCGTGATCGTCGGTGTTGCCACACATCATGTTGAACGCGATCCTCCCGAACAGCTCTCGCAGTGTGGCTGTCGGATCGGCGAACGTGCTACGGATTCGGTGGGTTAGATCGGCGTAGGTCGCGTAGCGACCTTCGGGAAACGATGTCAGGTCGAGAATCGTCAGCGCCGATACGAGCCGCCGACGGTGGCCGGCAGGCGTTCGGTCGAACCGTTCGACGAGCAGCGCATACCGGCCGGCGGCGGTCGTCAACTCGACGGGGGCCACGTCAAGGCCGACACGGCGTGCGAGTTCCATCGCGGCGAACTCGCCTTGGATGACCGGATACGTGTCATTGGTCGATGAGAACTTGGCGATCAGCTTGCGGTCGCCGTCGTCGACAAGCGCTTTGGGTCGAGCACCTCCGATGGATGTGCCGCGCAGCAGCACCGCTTCGAGGGCCGCGCTGAGGGCCTCGCCGGTTTCGATTCGCTCGGATGCTGTGGCGAGTTCGTTCAGTGTCGCGTGAGTCACTTCGCGGGGCACGTGGGCTTCGGCCGACGCTTGAAAGTCGAGGGCACCGATTCGGTCGGACCCAGACTCCAGCAAATACGTGAGGTCTCCGTACTCGACCGTCAGCTCACCGAGGCGATGGTTGATGAGCCGCCGACCCCAGGAGTCGGGCATTGCGTCGTCGATACACAACGGCACACCGCGCGCCTGGGCGCTCGCCGGGTATTGGTATCCAGTCCGTAGCGGTAGCTCGGAGTCGTAGATAGGGACCGCTTCTGTGCGATTGAGGTATGAACGGGCATATACGAACGCGATCCGATCGTCGACATGGTCGAGGCGGCCGCAAACCACCGGGTCGTTTTCGCCCGGCAGCCAGATCCACACGTAAGCAGCCGTCGGCTCAGAAGTCATCGTCGGCCTCGATGGTTGACATCCGGCCCGCTCGCGGTAGCAGTTTCAGTTCCGCCGCCAGACTCTGCTGAAGGCGCTTCCGAACCGTGGGGTCAGCGTCGTACAAGGGCACACCGACCAAGGTGGCCGCCTCGAGGACCGTGCCGATGGCCACCGTGGGATCGGCGCGCTCGATCTTGATAATCGTCGGGTGTGACACCCCGACCCGTCGCGCGAGTTCGTCGATTGACCAGTGGCGTTGCAGCCGGTTCGCCTTGATCGACGTACCGAGCAGCCGCAACGCCTCTCTTGCGAGAGGAGACATCACAGGGCCAGCCATACTAAAGTAGAGTTTAGCAGATAGATGTTGCGGTAACCTTTGCTTTAGTTTCAGAACAATTTCACACGCTGGCCCCTGTCCGCTGGATGCGTGCTCCGCGACAGGATGCTCACACCGCCACTAGCGTCGCCAAGGTCATGGAACCGGTGGTCGAGCTTGTTGATGTGGTCGCCGTGCTAGGCGCGTTTCCAGCTTTGGCGGGCGCGACGCTGACGGTTGCGCGCAGCGAGATCGTGCTGTTGCGTGGGCCTAACGGCGCTGGCAAGACGTCGCTGCTCCGTTTGTGCGCAGGCCTGCTCGCCGTCGAACGTGGGACGGCGACGGTGCTGGGAGTTGACCTCGTTCGCGATCGCACCGCCGTGCGACCGCGGGTCGGGCTGCTCGGACACTCGAACGGCCTATACGCCGATCTCACCGTTGCGGACAACGTTCGCTTTTGGGGCGCAACCGTTGGGGCCTCTACCGACGAGGTGCAGGCTGCGATGGGGCGAATGGGTTTGACGGATCGACTCGCCGACGTGTCGGTCAGCAAACTGAGTGCCGGCCAGCGGCGACGCACCGCGTTGGCTTGCCTGATCGCTCGCCGTGCCGAGCTGTGGTTGCTCGACGAGCCCCACGCCGGCCTCGATGCCGCCGGACGAGACGAACTCGATACAACACTTCGTGCCGCAGCCGCGGCGGGAGCCACAGTCATCGTCGCCAGCCACGAGCTCGAGCGAGCGGGATCATTGGCCACCCGGGTCGTGCAAGTAGTCGGCGGCCAGGTTCGCTAACGCCCGCTAGACGTGTCCCCGCTAGACGTGTCCCCGCTAGGACAAGTCCGGGGGGCGGCGTTAGCGTCGGATCCATGCTGAGTGTGTGGGCGATCAGCCGTTTGGTCGCGGGCAAAGACCTACGCGTCGAGTGGCGCAGCCGCGTCGTCAGCAATCAAGTGGTGCCGTTTGCCGCGTTGATGATGGTGATGTTTGCATTCGCGCTCGATAGCGACACCGTGCTCAAACGAGTCGCTCCCGGCCTGGTGTGGCTGGCCGCGATGTTCAGTCTGTTGGTGATCGTGCAGCGGGCGTTCGCCGTCGAAACCGCCGACGGCGCGCTCGACGCGTTGCGCGTCGCGGGTGTTCGCAGTGCTGGCATCTTCCTCGGCAAGGCGCTGGCGTTAGCCGCGCAACTCGCCGTGCTGGAACTGATTCTGCTGGGCGCAGCCATCGTGCTGTACAACACCCACATCGTCGGCTCCGGGATCGCGCTCCTGGTCTGCACCTACTTGACGGCCACGGTCGGGTTGTCGTTCGTCGGCACCCTCTACGGCGGGCTCGCCGCCGGGGCGAAAGGTCGCGAAACCTTGCTTCCGCTGCTGATGCTGCCGGTTGCGGCCCCCGTGCTGATTGGTGCGACGCGAGCGACAGAAGCCGCCCTCGGAACGGCTGGCGCAACCACGAGTGACGGTTGGCCGTGGATCGGTCTGTTGGCGTTGTTCGCCGTAGCCTTCGGAGTCGGCGGAACGCTGGCGTTCGGCTCACTGATCGACGAATGACATGAAGCGAACTCCTCTGCGGCCCGGACCCACCTCCACCCGTTTCACACGCGCACTGGGCGTGGCGACGATTCTGGGCCTCGGTTGGCTGGCCGTGTTCGGGTTGTTGATCTCGCCCGACGATGTCTTGCAGGGCAGCTACGCGCGACTGCTCTACGTCCACGTCCCATCGGCGTGGCTCGCCTACTTGGCATTCGGTGTCACGGGCCTTGCGAGCGCTGCCTACCTGTGGCCGCGCACGCGTAGCCTGCAATGGGATCGCATCGCCGGTGCCAGTGCAGAAGTTGGTGTTCTCTTCATGGCGATCACACTTGTCAGCGGCAGTCTGTGGGGCAAGGTCACGTGGGGTACCTACTGGACGTGGGACTCGCGCCTAACGACGACTGCGTTTCTGTTCGTCACCTACATCGGTTACCTCGCAGTTCGCGATCTCGGTGGCAGCCACGACCAGCGCGCACGACGCAGCGGCGTGCTCGCACTGTTGGCGTTGTTGGAAGTTCCGCTGGTGCACTTCAGCGTCAAATGGTGGCGACCGCTCCATCAGTCCGAAACGATCGAACGTGGTGGCCTGAAGGGCTTGATGCTGTTCAGCTTCTTCGTCGGGATGGTGACGTTCACCCTGTTGTACGTGTGGCTGGTGATGCATCGTCAACGTCTGATCGCGCTCAACGACATCGTCGATGATCGTGGCCTCGATCGTGCACTCGCCGAGCGTCGCAACGAGGTGGAATCGTGATCGCGTTCCGTGACGCCGGCTACGTCGTTGCTTCGTACGCGGTCACGTTCGCCGGTATCGCGTTCTACGCATGGAACCTGATGCGACGTGCTCGCAAGGCGGCGAAGCAAGTCCCCGTCGAGGATCGCCCGTGGACCTAAGCCCGCGCGAAGCTGTCGCGACCGCACCACGCGGCCGCAAGAAGCCCTGGTTCGTCTACGCGGTACTCGCGCTGGTTTTGATAGCCGGTGGAGTGGTAGTCACCAAGTTCCTCACCTCGGCGCTCGACTACTACTGCAACGTCGACGAAATCGGCGTCAAGGATGGTTGCGACGAGGGTCGCAACATTCGTATCCAGGGCGCCGTCGAGGAAGGTTCCGTCGACACCGAAGGCAACACCACCAACTTCGTCATCACTTTCAACGGTGACTCGATGCCCGTAGAACTCGGTAGTCAGCCCACCGGTCTGTTTCAAGAGTGCATCCCGGTCGTCGTCACTGGCAAGGTGCTGCGTGCTGACGATGGCACGCGATACTTCGCAGGCGAAGAGGTAATCGTCAAACACGACAGTCAGTACGACGCCAAGAACGAAGAGCGTCTCGACGAAGCAAACGCAGAGGCGGCAGCGTGCTCGCGGAAGGGCTGAACGGTGTACTCGGTCACTCGGCGCTGATCATCGGTTTCGCGGCTTCGCTGTTCGGAGCGATGGCGTTGGCCTCAGCCACCGTGCTCAAGAACCCGCGACTCCTCCGCACGGTGCAGGCGTACGGCACGCTCGCGCTGGTCAGTGCGGTGGTTGCCGTCATCGTCATGGAGCGCGCCCTGATCACACGCGACTGGTCGCTGTCCTACGTGCAGAAGGTCGGCAGCAACAACACGCCAACGCTGTACAACGTCACGGCGCTCTGGAGTGCGTTGGAGGGCAGCATCCTGTTGTGGCTGTTGCTGCTCGCGATCTACTCCTACGTGATCATGCGTCGCTATCGCAAGCGACTCGCCGACCCGTTGGTTGCGTGGGCGCTGGTCGTGATGTTTCTCGTCTCTGCGTTCTTCTTCTTCCTCGCGCTCGGCCCGACCGATGCGTTCCTTGCCGCTGCTCCGCCTGACTTCATGCGTTGCTGTCGCGGACCGAACCCATTGCTGCAGAACCACGTGTTGGTCTTGTTCCACCCACCGATCCTGTACCTCGGGTTCGTCGGCTTTACCGTCCCATTCGCGTTTGCGATCGCGGCACTGATCACCGGTCGCGTCGGCGAAGGTTGGTTAGTCGAGACTCGTCGCTGGGCGCTGTTCGCATGGGGTTTCTTGACGCTGGGCATTCTGCTCGGCGGCTGGTGGAGTTATGAGGTGCTCGGCTGGGGTGGCGTCTGGGCCTGGGACCCGGTCGAGAACGCAAGCCTCCTGCCCTGGCTGACTGGCACTGCCTACATCCATTCGGTGATGGTGCAAGAGCGGCGCGGCATGTTGCGCGTGTGGAACCTCAGCCTGTTGGTCGCGACGTTCTCGCTGACCATCCTCGGGACGTTCCTCACCCGTAGCGGCGTGATCAACAGCGTGCACGCGTTCAGCGACGGCGAGATCGGCCCGTATCTGCTCGGCGCGTTCGGTGTCATCGTCGCAGTCTCATTGGCATTGATCGCGTGGCGCGGCGACCAACTGCGTTCGCCGGGCGCAATCGACTCTGCCGCCTCGCGTGAAGGTGCGTTCCTGGCGAACAACGCGGTGTTCACCTTGTTCGCTTTCGTCGTGCTGCTGGGCACTGTCTTCCCACTGATCGTTGAGGCCAAGGACGATCGCAAGATCGCCGTTGGTTCGCCGTTCTTCGACACGATGGCTCGCCCGATCGGTCTCGTGTTGCTGTTTTTGATGGCGGTGGCACCGGCGTTGCCGTGGCGTAAGGCGAGTGGAGAGTTGCTGCGCGACCGGTTGTTCTGGCCCGCGTGGTGCGGCGCGGGCACGCTGGCACTGTCGGTCTTGCTTGGCGGTGATGGTTTCGCTCCACTACTCGCCTTCGGTCTCGCCGGTTTCGCCGCTGGTGCAGCTGTGCGTCAATTGGTGTTGGCGACGCGCCGACAGGGTGTGCGCGGGCTGGTCGGTCGCACCAACGGCGGCATGATCGTGCACCTCGGAGTGATTCTCGTCGCGGTAGCGCTCGCAGCTTCGAACAGCTACACGCGCGCCGGCGAGTTCACCGTTGCTAAAGGCGAGACGGTCTCGTTCGCTGGCCACACGTTCACCCTCATCGACATCGACGAGTTCACTACGTCGCGGTCGGTCGGTATTCGTGCGCAGGTCAGCATTGACGGCGGCCAGGCGTACGCGCCTGCGATCAGCAAGTACACCGCCTTCGGAATTGATGTGGCGACGCCAAGCGTGAGGAGCGGCTTCGCCAACGACATCTATCTCACACTGGAAGCTGGGTCGCAGCCGAGCAGCGGCGTCGCCAAGCTAAAGATCTTCATAAAGCCGATGGTGTTGTGGATGTGGGTAGGCGGTGGCCTGATGGGATTCGGCACGCTGCTGGCGGCGTTCCCAGGCCGTCACCGACGCAAACCAACGGATCCCGTCTCTGCGCCGATCAACCTGACAAGTGAGGACGTCGCCCATGTCTGACGAAATCTCACGCCGTCGGATTGCGCCGATCGTTGTGCTGGTGGTCGCGGCGGTACTCGGTGGGCTGTTCTGGGTGCTCGCTGGTAGCGAGGCCGAGAACGACACGTCGGGTGTGATCAACAGCCATCTGCTTGGTCGCACCGCGCCGTCGGTGCGTAGCACAACACTCGACGACGAATCGTTCGACCTCGCCCGCCGCAAAGGCAGTTGGGTCGTGCTCAACTTCTTCAACTCGACATGTGTCCCGTGCATCGCCGAGCATCCAGAACTCGTGGCGTTCGCGGAGCAACAGGCGGCCCTCGGCCCCGGCGGCGCCGAGCTCTACACGATTCTGCAATTCGGCGATCGCATCGACAGCGTGCGCGCGTTCTTCGACGAACGCGACGGCGACTGGCCCGTCGTGCGCGACGACGACGGCGGCATCAACGTGTCGTTCGGCGTAGCGCAAGTGCCAGAGACGTTCATCATCGACCCCGATGGAGTGGTGCGCCTGCGCTGGGCCGGTCCGATCGATGCCGAGACGTTGGCGACGCTGGTGCAGCAACAACGCGATGCGTACGCACCGCGATGAAGCAACTAAAGCGTTGGCCGGGTTGGGTGTTGCTGGTAATGGTTGTTGCCGGCCTGTTGGCGTTCGGCACGACACGCGATGCTGGTGCTCGGACACCCGAAGAGCGCGTGGAAGAAATCAGCAAGCAGCTCGCCTGCCCGGTTTGCGATGGCGAGTCTGTCTACGAATCGCGCAACACGCAGTCGGCCTCGATCCGCACCGAGATCAAGGCGCAGGCGACCACGACCGACGCGACCGACGACGAGATCATCGCCTACATCGTGCAGAACTTCGACGCCAGGACCCAATTGGTCCCAAAGGCGACAGGATTCGAGTCACTGGTGTGGGTCTTACCCTCGGCGTCGTTTGTCTGCGCCGCGGTCGGATTGTTCTTCGTGTTTCGTCGGTGGCGACTCGCAGCCGACCTGGTTCCAACCGACGACGATCGTGTACTTGTGGAAGCCGAGCTGAAGGCAGACCCGTGAGCTCCGAACGTCTCGAGGAGGAGCGCCGGTTTCTGTTGGGCAGCATTCGCGACCTCGAACGCGAGCACGGCGTTGGCGACGTTTCCGCCGACGACTATCACGCATTGCGCGATGGATACGTCGCCCGCGCGGCAGCGGTCATGCGCGAGCTCAAGAGTGGCACCGACTCGCCACCACCGCCGCGTCAGCGGCGCTGGCCACGACGACTAGTGATCGTCGGTGCGACGCTCGTTGTCGCAGTCGCGCTCGGCATCTTCGTCGCGCGGTCCGCAGGCCAACGGTTGCCCGGGCAAGGTCTCACTGGTGGCCAACCGGCCGACGAAGTCGCCGTGCAACTCGCCGAGGGCCGGCGACTGCTGAACATCGGACAGTTCGACGACTCGATCGTGGCCTACGGGAGAGTGCGGGAGTTGGAACCGACTAATGCCGAGGCCGCGACCTACGTTGCCTGGCTCAGCGTGCTCAGTGCCGATGCAGCGGGCGATTCGATAGGCGTGCAGGATGGAATTCGACTGCTCGCGGAAGCAACGACACTCGACGAGACTTACGCCGACCCGCATTGTTTGCTAGCGGTCGCGTTACACAACTTCACAGGTGCAAGCGAGCCGACGCTGGTCGAACGCGAGGTCGATGCCTGCCTCGCTCTCGATCCGCCGGCCGACATGGTGCCGTTGATCGAGGGACTGCTCAACCCGTAACGGTCGCTGGGTCGCAGTTCGCGCCGCACACAACGACAACCATGCGTTCGTCTGCTTCCGGAACGTAGGCACGGCTTTGAAGCGCGGCGAGCGCAGTCGCTCCACCGGGCTCCACGATTAAGCGCAGTCGATCCCACAGCACCTTCTGTGCGGCACGAATCGCATCGTCATCGACGACGACCGAGTGCGCAACGTACGGATGCACGATGCTCCACGCGACCGAACCAAGACGACGAGCGCCCAGCGAATCACTCGCCAGCCCGGCGACCGTGACGTCGACGGGCTCACCGGCGAGCCGAGCCGCGTTGAGACACTGACTCGTGATCGGCTCGACGCTGACGACTCGCTTGCGTCCTTCAAACCATGCGGCCTGACCAGCGGTGAAGCCGCCGCCGCCGCTGGCGACGAGAACGGTGTCGAATCCCATCCCCTCTTGGGCCGACGCCATCTGCGTTTCTAGCTCGAGCGACATGGTGCCTTGGCCGGCGACAACATCGGGGTGTTCGAACGGATGCACCGCCAGCGCACCGGTCTCGATCTGCCGTTTGATCGCGGCAACCTGCGCGTCGTCGTACAGCCCGTCGACGACGTGCACGGTCGCGCCGAGGGCGGCGATGCGATCGCGCTTCATCGCCGGACTACTCGAAGGCACGAACACTTCCGCGCGGATTCCCAATGAGCGAGCAACGAACGCAACGGCCGCGCCATGGTTGCCACCCGACGCGGCGACGAGCCCGGCGGCGGGTAGCTGGCCTGCTGCCTGCACGCGATTGAAGGCGCCTCGTGGCTTGAAGCTGCCAACATGTTGCAGCAGTTCCAGTTTCAATGTGAGCGCATTCGCAAAAGGCAGATCGAACTCGCTCGCCGCGACGTGCATGATCGGAGTCACGCGCACATGGCCGGCGATTCGTTGCGCAGCCGCCCGAATGTCGGCAGGCATCACGGCAGGCGTTAAGGCAGGCGTCACGGCACGAGCCTAAAGGCGCAACGAGTGTCGTTGATCGCCATGAGCATGCCGCCGCCCCCACCGAATAATCCGCCGTTCGGTCCGCGGGGCTGCAGGCCTGCGGGCTGCTGAAATCGCTGTCGCGTTTAGGGCTGCGCTGGTGGTGGCCACGCGGTCGCTTCAGCAATCACGCCGTCGGCTGAGCGTCGCAATTGCCACACGCTCGCCTTGCGCCACTCGGGTTCGCCGACGATCACGCAACCGCGACGTTCGAGTGCAGCGATCGTCTCGGGGATCACGTCGCCGTGACTGCACAGCACACTCCCATCGGGTGCGGTGGAAAGTAGATCCAAAGCGCCCTCGAAGCCAGTGCCTTCCGCGAGTTTGAGATCGACGACGATCGAAATGCTCAAGCGCGCCGCCAATGGTTCGAGTGTCTGCACGCAGCGCACTGAAGGACTGCTCAACAGCGAGCCAGTCGCAAACGGCGCGAGCCGTTCCGCGATTGCGATTGCTTGGCGACGACCCTTACCCGTCAGCGGTCGCGCCAAGTCGTCGCTTTCCCACTCGGGTCGGTTGCCCGCCTTGGCGTGGCGAACGATGAACAGCATGGCTGGTTGACCGTCAGGTCTCGCCGATCGCCTTCATGTGCCGAGCGGAGAGTTGCCGCACGATCATCAGATACACAACGGCGGTGCCGATGCCGATGACACCGAGAAGGATGTTGATCGAGGCGTACTTGTCGAACTGTTTGGCGAGATCGATGGTGTCGACATCCTGAAGGCCCGAGATCAAACCGGCCGCCGTCGCGAAGCCGGCCAGCGGCAACAGGCCATACATGACCCACCAGGCGGTGATGAGCGGCGAGACGCGACCGGCCTTCCAGTTCGGATCGCTGGCGGCGACGTCGGGGTCGCTTCCCTTCCATAGTTCCTTCAACATCAACCACGGCACGACATAGATGGCGCATGGTGGCGTGAACCAGCCGCCGATTGCCCAACCCGGTGAAAACGTGGCGCCGGTGCGGCCGAGTGCGCGCAGGTTCTTCGCCATGCGGAACATCCAGATCATCGTGAGGACCGCGACGGGAATGACCAGCAACCCTCCGATCTGACTGACGTTGCCCGAGGCCGCGTTCTCAAACTTCGATTCCGAGATCGCGCCATCGAGATAGTCCTGCGCGCTGTTAGATATCGAAATGGTGCTGATCACCCCTAACACTTGAATGGGCACCAAGATCATCATCAAGATGCCAAGCGGCCTGGCGACGCCGCCGATGGGTTGCGTGGCCTGAGGCACCGAACCGGGCCTGCCGTACGCGACGTAGCCGGGCGGCGGGGTCAGGTTGGATGGCGGTGGGGGAGGAAAGTCGCTCATGGCCCAACCATATGCGCGTGGCGCGGTGGGTGCGGTCGCTCGAGCTGGTGGATAAAGATCGTGCCGGCTTCTGGGAGAACAACGGCTACCACATGTACGGCGACCCCTTTAAAGAACAACGCCACACTGGAGACTGATGTAGCCCGGTCAGCGCACTCTTGTCAGAAAGCTATGGTGACGAGATGGACATTCTGTACATCGCAGCGAGCGGCCCGGCCGACGCGACTAGGGCATCGATCCCGTGGCATCTTGCCGTCAACGGCTCGTTGGAGGCTGGCCAGAGTACCGGCATCCTGCTGCTCGGGGACGCAGCTGAGGTGTTGGTGCCACAAGTTCGCGACGCAATCGAAGGTCTTGGAATCGCACCTCTGCGCGATCTCGTCACGAAAGCACGCGACACAGCGTTACCGGTGTTTGTTTGAAAGGGATGCGCGGTGGCCCGTGCGGTCACCGAGGAAGATCTGGCAGCCGTCGGCGGGACGTGGGTGTCGCCACCCGATGCCGCCCGTCTGATTGCCGAAGCGACGCGGGTAGTGAGTCTTTAACTGAGTCGCTCGCGAGCGCGTGCATGCCATTCTGGGCTTCACTGGTATGGCGAACCCTTCAAAGAACAACGCCACACTGGAGATTGATCATGCCTGAGATTGAACGAAGCGATGCAGAGTGGCGCCAGGTCTTGACGCCCGAGCAATACGCGGTGTTGCGCCAAGCAGGAACCGAGCGCGCGTGGACGGGCAAGTACGTCGATGAACACGCCGACGGCACATATCACTGTGCCGCGTGCGACGCGGAACTGTTCGACGCAAGCACCAAATTTGAATCGGGCAGCGGCTGGCCTAGCTTCTACGCCGCCAAGTCGTCCGACACTGTCGAGCTCATCAAAGACTCGAGCCACGCGATGGTGCGCACCGAAGTGCTGTGCCGTAAATGCGGTTCACACTTGGGTCACCTGTTCAACGACGGTCCCGCTCCAACGGGCGAGCGCTTTTGCATGAACAGCGTGTCACTCAACCTGCGCACCGAATGAGCACGCTCGAGCAGTTTCCGGAGGACTGGGAGCGCGGCCTTGCCGTCGTCGCTCACCCCGACGACATGGAGTACGGCGCGGCAGCAGCCGTCGCGCGCTGGACGCGACAGGGCAAGCACATCAGTTACGTCCTTGTGACCGACGGCGAGGCCGGAATCGAAACGATGGCGCCGGAAATAGTTGGCCCGGCGCGACGTGCCGAGCAGATCGCTGCGTGTCATGAAGTGGGCGTTGCCGACGTCGACTTTCTTCAGCTGCCTGATGGATTGGTGGTCGAAGGTCTCGAGTTACGCAGTCTGTTGTGTGCTGCGATCCGTCGCCACCGGCCCGATGTAATCCTGTCGATCAACTTCCGCGACTCTTTCGGCGGACCGAGTTGGAATCACACCGATCACCGCGCTGTTGGCCGCGCCTTGCTCGATGCCGTGCGCGATGCGGCCAACCCGTGGGTCTTTACGGACCAGGGCGAACGTTGGGGCGGCGCACGGTTCGTCGCGTTCAGCGGCAGCCCGCAGGCGACTCATGGAGTCGACGTCACCGACACATTCGATGTTGGCGTGCGCTCGTTGGAGTGCCACCGCCTGTACCTGGAAAACCTCAGTGGTGACATGGCATCGCCGGAGGCATTTCTTCGTGTCGGAGCCGAGGCTGGCGGAGCAGCGCTGGGCGTTCAGCTAGCGGCCACGTTCGAAGTGATTGGTTAGCTCAGTTGACTTTGAGCGCTGCGCTGAAGATCTTCTTCGACTTCAACTCGGTGGCTATACGCGCGGCGATTGCCTGAAACGACTGTGCCAGTTCGCTGTTTGGGTTGGCCACGGTGATCGGGTTGCCGGTGTCGCCGCCCTCGCGTAGTTCGGGAACGAGTGGCAGCTGACCGAGCAACGGAACGCCCAGATCGTCGGCGAGTGCTTGCCCGCCGCCGCTACCGAAGATTTCGTAGCGCTTGCCATCGTCGCCGACGAAGTAGCTCATGTTCTCGATCACACCCTTGACTGTGAGATTCACCTTGGCAGCCATTGCCGCCGACAGCGCTGCAACCTTTTGTGCCGCCGGTTGCGGAGTGGTGACGACATACACCTCGCCACGAGGAAGGTATTGGCTGAGGCTGAGTGCGATGTCGCCGGTGCCAGGTGGCATATCGATGAGCAGGAAGTCGGGGTTGTCCCAGAAGACATCAGCGAGGAATTGCTCGAGCGCCTTGTGCAGCATTGGGCCACGCCAGATCACTGCTTGGCCCTCTGGCACGAAGTAGCCGATTGAAATACAAGTCACTCCGTGTGCCGAAGGTGGCACCAGCATCTCGTCGATCACGACCGGGTCGCGATCGGTGCCCAGCATGCGCGGCACCGAGTAGCCGTAGATGTCGGCATCGACGACGCCGACCTTGTAACCCTGGCTGGCAAGCGCGACTGCAAGGTTGACGGTAACGCTGCTCTTGCCAACGCCGCCCTTGCCGCTGGAGATCAGCAACGCGCGGGTCTTGTTGCCCGGCTCGTTGAACGGCACGGCTTTGCCCTCGGCGTGTCCGTGCGCCTGTGCGCCGTTTGCGGGCGCATGGCTGTGTCCCTGCAGCTTCTCGCGCAGATCTGCGCGCTCTTGATCAGTCATCACCGTGAAGTCGAGCGCGAAACTGGTGACACCGGGTACTTGCGTAACCGCGCCGCCGACACGGTTCTGAATCTCGTTGCGCAGCGGGCAACCGGCGATGGTGAGCGCAATCTGCACGTCGACCTTGCCGTCTTTGCCGATCTTGATATCGCGCACCATCCCGAGGTCGACGATGCTGCGATTCAGTTCTGGGTCTTGCACCGGCCGCAGCGCTTCGATGATCTGATCGTGCGTAACCGTGGGCATCGGGTTCTCCGTGTTCGGGCGCCGGTAGCTCGAACGACCGGCGGCCGAATTACCACTATGCGCATAGGTACAATATCGGCGTGTCCGCGAAGTCGCCCTCCACAAGCCTGGCCTTCACCAGCACCGTGTCCGCGATCACCAACGCGTTCGGCGATCCCACCCGTCGTGGCATCTACCTTTTCGCCCGCGAGGTACCAGGGGGCGTCACCGCCACCCAGGTCGCCGACAAGTTCGGGGTGCATCCCAACGTTGCTCGCCATCACCTCGACAAGTTGGCCGCCGGTGGCTACTTGGAAGTTGCCGTGGAACGCGCTGAGGGTGCGGGCGCTGGGCGGCCGAGCAAGCGCTACCGCGTGCCCGCCGATGCGAAGCTCGATTCGATCACCGACTTTCCGGTGCGCAGCGACGACCTGGTGTTATCGCTGCTTGGCCGGGCGCTCGCATTGCTGCCGCGTGCCGAAGCCGAGGTTATGGCCGAGGAGGTCGGCCAGGAGTATGGCCGGGCGATGGCGCACGGAATGACTGGCGACGATCTTGCCGCTGGCCAACGCAGCCTGCGTTCGGCGATGCAAGCTGTTGCCGACGCGCTATCCGCGCATGGCTTTGCAGCTCACGCCGATCAGCGCAACAATCAACTGCGCATCGTCAGCAACCATTGCCCGTTCGGCGATGTTGCGATCGAGCATCCAGTGATTTGTGCGGTCGACCGCGGCATGGTCAAGGGCATGTTGAAGGCGCTCTACGGCGACACCGATGTGGCGACCTTGCAGTCGTTGCCACAGGGCGACACGTTCTGCTCCACTTCTGTCTGAGCGCGGCTAGCGCTCGTCGCAGACCGTGAACCAGTAGTACTTGCGATCGATATTGACGATGTGTGCGTCAACCGGGTCGGTGTTGCCAGGCAACAGGATCGACACTGTGGTTGCTGCATTCACGTTGTAGGTGCGCCCGTCAGGCAGTTCCCACGTCCACGGCGCCGTCGCGCCGACCGAGTTGACCGTGATCTTGTAATCGGGGTTGATCCGTAGCGCCAGCTCAGTGCGGCACGCTTCGCCTGGAAATGCTTCGAGCACGAGTGGGTGCAGGCGCTCAAGCGCGTATGCGAGATCGCCGGTCGCGGTGCTGTTGGAGAGTCGCTGGAAGAAGTCCGCAGGAGTCTCGGGACCCTGCGTCGAGGTGACCAAACCGAGTACCGGTTGCGAGGTCTGCGCAGTTTCGAGCGGGTGTTGGTCGTCGCCGACAGAGAGTGTGTAGGTGAGATCTGGGGCGGCCGCGGCGTCGTAAGCAAGCATGAACGTGATCACGTTGCTGCGGAGAATGGCTCGTACCTGCGAATCGTCACCTTCTTGCGCGGTGAGTGTCCACGACTCGCCGTCGCGCACCAGCTGCGTCCAGTAATCGCCGACGCTGATCTTGACAAACGTGCCGTCGGGCATTTCGTTGAGTGGAGTCGCCCACATCACCGTGCCGGCAACAAACGCCGAGGTGTCGACGGCTGCCTCGTTTCTCGCGCACGCGGTGTAACCGAGTTGCCCCGGTCCGCACGGGAACAGCCTGCCAGGCCCGAGCAACCGACTTGGACCGAAGGACGCGATTTGTTCCGCCGTCGGCGCGGGCACGCCGATGGGGTTGACGAAGCCGAAGCCGAACGATGCGACGCGCGGGTCGTTGTACGCAGCGTTGAACACCCATCGATCCTGGAGGCACTGCGAGAGATCGAGCGACGCACTGTTGGCAATGAACCACGTGCAAGCGAGGTCGAGTGGTTTGTCGCCCAACAGTCCGAGCGTTGTGCCGGCCGCGCTCAGCGTCGCCTCGGTCGGCACGCTGATGCCGTCGGTGACCGGCGCGCCGGGGGGGACCGGCGTGTCGGTGACGGTGAAGTCGTAGCTACCGATGAGTTGGCGGGAACTCGCTGTTCGGTAGTACACGTCGGCTCGGCAGTCACCGAACCGAAGCAGGGGATGTTTGATCGACGTGACGCCCGTTGGCAGCAACGTGGACTGACCGCTGTCCGTGTGGTTACCACACTTGCTGGCGACGTCAATACTCGTCGTTGCGTCGGCCAGTGGGCCCAAGACTTGTACGAGGTGCTCCGCTTGCGACGGACCGGTCTGGCCGGTGCTGACGTCGGGCACCGAGCCATCGCGTGTGATGCCGACACCCGGACTCGTCACGATCAGAGGCACGCCACCGTTGAAGCACTGCATGATCAGATCGTCGCACGCGTTCCAGAAATCGTCGGGAACGATCGTGCACGGGACATCGCTGCCAAAGTCGTCGAGCACCTGTTGCACGGCTGCGGGCCGCGCACAGATCAACTTTTCGTCGATCGGCTTCTCGGTCGTCGCCGGTGCGGCGGTGGATGTCGGTGCCTTTGTGTCCGACGACGTGTTGTCGTCGCTGCCACGAGTCGCGAGGAAAGTGATGCCCGCGCCGAGGAGGAGCACAACCGATAGCAAGATGCCGATCAGATAGCCGGGCTTCAAGCTCGCCTTGTCTGCCGCCGCTTTCAGTTCCTCCGTCGGTGCGTCGGTCGTTGTTGGCGCAATCGTGTCCGCTGGCGCAGTCGTCGCAGCAGCAGCGGCCGTCGCAGCAGCGTCCTTCAGTTCCTTTGGCGCCCCTGCCGGAAGCTTCGGAGGTTTGACCTTCTTGTCACTCAAGTTCGACCTCCCGTTCAGCACGATGGCTCATGAGAGCCAGCCTGGCATGCCACAGCTACGATAGGGACGCTTTTCTGGCCCTGCCCTGAAAGGACAAAGGACTTCCGTGGACGTACGTATCGGCGTCACCCAAACCCCTCGCGAGATCACGATTGATCTCGCCGACGACCTTGATCGGGTCGCGCTCAAAGCCAAGGTGGAAGACGCACTCACCGGTGCGGTGCAAGTCCTGTGGCTGACCGACAAGAAGGGTCGCGACATCGCGATCGCCGCCGCCAAGATCGCGTTTGTCGAGCTCGGTGCATCCGAGGGCGAGCGTCGCATCGGCTTCGGCGGCTGAGCCGATGAAGGGCATCGTCCTCGCCGGCGGTACGGGCAGTCGCCTGTGGCCGATCACGCGCGGGGTGAGCAAGCAGTTGTTGCCGGTGTACGACAAGCCGATGATCTACTTCCCGCTGACGACATTGATGCTGGCAGGAATTCGCGACGTGCTGGTGATCACGACGCCGCACGAGCAGGAGAGTTTCCGTGCCTTGCTCGGCGACGGCAGCCAGTGGGGAATCACGCTGCGCTATGCCGCACAGGAGAAGCCGAATGGTTTGGCGCAGGCCTTCGTCATCGGTGCCGACTTCGTCGGCGATGGTCCCTCCGCCCTCGTGCTCGGCGACAACATCTTCTTCGGGCACGGCCTCGTTGATCAATTGCAGTCGGCGCGTGCTCGTGCTGTCGGCGCAACCGTGTTCGGGTATCGCGTCAGCGACCCCGAGCGTTACGGCGTCGCTGAGATCGACAACTACGGCAGGGTGCTGACCATTGAGGAGAAGCCGCAAAACCCGCGCAGCAACTACGCCGTCACCGGTCTCTACTTTTACGATGCGCAAGTCGTCGACATCGCTCGGCACCTCAAGCCATCAGCGCGTGGCGAGTACGAGATCACCGACGTCAATGCCGAGTACTTGCGACGAGGGCAGCTCAACATGGAACTGCTCGGCCGTGGCTATGCCTGGCTCGACACGGGCACCTACGACTCGCTGCTTGAGGCGTCGCATTTCGTCGCCACACTCGAAAAGCGCCAAGGTCTGCAGGTTGCGTCACCCGACGAGATCGCGTTCGGGGCGGGCTGGATCGATGCGCAACAGTTGATCGCCAACGCCAAGCCGATGATGAACAACCCGTACGGGCAGTACCTGTCGCATCTGGCAACCGATGGGCATGGCACACTCAGTAGCTGATGGCAACGCTCGGCGAAATCACTCGGAAGCACACGCAACTTACCGCTGACGAAATCGATTACCTCCAACGGCTAATCGGCGAGTGGGGGCTGTTGGCTGACTTGTCGTTCGCCGACCTGCTGCTCTACGTGCCCGGCGAGAACGACACCTGGTATGTGATTGCGCATGTGCGACCCGCCACCGGCCAGACGATCTACCACTACGACTACGTCGGTACCGCCGCCGCCGGGCAGGAAGTGCCGCTGCTTGGTCAGGCCTACACCGCGGGCGAAATCTGCGAAGGCGAGATCACGGTCGAAAGCGTGCCCGATCCGGTGCGGATGATGGCGGTGCCCGTGCGCCTGGGTTCCAAGGTGTTGGCAGTGCTCACACGTGAGTGGTCCAGCCGTTCCGGCCGGCAACCCGGCGAACTTGAGCGCACGTACGTCGGCCTGTTCCAGCGTTTCTCGGCGATGATTGCCGAAGGTTCGTTCCCATATCGCGGGCCAGTCGCAGACTCAAGCGCCGCACCGCGCGTCGGCGACGGCGTGATGGTGCTTGACGAAGAAGCGCGCGTTCGGTACGCGTCGCCCAACGCAGTATCGGCGCTGCATCGCGTGGGCATTGGTGCCAACGCAGTGGGGATGCGGCTCGCCGAGCTTGGGTTCAACGACAACGCCGTGCGCCTCGCCTACGAGACCAAGCTGCCCGTGATCGACGAGTTCGAGCAGACCGCCGACGTTGCGTTCCTGGCGCGCTGCATGCCCGTCCTCGCCACCGGCAGCGGCGACCCGGAAGTCACGGGTGGAGTGCTGCTGTTGCGCGACGTCACCGAAGTGCGCAAGCGCGACAAGTTGTTGCTGTCGAAGGACGCGACCATTCGCGAAATCCATCACCGGGTGAAGAACAACCTGCAGACGATTTCGTCGCTGCTGCGCTTGCAAGGTCGCCGACTGAGCTCGCTAGAGGCCAAGGCGGCGATTGCCGAAAGCGTGCGTCGCATTCGCACCATCGCGCTCGTTCACGAAACGTTGTCGCGCGAACCCGGCGACGATGTGGCGTTCCTTGACATCGTGCGCCCATTGCTGCGCTTGACGGAAGAGGGTTTGCAGTCGCCCGATCGCCCCGTCCGCTTCACCGTTCACGGCGACGGTGGCCGCTTGCCGAGCGCAATCGCGACCCCACTGTCGGTTGTGCTCACCGAGTTGCTGCAGAACGCCGTCGACCACGGTTTTCCCGAGGGCAGCACGGGTGGCGATGTCGTCGTGCATCTCGACAACAAGAACGGCGAGCTACACATCCGCGTGATCAACAACGGCCTCAGCCTCGAGCCCGACTTCGAGTTGAACAACGCCACCGGGCTCGGCTTGTCGATCGTGCGCACGTTGGTCACAACCGAACTCGCCGGTCGCATCAGCATGCGCAGTGGTCTCACCGACGACTTCGTCGCCGTCGGTCTGGGCGATCACGCGCACGCCGGAGGCACCGTCGTCGACCTGACCGTGCCCGTTTAGACCATTGCGCGTTGGCGGCCGGCGAGGCGGCGACGAATGTTGCGTCGCTCTTCCTCGGAGGTGCCGCCCCAAATACCCGAGTCTTGGTTGGTCTCGAGCGCGTAATCAAGACAGTCGATGTTGACCGGGCATTCGCCACACACTTGCTTGGCGCGATCGATTTGCAGCAACGCATGGCCGGTGGTGCCGACCGGAAAGAACAGGTCCGGATCGGTGTCACGACAAATTGCGAATCGCCGCCAGGTGTAGTCAGCATTTGAGAGCGCAAGGCTTGAGGCCGGGATGGTCACTGTTCACTCCGTTGTCATACAAAGTTCGCTGGTCACGTGGGGCGTTAACGCTTTGTGAGCGTTTTCACGTTCAGGGCAAACGTAGGTAACAATTGGCGTCCGCACAAGGGCTGATTTGGGCCGTGTCCATACTTGATCGTGATAGGGGGTATCTGTCGTGGTGGTAGCTGGCGAGGCGGCATCAGTTTCGGTGATTGCACATCGGGGCGCCAGCAAGGCGGCACGGGAGAACACCGTGGACGCGTTTCGGCTGGCACGGGAACTGGGTGCCGACGCCGTCGAACTCGACGTTCGGCGCACGACCGACGGTGTGCTGGTGGTGCACCACGACTGCCGGCTGCCCGACCAGCGTCTGATCGCGGCGAGTACCTACATCGATCTGCCCGAGCACGTGCCCACGCTGGCCGAGGCGCTCGACGCGTGCGAAGGCATGTGGGTCAACGTCGAGATCAAGAACGATCCCACTGAACCCGACTTCGACGAGACGGAATCGATTGCCGATGAAACGATTGCGCACCTATTGGCGCGCAACGATGACGCCCGATGGGTGATCTCGTGCTTCCGCATGGAAACGGTCGATCGGTGCCGTGCGCTCGCACCGCAGATCCGCACGGCCTGGTTATGTGTGGGCGCACCCCCCGACGTCGCCGAGCTACTGGTGGCGAAGGGTCACTGTGCGCTGCACCCGTGGGTCAAAGAACTGAAGCAGTCGACGGTCGCCGCTTGTCACGCCGCGGGATTGCAGGTCAACACGTGGACGTGCGATGACCCGGCTCGCATGGCAGAGCTCATCGAGTGGGGGATCGACGGCATCGTGACGAACGTGCCCGACCTTGCCGTTGCTACAAAGGCCGTCAAGGTGACTGCGGACGAACCAGCCTGACGGCGTCTGGCTCGTGCGTGAACTCGAGTCGCTTGGTTTCGCCGAGGTAGTCGCCATCAAGTTGGTACGGAAACGGTTGCTCGTGCGCGATCGACAGTGCTTCCAGGTCGGTCTGCACGTCCAGCGTCGCGCTCGGCTTGACGCCGCCACCGCGTAGCGCACCGCTGAGGCCACCAAGGATTGCGCGCACCTTCATCGTGCGGAACGTGATCGCGACCAACCCACGATCGAGGCCAGCATCAGGGCTGAGATCGAGCGGGCGGTTGCCGAGATAGGTGTACGGGTTGGTGTTCAACACGATCGTGAAGTAGCCGTCGGTGACGGGCTCGCCGGTCGGGGTCGTCACCGTGAAGTGCGGGTGCTGGCGGTCGTAGTTCACGGCCCACGTGCGCAGCGCCGCGTAGATGAACAGCGGATGGCCGAGCCAACGCTTCATCGATGCACGCCGCTCGACTTCCTTAACGACGGCAGCGTCGTAACCGACACCGGTGTGGAAGCAGAAGTAGCGACCGTTGACCTTGCCCAGGCCAATAGGTTCGATCGCGTCTGCTGCGATGCCGGCGGCCAGTTGCGCCACGGCCGCGACTGGATCGTTGGGCATTCCGAGCGTGCGTGCGAACACGTTGGTGCTGCCGCCGGGGAGCACACCGAGAGCGGTTTCGCTGCCAGCCACGCCGGTGGCGACCTCGTTCAGCGTGCCGTCGCCGCCATAACCGATCACGACATTGACGCCGCGACGAGCAGCGTCTTGCGCGAATCGCGTGGCGTGGCCGCGCCGATTGGTCTCGACCACTTCCACCTCGTTGTCGCCCTGCATCAGCGCGCGGTGGACCACAACGGTGTTGCGCGCCGTCACCGAAGACGCGAAAGCGTTGACCACCAGCAGTATCTGCAAGGCATCGACAGTACCTCCCGTTTTGGCCGGTTGGGTGAGTGCCCTACCAGCCGGTAACAATGAAGGCCCATGAATGTCATCGTCTGCGTCAAACAAATTCCCGATCCCGCAACGCCCGGCGCGCTCAACGCCGACAACACGCTCAAGCGCGAGGGCAAGCTGATCCTCGACGAATCCGACGGCTACGGCGTCGAGATGGCGCTGCAGTTGGTCGATGGTGCGGGCGGTGGCGAAGTCAGCCTGGTCTCGATGGCGCCGAACGGCGAGGTGTCGGGCATGCGTACTGCGCTGGCGATGGGTGCTGCCAAGGGCACGCTGATCTCCGATCCGGCGCTGTCGGGCACCGACGCACTCACAACAGCGAAGGTGTTGGCTGCTGCCATTCAGAAGATGGGCGGCGCCGACCTGATCATCGCCGCCACCGAGTCGAGCGATGGCTACACGGGCACCGTGCCCGAGCAGCTCGCCGAGGTGCTGGGCCTGCCCTCGGTCACGTTCGCCAAGCGCCTGACCGTCAACGGTCAGACGCTGACTGTCGATCGCCAGACCGAAGAGGGTTACGACGAAGTGACGTGCCCGCTGCCCGCAGTCATCAGCGTCACTGCTGGTGTCGTCGAGCCCCGTTACCCAAGCTTCAAAGGAATCATGGCGGCCAAGTCGAAGCCGATCGAGACTGTGACTGCAAGCGATTTGGGCGTGACCCCCGTCGGCTGGGCCGGCGCCGGACAATCGATTGTCAACGTCGCCAAGGCCGAGGCGCGCGCGGCAGGCGAAGTCATAGAAGACGACGGTGAGGCACACGCCAAGATCGTGGCGTTCCTCGAAAATCTGAAGTTCATCTGAGAACGACAATCTGAGGAGCATCATGAACATTTGGGTATTCGCACAAGAAGCAAACGGCGCCCCGACGTCGGCCACATTGGAACTGCTGACCAAAGCGCGAGGTGCGGGTTCGGTCACTGCGTTTCTCGGTGGCGACGCAGCCGGCATTGCTGGCGCACTCGGCGAGTTCGGTGCCACCAAGGTGTACGCAACTGGCGATCTCGGCGGCAAGCTGCCAGGTGTTGCGGTTTCGGCAGCGATGAAGGCTGTGATCGATGGCGGCGACGCGCCCGACCTGATCATGTTCCCGCAGAGCTACGAAGGCCGCGACGTGATGAGCCGTTTGTCGGTGCAACTTGATCGCACGGTGCTGACCAACAACATCGATCTCAGCGTCGATGGCAACGCCGTGTCGGTGACGACTCCAATTTTCGGCGGCAACGTGTTGGTCACGACGGCGTTCTCGGGCAGCGGTCCGTTCCTTGCGGCCTTTCGTCCGAAGAGCTTCGTCGCCGAATCGGCTGGTGGCGGCGCGGCGAGTGTCGTTGCGGCACCAGTGCCCGAGCTCGGCGCGACTGGCAGTGCACGTGTCACCGCGGTGCACACCGAAGAGACACACGGACCCAAGCTCGACGAAGCCGCGATCGTGGTTTCCGGCGGGCGCGGTCTCGGCGAGGCAGCCAAGTACGAGATGATCGAAACGCTGGCGAAGTTGCTCAAGGGTGCGCCGGGCGCATCGCGCGCAATCGTCGACGCCGGCTGGGTGCCGTACAGCTATCAGGTCGGCCAGACCGGCAAGGTCGTGAAGCCGGGCGTCTACATCGCTTGCGGCATCTCGGGCGCGACGCAACACATGGTCGGCATGAAGGGCGCGAAGAACATCATCGCGATCAACAAGGACAAGGAAGCGCCGATCTTCGGCATCGCCGACTTGGGAATCGTCGGCGACGTCCACAAGGTGCTGCCGAAGCTGATCGAGGCGTTGCAGAGTCGCGGCTGACCGAGCAACACCGGAACGACCGAAGGCGGCCGCAAGGCCGCCTTCGGTTGTTTTGAGACTTTTTGAGTCGAGGGTTTCCTCGACACCCACCGTCAGACAGCGTCGTTAACTAGACGGAGTCGTGGGCGTTGATGGCCCAGGCGTAACCCTCGTCTTTGTCTTCTACCGCTAGCTGTAGCGACCATCCGCCCGCAGGTTTGTCGTCTCGCCACCAGTACCAACTGAGTTCATCGGCGACAGTGTGGAGTTGGCCGGGTTGCACGGGCCAGTCGTCAAGTAGGTCGCCAAGCGCGGCCAGTAACCACCACGCACCGAACCGTCCGGCCGCGGCGCCGCGACGCTTTCCGTGCGCGCCACCGCTTGCTCCTGCCCAGGCGATCCATGCGAGTGCGTCGGCTGCCGTGATCTCGGCGAGCTGTGGCTCTTGGAAGCCGTGTCGATCGATGGCAAGCGCTGCAACGGCGGTTGCTGCGTCACCCTCGACGCACGCGACCTCGACCTTGCCGTCGCTCGCCGCGGTCCAGGTGTCCAGCAATTGCCGTACTGCCAGCGTCACCGACACGTCGTCGACACGGGTGATCGTCGCTTTCGGCTTTGCTGCACGGAACTGATCAGCGGTCGGAAGCGCCGGTGCTGGCGCGTCGACGCCCTCGTCCGAGTACGTCGCCAACGAATACCCTGGCTCCCAGGTTTGAATCTCGAATGGGATATCGAGTGGATTGGGCGCGTCGTGCGGAATCGTCTCGCCGCGCAGCGCCCGTTCGTGTGCGACGAACCCTGCGCGCGGTCCACCGTCGAGATGCCGTGCAAGCGCCTCGTATGTATGGTGCTGCGCCGCAACTTCGGTGAGGGGACCGATCGTGAAGCGGCCGCTCGATTCATCGAGCATCGTTGCTGCCCATTCCTCGGGAGCCCACAGTGCCAAGCGATACTCAGCCAGCGTTGCTGCCGGCCAAAGTTGCCGTCCAGTCAGAACGGCCTCGCGCGACCGGTCGCGCAGATCGGCGAGCTCGGCCCATTGCTTGCCCGCGCACAACGAGTCGACCAGGCGGACGAGTCCATCGAGATCTGCCCGTTGAACCAGGTCGCTGACGGACTCCATCAGACGAGCGGCCACGGGTAGCGACGACCGCTCTCGTCAACCGGAAACTCGCGATGATCGACGACCCACTGGGCACGCTCTAGCAACGCCTTGACCTCATCATCGGCAAGCAGAGCAGCAATGTCGAGGGGAACGCGCTTCACGATGCGCGCCGCCGCCTGAACCAAGTCGTCGGGTATCGGCTCGCCGCCGAACTCCCACACCACCGTGCGCAGTTTGAAGTCAGCGCCAAAGCACAGGCCGTGATCAATTCCCCACACGTGCGCCTTGTCGTCGATCAGCACATGACCGCTTTTGCGGTCGGTGTTGTTAGCGATCAGATCGAACGCGGCAACTTCGCGCAGTCGCGGGTGAAGATGACCGTGCTGTTCGAAGATCGTGAAGTAGTGCTGCTGGTGATCGGCGTTGACGAACCACTGCATGCTGCCTTCGCCGAGCGGTCCGTCGCGAATGACAGTCGCGGGCACGAGATCGATACCCATCGCTTCGCTCAGTCGATAGGCGGCGAGCTCGCGGCGGTACAAACCCGGCTCGAAGTCCCAGAGCGGTCGTTCACCGCGCAACGGCTTGTAGATCGCTTGGCCCACCACCTCGCCGTTGCACGACAGGTTTACGAGGTAGGTCGCGTTGCTGCTCCAGGGCATGCGCCCTTCGATGTCGATCTCCGCGTTGGAGAGCAGCGCTAGTTCATCCGCGGGCATGCATGACCGTCGGGGTTGATCGGATGGCCGCACCACCGACATGGCGGGCGGCCAGCGGCGACCACGGAATCGGCGTGATCGCAAAACGCGGCTGCTTGGCTGCGGCTGAGGAACAGCCGCACGTGACCGCGGTCGACGTCGTCGGCGAGATTCCGCAAGCGCTCGGCCGGATCGCTGCCGTCGTCCTCGGCTTCGGTTGGGTCGCTCTCGATGTCGGTCTCGATCAGCTCTTCCAGCTGTACCAACAGTCGATCGTTCTCGCGGTCGTAACCCAAGCCGACCGGTCCGAGCACGAACGCAGCCTCGGCGGGCATCGCCAGTTGCAATGTTGACGCATCAGGTTTGTCGGGAGGATCCGGAAGATCGACGAGTACTCGCCGCAAGTAGTCGGCGATCGCTCCAGCCTGCCGCTTCTCGCACTTGATCGTTACCGAGGTCGCGCCGCGACGTGCCTGCAACAGGAACAGCCGGGCACCGGGTGTGCCGACCGCGCCGACAGTGAACGCGTCGACCTCGTCAAAGTCGAAGTAGATGCTCAGGACGGCCGCAGTTCTGTGAGTGAGCCGCCCGTCGAGTTGACGGTCAGTACTGCCGGTGCGCCTGCCCCGTACGCAATGGCGGTGATGGAACAGGTGCTGATGACGATGCGCTGGAACAGGTCGATGTGCGTACCAAGTGCGTGAGCGACAGCGGCCTTGATCGGGTCGGCGTGCGACACGCACACGATTACCCCACCAGTATGAGCGGCGCGCAACCGATCGAGCGTGCCGACGATCCGGTTCTGCATGGCCGTGAAACTCTCGCCACCCGGGAATGTGAACGTGCTCGGTGCGCGCTGCACGGTGTTCCACTCGGGCAACTTCATCAGCTTCTTCAGCTCGGCACCCGTCCAGTCGCCGAAATCGCACTCGAGTAAACCTTTGTCGATCTGCGCGCGCAGCTTGCGACCGTTAGCAATCGGTGCCGCTGTTTCGCGGGCCCGTTCGAGCGGGCTGGTGTAGATCGCGTCGACCTTGGTGAGCTGTGCGATCCGCTCGGCTGCGCGCTGCGCTTGGGCGCGGCCCTCCTCGGACAGATGCAATCCGGCGGCGCGGCCAGGCAGCAGCTTGCCGGTGGTCGGTGTCAGCCCATGACGAACGAGCAAGACGAGCGTCGCCGCCGGAGCCTTGGGTGCCGGAGCCTTGGGTGCCGGAGCCTTGGTTGCCGTAGAGGGTTGTTTCGTTCGCGCCATTGCAACTTGGAAACCTACTGTGCTTGCCGTGGATTCGCCCGCTCGCTTGCACGCCGACGTGTGTGACTGTCGGCTCTGCCCGCGCCTGGTCGCATGGCGCGAGCAGGTCGCGGAAATCAAGCGTGCGGCGTACCGCGACGAGGACTATTGGGGCCGGGGAGTGCCTGGCTTCGGAGATCCGGCGGCGCGCATCCTTGTGCTCGGCCTCGCACCAGCCGCACACGGCGCCAATCGAACGGGCCGTGTGTTCACCGGTGACCGTTCGGGTGATTGGTTGTTTCGGGCGATGCACCGCGCCGGGCTCGCCAACCAGCCGATCTCGGTGAGTGCCGAAGATGGTTTGCAGTTGATCGGCGCTTGGGTCACCGCCGCCGTCAAGTGTGCGCCACCCGACAACAAGCCGCTGCCCGACGAGCGCGTGAACTGTCGGCCATTCCTGAAGCGCGAACTGGCGCTGCTGGCGAACCTCAAAGTTGTGGTCTGCCTAGGCGCCTTTGCCTTCAGCGCAGCGTGCGACGAGTTCGGCGTAAAGCCACGCCCGAAGTTCGGTCATGGCGCGCAGTGTGTCGCCGGCAACGGATTGACATTGCTGTGCTCGTTTCATCCGAGCCAGCAGAACACGTTTACCGGCCGACTCACCGAGCCGATGCTCGATGCAGTGTTTAGCCGCGCCGTCCAGCTTGCTGGCTGACAGCGACGATCGCCCGAAACTCGGGCGCAGTCAGTGGCATGACCGAAAGCCGATTGCCCTTCGCCAACAAACGACACTCGGCCAGCTCGGGCACCGAACGCAGGTCTTCGAGCGAAACGAAGTTGAGCTTCTTCACCGGTGCGACTGTGACGAGGTCCCAACGTGGATCCGTTCGCTTCGACCCAGCGTCGAAGTACTTACTCTTCGGATCGAACTGGCTCATGTCGGGCTCGGCCGTCTTGACCACCTTGCACACGCCGGCGACGCCAGGCGGTGTTGCTTGCGAGTGATAGAAGATCGCCTGATCGCCAACCTTCATCGCTCGCATGTAGTTGCGTGCCATGTAGTTGCGCACCCCATCCCAGCCTTCGCTGCCCTTGCGCGCGAGATCGTCGTATGAGAACACGTCGGGTTCGGACTTGAACAACCAGTAAGCGGCAGCCACGCGCGTGACATTACGCCCAGACGCGCAGAACGGTGAAAACTGCCATGCCGACCGAGATCGTCGCGATCATGTTGCGCGTCTTGATGAAAGTGGCGGCAGCGGCGAGCAATGCCCACAGCTGGTAGTTGTGCACCGTCAGATTTGGCTCATGGTTCTTAGTCAGCACGCCTTGCGCGACGATTGCGGTAAGCGCGCACGCAGGTGCATAGCGCAGCGCACGCTCGACCTGCGCTGGCAGCGCGTAACGAGCGGGCAGCATGAAGAAACTGCCGCGCGTGACGACGGTCGCCACGGTCAGCCCGGCGAACGCGGCAAGCAGGTAACCCCAGTCGTGAAAGTGGTTCATGAGTGACTCGCGTGCCGATCGCGCCACGCCTCGCCCAACAACGCAACGGTCACGCCTACTAGCACTGCGAGCAACAACCCCAGGCGCATCGGCAGTCGAACGGCGGCGACGGCTACCGCCGCGGTGCTGATGACGCCGGCAATTGCGGGCATCCGTTGCACCATCGGGATCAGGACGGCCAACAGCGCAAGATAGGCCGCTAGCTCGAAGCCCCAGTCGCTGGGCAGCAGGCCGCCCACCATGAAGCCGATCACTGAACCTGCTTGCCAAACAATCCAGTTGAAAACGGCGAGGCCGTAGAAGTAGCCCCACTGTTCCGGGTTGCCGTGCTCCTCAGCATTTGCGAACCGGCGTGAGAACAGTGCAAAGCCCAAGTCACCGTTGAGGTACGAGGCCAGCAACCGTTGCCGCCATGGCAAGTGCATGAACGATCGTCTGGACGCCGCAGCAAAGATGACGAAGCGCAAGTTCACCAGCAACGCGGTCACCCACACGATCGGCAAGGGGGCGCCGGTGGCGAGCAAAGGCATCGTTGCCAACTGCGCCGAACCGGCGAAGACGGTGAACGTCATGAGTAGTGCGGCGGGAATGGAGAGCCCCGCATTCACCATCGCAACGCCGGTGACCACCCCCCACACTGCGATCGCAGGACCGAGCGGCATCATTACCCCGATGCCTTCGCGGTAAGCCGCGTGATCGATCGGCGGCAGCAGCTTCGACATTCCGACCATCATGCCGGGCTATGTCAGGATTTCAGACGTGAGTAAAGAACCTGTGCGCCTCGGCAGCAGCTATCGCAAGCTCTACTTCGCGACCGCATTCTCGAATATCGGCGATGGCACGGCCGCTATCGCCTACCCGTGGTTAGCGACCGCAATCACTCGCAACCCGCTTCTGATCGCAGTCGTTGCTGCCGCGCAGCGCTTGCCGTGGCTGGTCTTTACGTTGCCAGCGGGCGTCATCACCGACCGCGTCGATCGCCGCCGCGCGATGGTGTTGATGGACACGCTGCGCGGCGCGCTGACCGCCATCGTTGCGGTCTCCGTATTGAGCGAGCAGGGCACGCTGCCCGCGCCGGACGAGGTGAAGAACATCATCGGAACTCGCATGGGTCTCTATTTGATCTTGTTGCTGGCGACGGTACTACTCGGGTGCGCTGAGGTGCTGCGCGACAACTGCGGCCAAACGCTGATGCCGTCGCTTGTTGAGCACAAGCACCTTGAGCGGGCCAACGGCCGCATGTGGAGCATCGAGTCGGTCGCGAACACGTTCATCGGTCCGCCGATTGGCTCGCTGCTGCTGCTCGTCGCCTTTTCGTTTCCGTTCTTCATCGACGCCGGTTCGTTCTTCGTCGCTGCGGCGTTGGTTGCGTTGATCCCGGGCACATTTCGTGCACACCACCCCGAGCGCCAACCGGGGGAGGCCGTGCCGTCGTGGCGCGACGATCTGAAGGAAGGCGTACGTTGGCTGTATCACCACAAGCTGTTGTGGTCGATGGCGATCATTCTCGGGTTGATGAACATGGCGTCGATGCTGAGCGGGTCGATGTTCGTGCTATTCGCCCAGGACGTGCTGAACATCACTCCGCTGACGTTCGCGTTGATGGGCTTCGGGTTCGCCATCGGAGCGGTCATTGGTGGCTACGTCGCTCCGTGGATGTCGAAGAAGTTCGGTAGCGGCACCTGTCTTGCACTCACACTGGGGTCTTCCGCCGTGGTGAATTTCTCGGTGGGCCTCAGCTCATGGTGGCCGCTCACAGCGCTGCTGTTCGCGATCGGAACGTTGTTCGGATCGTCGTGGAACGTGATCACGGTCAGCTTACGCCAGTCGATTATCCCCCCGCATCTGCTCGGTCGCGTGAACAGCGTCTACCGATTCTTTGCGTGGGGCATGATGCCGATCGGCGCAGTACTTGGCGGTGTTGTCGTCACCATTGCGCGCACGTTCACCACCCACGACAACTCGCTGCGCGCCGTCTGGTTTGTCGACGGGGCGATCTACGCGGCGCTGTTCCTTGTCGGGCGTCGACTACTGACGACCGAACGTTTGGAGGCGGCGCGTGCAGCTGGCGTTTCAGCCACGGGCGTTGGAGCCACCGCGTCGGTCGACACCACCATGATCTGACGCTCGCGCCGCCGCTCGCGCTTGTGCTTCGGCGACAACATCACCCACGATGCGGTGCAGGTTGCCCGCCTTGGTGCCACCTTCTACGTGGATCAACCCACGCCGAATGCGCCCGGCGATACTGCGCTCGTTAAACGGCAGGATCGTCTTCGCGATCGCCCATCCATCGTGGCGAGTTCCGAGTACTCGTTCGTGCAGCAGACGCACGTCGCGAAACTCGACGGTGCCACGTGCGACGTCGACTGGTTGATACTCCAGTTCGATGATGAACCACGTCAGACCATCGCGACCGGTGCTTTCGGGGACGCTGCGCGCCAGCATGATCGCATGCGTGGCGGCAAGGTCGGGACAGGATTTGGTGCCGTTGATGGTGACGTACTTCCAATCGAACTCCGCAATGCAAGCAGTGGTCGCTGGATCGTCGCTGCCAGGCTCGGTCATCAGCGCGCTCCACAGGGTGTGCCCGGTGAGCAACCGTGGGATCACCTGCTCGAATTGTTCCGGAGTCGCGAACTGGCGAATCGCGGCGCCGACCATTCGGAAGCCGAGCCCCATCACCGGTGGGGCGATGGCACCGATGCTGGCGAGTTCTTCTTCGATCACATTCTGCACAGCGGTGGTCGCCGCTAGCCCGCCTTGGCTGCGCGGCCAGGTCGGCGCCGTCAACCCGGTGCGTGCCAGACGGTCCCACCACTCGGCGACCGTGATCTCAAGATCCCAGTTCTCGCGGATCCAATGCATCAACTCAACACGGAACTCTTCGGGGTCGGCAATGGGCCAGCGCGGGCGTTGTCCGGCAAGGTCCATCAGCGAAATCTAGTCCTGGACCGCTTTGGTGCGGGTGAGGATGGGGCCAATTCCCGAGACGGTCGTCCCGGGAATTGTGCGTTACGATTGTCGATCGTGAGCGCCAAAATCGTGACATCAAACGGTGTCACGCAGCCGGGCGAGTCGGTCGCATCCGTCATCGGCTCATTCGCCGACTGGCCTGGCGGACTGATGCCAGCGCTGCACGCGGTGCAACATCACGCCGGGTTTATCGATCGTTCGTTGATTCCGCTGCTGGCCGAAACCTTCAACCTTTCGCACGCCGAAGTTCACGGCGTCATCTCGTTCTACAAAGACTTTCGAACCACGCCGCCGAAAGGTCCCACCGTGCAGGTGTGTCGCGCCGAAGCGTGTCAAGCGCGTGGCGCACGCGAGGTCTTCGCGACGGCGACCGCTGCGGGGGCCGACATGGCTGTGGAGGTGGAGGAGGTGTTCTGCCTCGGCCTGTGCACCGCTGGCCCGACCGTAGCGGTCAACGGGTCACTGCATTGCCTCGTCGACTCTCCGAAAATGACGGCGCTTCTGTCATCGATTGTGAAATCCGCCACCAAGCCCGGCGCAGCGGCGGCTGCGGCTGCGGTGAAGAAGCCCAAAGCCGACGACGTCGTTGTCTACGTGCCGCGCGATGCGGCCGCTCTCGCGTGGGGTGCCGACCGAGTCGCAGCCCTGTTCGACGCGCATCCCGGCGTTCGTGTCGTGCGCAACGGCTCGCACGGAATGTTGTGGCTCGAGCCGTTGGTCGAAGTGGCAACGCCCGCTGGTCGCGTCGCATATGGCCCCGTCTCAGCCAAGGATGTGCCTGCGCTCATCGACGCGGGCATGCTCACCGGTGCTGCGCACCCGCTGCGCATTGGTTCGGTCGACGAGGAGCCGTGGATGAAGCGGCAACAGCGCGTGACGTTCAAACGCGTTGGTGTTGTCGACCCACGCGATGCCGACGACTTCGTCGCGCACGGTGGTCTGGTCGGCTTGCGACGCGCCTTGGCGATGAAGCCGGGCGAGGTTGTCGCCGAGGTGACCGACAGCGGATTGCGCGGCCGCGGTGGCGCGGCGTTCCCGACTGGCATTAAGTGGCGCACCGTGCTCGAAACGCCCGGCGTGCAGAAGTTCATCGCGTGCAATGCTGATGAAGGCGACAGTGGCACGTTCGCCGACCGCATGTTGATGGAAGGCGATCCCTTCACGCTGATTGAGGGCATGATCATCGCAGGCTGGGCTGTCGGCGCCAACGACGGCTACATCTACATTCGCAGCGAGTACCCCGATGCAATTGTGGCGATGCGCGCTGCAATCGCTGTGGCGGAGCAGCGCAATTGGCTCAACGGTGTCGGTTCCACCGGTACCGTGCTCGACAGTGGCTTCGTCTTTCGGTTGCACGTGCGTGTCGGTGCTGGCGCGTACATCTGTGGTGAAGAGACGGCGATGCTCGAAAGCCTGGAGGGTCGTCGCGGTGTTGTGCGCGCCAAGCCGCCGCTGCCCGCGATCGAGGGACTGTTCGGTAAACCGACCGTCGTCAACAACGTGCTCAGCCTCGCAACCGTGCCGGCGATTCTTGCCGACGGCGCCGACGCCTATGCAGCGCTCGGCACCGGCCGCAGCCGGGGAACGCAGGTGTTCCAATTGGCGGGAAACATCGCTCGCGGCGGAATCTTCGAGACCGCGTTCGGCATCACGCTCGGCGAGTTGGTGAACGACATTGGTGGTGGCAGCGAATCGAAGCTTCCGATCCGCGCCGTGCAAGTTGGCGGACCACTTGGCTCATATCTCCCAGTCGAGCGCTTCGATCTGCCGATGGACTACGAAGAATTCGCTGCCGCCTACGCACTTGTTGGCCACGGCGGCATCGTCGTGTTCGACGACACGGTCGACATGGCGGCGCAGGCGCGTTTCGCGATGGAGTTCTGCGCGATTGAGAGCTGTGGCAAGTGTACGCCCTGTCGCATCGGCAGTACGCGCGGCGTGGAACTGATCGACAAGATCGCCGCTGGCGAGCATCAGCACCTCGACACATTGCACGACCTATGCGAGGTGATGGCGGACGGCTCGTTGTGCGCGATGGGCGGCCTGACTCCGTTGCCGGTGCGCAGCGCTCTGACTTACTTTGCCGAAGACTTCTCTCCAATTGAAGGAGCACTCGCATGACTCTTCCTCTTTCGCTCATCGTCGGTCCAGACGATCTCGATGCCGAGCACGACTACGGCACTCCCTCGCCTGACCACAACCTGCGCGAGCCTGGAATTCCCACGGTCGCGCTGACGATCGATGGCCTGTTGGTGTCGGTCGTTGAGGGCACATCCGTCATGCGCGCCGCTGCGCTCTGCGGCGTCGACGTTCCGAAGCTGTGCTCGACCGACCGGCTCGATCCGTTCGGCTCGTGTCGCTTGTGCTTGGTCGAGATTGACGGTCGCAAGGGGACTCCCGCGTCGTGCACCACCCCGGTCGCGCCGGGCATGAACGTCACCACGCAATCACCGAAGCTCGAGCGCATGCGTCGCGGTGTGATGGAGCTGTACATCAGCGATCATCCGCTCGACTGCTTGACGTGCGCGGCCAACGGTGATTGCGAGCTGCAAGACATGGCAGGCGTCGTCGGTTTGCGCGACGTGCGCTACGGATACGCCGGCGACAATCACCTTGATCTGCCGAAAGACGAATCCAACCCGTACTTCACGTTCGAGTCGTCGAAGTGCATCGTGTGTTCGCGTTGCGTGCGCGCGTGCGAAGAGGTGCAGGGCACGTTTGCACTCACGATTGCTGGCCGTGGTTTTGGGTCGAGAGTTGCTGCTGGCTTCAATGGTTCGTTCTTCGACTCCGAATGCGTCTCGTGCGGTGCGTGTGTTCAGGTGTGCCCGACCGCAACGCTTACTGAGAAGTCAGTCATCGAGATGGGCCAGCCACGCCGCACGGTGCTGACCACGTGTGCGTATTGCGGTGTCGGTTGCAGCTTCAAGGCTGAGATGCAGGGCGAGCAGGTCGTGCGCATGGTGCCGTACAAGGACGGTGGCGCCAACGAGGGGCACTCGTGTGTCAAGGGCCGCTTCGCTTGGGGCTACGCATCGCACCCGGACCGAGTGCTGCAACCGATGGTGCGCGAGAACATCACCGACGAATGGCGGGAAGTCTCGTGGGAGGAAGCAATCGCTTTCGCCGCCGCGCGATTGCTCGACATCCAGCAGCGCCACGGTCAGAACTCGATCGGCGGCATCACTTCGTCGCGCTGTACCAACGAAGAAGTGTTCGCGGTGCAGAAGATGGTGCGTATGGCTTTCGGCAATAACAACGTCGACACCTGCGCACGGGTGTGTCACTCGCCGACCGGCTTCGGCCTCAACGCTGCCTTCGGCACTTCGGCAGGAACGCAGGACTTCAAGTCGGTGGAACAGGCCGACATCATGTTGCTGATTGGTGCCAACCCGACCGACGCGCACCCGGTGTTCGCCTCGCGGATGAAGAAGCGCATGCGCGAGGGTGCGCGCCTGATCGTGGTCGACCCGCGCCGCATCGACCTCGTCCGCAGCCCGCACGTAGCAGCCGAGCACTTCTTGCAGTTGCGCCCGGGCACCAACGTCGCCATCGTCAACGCTCTGGCACACACGATCGTCACTGAGGATTTGGTGGACCATCGTTTCGTGCAAGACCGTTGCGACCCAGCCACGTTCGCACATTGGGCCGAGTTCGTCGCCAGCGCCGAGAACAGTCCGGAAGCAACCGAACAGTACACCGGTGTGCCCGCGGCTGATGTTCGTGCCGCGGCACGGGCGTACGCCACCGGCGGCAACGGCGCCATCTACTACGGCCTTGGCGTCACCGAGCACAGCCAGGGCAGCACGATGGTGATGGGCATGGCCAACTTGGCGATGGCCACCGGCAACCTCGGTCGCGATGGCGTCGGCGTTAACCCGTTGCGCGGGCAGAACAACGTGCAGGGTTCGTGCGACATGGGTTCGTTCCCGCACGAGCTGTCCGGCTATCGCCACGTTGGTGACGAAGCGACGCGCTCGATGTTCGAGGCGTTGTGGGGCCATGCGATTCAGCCCGAGCCCGGGCTGCGCATTCCGAACATGTTCGACGCTGCGATCGACGGTCACTTCAAGGGCCTATTCGTGCAGGGCGAAGACATCGCGCAGAGCGATCCGAACACGGTGCACGTGTTGCATGCGCTCGAGTCGCTGGAGTTGTTGATCGTGCAAGACCTGTTCATCAACGAGACCGCCAAGCTGGCACACGTGTTCCTGCCGGGCACGTCGTTCCTGGAGAAGGACGGCACGTTCACCAACGCCGAGCGCCGCATCAACCGCGTGCGGCCGGCCATGCGACCGAAGAACGGCAAGCAAGAGTGGGAAGTTGTGTGCGAACTGGCGACTGCGCTCGGCGTGCCGATGCACTACGAGAGCGGCGCACAGATCATGGACGAAATCGCGACCCTGACCCCTACGTTCGCTGGCGTGTCCTTTGCGATGCTCGATGAAGTCGGCAGTGTGCAGTGGCCGTGCAACGATGCGCACCCGCTGGGCACGCCGATCATGCATGAGGGCACGTTCGTACGTGGGCTCGGCAATTTCTCGGTGACGCCGTATCTGCCCACCGACGAGAAGTCGACGCGTCGCTTCCCGTTGCTGCTCACTACGGGTCGCATCCTCAGCCAATACAACGTCGGCGCGCAGACGCGGCGGACCGAGAACGTGCAGTGGCACACCGAAGACGTGCTCGAGATTCATCCACACGATGCCGAGGAGCGCGGCATTCGCGACGGCGACGAGGTGACGTTGGCCAGTCGTGTCGGTGCCACCACGCTGCACGCGCAGATCTCGGATCGCATGTCGCAGGGTGTCGTGTACACGACGTTCCACTATCCGGTGAGTGGCGCCAACGTGGTGACCACCGAGCACTCCGACTGGGCAACCAACTGCCCCGAGTACAAAGTCACTGCGGTGCAGGTGTCGCCGGGCCACACCGCTGCGACGGTCGAGATTGAGCACCCCGAGCACCGCCTTGGTGCGTTGGTACGCATGGCCAACCAGATCGCGCGCCAGTTCGTTGCCGACGATGGCACCGACCCTGTCGCTTCTACGGCGAAGCACATCGACCGTTTCTGGGAACACGACATGCGAGTCGATCTGACCAGCGCCATCGAAGGCGGCACAGTGACCGTCGACGCAACAGTGGTACAGGCAATGCAACAACTAGCCGTCACCGCTTGATGAGTCGAATCGTTTACGACGGGACGCCGATCGAGTATGTCGACGGCGATTCGCTCGCCGTTGCCGCCGTGCGCAACGGTGAGCATCCGGCCCGTGGTGGGACGTTGTGTCTGGCGGGGGATTGTGGCAACTGCGTCGCGATTGTCGACAGCGTCCCGTGGGTACGCACGTGTCAGACCCCTGCGCGTGGCGGAACGGTCGTGCGTCGCCATCCCGCGGTCGGTCACCCGTCGCCGGGCGGAGCGGAACACCACGCGCGGGTTGCTGTGCGTCATCTCCGCGCTGATTACGTCGTCATCGGCAACGGAGACAGTGGATCGCGCGCGGCGGCCGAAGCACGATCTGAGGGACACGATGTGCTCGTGCTCGACTCGCACGACGGCAATGACGTTGTTGGCGTGTTCGACGGACCGACGATTGTGGTGCGTACACCCAACGGCATCGATCAGCTGCACGCGCATCACATCACCCTTGCGACTGGCGCAGCCGAAATCCACCCGGTGTGTCCGGGCAACATGCTCGCCGGTCTCTACACGCCC